>Ga0210401_10003844_pt1 | contig 15887 bp, 8 predicted proteins | sample IncBWH32MmetaG_FD_150866 | JGI IMG/M metagenome (GOLD analysis project Ga0210401, IMG submission 150866) | Forest soil microbial communities from Barre Woods Harvard Forest LTER site, Petersham, Massachusetts, United States - Inc-BW-H-32-M | ecosystem: Environmental > Terrestrial > Soil >... | reverse complement strand
TGAAATGCTGAGTGGACGGCGGCCTTTCGAGGCCAAGAGCACAGCGGAAGTCATCTCCGCGATTCTGACCCGGGAGCCTCCGCCAATCAGTCGTTCCAGCCTCGGCCACAGCGGCAGCGCCGAAGAGCGGTTGATACGAAAATGCCTTGAGAAGGACCCAGCGCAACGCTACCAAACCATGGGCGATTTGATTTCTGATCTGGCGCAAATCCGCCGCGAATACGAAAGCGGCCAGGTCAGCCTGCCAGCCGATTCGGCGCCGCTAAGACCGAAAGTAACAATCGCTAATGGCGGGTTGCGCAGACTTCGTATCTTGAAGCCCGCGTTAATTCTGACAGCCCTCGCATTACTGGTGGTGGCAGCCGTTTACCTGTCACCGGTTCGCAGCCCGAAGTCCACAACCGCGTCGGGGGTCAAATCTGCCAATCCCGTGGCCTACGACGCCTACATGCGCGGCAAGGTGAATGTCAGCAGCGAGAATCCTGAGAATAATGCAGCGGCGATCAAACTGTTCCAAGAGGCCATCGCGGCTGACCCGAGTTTCGCGGCTGCCTATGCCGAACTAGCTCGCGCTTACTCCATAAAAGCGCGGCTCTTCGCGCCCGGCGCCGACAAGAAAAAGTTGAATGAGGAAGCTGAAGTCGATGTGGATAAAGCGCTCGCGCTCGATCCCAATCTCCCCGAGGGTTATTTTGCCCGTGGTCTAATCCTGTGGACGCCCTACAAGCGCTTCCCTCACGAACAGGCAGTTTACGCCTACAAGCGGGCAATCGAACTGAACCCCAATTTCGATGAGGCGCATCACCAACTGGGATACGTCTATCTTCATATTGGCTTGCTCGACCAAGGCCAGCGAGAGCTTGAAACGGCTTTAGCGATCAATCCCGGCAACACTCTCGCGAGATTTCGGCTGGGTCAAATCGAGATGTGCCGGGCTAAGTACGAAGAAGCCTTTCAGATCTTCGACAGTACCCCGCTCGAAAAAAATCCTATCGTAGCTGCTTACAAAGCCAACGCTTTATTCCGGCTGGGCCGGACTGAAGAAGCGTCGGCGTTAATTGAGCAGCTACTCAAAGACTATCCGAAAGACGAGGGCGGACAGGTCATAAGCGTGAAAGCCATGATGCTGGCCAAGGCAGGCAAGCAACGAGAAGCGGAAGCCGCCATCCAACACGCGATTGATATCGGCCGTGGATATATTCACTTTCATCACACTTCTTACAACATGGCTTCAGCGTACGCGCTCATGAATCAACCGGAGCCAGCCATGAAATGGTTGCAAGTAACGGCAGAGGAGGGTTTCCCGAATTACCCGCTGTTCGAAGGCGACGCTAATCTGGACAACCTAAGAAAGGATCCCCGTTTTATTGCATTTATGGCGAACCAGAAGCAACAGTGGGAACATTACAACGCTACGCTGTGATCGCACTTTGTGCGAGGAAGTGAATCTCCAATCGTTCAATTCGATCGTGCTACAATTCGCCCGTAACTTCCGTAGGAAAATCGCGCGATTTGCCAGCCGACCTGCCTCTACGCCTGACAGCAACAAGTTTTCGCAAGCCTCATTCCATCGCCGCAAGTGTTCGCGGCATCCGTCGCTTTCTTTTGCTGCTGGCGATTGTTTCGACCTCCGCATTCGCACAGCAAACTGCTCTATCCCTTTCGCGCCCGGTGCGGCCCTGGGAATTTTTGTCGGCGGTGGGAACGAAGGCCGGAATGTTCGGCAACGAAGCCGGAATCTTCGAAGCGTGGGTCTACCCTCTGAAAATCCTGCGCGACTTTCACCTGGTATTTCATATCGAGGGTCAAACGCTCCCGGCCGAGTCGCTGGCGCGCACGGTTTCTGTCCAACCGGAAGCGTGCTCCATCCTTTATGCTGGCGATGCGTTCCAGGTGCGCGAAACTTTTTTTGTCCCCGTGCATGAACCCGGTGCGGTCGTCCTGATCGAAATCGAGACCGCACATCCGCTCGAGGTTGAAGTCGTGTTTCAGCGGGATTTCCAGTTGGAATGGCCCGCGGCTCTGGGCGGGACCTATCTCAATTGGGATCCGAGCCTTCGCGCCTTCGCGCTGGGAGAAGAACAAAAGAAATTCGCCGCGCTGGTGGGATCACCCACCGCTGCGCTTTCGAGCGAAGAGTACGCCACTAATTATTCGTCGTCCTCGCAAAACTCGTTTTTGCTGGGTCCAACTACCAAAGGTAAAGACACGAAAGTTGTAGTGATTGCTGGCTCGGTAAACGGAGAAAAGGAAGCACAAGACACATACCGGCGGCTCAGCACAACATATCCAGAACTTCGGCACGATTCTTCTGATTATTACAAGCACTATCTGAATGAGACCGTGAACGTCACGCTGCCCGACGCGCAATTGCAGCAAGCTTACGATTGGGCTCGCGCCAGCATGATTCAGGGGATGGTCGACAATCCTTATTTGGGCACCGGCTTGATTGCTGGATATAGAACTTCGGGCTGGAGCGCGCGTCCAGGCTTTGCGTGGTTTTTTGGCCGCGATACAGAATGGACATCATTCGCTCTGGACGCTGAAGGCGATTTTGCCAACACGCGTGCCGCGCTCGATTTTCTCAGTCACTACCAGCGCGCCGACGGCAGAATCCCGCACGAGATTTCACAATCCGCAACGCTCGTTCCCTGGTTCACTAATTATCCGTATCCGTACGCCTCGGTTGATGCCACGCCGCTGTACATTGTAGCTATGGACGAGTACCTCCGCGAAAGCGGAGACCTTGGCTTCGCCCGCGAAAAATGGGATACGCTGTGGAAGGCGTACCAATTCCTTAAATCCACATACAGCGTTCAAGGTCTGCCGCAAAACTTCGGCTTCGGTCACGGCTGGGTCGAGGGTGGCCCACTCTTACCAGTACAAACTGAGTTATATCAGAGCGCTCTCGGCGCCGAAGCCCTGCGCGCGCTTTCAAATCTCGCTCACCTTACGGGCAAGGACGACGTGAGTCAGGAATTAGCAGAAGAATTCGCCCACCAGAAACAGTTGGTCGAGCAGGCATTCTGGTCTCCGGTAAACAATTTTTACGCATATGGACTTGACCCAAACGGTCAACGCATCGAGACCACCAGTGTGCTGGCCACGGTTCCGCTCTGGTTCGGCTTACTGGATGAAGACAAAGCCGCCCAAACGGTCGATCAGCTTTCCGACGCCGATCAGCAGACCGACTGGGGCATGCGAATCATCTCGTCGCAGAATCCCTTGTACAATCCCGATGGCTATCACTACGGTTCGGTGTGGCCGCTGTTTACGGGATGGGCCTCGGTCGGCGAATATCGTTACCACCATGCCCAGCCCGCGTATGCGAACCTACGCTCAAATGCGCTGCTGGCGCTGGACGGAGCGTTGGGTCACGTCACCGAAGTTCTCTCCGGCGATTTTTATCAGCCTCTCTCCACCAGTTCTCCGCATCAGATATGGTCCGCCGCCATGGTGGTCAGCCCCTTGCTGCGCGGGCTGTTAGGCCTGGAAACTGACGCGACGACACATCAACTGCGTTTTGCTCCACATGTCCCGGCGGAATGGAATTCGTTCGAAGTGCATAGCATTCGAGTGGCTGGCGACACGATTGATCTCAAATATAAGAGGACGGACGATGGCATCACGCTTCAAATCCAGCGTACAGGCTCCGCCGACTGCACTATGGAATTTTCACCAGCGCTCAGCCTGCGCGCCGAGATCGCGGGTGCGGAACTTAACGGCCGTCGCGTTGCAGTGCGAATGGAGCGCAACCGCGAAGATCAGCATGTCTCCATGCGCTTCCCGATTAACGCCGGATCGGGCACGCTGCAAATTCGCTTGCGCAACGATTTTGGATACAGCATTCCCTCGAATCTCCCTCCGCTCGGCGAACGCAGCCAGGGATTGCGCATGGTCTCCGAGTCGTGGGGTCCTAAGAACGAAACCTTAACCTTGGACGTGTCAGGCATGCCGGGAATGCCATACGATTTTGTCTTGCGAGATTCGAATCAAGTCATCGCTGTCGACGGAGCAATGCTGGTTACAGGAAACAATGGCGAAAAGTATCTGCGTGTGCAACTGCGGGGAACCGATTCTTCCTACGTGCACGGAAAGATTCTCATTCACTTCACGCCGAACCAAAGAGCTGGCAAGGCCACTGACAAGAATCGACGATTCAAGAAATGCGCTTTACATGATGTCCATTGCGCTAAACTTTTAACGGCGTTCGCTGTCGACCTCAGGAGGAAGTGAGAATGCTCCATAGATTCGCGGCTTTATTTTTACTAATTGTCAGCTTGCCACTTAGGCTTCACTCCCAAAGACAGCCAGTCGACGCCGAAGGCCACCAGTGGTGGCAGCACGCCGTGTTTTACGAGATCTATCCGCGCAGTTTTATGGACAGCAATGGCGACGGCATCGGCGACCTAGTTGGCATCGATTCGAAAATGGATTATCTGAAAAGTCTCGGCGTCGATGCCATCTGGCTCACGCCCTGTTATCCGTCTCCACAAGTCGACTTCGGCTACGACGTATCCGACTACGAAAATATTGATCCGATGTACGGCACGCTGGGCGATTTCGATCGCCTGGAAAAAGATGGGAAACAGCGCGGCATTCGCATCATCATGGACTTCGTGATGAATCATACGTCGGATGAGCATCCCTGGTTCCTCGATTCTCGCTCGTCGCGCACCGCGGCCAAGCGTGACTGGTATATGTGGCACGACGGCAAAGGTCCAGGGCTGCCTCCGAACAATTGGATATCGGAATTCGGCGGATCAGCGTGGACGTTCGATGCGAAAACCGGGCAATTTTATTATCACTATTTCTATCCGCAGCAGCCTGATCTGAACTGGCACAATCTCGCGGTGAAGGACGCCATGTTCGACGTCACCCGCTGGTGGTACAAACGCGGAGTCGCCGGTTTCCGTCTCGACGCCGTTGACACCCTTTTCGAAGACCCGCAGATGCGCGACAACCCGGGCCTTCCGGGCCTGAACAAATACGGCGATCCGAACCAGGAGAAGGTCCACAACACCAAGCTTCCGGAAGTCCACGTCATTCTCCGCGACTTGCGAAAAGTTGCGGATGAGAACAACGCTGTCCTGATTGGCGAAACCTGGACCAAAGATGTGAGTGAGCTGAAACAGTATTACGGCGATCACAGTGATGAGCTGCAAATGCCGATGGACTTCATGTTCACGAAAGTAGATAAACTTTCGCCGCCAGAATTTCGCCGGCAGATCGCGGCCGTAGACGCAGCCGGAGGCTGGCCAGTCTTTGTGTTAAGCAATCACGACATCGTGCGTTCGTATGTGCGTTACGGAGATCGCCAACACGATCAGGCAATCGCGAAACTGATGGCTTCGCTTTATCTGACTCTTCGCGGCACGCCAATCATGTATTACGGCGAAGAAATTGGAATGGAAAACAATGACCCCAAGCGCAAGGAAGATGTGAAAGACCCCATTGGCCGCGTGGGCTGGCCGCAAGAGAAAGGACGCGATGGCGAGCGTACCCCCATGCAGTGGGACGACAGCCCCAATGCCGGTTTCACGCGAGGCGTACCGTGGCTGCCCATTCCGCCCAGCTACAAAACCGTAAACGTCGCCGCGGAACTTAAAGACCCATCTTCCATCCTGAACACGTATAAGAACCTGCTCGCCTTGAGGCACCAGAATCGGGCGTTGTTAGACGGCGACTACGTCGCACTCAACGAGAACGATGCCAACGTGCTCTCCTATTTGCGGCGCTATAAAAATGAAGCCGTGCTGGTGGTGCTAAACATGTCCGCCCAGCCGCAAGACGTCGGCTTCGATCTCGCGCTGCAGGGCTTCCCCGCAAAGAGCGCCCAAACCTTACTGACGACGTCCGCCAGATCGAAAGAAAGCTCTCTCTCGCATTTATCGCTGGAACCATTCGCCGTTTACATCGGCGCAGTATCGAAATAATTTGACCTACAGACCATCCTGCGGCGCTGAGGGCGGCGCAGGCGATCGAAGCACGGAACCGCAAAAAATGAGACAGTGGTGTCACGACAAAATCATGGCAAGAAATGTTCGAGAGCCCAGCTCTAGGACTCCTGAATCTTCTGAGTGCAGCTTTCATCAAAAAAGGAGTGTGTCCGCGCTGCCTGTCTGTAGACTCCACCCCAACCGAGGAGTTGATGGATGTTTGAGAGCATTCTCTGCCAAGTTACGGATTATGATCCTGACGTTCTTGAGTCTCTGATTGGGCTCGCGGTAGAAATTGCGCGTGAGGGCCGGGAAGGACGGCGCGTCGGCACGCTTTTTACACTCGGAGACGAGGTTGCGGTGCTCGCAAGATCCAGATCGTTGATTTTGGATCCGTTGTTGGGTCATCCTGAGACCTCGCGACATGTCACGAATTCCAATCTTCGCGGAACCATCAAGGAATTAGCGCAACTGGACGGCGGGTTCGTGGTGAGTCGTGAAGGAATTGTACTTTCCGCCTGCCGCTATCTCGACGCTGTGGCCGGACAGGTAGATGTGCCGCTGGGACTGGGCAGCCGTCATATTGCGGCCGCTAACATGAGTGCCGTTACTAAGGCGGTGAGTGTTGTGGTTTCTGAGAGCGCGGTGGTGCGCCTTTTCTGTCATGGACAACTGGTCGGCGAAATCATTCCTGAACTGTGGATGATCGATCACGCACGTCTTCGTGGTAACGCCAAAAAAGAACAAGTCGGCGAATTGACGATCCTTACGCCAAACTTGTGGCCAGCCTCAATCGCAAAGTGAAGGCGATGACCGATTTACATCTGGAGCTGAGCGCATGACAACACTGCAGGAGTTCAGATGTGAGGTCTGTGGACTCGCGACAACGAACCCCATCCATTGGTTTGTGATTCGATGCGGAGATTCCGAGCTTACAATTCATCGCTGGAATTCTGAAATCGCCAACGCGGCCGGAGCCCGCCACTACTGTGGTGAAGCTCACGCCGGGGTGTACATCAGTCGCTGGTTCGACTCAGTGTGCACGCCGCCCAAGCCAACCTTCTAAGAAATGGTGGAGCTAGTCGGGCTCGAACCGACGACCTCATCGTTGCGAACGATGCGCTCTCCCAACTGAGCTATAGCCCCGCTCGTGCGGAAACTGCAATGGTGACCCAGCAATTTTAACAGCGTTCGCCAAGCTCGGCCAAACGTCTTCGATTATCCCGGTAATCCCTGCGCGCATTAATTGCTTGCCTTTTTGCAAAGCAAATTAAATACTGCCAACCATTATGTTAAGGTTTTGGCGCCGCTTCACAGTTTTTGTGTCTTGTATCTTGGCAGCAGCCAGTATCCACGCGCAAACTCCATCGAAGGCGGAAGTCAAGCCTGACTATTCGAAAGAAGCTCTCATTTTTGAGAACAGTATTACACGGATAGTCTTCGAGAATGATGGAACCGGAACGCGCGACTCTTCTGCCAGGATTCGCATCCAGTCGGACGCTGGAGTTCAACGCTACGCCCTGCTGACTTTCGCATATCAGAATTCAATCGAGAGTCTGGATATCGACTATGTTCGAGTCGTGAAGCCAGATGCGTCCATCGTTGTTACTCCACCCGAAAACACTCAGGATATAACCGCAGAAATCACTCGCGGAGCTCCTTTTTACAGCGACCTGCGGGAGAAGCACGTGGCCGTCAAGGGGCTCAGCGTAGGGGATACGTTGGAGTTCAAATCTCATTGGACTGTTACCAAGCCTTTAGCTCCGGGTCAGTTCTGGTATGCCTACAATTTCACGCACAACGACATCATTCTGCACGAGCAACTGCAGATCAGCGTTCCTCGAGAGCGCGCGGTTAAATGGAAGAGTCGTGATTTGCAGCCCGTCATCGCAGAAGAAGGCACGCGTCGGGTTTTCACGTGGACGAGTTCCGAGCTAGCGCATAAGTCTACCGAGCAGGAGAAGACTGACCAGGAAACCACGATGTACCAGGCCGCCCGCGGAAAACTTCCTCCGGCAGATGTGCACCTCTCCACTTTTCAAAGCTGGGAAGAAGTCGGTCGATGGTATGGCAGCCTGCAACAGGAACGGGTAAAGCCCAGTCCAGAGGTTCGCACCAGAGCCGCCGAGCTGACCAAGGGCGCAGGCGACGACAATGCCAAGCTTCTAGCCATTTATAAATATGTGAGCACCCAATTTCATTACATTGGAATTGCATTTGGCATCGGTCGTTACCAACCGCACTCGGCAGCGGAGGTGTTGAGCAATCAGTATGGAGATTGCAAGGACAAACACACCCTGTTCGCTTCCTTGCTCGATGCGGCCGGAATAAAAGCGTACCCCGCGCTAATAAGTTCCGCGCATGAGCTCGAGCTCGACGTACCTTCGCCCGGACAATTCGATCACGTAATCGGAGTGGTTCCGCAAGCCAGCGGTTTCTTGTGGTTCGACACTACCACCGAGGTCGCGCCATTCGCATACCTGGTAAAGCCTTTGCGCGACAAGCAAGCACTAGTGATACAGGACAACAAGCCGCCGAGCCTGGTGGCCACGCCTCTCGACCCGCCGTCAAAACTATCGCAAACCTTCACTCTCAACGGGAAGCTCGACGACACAGGTACGCTGACGGGAAAAATTGACCGCACAGTTCGGGGCGATGACACTGAGCTACTGTTTCGAAGCGCATTTCGGCGGACGCCTATGCCGCAGTGGAAAGACCTCATCCAGCAGATCTCATACGGCTCAGGCTTTGCCGGAGATGTTAGCGTAGTGACGGTGAGCTCTCCAGAAAAAACCGATGAGCCGTTCCGTCTTGCCTACAGCTACACGCGAAAAGACTATCCTGATTGGTCGGGCCGGCAGATCAGTTCGCCGCTGCCTCCGTTCCTCGGACAGACTCTCGAGAAACCTGCCAATCCCATCATTCTCGGTGAACTGGGAACCATGCAATACGAGTCACACGTTGAACTTCCCAAAGGATATTCGCCAGAACTTCCCGCCAATCTCGATCTCAAGGAGGACTTTGCCGACTACTACGCATCGTATACGGTCAAGGACGGGGTACTGATCACAGAGCGCCACTTTGTGGTAAAGCTTCGCGAAGTTCCTCTCAGTAAATACGACGCCTACAAGAAATTCGCCAAAGCCGTCTCCGACGATCACGAGCGGTATATCGCAATCTCGTTGGTGACATCTTCAGGAACGTCTTCCGCAACGACCAGATCCTATCAGGATGAGATCTGGGAACTCCCATATAGCAAGAATCCGGAAGCGGCTCGGGCGTACGACCAAGCGAGAGAGGCATTTCAGAAACATGATCCGAAAGCTGAAGTCGCATCTCTCCAGCACGCTGTCGCGATCGATCCGAAGTTCACGCGCGCCTGGCTATGGCTAGGTGAGATCTTTAAATTCATGCGGCGGCCCGAGACGGCAGCGAATGCTTACCGCCGGGCAATCGATGTCGATCAACAACCGGTGAGCTACAAGGCTCTTGGATTCGTCCTCATGGATATGAACAAGTTCGAAGATGCCTTGCCCGTTTGGCAGAGCCTGTTGAAGATTCAGCCCGCAAGCGTCGACGGGCTCTCAGCTCTTGGCAGAACCTTCTTCAATCTCAAGCGCTATGCCGAGGCCAGTGCGGCCATCGAGCGCGCGATCACGCTTGCCCCGGATCGTCCCGCTCTCTACGTACAATTGGGCTCCGCCTACTTGCTCGCCGGTAATAGCGACAAGTCGACCGCAGCATTCAAGAAAGTACTCGAAATCGACCCGCGACCCCTATGGTTTAATGACGTTGCATACGCCCTCGCCGATGCCAACAAGCAATTGCCACAGGCTCTCGACTATGCGGAGAGAGCTGTGCGCGAAGAAGAAGAGGCCTCCGCGAAGGTCTTGCTGTCTGACTTGAAGAAGGATGATCTTGGTTACACACGCAGCCTCGCCGCCTATTGGGACACGCTAGGGTGGGTGCGATTTCGTATGGGGAACTATGAGAAAGCCGAGAAGTACCTAAACGCCGCGTGGGTCCTTTCCGAAGGCGCTGTTGAAGCGGATCATCTCGGTCAACTCTATGAGCAGCAGGACAAAAAGCAAGCCGCGATTCATTTGTACCAACTCGCTTTGGCATCCACCGAGAAACCGGGGGCGACAAACTCGCTGCCAGAGACCAGGGCTCGATTGGAACATTTGAGTCCGGGTGCATCAGCTTCTGCTTCACTGTCTACCGCAGCCGCTGAACTCACTACAATCCGTACGTTTAAGTTGGACGGACTGGCTGCGGAAAGCGTCAGCGCGGAGTATTTCCTGCTCTTCGCTGCGGGATCAAAAATCGAAGACGTTAAGTTCATTAGTGGGGATGATACTTTGCAATCGGCACTAAAGGTCATTCCTTCGATTCCCTTCAACGTCGCATTTCCCGACGACGGGCCAACACGCTTACTCCGCCGGGCCATAATAGCCTGCTCGCCGGTGTCGGGGTGTAAGCTTGTACTTTTCACCCCGGATTCAGTCCGATCAGTGAACTAGAGATGGTCGGCGCTTCGTATGAGCTTTCCCTTGCGGCCCGCTTCGCGCTATAGTCACTGTCCGGTGCTTTTGGAGGCTTGCTATGGCTACTGACACACGACCCGAGAGCAAAGTCAGAAGTTTCGGTCAAAACATCGAGAGCGATCTGGCTTCGAGGTTCTTGCGGGTTGTCGAAACCGCTGCCATTGCTTCCGCGCGCACCATGGGCCAGGGCGAGCGCAAGCTCTCCGACCAGGTTGCCACTGAGGCCATGCGCCAGACCATGGACAGCATCCCCATGCGCGGCACCATCGTGATCGGCGAGGGCGAGCGCGATGAAGCTCCCATGCTCTACATCGGGGAGAAAGTCGGCGCGGAATTTCCCGACGGACGCGACGTGCCTGAGGTCGATATCGCCGTCGATCCGCTTGAAGGAACCAATCTTTGCGCTACCGGGGCGCCCGGCGCGATTACCGTTCTGGCCGCATCCGAACGCGGTGGATTGTTGAACGCCCCCGACTGTTACATGGAGAAAATTGTCGTCGGGCCATCCTGTAAGGACGCAGTTGACCTCGACGCTCCGGTTGCCGATAACCTTAGAAACATTGCCAAGCGAATGGCTCGCGACGTGGAAGACCTGGTCGTTATCGTGCTCGATCGCCCGCGCCACGAGAAGCTGATCGCCGACATTCGCGCGGCCGGCGCGCGAATCCGGCTGATTGGTGACGGCGACCTTTCCGCCGGCATCGCGGCTGCAGTCATTGGCACCGGCGTACATGCGGTCATGGGCTCGGGCGGCGCCCCCGAAGGGGTGATCACGGCCGCAGCGATTCGTTGCTTGAACGGATATATGCTGGGCCGCCTCGTAATCGATAAACCGGAACTTGAAGAACGGATCGCCCGCATGGGCATCAAGGATAAAAACAGAATTTACGAAGCCGAAGACCTCGCGCCCGGCAAGCAACTGATCTTCGCCGCCACCGGCGTCACCGAAGGTGCACTGCTGAAAGGTGTGCGCTTTTTCGGCGAAGGCACGCGAACCTCATCGGTTATCCTGACCTACCGTACTGGAAAAGTACGTTTCATCGACAGCATCCACTTGGAAAAAGGTCCAGATGTGAAGGTTCGCTTCATGTAGGGAACGGACGATTGCCGCTTTCAACGTGATTTTTTCGGATCGGATTCTGCGGCGGTTCCGGCGCCTTCTTTCAAACTATTGATCGTATCCACTGACAGGTTCTCAAAAGTCTCCAGTCGTCCATTCGGCCACCGCACCGCGACCGAATCAACCTTGGTGGCAGCACCCAGCCCGAAGTGGATGCGCATGTCATTGTTGGAGATGTAACTCGAACCGCTGCGGACTTCGTCGACCAGGATTCGCTTGCCTACCTTCACCGTGATACGCGCGCCGATGCCATCGCGGTTGGAGGCGGTTCCTACTGTCTTGAATGCGATCCAGTGATTGGGGTAGCGGACCTGATTCACCAGCAGGCTGGGCTCGGCGTTCATGTTGCTCACGACCACGGAAATGCGGCCATCGTTCCAGAGATCGCCGATGGCTAAGCCTCGGGACGACGATGCGGTTATGATGCCTGTGCCCGCCGAGTCTGAGATATCGGTGAAGGTGCCGTTTCCATTGTTGTGATAGAGAATTCGCGGCTCCTGGTAGCTGCTGCCGAGGTGATATTTGTCGACCTCGGGATAGACGTGGCCGTTGGCGAGGATCAGGTCGGGCCAGCCGTCGTTGTCGAAGTCGAAAAACATCGTGCCCCAGCCGAGATATTTTGTGTGCAGGCCCAAGCCGGCAGCGAAAGTGGCGTCGGTGAAGGTGGCGTCGCCGTTGTTGCGGTAGAGGGTTGAGGTATCGTCGGAGAAGTTGGTCTTGAAAATGTCGAGGCGCCCGTCGCCGTCGTAGTCCGCGATGGTTGTGCCCATGCCGGCTTGCTCGCGGCCGTCTTCGTTGAAGGCGGCGCCGGCGGTGACGGCCACGTCGGTGAAAGTTCCATCGCGATTGTTGTGATACAGGATGCTCGGCGTGCTGTCGCAGGCTATGTAAATGTCGGGCCAGCCGTCATCGTCGTAGTCAAGGGTCGAGACGCTCAATGCATAGTGGCCATTGGTCTGATCGATGTGAGCTTTGGTGGTGACGTCTTCGAACGTGCCATTGCCGCGGTTGTGGTAGAGAATATTTCTTGCGGCCGGCAGGCCTCGCGGGCCGCACATCACCGGTGTGCCTTTCCAGATGCAGGAAGTGCGCTCTCCAGGGGCGGGCGTCGTGGAGAGATCAAAATCTACGTAGTTGGCTACGATTAGATCGAGAAGCCCGTCGCGGTCGTAATCTACAAAAGCGCAGCCTGAGCCCCAGGCTTTGCCTGATCCTGCAACGCCGGCCTTCTCTGCGACCTCGGTAAACACTCCATGCTGGTTGTGGTATAGACGGTTCTTGCCGTAACTGGTGACGTGAAGGTCTTCCCAGCCGTCGTTGTCGTAATCCCCGACGCAGACGCCCTGGCCCCAGCCCGTAGCCGTCAGGCCTGCTTGCGCGGTTACATCAGTGAATGTTCCATCGTGATTGTTGTGATAGAGATGGTTGGTTGGGGCTTTGCCCTCTGGAAATCCTTCGAGAGTGGTTCCGTTCACAAAGAAAATGTCGGGCCATCCGTCATTGTCATAATCGAAGATGGCAACGCCCGTTCCGGTGGTTTCAATAATGTATTTCTTGGTTGTGAGGCCGCCGAAAACGTTGGTCATGGTCAGGCCGGCTTTTTCGGCGACATCAACGAAATTGACCGTTGGTTGGGCTGTTGCCAGGGCCAGATGCGAAGATTGCGCAGAACTTACGATATTAGTAAGTAATATGAACAATCCAAAAAGTTTAGGGAAGAACGGCAAATGACTGCTGAGGCTGCGCCGCATGATTCGTGTCGATGTTAGGGCCGCCAGCAGACTTGGGTCAAGCGGAGGCCCAGTCCAGAGCGACGGTTGGGGGACAATTCGGCTGGAAAAGCACCAATCCGCTAAGCAAATCTGTGCAAAACCTTTCACATTGACTGCCGCTCCCATACAGGAGAAACTGTGGCAGTGCGCCTGAGTCTTCGGCGTTGGAAAGCCGTTTCCGCCCCCTCCAACAAGTACTTTGGGCGTGCCTGTGCCACCGCAAAAAGGATAATTACTGAGTTCCGGACTTCTCACAATTTAAAGTTTCCTCATCCCTGTTGTACGCTGAAATTGAACGCGCAATTATGTTTTGCAGCGCGCCAGCAGATGAGGAAGCGACCCTTGGAGTATGAATGTCAGCCACAGATACCGCTTGCCTCGCTAATTCAAATCATGAATCCAGCCTGCACCCCTTTAAGATTTGTGGGATCTTCAACCTTCGTACACCTCGATCGGCATATCCAGCACTGTTTTGCCTGGCTTTTTATGTGAGCGCGTCAATGATGAGTTCTGCGACTGACGTTGTCACTTATCACAATGACATTGCCCGCACCGGTCAAAATCTGCAAGAAACTATCCTGACCACCAAGAATGTGAACTCCGCTACTTTTGGAAAACTGTTCACTTCTTCAGTAGATGGAAAAATCGATGCGCAACCTTTGTACCTTTCTGAAGTTTCGATTCCGGGCAAGGGCACACACAACGTGATGTATGCGGTGACAGAGAACGATAGTGTGTATGCGTTTGACGCAGACAATGGAAGTCGGTTGTGGCATGTGTCGCTGTTGCGAGCAGGAGAAACTCCTTCGGACGATCACGGCTGTGGGCAGATCAGTCCGCAGATCGGTATCACGTCCACGCCAGTCATCGACCGTGCCAGCGGCAAGAACGGGACCATCTACGTCGTAGCCATGAGCAAGAATTCGTCAGGATATTTCCAGCGTATTCACGCTCTCGACATCACCACCGGAGCGGAAGAATTTGGAGGCCCGGTTACGGTTAAGGCGAAGTATCCCGGTCACGGCGACAACAGCCACAACGGTTACGTCGTTTTTGCTGCCGGGCAGTATGCAGAGCGGCAGGGATTGCTGCTCTTAAACCATGTAATCTATACCGCCTGGACCTCCCATTGTGATGCGCGGCCCTACACCGGATGGTTAATTGGCTATGACGAACGCAATCTGACGCAGACCAGTGTGTTGAACCTTACCCCCAACGGCTCTGAAGGATCTATCTGGCAGAGTGGAGCCGGCATCGCCTCTGACGGGAGCAACCTTTTTTTCCTGGATGCCAACGGCACCTTCGATACCACATTGAATAAGGAAGGATTTCCGGCTAATGGCGACTACGGAAATGGCTTCATTCAAGTTTCCACCGATGGAAAAAAACTTAAAGTGGCCGATTATTTCAATATGTTCAACACGGTCTCCGAGTCGGACAACGATCAAGACCTGGGTTCAGGGGGAGCGATCGTATTACCGGCGATGAAAGACGCGAAAGGCAAGCCTCGTTACCTGGCCATCGGCGCCGGCAAGGATCAGAATATTTACATTGTCGATCGCAATAACATGGGGAAGTTTAACCCGAACAGAAACAACATTTATCAGGAGCTCGACGGAGTTCTGCCAAACGGCGTATGGGCTACCGCCGCCTACTTCGATGGGAACATTTACTACGGGCCGGTGGCAAACAACCTGCTGCAATTCCAGTTTTCTAACGCCCGACTTTCTACTTCACCACAGTCGAAGAGCGCGGCTACATTCGCTTTTCCGGGTACCACGCCGAGCGTCTCCGCCAATGGCTCGCAAAATGGGATTGTATGGGCGATCGAGCACAGTGATCCTTTTGACATCCTGCATGCCTACGATGCTAATAATTTGGCGAACGAACTTTATAACTCGAACCAGGCAAGCCAGCGCGATCAGGTAGGAACTGCCAGCCACTTTGGAACGCCGCTCATCGTGAACGGAAAAGTATACGTGGGTACTACGAATAATGTGACTGTGTTCGGGTTGCTTCACTAGGCCGATTGCGGCGCCAGCGGACTTTGCCTTCAAACCACCGAAGCAATTTCTTTTCGCGACGTTCGCCGCGCCGTCCGTTCGGGAATCAACGCTAACCGGTTTAACAGCAATTTCTCGCGGGCAAGCGCTACCGCGAGCGCTCCTACTTCTGTTTTTAGGGCGGCTCGCAGTTCAATGATCCGGCATCCGAGTTGCACCCTGGCGCGAAGCTCTTCGGCTTGTACCGGCTTGGTGACGTAATCATCCGCGCCCGCTCGAAGACCCGAGACAATATCGGCGGCGTCATTTCTGGCTGTCAGCAGGATCACATAAATGCCCGCAGTACGGCGGTTAGCTCGCAATTCGCGGCAAACCTCGAGACCGCTCATTCCAGGCATGACCCAATCGAGGATTGCTAATGCGGGTGCATTTTCTTCGCGCAGCCGCCCCAAGGCCGTCGCTCCGTCTTCGGTTACAGTCAGATCAAATTCAGTTGACACCAGTTG
>Ga0210401_10003842_pt1 | contig 15894 bp, 13 predicted proteins | sample IncBWH32MmetaG_FD_150866 | JGI IMG/M metagenome (GOLD analysis project Ga0210401, IMG submission 150866) | Forest soil microbial communities from Barre Woods Harvard Forest LTER site, Petersham, Massachusetts, United States - Inc-BW-H-32-M | ecosystem: Environmental > Terrestrial > Soil >... | reverse complement strand
CGCATGTCTTCGGTGGAGCAGCAGACGCCGAAGAGCGTGGCTTCGAGAAACAGGCCTTCTTCGAGCGTCATGTCCATGCCGTGCTCGATCGCTTCCATCGCGTATTTCACGGCGAGGGGCGCGTTGGCGATGATTTTCCTTGCGATGGCTTCGGCGGTGGGCAGAAGTTCCGCCAGTTCGACGACGCGATTCACGAGGCCTATTCGCAGCGCTTCGTCCGCTGAAATCATTTCGCCGGTGAGAATCAGCTCGTGCGCGACGCCTTTGCCGCAGAGCCGCGAGAGGCGCTGCGAGCCGCCGAAACCGGGCAGCAGGCCGAGTTTTGTTTCCGGCTGGCCGATTTTTGCATTCTTGCTCGCGATGCGCATCGTGCAGCCGAGCGCGAATTCGCAGCCACCGCCGAGCGCGAAGCCGTTGATTGCTGCGATGGAGGGCTTGCCCATGGTTTCGAGGCGATGCAACACGCGATTGCCGAAGACGGAAAATTCTTTGCCGGTCACTGGAGTGCGCGTTGAGAGCTCGTTGATGTCCGCTCCTGCTACGAATGCTTTTTCTCCTGCGCCGGTAAAAATGCTTACGCGGACCGAATCATCGCGCTCGATGGCGGCGAGGCAATCGTCAAGTTCTTCGACCGTTTTGCGATTGAGCGCGTTGAGCACGTTCGGGCGATTGAACGTGACGCGGGCAATCTGATCTTTCACGTCGTAGAGTAGATTTTCGTAGCCCATTTTTATTTTTTTGCTCCGGCCATTTTGGTTTCTTCGCTCGTTTTTTGTTTTCTCGTTTCGCTCGCGGGCGCTCAGGTGAGCTGCATCGCCTTCGGCTTTGCTGGATCCGAGTAATCGTAGAAGCCGCGGCCGGCTTTGCGTCCGTTCCAGCCTGCGAGGACCATTCGTTTCAGAAGTGGCGGCGAGGCGAAGCGCCGCTCCTTGAATTCGTCGAACATGATGATGGAGATGTAGTAGGTGGTGTCGAGGCCGACGAAATCGAGCAGCGTGAACGGGCCCATCGGATAGCCGCAGCCGATTTTCATGGAGTTGTCGATATCTTCGACGGAGCCGACGCCCTCTTCGAGAGCGCGGACCGCGTCGAGCAGATACGGGACGAGCAAGCGATTCACGATGAAGCCGGTGCGATCGGAGGTGCGCACGACCGTCTTGCCGAGGCGCTGGCCGAAAGCGACCATTTCATCGAACACTTTTGGATCGGTGGCGATGGTGCGAATCACTTCGACCAGCTTCATCACCGGGACGGGATTGAAGAAGTGCATGCCGACGAAGCGGTCGGGGCGCTGGGTGAAGGTGGCCATCTCGGTGATGGAGAGTGACGATGTGTTGCTCGCGAAAATCGTGGCCTTCGGGCAGATTTTGTCGAGGGCGCTCCAGAGTTCGCGTTTGGCGGGCAGCTGCTCGATGATCGCTTCGATGATTACGTCGCTCTCTTTCAGATCCTCGACGTTTGTGGTGCCGCGCAGACGGCCGCGGACTTGATCGCGGTCGGCAGCGTTGAGAGTTCCCTTCTCGACCAGGCGGGCAAGGTTTTTGTCGATGCCTTGCAGGCCTTTGTCGAGGAGCTGCTGCGAAACTTCGCGGACCGTGACCTGGCAGCCTGACTGCGCTGCGACTTGCGCGATGCCTGAACCCATCAGGCCGCATCCGACGACGCCTACTTTTTCAATTGCCATGCAACTGCCTCCGAGAACTGCTCGCGATGTGACTGCGGAATCTTCTGCTGATTGCGCCGTAGTAGGGTAAGGGAAGCGGGGCGAGGAGGCAAGAGAACCGGAAGCCGGGCGAAGGGCGAGACGCGCGCATCGAGGCGAGGAGAAAAGCGCGAGCCTCGCTCTTGCCGAAAACGGCGATTTTGTTGCGGTTAGAAATTTGCTTTCTCCTTTGTATTCATTTACTTGACCTTTTTCCTGTGATTTGAATGTTGCTATTAGACTTGACCTCAGTGCGCGCTTTTTTCTTACTTCGTCGCTTCGTCCGACCTGAGTTCGTAGGCATAGAGCTTTCCAGGGGAAGGAGCGCAGTTACAGGACTGGTGAAAACGAAATTGGTGCGCGGAGGCTCGAACCAGTTGCCGTTTTCGTCGAGGTGGGCGTAGACGCGGGCGGCGCGGACGATGGCGTCGGAGGCTTCGAGTGGAATGTGCTCATGGTTTTCGAGCATGCCTTCGAGGACGCGGCCGAGTTCGCGGCGGCGCCAGGCGAAGAGGCCGGTGCAATGGGCGTGGCGGTGGATCGAGGTGCGATTCGCGAGTTTGTATTCTCTGGCGATTAGCTCGGGGCTGCGCCAGCGGATGAAGTCGCCTTCGATTGCGTCGCGATCAGGATGCAGGCAGATGCAGCAGCGACGGGAGTGGCGGGAGAAATCGGGAGGCGTTCTCGAGGGCGTAGGGAGCTAGGTTTGCTTATGGGATACACTGCGGGGTGCGACGCGGTTTGCGGCAGGGATGAGCCTAGCGCTAGACGGCAAAAATGAGGGTCCTTGAGGGTGATGAGACCGGCGAGCACTTTCGTTTTCGCTTTGACGCTTGCGTTTATGGGTGGCGGGACCGGGCATTCATTGCGGGCGCACATCGCGCCGCAGACAGTTCAGTTCCGAAGCGGGGATCTGCACCTCAAAGCTTTCCTTTCGACGCCAAACGGGCCTGGTCCATTTCCCGCCGTGGTGTTCAATCACGGCTCGGGCGGGCCCGATGCTGCATATACCGCTGGAATCCCAATCACTCAGGCTGCGGAAAGGCTGGCGCCAGTATTTGTAAAACACGGGTACGCTTTCTTTTTTCCTTTTCGCCGCGGCCAGGGCCTTTCTGCGGACCAGGCACCGTTCCTTCAGGACGTGCTGCAGCGCGAGGAGACAGCGAAAGGAAAAGAGGCTCGCGAGCATCTGAAATTTGTCCTGATGACGACGGAGCAACTCGATGATGTGGTGGCGGCTCTCGCGTTTTTGAGGACACGGCCGGAAATCGACAGCCATCGCGTGGCGGTATCAGGGCACTCGTTTGGGGGGCAGCTCACTTTGCTGGCTGCCGAGCGCGACTCCACGGTGCGCGCCGCCGTCACTTTCGCGGCTGCGGCCGAGTCGTGGGAACGCTCGCCCGAATTGCGCGAGAGGCTGTTGACGGCCGTGGGCAAGGCGACTGCCCCGATCTTGTTTATTCAAGCTGCGAACGATTACTCGACCGCTGCCAGCCGCGATCTTGCCCGCGAGCTGGAACGCCTGCAGAAGCCCTACATCGTGAAGATTTATCCGCCGGTGGGGAAATCGGCCGAAGATGGCCACAACCTGATCTACACGGACATTTCGCTGTGGGAGGACGACGTCTTCAAATTTTTGGACGAGGGTCTCACGCATTGACAGGATTTGAGCGAGTTGCGAAGGGGCACGTACGAGCGAGTGCCGGCTCGAAGGACGGAGTGCGCTTTGGGCAGATTTTGAGCCGAGCGCAGATATTGAACGGGTTGGTTCTGCTGGGGGTGGCGCTGCGATTGTGGGAGTACTTCTTTAACCGGTCGCTTTACCTCGACGAGATTCTACTCACGCGCAGCATTGTTGGCATGCCGCTGAGAGAGCTTCTGACCAAGCCACTTTTGATGGATCAGGTGGCGCCGCGAGGATTTCTGCTGGTGGAGCGGCTGGCGGTGACGATTCTTGGGCCGAGCGAGTTGGCGCTGCGACTGTTTCCTTTTCTCTGCGGAGTGGCCAGCGTGATTCTTTTCCGGCGGCTTGTAGAGCGAGTGCTGACGGGAGCGGGGCCCGCTTTGGCACTGTTTCTGTTCGCGATTGGAGTGCCACTGATACGGTATGGCGGGGACGTGAAGCAGTACGCGATGGATATTGCCGCTGCGATTGGGCTGTTGCTGGTAGCGCTGGATTTGCGCGAGAAGGAGGCGACGACAAGAAGGCTTCTGCTCGCCGGCGCGCTGGGGCTGGTGATCGTGTGGTTCTCGCAGGCGGCTGTGCTGGTGATGGCGGGGATTGGGCTCGGCTTAGCGGTGGATTGGTTGATATCGCGAGACCAAAGAGCGTGGCGAGAACTGCTGGTGATGATTCCTATGTGGGGTGTGGCGTCGATTGCCGCTGTGATCACAGGAATGCGAAGTATGACGCCATCAACGCGCGGGTTCATGGACGATTTTTGGGCGGGGGGATTTTTTCCGCGGACGTTGAAGGTGACGCAAGCGCCGGGGTGGTTTTGGGAGCGATTGAGTTCGATTTTTTCCGATCCTAGTTTGCTTCGATACCGGTGGCCGGCGGTCTTTTTGTTTGTGGCGTTGGTGGGAGTGATTGCGCTGTGGCGGCGAAGCCGACCGGCGGCGCTGCTTCTCGTTGGGCCGTTTGTTGTGACGATGGCGGCGGCGGTGGCGCATCAGTATCCATTTCGCGGGCGGCTGATTGTGTGGCTCGTACCGAGCGCGTTGATCGCAGCGGCGGCTGGCGCGGAGTGGATCCGAGGCCGGGCAAGCGCGGTGCATTCAGGAGTGGGGGCGGCGGTCGGGGCGGCATTGATGCTGGCTTTTTTGGCGTCGCCGGTGATGGCGATGTGGGAAATGCCGCCACCCTACGACATCGAACACTGGCGAGCACTGCTGAGTTATTTGCAGAGCCATCGGCAGACGGGCGATGAGGTATACGTGCTTCCGATACAGCGAATCGGAATGAGTTTTTATGGGCCGAGCTACGGGCTGCAGCCGCAGGACTGGACTACCGGCGTTTGCGAGCAGAGCGACACGCGCGCATACGTTCGGGATGTGGATCGCTATCGAGGGGTGCGGCGGTTGTGGGTGGCGTCGGGATCGACGCGACCGTTTCGGACGGCGCGGGCGTCCGTTCTAGGGTACTTGAATACAATCGGAGTCAAAAAGGACTCGTTGGAGTTTCCGTCGCTGACGATGACGTCTGTAAGCGTGGAGCTTTACGACCTCAGCGACCCGGCGCGTTTGCGCGCGGCGAGCGCGGAATCTTTTCCAGTGCCGCCGATGCCAAACGATCCGCGGCCGGGTTGCCGCGACTGGTTGAAACCGTGAGTGCGACTAGGGAGTGGCTAGCTCGATGAGGGTGTTGCCGCCTAGTTGGCGGGCGTCGTCTATGCCGGCTTCGGCGCGGTTCATCCATTCGGTGACGCGGTCCTCGGTTTCATCGCCTGGGCGGGCGGTGGATTCGGCTACGACGGCGCTGATGGTCAAATCCTGTGCACCCCAGGAAGGGTGAACTGTGGAGGCGACGTGGCGGAGTTTTTCGGCGAGGGCTTTGGCATTTTCGAAATTTGTGTCGGGCAAGATGAAGACGAGAGACCACGCGGTGTATTTCACGGCAACGTCTGTCTGGCGGACGGCGGAGGAAACGGCGCGGGCTAGCTGCTCGATGAAGTGATCGACGGCGGCGTCACCGTGCTGGCGGAGAAGATCGCCGCCGCGGTCGACGTGAAGAACGATGAGCGAAAGCGGAGTGCCCTGCGAGCGGGCGCGATTCGACTCCATCAGCAAACAATCCACGTAGGCGCCACGGCTGAGAAGGCCGGTGCGTTCGTCGGCAACGGCGAGAGAGCGGACGAGGGAGCGAAGGCGCGTGTGGTTGACGGAGAGGACGAGCTGATCGCCGACGGCTTGCAGGAAGAAGCTTTCGTTGGATTTCCAGCGGCGCATTTGCGACGTGCCGACGATGAGAGAGCCGGCGGGGAGCTGGGTTTCTTTGTCGGTGAGGACGACGCCGAGCGCGGAGGTGAGACCTAGATCTTGGAGCAGCGGGCTGGTGGAAGCGTTGAGCTCGATTCCACCGAGCGCGTCGGGAGACATTTTCGAGATTACATCCGCAAGGGCGTTGATACGCTGCGCGCCTGCGGTTTGAAATCCGGCGGCCGCGTATTCAGCGGTCAAATGAGACTCACTGGAACCACCAATGGTGACGAGGCAGCGCGAGACGCCGAGATGCTTGCCGGTTTCCGTCGCGGTGGAAGTGAGCACTTCGCGCGGCGTGGATTGGCGGTACATCAGGCGATTGATTTCAGCGATGGCGGCGAGATCGCGGTGCGTTTCCGCTGGGGCGGAAGGGTTGACTGCGGCTGGGGGAGGGGAGGGATATGACGGCATGTGGATCACGAGGGGCGTTGGTGCGGTTGGCGCCGGCTTGGGGGCGGGTTTGGGAGGCGCGCCTTTGGGCCACCAGTTGGCGCGATCGTAGAGTGAACGGAGCCGCTCGTTTTTTTCTTCTTCGCCGGGAAAAAGTTCGGCGATGCGCTGGAGGCGTTCGACGGCTTTCGATTGAAGCGAATATTGAAGAAAGATTTCGACCTGCACGCTTAGATCTTCGAGGGCCTGTTGGGCGCGAGCTTCTTCGGTGACCGGGATAGCGCCGGTGCCCTGATCGGTGCCTGCGCCGGTGAAGCCGTCGGTGCGAGTGGAAACGGTGGCTGCCTTGGCGGCGCGGGCGAGAATATTTTGGAGAAAGACGGGATCGGCCTTGCCTTCGAGGCGCGAGATACGTTCGTGGTTGCGGTAGTCGTAGGGATCGATATCGACGAGACGGTCGAGCGAATCGCAGGCGGGCTTGATTTGACCCGCTTCGAGGTAGAGGTCGAAGAGGCGCACGAGAGCGTCGAAATATTTCGTTTCGCGGTTGAGCTCCTCGTAGAGGTGCGCGACAACTTCGGCGATAGGCAGCGACATGGGATACAGGGCCGCCATCTGGTCCATGTGGGCGACGAGTTCGGTTTCGCGGCGGTGACTGCGCATTACGTCTTTTGTTTGGACGAGGAGCGTGGCGGCTTTGGCTTCGTCGCCATTCAAGATGTAAGCGCCCGCCAGTTCGAAGAGCTTCGAGAAGCCTTCGGGCTTTTGCTTGTAGTAGGCTTCGAAAATTTCGCGGGAGCGATCGAGGCGGTTCGTGCGGAGAAGAGCTTCGCCGAAGAGAGCCAGGAACGCGGTGTCCTTTTCATTTGCGGCGATGGGATCGAGCAGCTCGACGCAGCCCTCTGCGTCGCCTTTGCGCAGTCGCGCTTCGGCGAAGAGGAGAGCGCCGGTGCGATCGTCGGGCGAGAGCTGGTGGGCGCGGTCGAAATACTCGATGGCTTCATCGAGGCCGCCCGAGGCCTGCGTGAGTTGGCCGGCGCGAAGATAGCTGCGCGTGGCGAGATCGCGATGGCCGAGGCGTTCGGCTAATTCGCCGAGGATGACATGGCGGCCGGGATTTTCCGGGTCGAGCAGCGCAATGCTTTCGTAGCAAGCGAGAGCTTCGATATCGCGGGCCTGCTGTTGATAGAGCTGCGCGGCCGCGCCGAATTGTTCGATGGCTTCGCCGGTGCGATTCTGCTTTTGAAGCAAGGTGCCAAACTGCATCAGGCGGTCGGGTGGCTGCGGGAAGGTGCGCAGGAAACGGGTGAAGATGGCGGTGGCTTTTGAAGCGTCTCCCGTTTCCACAAGGCGATCGAATTGGGTGCCGTAGTACTGGGCGGCGAGGGAGGGTTCGCCGAGGCGTGTATAGATATCGGCGAGCGCCTGGATCGCTTCCTGATTGGAGGGAACTTCGTCGAGGACCGCCTGATATTCGACGGTGGCTTCGCGAAGCTTATTCTTCTCGAGGAGGCGCCGCGCTTTCTCGAAATGTTTGTTGACGTCCGCTAATGCCATGGGATTTTGCGCGCACTGGCGATCGGGACAGGCTGAGGGAGTCCATCCAATCGCCCTCTCCGAGGCTTTCGCCGCGGTTTCACCCGGCGCGCGGGTGGAGTTTAACTATACATCGGAGAATGCGGCACCCTCACCGGGAAATCGCGGGGGCGTTGCAATGGCAGCAGCAGCGACTGCGGGCCGGATTAAGCGCTCAGCGCTACGGATGCACTTCGCTGGGGAGATGGCTTACTCGTTCGCGCATGTCTTTCAGCGAGAGGCCGCTGCGCACGAGGGCTGCAAATCCCAGGAAGACGAATGGGATGTTGAGGGCGAGGAAGGCGAAAATGGAGAAGCCTGTGGCGCTGGATTTTTCGATGTCAAACCAGCCCAAACCAAGAACGCAGAAAAATTGCCACGCGCCGATATTCGCGGGAGCATTAGGAAGCGAGACGCCGAGATTGATAACCAGCAGCACTACAACCGCCGCGAAGAAGGGCAGATGCAGCTTGTATCCCTGCATCACGGCCCACAGACCACCCACCTGGCAGGCTGGCATGAGCAATGAAAAGAGAATCGCGGGATAAAAGCTGGGGGAGGTTCCCATCGCGTGCAGATCTACCAGCGCGCTCATGAACTTTCCGGGCAAGCGCGCCTTTCTGCCTTCGAAAGATTGCCTATCGCCCAGCTTCACTTCGAGGTAAAAAATGAGCGCCACGACCATCCCAAGCAGAACGAGCGTGATGATCGCCAGGGTGTACACGACTTTCCTAAACGCCTGCAAATCGACCATCAGAGAAGCTACCGCGAGCGAAGCCACCGCAATCACGAGATCGACCAGGCGTTCGACACCCACGGAGCCGAGCACGCGCCCGATACTGATGCCCTCGGAGTTGGAAAGAAGGTAGCTGCGCAGGAGTTCGCCGGGCCGCAATGGAAAAACCAGGTTGGCGAACAGGCCGGCATAGACTGCGCGGATGGCTTTCGTGAGCCGGACTTTACCGAATGGTGCGAGGAGAAATTTCCAACGAGCTGCCTGCACGATATAGCTGAGGACGTCAAAACCCATGCCGAGAAGAACCCACTTGTAGTCCACGCGCGAGAGGTCGCGCAGCGCCTTCATGATGTGGAAATCGTGTAAAACCCAGATCAGGCAGGCGATGGCAAGGCCGTACCCAAGAATCTTGGGAACCTGAGTGGGCTCTTGAGGCGTCGGTTCGAACATGGCTTTCAGGGAAGGCGGTGCAGGCACCGCCGGTTCCCTGTCGTTTATCCGCACTTTAGAATCTTAGGATGGTGGCGCCCCCGCCGTCACGCCCCCGGCGGGCTCGAAATCCGCTACAGCCTACGATAAGAGGTTGCCGCAGGCAATCCGTGACTTTGCCGGATGTTCGCGGGGGTGGTACGGCTGCGATTCGGCGAAATGGCTGGTATCATGACTGGTATCATCGACGCACGGAAGACTTTACCCGAAAAAGACCCAGGGGGCGAGCAGCGATGGCTGAACCGACGAAAGAAGAGTTGATGGCACGAATTGCGGAACTTGAGAAGCAAACCGGGTCGCGCAAACGCGGTGTAATTGATTTCAAAGTGGGCGAGAAGGGCGGAGTGAGCGTCTACGGCCTGGGGCGCTTTCCTGTGACGCTTTATTACGAGCAGTGGATTCGGCTGCTGGATGCTGCGGCGGATTTGCGGGCGTTTCTGGAGGAGAATAAGAGCAGGCTTAAGTTGAAGGATCAGCAATAGAAAAGCGGCGATCGCTTGCCGCGCGGCGTCCGAGTCATAGAGTGCGCAAATGTCGCCTGACGAAGAGCTCCTGATGCATCTTTACAATGGTTTTAACGCCCGCGACATGGAAGCGGTGCTGGCGAAGATGCATCCGGAAGTGGTGTGGGCAAACGGAATGGACGGAGGATACGTCTACGGACGCGACGGCGTTCGCAATTATTGGACGCGGCAATGGGCAATTATCGACCCACGTGTGCAACCGACCGGATTCTCGTCTGGCGCGGGCGGAGCTACGGAGGTGGAGGTTCATCAGACCGTGCGCAACCTCCAGGGCAATGTGGTAATCGACAGGATGGTAGGCCATATCTTTCGGATTGAGGATGGCCTGATCGTGCGCTTCGATATACGCGAGTGATTTATTGCAGGAACTCGCCCTGCTGCTCAACTCCTTTTGTGTCGCCCCTGAAGGCGACCCACAAAGCAGATTTCTGCGAGGCTTTTTATTCCGCGGCTCAACCGTACAAGGCGGTTAAACGGTCTCAAAGGTATCGCCTCCCCTTCGTAGTAACTGATTGAGGAATTCGGCGGCAGTTTGACCATCGCTCCCGGCGATTGGCGGTCTATCGTAGTTGTCCAGCCATACAACAAGGCCTTCTACAGGCCCTATCGAGGCACTTATGTCGAACAGTCCTATTGTCAGCTCGGCGCACCGGCCAGCGCGGCGCAGCACGCGCTTGAGCGAAGCCGTCCTTATGCGAGTGGAAGGTGTGGACTCTTACCGCGGGCCGTATAGCGAGGAGGTTTCCACGGTCAGCGTGAGCGCGCACGGCTGCAAATATTTTTCGAAGCACCAGGTGCTATCGAATGCGCTGGTGATTCTCGAGATGAAGAACGGTAAGGCTGATACAAAACCGGTATCGGCGCGCGGCCGCGTGAAGTGGGTTGCGGGTCTGCAAGGCGGCGTGTTTGAGACGGCCGTCGAACTTGAGGATCCGGGTAACGTGTGGGGAATCGCAACACCTCCGAAGGATTGGTTGCCGTTCTGCGGTCCGCGAACGATTGAGATCGACACCTCGAAATCGAAACCGTTTGCAGTGCCGCGGCTGGAACCGGTTGCACCAGCGGCAGTCGTCAGGGAAAAAGCACCTTCCTCTGGCGAGAATCGCGCGGTCGGGTCGAGTGGGACCGAAAGCGGCGTGCGACAAACAATCGCATCGGCGACGCGCCCGGTGGGCCAGTTGATGGGCGACTTCCAGCAGCAGATGGAGGCGATGCTGGGTGAAGTGGCCACCGCAGCGGTGCGCGAAAAAACGACTGCGATGCTGGACGACATTCACAGCAAGCTTCGGCTAGAAGCAAAAGAGATTCTCGCCGAGACGACTGCAGCGGAAGCCGGGCCATGGATCGAGCAGGCTCTGAAGCAGATGAAAATTTCGGGTCAGGACACAGCGCAGAAGATGCACGCGCAGTGGATGAAAAAGGTGGAGCTGGATCTAGCCACATCGTTGCAACAGATCGAAGTGCGGCGGCAGGAAGTGGAAGAGCTTTCGCGCAACCTGGCCGCCAACTCGCTGCAAAAAGTGGAGAGCGTGCTCGAAGCCTCGCGCAAGGATGGAGTGGATCGAATCGTCGCGCGGTTGAAAGAACAGGTGGCGCCAGTGGTGGAAGAGACTCGGAAGGCTGCGGCGGAACTCACCCGGCGCAAAGAGGAAATCGAAAAACTGATCGGGCAATCCTTGGAAGCGACCAAGGTGAGAATGGGGGAGGAGTGCGCGAAGTTCGACAAGCAGTTCGAAACGGTGCTGCGATCGCGAATCGAAGCCGCGAGGCAGGAAATGGAACGCGCCGGAATGGCGGCCACGGACTTGGCGCTCAACAATTTGCGTATAACTTCGCAGCAGCATCAGGAGCGCGCGCAGGCGCAGCTTCGCGAACAGCTGAACGGGGTTTCGGAATCGGTGGTGAGAGAAGTGGGCGATCAGGCGGCGGAAGCGTCACGGCAGTTTACAGGTGAAATGAAGAAGCAAAGCCGAGAGCATCTGGAATTTGTGAGCGGTGCGATTTCGGAATTGGCAAAGGGCATCGGGAAATTGTCTAAAGAATAGGGCAGCCAGGCGGGCCGCTCTTGGGACGTGGCTATGGAAAATCTGATCGAAGCACCTTCTGAAGTTCGCCTCATCGGAGAAAGCGCGGCTTGCGGCATGGCGTCGTGTGACGAGAGTGCGGCTATCGCGCTGCGCAGCAGGCCGCTGTGCGTGCGGCATTTTATTCCGGTCTGCATACAAGAGATCGAATCGCGAGGCGAGCGGCTGAAGAACGGCCTCTACGACGAGGCAGCCACGCTGGCGTTCAAGAATTTCATTTCAGCGTGTGCTGAGCAGGCTAGCCGTTTCATTCAGGATGATAGCCTGACCGACGGATCGACGAAGAGCAGTCTCGAGGGATTTCTTCGCCGCGTGTCGCAGTCGGGACAGCGGCTTCGTCGCAGCCCGCGCCTGAGTTCTTCTGTGCCTATTTTTCTGCGCCGCGAGGATTCCGGGCGCACGTGGGAAGAAGAGACGTGGACGATCACGGTTAGCCAGCACGGCGCGTCGCTCGTGTGCCGCCATCCTGTGGAGACGGGTGGGGCGCTGGTCTTATCGCGGCGGGATCGAGCGAACCGCGTGCAGGCGCGGGTTGTCTACTGCCGCTATAATTCGGAAGGTTGGCGCGAGATTGGCGTCGAGCTGCTGGATCGCGACGATTTCTGGGGTTTATCGCAGGCGCCGCGCATTCAACCGTCCGTGCAGCCGGCGTAATTTCTTCAGTATTACTTCGCTATAGTTACCGAGTGTCCCCGATAGTTTGGAGTACGGCTTCTCTCATCGAAGTCCCGAAATTTGAGACAATCACCTCGCTAAGACGCGTTTGCAGGGATAGGTGGGCGTGAAGATTCTGGAGACCGAGCGGCTGATGTTGCGGCAGATGAGGGTCGAAGATGCTGAGTTTATCTTCGAACTGGTAAATGAGCCGGCGTTTATTCGGAATATTGGCGACAAGGGAGTGCGGACGCTTGACGACGCGCGAGATTATATTTTAAGCGGGCCGGTGGCGAGTTATGCGAAGTTCGGGTTTGGACTGTATGTAGTAGTGCTCAAGGAAACGGGCGCGGCGATCGGAATTTGCGGATTGCTGAAGCGCGATTCGCTCGAGGATGTGGATATCGGCTTTGCGTTTCTTGAAAGATTCCGACGACAAGGCTTCGCTTACGAAGCGGCTGCAGCGGTGATGGAGTATGGACGAAACTCTCTGGGATTGAAGAGGATCGTTGCGATTACGTCGCCCGATAATGAAGGATCGATCCGGGTGCTGGAAAAGATTGGTTTGCAGTTTGAGAAAATGATCCGCATGCCGGGATCGGATGAAGACACGCGTTTGTTTGTGCCGCGCACCTGACCGCACATAAACATTCTTCGAGAATCGAAATGCTGACCCTAAAAACCAAGCGGCTGATCTTGAGGGAATGGAACGGGGCGGACCGGGAGCCGTTCGCGCGCATGAACGCCGATCCGCGCGTGATGGAATATTTGGGCGAGCCGATGTCGCGGGAGCAGAGCGACGAAGTGGCTGACCGAATCGAAGCGCACTTCCGGGCGCATGGATTCGGATTGTGCGCGGCGGAACTGGCTGAGGGCAGCGAGTTTATCGGATTCATCGGGCTGGCTGTGCCGACTTTTGAGGCGGCGTTCACTCCGTGCGTCGAGATCGGCTGGAGACTCGCGGCAGAATACTGGGGCGCGGGGCTCGCCACGGAAGGCGCCCGCGAAATTGTGCGTTGTGCATTCGAAGAACTCGGGCTTCCGGAGTTAGTTTCGCTCACGACGATTCGGAATGAACGTTCGCGGCGCGTGATGGCGAAGCTGGGGATGACGCACGACGCGACTGAAAATTTTGACCATCCTAGACTGCCCGCTGGTGATCCGTTGCGCCGGCACGTCCTGTACAGACTGACGCGCGAGAAATGGATCAATTCGGCTACACCGTAGCACGGCCAGCCGCGGCAGCGAACTGCGCTAAGCCTCCTTCTCGTGCTTCTTAAAAATTACCGACGATTCGTCGTGAGCCTGCTTTGAAAACTCGAAAGCCTTCGACGCATATTCCATCGCCTGCCGCGACTGCTCGTGGGCTGTGAGATGGTCTTCCTTGCCATGATGCGCGGCGGCGGCCTGGTGGGCGTGCGCGGCCAGCATGTGGAACTCGGCTGCGCGTTGATGCGAATCGTATGTCATGAGGTCTCCCGAATCATTCGCGATTGAATTGCATGGCCAGTGTATCGCAGCGGAGGAAAGGCGCGAAGTTTGCCCCGGCGCCACCCGGCGGGCCGCGACTCTCTGCGAGAGCGAAAAGGATTGCGGGCGACCGGCGCGAAGTGTATATCTCTTTCTTCTTTCCTGACGTCTCGGCTCCGACCCAAGCACTTGTTCCGCGTGGCGGAATCTCACTTCGAGGTGAAACATGAGCGACGCGACCGTTGGAGATGTGGCAAAAAAAGTGACCGGGTGGTCGATCGCAATCAGCGTGCTGATGGTCATCGCGGGGCTTCTTGCGATTCTGCTGCCGCTCGAAGCGGGCATCGCCGTGAATCTGTTTGTTGCCTGGATGCTGATCTTCGCGGCTGCGGCGCATTTTGTGTACGCATGGTCAACGCGAGGCACGGGAGGAGTGATCTGGAAAGTGCTGGTAGGAATTTTGTATGGGGTGATCGGATTCTATTTGCTGGAGCATCCAGCGCGCGGGCTGGCGACGCTGACGCTGGTGCTCGCGTATTACCTGCTGATTGAAGGCGTGATGGAAATCATTCTTTTCTTCCAGCACCGCTCAGGTCCCGGCGCGGTGTGGTTTCTGCTGGACGGAATCGTGACGCTCATCCTCGGCTTTCTCGTTTGGCGGACCTGGCCTTCGAGCACCGAATGGGTGATTGGCACGCTTGTGGGCTTGAGCATTCTCTTCAGCGGCACCACCCGGCTGATGCTTTCGCTTGCGGCTCGGCGCGTTGTCACGAAGATGGCCTGACGCATTGCTCCTTACAATTCCAAAGTTTGCGAATCTTGCGGCTTTGTTGCTCGTTGCATCCGCGTGCGTGCGTCTGACTCCGCTGGCCCGATGCTCTAAACTGTGGCACACTCGATAGTTTAAGAGGCGCGGCACGAGCGCGCGTGTGCCGCAGGCGCGTTTTGCGGCGCGCCCTTCGGCGAACCACAGCCTCAGAGAGCACCCGAGCAAATACATACAATGGACCCGCAGTACATCCGAAATTTCTGCATCATCGCGCACATCGACCACGGCAAATCGACTCTGGCCGACCGGTTGCTGGAGCTGACTGGCGCGCTCAGCCAGCGCGAAATGACCGCGCAGGTGCTCGATTCGATGGACCTAGAACGCGAGCGCGGCATCACGATCAAAGCGAAAAGCATTCGCCTGCATTACACGGCGCGTGATGGGCACGAGTACCGGTTGAATCTGATCGACACCCCCGGCCACGTGGATTTTTCCTACGAAGTTTCGCGGGCGCTTTCAGCGTGCGAAGGGGCGCTGCTTGTGGTGGACGCGAGCCAGGGCGTCGAAGCGCAGACGGTGGCGAATGCGTTTTTGGCGTCGCGACACAATCTCACGATTGTCCCGGTGATCAACAAAATTGATTTGCCAGCAGCGCGCCCGGATCACGTGAAAGAGCAGATCGAGAACGTGCTGGCGATTCCGGCGGACGAGGCGCAGCTGATCAGCGCGAAGAGCGGAATCGGCGTTGATGAAGTGCTGGAAGAAATTGTGCGTCACGTGCCGCCGCCGAAAGGCTCGGTGGACAATCCGCTGCAGGCGCTGATTTTTGACTCCTGGTTTGATTCGTATCGTGGCGCCGTGGTGCTGGTGCGCGTGATGGAAGGACGCATCGGCAAGCATATGAAGATTCGGCTGTGCGCGAGCAACGAAGTGTATGAGGTGGAAGATCTCGGCGTGCTGACGCCGAAGCCGATCGTTCTCGACGAGCTTTCCGCGGGAGACGTGGGCTTCATCATCGCAAATATCAAACGTGTGGCTGACGCGCGTGTGGGCGACACGGTGGTCGAAGCGGACCGTCCTGCGCCGCCGCTGCCCGGATTCGAAGCGATCAAGCCGATGGTATTTGCGGGAATGTATCCGGTGAACGCGAGCGACTACGAAGTGCTGCGCGATGCGCTGGGAAAATTGCAGCTGAATGATGCGGCGTTTTTCTACGAACCGGAAAATTCTGTGGCGCTGGGTTTTGGATTCCGCTGCGGTTTTCTGGGGCTTCTGCACATGGAGATCGTGCAGGAGCGGCTGGAGCGCGAGTTCAACATCGAGCTGATCACCACCGCGCCGAGCGTGCAGTACCGCATCACGAATACGGCGGGCGAAGTGGTCGAGGTGGACAACCCCACGAAATTTCCGCCGCCGGGCTCGATTCAGAAAATCGAAGAGCCGATGCTAACGTCGATGATCATCACGTCAGAAGAATCTGTGGGCGGCGTGCTGGCGCTATGCGAGGAAAAGCGCGGCGT
>Ga0210401_10003840_pt1 | contig 15903 bp, 15 predicted proteins | sample IncBWH32MmetaG_FD_150866 | JGI IMG/M metagenome (GOLD analysis project Ga0210401, IMG submission 150866) | Forest soil microbial communities from Barre Woods Harvard Forest LTER site, Petersham, Massachusetts, United States - Inc-BW-H-32-M | ecosystem: Environmental > Terrestrial > Soil >... | reverse complement strand
GAGCGGCTGCGTCGAGGTTCGTATCTTCGGTGAATGTGGTGGGCGCCGTTGTGGTAAGGGGCTGGGCTGCAGTCTGCGCTGATTCGGGAGAAGTGAGTGCAACTTCGTTGCGCTTGGACTGCTGGGCCCCGGACTGAGGAAAAGGTAATGGCTGAACGGCGCCGTTCTTGCGTGCTTTCGTTGCAACCGCGGAGGGTGTTGAAGTCTTGGACGCTGCGCGGGATGCAGCCTCAGGAGTTTGAGCATCGGCATTCGGAACGCTCGACGTGGCGGCTTGGTCGTGTGGCACCGACTCAGTTGTCCTCTCCGGAAAAACAGCGTGGCCGGCGTTTGGCGGAATCCACTGCGGCGCTTCAAACTGCACTTCTGGAATACGGACATGGAGAACGTGAATCCAGCTGTACTTGATGGCGACGCAGGTCAAACTGAAGATGGCAATGGAGAGGATTAGCCCGGGGACGACCGCAGTTGGCCGAGGGCGAAAGGGACTGAGGATGCAGAACGAAGGTATACCGTCGAGTGCGGCTTGCGGGGCGGGAGAGGAAACGCTCTCGCGCCAGAATTCCGGACGCAAAGTCCATTGGCGGACCAACGACAGGATGCTGTCCATGAGTAGCCGGAATCCGGACAACCCTCCTTTCGCCTCATCGAAGATTGACAGAATTTCGTCGCCGAATCTGCTGCGGAATGCGGGCGGATGTAGACGAAGGACGCAGCGATAGATGCGGCGAAGCATCAGGCCCTCCTTGGCTTGGCGGTCGAAGGCCTCACCATTCGCAGACGGGTGCGGGCTTCGTGCACCACTTCAGCCAGGCGGGCAATCTCGGCTTCGAGGACTCTACGTCCCGCCAGTGTGAGCCGGTAATAGCGACGGCGGGGATCGTCATCACCGGCACGCTGGCCAAGTTCTTCCAACCATTCCCGTCGAATCAGTTTCTGCAGATTGTCGTACAGCGTGCCCGGGCCGAGTTTGTATTTTCCTTCGGACTGGCGGGCGACCTCTTGCATGATGCCGTAGCCGTGAAGGTCTTCTCCGGCCAGGGAGAGCAGGATGTGCAAGGCTGCGGGAGACAGCGGAAGGAAGGAGTGAAGATCGACTTTCATAACTCGGTTATCGGTATATCGGAATCCGAGTTAGTTGTCAAGTCAAATCAGGCGCTCGGCACCACCCGACCGGCACCGGCCAGCCATTCTGCCTGGCGGGGGTCCCGGTTGTTGACTGCATAAAGAACGAGCTCCACGCCACTGGAGATGCCGAGCTTTTCGAATATCCGGAAGAGATATTTCTTGATGGTGTGCTCGCTGAGATTGAGTTTGCGCGCGATATTGCGGTTGCCCATACCCTCGGCGACGAGGGCGTCGACCTGTTCTTCGCGCGGAGTGAGCAGATTGTTTCCATTCGAGTTCAGCACTCCAAAGGAAGGCACTTCCGAGATGAGTTCCATGCTGTAGTTGAGTTGCTCCGTATTCGCCCAGATCTGGCCGTCGGCAACCCGGAGCAGGCATTTACACAGCAATCGCAGGTTGGAGTCGGAAATGCAGAATATGCCGCGGACACCGGACCGAAACGCGTTTACGACAAGTTCACGGTCGAAGGATTCGACCAGAAGACTTTTGGAATCTCGGGATGCGAGAGATGAAATCGGCGCAGCGTCATGACCGTTTCGGAGATCCTCAGCGCGGCCGTCATGGACAGCACTACGATACGCGGAGCCCTCAGTGCGACTGCGCGCAGGATCGAAACGGTTTCCATCGCTGATCAGCGCCTTGCGCCGCCGTCCTGAGTTCAACGTTGCCGCTTGCCAAGGAGGCGTGCCGGATAACCCCAGTTCGATTGGAGGGTATCTTCAATCACGGCGATCTGGCGCCGGTGGCTTTTCGTGGATGTAGGAGAAGACGCGGCAAACCCGTCCTTTTTTTATTACAATCGATAGACTCTGAGTTTTGGGTCAGGCCAACTGGCCATCTCGCATGCAAGATCGGATTCTGGTCACTGGCGGAGCGGGATTTATCGGGTCGAACTTCATCCTGCAGAAAATGCAGGACTCGTCGTTTTCAATCACCAATCTCGACAAGCTAACCTACGCCGGGAATCTGAGAAATCTGGAGAGCATCGCCGGCGATCGCCGGTATGCGTTCGCGCCAGGTGACGTCGGCGACCGCAAGCTGGTGAGCCAACTTCTTGCCGAGCAGAGTCCCGCTGCAATGGTTCATTTCGCCGCCGAAAGCCACGTCGATCGGTCGATCCGCGGGCCTGAGGACTTCATTCGCACCAACATCAACGGCACTTTTGCGTTGCTGGAAGAAGCGCGTGCTTACTGGACCAAGCTTTCAGAAGAAGATCGCAGCCGTTTTCGGTTCCTTCACGTTTCGACCGATGAGGTCTACGGATCCCTGGGCCCCGACGATTCACCATTCTCCGAAAAAACTCCTTACGCGCCCAACAGTCCGTACGCGGCGTCCAAGGCGTCATCCGATCATCTGGTGAGGGCGTATCACCACACCTACGGTTTGCCGACGTTGACCACGAACTGCTCAAACAATTACGGGAGATTTCAGTTTCCGGAGAAGTTGATTCCGTTGATCATTCTGAATGCGCGAGACGGCAAGCCCCTGCCAGTGTACGGCGACGGCAAGAACGTTCGCGACTGGCTCTACGTGGAGGATCATTGCGAGGCTATTGCTACTGTGCTGCGCAAGGGACAGCCCGGTGATACCTACAATATCGGAGGCTGGAACGAGAAGCCGAACATTGAAATCGTCGAGACGATCTGCGATCTGGTTGATGAGATGGCGCCCGGCAAGGGAAGGTCGCGCAAGGAACTAATCACATATGTGAAGGATCGGCCGGGGCACGATCGGCGGTATGCGATGGATGCGAGCAAGATCGAGCGTGAGTTGGGATGGAAACCGAAAGAGACGCTGGAGAGCGGGCTTCGCAAAACTGTTCGCTGGTATCTTGAGAACCACGAGTGGGTAGCCGACGTCACTAGTGGAAGTTACAGGCAGTGGATTGCCACACACTACTCAGGTTGAAGAGCTCCCGAACAAATCTTAAACATGGCCGACAGCAGGCAATACAAGGGCATCATTCTTGCGGGTGGATCGGGAACGAGGTTATATCCCGTAACGCAGGCGATCGGAAAGAGCCTGCTGCCCGTGTACAACAAGCCGATGATCTATTACCCGCTGTGCACGCTCATGCTGGCGGGCATCCGGGACATTCTGATCATTTCCACCCCGGAAGACGTGCCGAAGTTTCAAGTGTTGCTCGGGGATGGAAGTCAGTTCGGAATTCAGCTTGCATATCTGGTGCAGCGGAAACCTGAAGGAATTGCGCAGGCTTTCATTCTCGGGGACAAATTCTTGCGAGCGACTCCCTGCGCTCTGGTGCTGGGCGATAACATTTTCTACGGACACGATTTCGCGAAGGACCTGCGCGCATCCGCAACGAAGACCGAGGGGGCGCGAGTCTTCGCTTATCCAGTGCATGATCCGGAGCGATATGGAGTTGTCGAATTTGACCAGAGTGGACGCGCGTTGAGCATCGAAGAGAAGCCTAAACAGCCGAAGTCCCGCTATGCGGTGACGGGCTTGTATTTCTACGATAGTCAGGTCGTTGAAATTGCAAAATCGCTGAAACCCAGTGCGCGCGGAGAACTGGAAATTACAGATGTGAACAGGGCGTATATGCGGAAGGGCCAACTGGAAGTCGTGGTGATGGGACGCGGAATGGCATGGTTGGATACCGGGACGCACGAGTCCCTGATGGATGCGGCCCTCTATATTCAGGCAATTGAAAAACGGCAAGGACTGATGGTCGCGTGTCCAGAGGAAATTGCGTACCGCTCCGGGAACATCACGGCTGCCGATGTGGAGAAGATCGGACGTTCGATGCGAAACAGCAGCTACGGCGCGTATCTACTGCAGCTTTTGCGAGAGAGGGTATTCTAAAATGAATGCTGCCTGAACGCCGCGGCGTGCGATGGACCCGATCAAGAAAATACCGACATCGCTCCCTGATGTGTTCATCCTGGAACCACGCGTGTTCGGGGACGAGCGCGGATTCTTTCTGGAAAGCTACAACGAAAAGGTGTTTGCTGGCTTGGGCATTCGCGAGCGATTTGTGCAGGACAACCACTCCCGCTCGGCGCAAAATGTACTGCGCGGATTGCACTATCAGATCAAACAGACACAGGGAAAACTCGTGAGAGTGATTGAAGGCGAGGTTCTGGATGTTGCGGTTGATCTGCGGCGTAGTTCCAGCACGTTCGCGAAGAGTGAGGCCGTCCATCTATCCGGCGCAAACAAGCGTATGTTGTGGATACCGAGGGGATTCGCGCACGGATTTTGCGTGATCTCACCATCAGCCCACGTTTTGTATAAGGCGACTGATTATTACGCGCCGGAATACGAACGCACTCTGGCCTGGAATGACCCGGACTTGCACATTGAATGGAAAATCAAGGGTGAGCCCATAGTCTCGGCTAAGGATCAACGCGGAGTTCTCCTGCGACACGCCGAGTGTTTTGAATAAGCGAAATCAATGAAAGTTCTGATACTTGGCGCCACCGGATTGCTCGGCCAGGCACTCGTGCGCGAATGGACTGGCGACGAGGTGCTGGCCATGGGCTCGCGCGATGTGGATATCCGCGACCCGGCCAAAGTACGCGAGATGATCGGGAACGGTCGTCCAAATTGGATTGTATTGGCGGCAGCCTACACCGACGTTGATGGCTGCGAAAGTCATCGTGAGGTGGCCTTCTCCGTGAACCGGGATGGAGCGGTCAACGTAGCAGAGGCCGCCCGGCAAGCGGGAGCTAAGCTGATATTCCTCAGTTCGGACTACGTGTTTGACGGCAAGAAGACCTCTCCGTACGAAGTCGAAGATAAACGAAACCCGCAGAGCGTTTACGGGCACTCGAAAGCGGAGGCTGAGATCAATTTGATGAAGATCCTGCCGCATTGTTGCATTGCGCGCACTTCGTGGGTCTTCGGCGCCGGTGGAAGGTGTTTCCCGGATACGATCTTGCGATTGGCCGCGAATCGCCCCGCGCTCGATGTCGTGAATGATCAGCGAGGATGTCCAACTTACACCGTGGATCTGGCGCGAGCCATCATCCAGCTTTGCCGAAAGAATGCCGGTGGGATCGTGCATGTAACCAATGCGGGCGATTGTTCGTGGTTTGAATTTGCGCAAGAGATCATCACAGGAGCTAGACTTGCGACTGAGGTGAGGCCGGTGAGCAGCCAGCAAATGGCGCGTCCGGCGCCGCGTCCGGCGTATTCGGTTCTGTCGGCAACGAGCTTGCGTCGCTATGGCATCGAAATGCCCGAGTGGAAGGATGCGCTGGGTCGATATCTGCAAGAACGCAAGAGCTGATTCCATTCCGGCGATTGCTTCCGCTGACGCGGGACTGATAGGATGCCGCGGGGTTCGGCACGTGAAGGTCATTCAGAACTACATTGATGGGAAGTTTGTCGCAGGCCAGCGTGAGTTCGCGGATGTGAACCCAGCGGACGGAAGCGTGATCGCGCAGGTCACCGAGGCAGATCGAAACCTGGTCGATCGCGCGGTACACAGTGCACGCACGGCTTTGGCAGGAGAGTGGGGCCGCGCAAGTGTGCGCGAACGCGCGGCACGTTTGCGCAAAATCGCCGCTGCGATTGAAGCGCGCTTCGATTGTTTCGTTGCGGCGGAAGTCGCTGACACCGGCAAGCCCATTTCCCTGGCGTCGAGGCTGGACGTGCCGAGGGCGGCGGCGAACTTTCGGACTTTTGCCGATCTGATTAGCACCGCCGGAATCGAGTCGTTCCAGACGGAGACCGCGGACGGCAAGAGCGCGCTGAACTACGCCATCCGCAAGCCTTTGGGCGTGGTTGGAATCATCACTCCGTGGAATCTCCCTCTTCTTCTGCTCACCTGGAAACTGGCCCCGGCTATAGCGTGTGGTAATGCGGTGGTGGTGAAGCCGTCGGAAGAAACGCCTGCAACTGCGACCCTGCTCGCTGAAGTCATGCAAAGCGCAGGAATTCCGGACGGTGTGTACAACGTGGTGCATGGATTCGGTCCGAACTCGGCTGGCGAATTCCTCACGCAGCATCCGGATGTGAATGCGGTGACCTTCACGGGCGAGTCGCAGACTGGTGCTGCCATCATGCAGACGGTCGCTCCTTCCGTAAAGCCGGTATCGTTTGAATTGGGCGGAAAGAATGCCGCCATCGTTTTCACGGACTGCGATTTCGAGGATGCTATCGCCGGAATCGCCGACGCAGTCTTCCTGAATACCGGCCAGGTTTGCCTCTGCGCCGAGCGCATTTACGTGGAGCGGAGCATTTTCGATCGATTTGTCAGCGCGCTGAAGCAGAAAGCTGAGAGTCTACGGCTGGGATCTCCACTGGAACCGGCCACCGAGATGGGCCCATTAATTTCGAAACAGCACCGCGTGAAGGTTGTTTCCTACTACTCGCTCGCCCGAGAAGAAGGTGCAAATGTGGTGACCGGCGGCGGGATTCCAGAGTTCGGCAATTCTCTGGACAACGGATTCTACGTTCAACCGACCATCTATACTGGCTTGGCTGAATCGGCTCGTTGTGTGAAAGAAGAAATATTCGGACCGGTCTGCCACATCGCGCCGTTTGACATCGAGGACGAAGCGGTGGACATGGCCAACAATACTAAGTATGGTTTGGCGGCGTCGATATGGACCTCAAATCTGAAGCGCGGCCACCGCGTCGCACAACAGATGAATGCGGGGATCACGTGGGTGAACTGTTGGTTTCTTCGGGATCTGCGCACGCCGTTTGGCGGCATGGGGCTATCGGGAATCGGACGCGAAGGGGGCCTGCACTCGCTGAACTTTTATTCGGAACTGAACAACATATGTATTAGGCTCTGAATCGGAATTGGGCCGGCTGCAAACGCAATGAGAGAGGTCGAAAGCAAAGTCGTCGAGGGGAAGGCGAAGCCGCGGGGAAAGTATCCGCACGTTAAGCGCGCTGGGGATTTTCTGATCGTTTCGGGTACGAGCTCACGGCGTGGCGACAACACTATTGCCGGAGCAGATGTGGACGAGATGGCAACCGCACGCCTCGACATTCGTATTCAGACTCGAGCAGTGATTGAAAATGTACGAGATATCCTGCGCTCGGCTGGCGCTGATCTTCGGGACGTCGTCGAAGTTACGTCGTACCTGGTCAACATGAATGATTTTGCCGGATATAACGAAGTGTATGCCGAGTATTTCGACTACGATGGTCCGGCGCGCACTACGGTCGCGGTGCATCAGTTGCCCCATCCGCATCTGCTGATCGAAATCCGGGCGGTTGCTTACAAGCCTGAGAGATAGGAGGCCTATGCCATCGATCAAGGAATTGAAGGCATTCAATTTTCAGCGCTGGATCGAGGACAACAAGGAGAAGCTGAAGCCACCGGTGGGCAACGCACAAGTTTGGGAAGACGGCGACATGATGGTCACGGTTGTCGGAGGGCCGAACAATCGTCGCGATTATCACGACGATCCGACAGAAGAATTCTTTTATCAATTGAAGGGCGATATTTTTCTTCGCCTCATGGAGACACCGGGCAAGCCGCCCCTCGAAGTCCCAATTAAAGAAGGGGAAATATTCCTACTTCCAAAACATATGCGTCACTCGCCTCAACGCCTGCAGGCGGGAACGATTGGTGTTGTGGTCGAGATGCCGAGGCCGGAAGGAGCGATGGATGGGTTCGAGTGGTACTGCCAGAATTGCCATCAGTTGCTGCATCGCGCTGAGGTCAAACTGAAGAGCATCGTGCGCGATCTTCCTCCACTGTTTGAACAGTTCTACAACAACGAGAACCTCCGAAAGTGTAAACATTGCGGCGCGACTCATCCCGGCAAACCGTAGAAATGTCTGTCATCGATATCCATAATCACTTTTTTCCCCGCGCCTGGCCGGACTTGGCGGCTCGCTACGGGACGCCCAACTGGCCCTGGATCAAACACACTGAGCCGGGCCAAGCGGACATCATGATTGGTGATCGTTTCTTCCGCCATATCTACTCCGCGTGCTGGGATCCGCAGAAGCGTCTTGAGGAGATGGATCGAGACGGAATCGAAGTGCAGGTTCTGTCGGCGACTCCGGTCTTGTTTGCTTACGATCGCCCGGTTGAACATGCACTCGATTGCGCGCAGTTGTTTAATGACGCTGCACTGGAATTGTGTGCTCAGGGTAAAGGCCGACTGAAAGCTCTGTGCCAGGTGCCATTGCAGGACGTGGACACTGCATGCAAGGAGTTGAGCCGATGCATGAGAGCGGGTTACTCGGGCGTGCAAATAGGCAATCACGTGGGAGAGAAGAACCTTGATGATCCCAGCATCGTGACCTTCCTGCGTCACTGTGCGGACGAAAGCGCGGCGGTGCTGGTCCACCCTTGGGACATGTTCGGCCAATCTCGGATGCCGAAATACATGATGCCGTGGACGGTGGGCATGCCGGCGGAGACACAGCTCGGCATTGTTGCGATGATTCTGGGTGGTGCCTTCGACAAGCTACCACGAAGTCTTCGGATCTGTTTTGCCCATGGGGGCGGAAGTTTCGCCTTCCTCTTAGGACGGCTGCAGAATGCATGGCAACATCACCCGGGAGCACACGGCGTGTGTGAGTTGGCTCCCAAGGATTACTTGAATCGGTTCTACGTCGATTCGGCAGTGTTTGATTCCCGAGCCCTGAATTATCTGGTCGATACGATGGGGGCCGGGCGGGTAATGCTGGGATCCGATTATCCGTTTCCGCTGGGTGAGCATCGTGTAGGAGAGCTTATTCGCTCTAGTGATCTATCGCAGCGCACAAAATCGCAGCTGCTGGGTGAAAATGCGGCAGAATTTCTTAACCTCCGCCGAAATGCAGCTATCGAGAGTGCGCAGACAGATAAACCTTCGGAACCAGCCTCCCCCGAAGGTCATCAGCTTACCTATAGTTCCTATCTGCGAGTTCCCGAGCTGCTGCAGTTGCAGCACCCGCAATCGCGGCCACAGCATCATGACGAGTTGCTCTTTATCATCGTGCACCAGACGTACGAGTTGTGGTTCAAGGAACTCCTTCATGACTTAGATGCGGTTGTGGCGAACCTTCAGGACGCGAGCAAGAATCCTGAATCACGCGACGAAGTCTATGAGGCGGCGCGCCTGCTACGGCGCTGCACCGAGATTACGCGCGTGCTGGTGGAACAATTCACGATCCTCGAAACCATGCTGCCGACGCATTTCCTGGCCTTTCGCGGAAAACTCGAGCCGGCCAGCGGGTTCCAGTCGGAGCAGTTTCGCGAACTCGAATTTCTGTGCGGATTGAAAGATGAAAAGATGCTGCGCTATCACCGGCCAACGCCCGAAGCTCACGCGCAGCTCGAGCGTCGTTTGAAGGAGCCTTCCTTGCATGATGCCTTCTTCGAAGCGCTACGCTCTATGGGGAAGCTGCAGATCGAGAAGAATGCAAGCGAACGCGAACGGTTCGATGCCCGGGCACGTGCCGTACTTTCGTTATACCGCGACGAGCACAGCAATCGGGATTGGATCGACGTCTGCGAACGGCTCACGGAGTTCGATGAGCTCGTGGTCGGTTGGAGGCTGCGCCACATCCAGCTCGTAGAGCGGGTGATTGGGACTCGCATGGGAACCGGTGGAAGTGCAGGATCGTCATATCTGAAACTCACCCTCGACAAGAAATTTTTTCCGGAGTTGTGGGAAGCACGGACGCTGCTTACGGAATAACTCCTCGACCTTCTCAGATGACTCAGAAAACCGGGACGATTACGCTGATTGGCGCCGGGCTCACCGGGCCGCTGCTCGCTCTTGAGCTGGTCAAGCGCGGTTTCCAGGTAGAGATTTACGAGAGACGCGCGGACATACGTCGGGTGCAGATGAGCGCAGGGCGGTCGATTAACCTGGCCCTATCTGTGCGAGGAATTCACGCGCTGACGCAGGCGGGGTTGTGGCACGACATGCAGAAGATTGTCATCCCGATGAAGGGCAGGATGATGCACTCGGCAACGTCGGAGATAACATGTCAGCCCTACGGTAGGAATGAGTCCGAAGTGATCAACTCCATTTCGCGGGCTGATCTGAACATTGCACTCATGAGCGCCGCTGAGGAGCGGGGGGTCAAGGTCCACTTCCAAAAACGCTGCAGCGGAATCGATCTGAAGAGCGGTGCCCTCGAGCTGCACGATGAGAAAACTGGTGAACAGCACTCGGTGGCTGCCGATGTGGTGATCGGCTGCGATGGATCGGCATCGGCCATTCGGGGCGAGATGTTGAAGCGCAGTCGGTTTAATTTCTCGCAACAATATCTCGAGTATGGCTACAAAGAACTCACGATTCCGGCAGTTCGTGGCGGCAAGCACGCATTAGAGATGAATGCCTTGCACATTTGGCCGCGAGGCAACTACATGCTGATCGCCCTTCCCAACGTCGATGGTACATTCGCTTGCATTCTCTTTCTGCCCTTTGAGGGAAAGGACAGTTTCGAGCAGTTGCCCACACGGGCGGCCGTTTTGGAGTTCTTTCGATCGCAGTTTCCCGATGCGCTGCCGCTGATGCCGGATCTCGCGGACAACTTCTTCGCAAATCCGGTTGGCTCCATGGTCACGATTCGATGTTCGCCGTGGTATTTCGAGCGCAAGGCTCTGCTGCTCGGGGACGCCGCCCACGCGATCGTTCCATTCTTCGGACAGGGAATTAACTGTGGATTCGAGGATTGCACCGTTCTGATGGAGTTGCTAGACCAGCATGGGGCGGATTGGAACAAAGTGTTTAGTGAGTTTGAGCGCGCCCGCAAAGAGAACACGGATGCCATTGCCGATCTGGCGATCGAGAACTTCGTCGAGATGCGGGACCGCGTAGGCGATCCACGTTTTCTGTTCCGCAAGAAAGTGGAATTCGCGTTGCAGAAGAAGTATCCCCAGCGTTTTGTGCCTAAGTACTCGATGGTCACGTTCCTCCGCGTGCCATATGCCACAGCCCTGAAGCGAGGCCAGGTGCAAGACCGGATGCTGACGGAACTGTGCGAGCACATTGACCGCATTGAAGATCTCGATTGGAAGAAAGCGGAAAGACTCGTCGACGACTTGAGTCCGCTGGAGCCGCAGTGAGGCCGCCGACCTTTGAAACCGGTGAGCAGTATGCGGCTACGATGGATGCTCGCGACCCTTTAGCTCACTTCCGCGACCGCTTTCACATTCCGAGGACGAAGAGCGGTGAAGAGGGTATCTATCTTTGCGGGCATTCGCTGGGACTGCAGCCCAAGGCGGCCGAAACATATCTGGAGCAGGAACTGAAGGATTGGGCCGGACTTGGCGTCGAGGGACACTTCCACGCAACGAATCCGTGGATGCCCTATCACAAGCTTTTGACAGAGCAGACCGCCACTCTGGTTGGCGCAGAGCCAGTTGAAGTAGTGGTCATGAATTCCTTGACCGTGAACCTGCACTTGATGATGGTATCGTTCTACCGCCCGACTTCGAAAAGGCACAAGATTCTAATTGAGCGAGGGGCTTTCCCCTCGGATCAATACGCGGTGAAGTCACAGATTCGATTTCACAATTACGAACCCTCCACATCGCTCATTGAGCTAACTCCTCGAGAGGGCGAATCCTGTATTCGGGACGAGGACATAGAATCGCTGATCGATCAGGAAGGCGAATCGATTGCGCTCATTCTTCTCGGTGGAGTGAATTACGCGACGGGACAATATTTCAACATCCCGGAAATTACCAGAGTTGGGCATCGCCAGGGATGCATCGTTGCTTGCGATCTCGCCCACGCGGTTGGGAATGTCCCTTTGCGCTTGCACGACTGGGGGCCGGACTTCGCGGTATGGTGCAGCTACAAGTATCTGAATGGCGGGCCCGGTTGCGTTGCGGGATGTTTCGTTCATGAGCGCCACTCCCATGCGTGGAATGTGCCGCGCTACGCCGGGTGGTGGGGGCATGATGAGCGAACCCGATTTGAAATGGGACCTGATTTCAATCCCATGACCGGCGCGGAAGGTTGGCAATTGAGCAATCCGCCAATCCTTGCGCTTGCTCCTCTGCGCGCTTCAATGGAAATCTTCTCAGAGGCCGGAATGCAGCGTTTGCGAGAGAAAAGCGTTTTGCTTACAGGCTATATGGAGTTTCTTCTGCGAGAGAAGGCGGGGAAGTACTCGATTATTACTCCTTGCGATCCCGAGCGACGGGGAGCGCAGCTGTCCATTCGCCTGACGACGGGGCGGGGTCTTTGTGACCAGTTGCTGGCCGAGGGGGTGATTGGCGACTGGCGCGAGCCGGATACTTATCGAGTTGCAGCCGTTCCCCTATACAACTCATTTCGAGACGTTTACCGGTTTGTGCAACATTTCTCGGCGGCTCATTCGTAACAAAAATACCCCACTTTAGTTTTGGGGTCGCCTGGTTACCTCGGTACTTCTTTACTCTTTCCTTACAACCATACAATTCATGCGTGGGGAGTTTTGCGCTTACGAACGGGCGGAAGTGGACCATTGCCATCTGCACACTCGTGTGTGTGCATGTTGCGTTCTCGCTGATCGTCCCCCGCAGTTTTGTCCTGACGGCGTTTGGAGACATTCTCCAGAACGTTGTTCTGCTTCTCGCGACCGTAGCATTCTTTGCCAATGTCAGGACCACATCCGGCAAAAGCCGTCTGTTCTGGCTTCTGATGGGACTGGGCTTAGCCACCTGGCTGGCGTCCCAGGTGATGTGGACATACTTTGAAGTTTACCTGCGGCATGAAGCGCCCAATCCGTTTTCCGGGGACGTGATTCTTTTCTTGCACGTTGTACCCATGATGGCCGCGGTTGCGATTCAACCGCACCAGAGGCAAGACGATCACGCGATCCGCGCGAGGACGCTCGATTTTGTTCTGCTGTTGACCTGGTGGTTGTTTTTGTATTTGTTCGTCGTGATCCCTTGGCAATACGTACAACTTTCGGAGCCGGTGTACGGCAGGAGCTTTGACCTACTTTACTTTAGCGAAGAGCTTGTGCTCGCCGCCAGCCTGCTTCTCGTACGGCGTCGCAGTCGGGGCATCTGGCGCACCATTTACTTCCAATTGTTCGGCGCGACGCTGCTCTACTGCGGTGCTTCACTGCTGGCCAGCGGCGCGATTGATTTGCATGTCTACTACACCGGCAGTTTGTATGACGTTCCACTCGTGGCATCGATGGCTTGGTTTGTACGAATAGGTATTCTTGCCGGATCAGCGGAGTCCGAGTCCTTATCGGAGGAGGCGCCTCCGCGCAGTTTTGGCATCTGGAAGGCTCGTCTCGCCATGGTCGCAGTCTTCGTCACGCCTTCGATGGTGGCCTGGGCGGAGTTTGGCGGCGACGCACCGCATCGAGTGCGTACCTACCGGCTTTTTCTGACCGTGGCAGTCATGCTCATCATGGGTGTGCTGGTGTTTCTAAAGCAGCATCTGCTCGACCAGGAACTGCTCACTCTGTTGCGATCGTCGCGCCAGAATCTCGACGAAATGTGCCACCTGAAAGACGAACTGGAGAACAAAGAGCAATCCTTGCGCTGGCACAGCCTCGAACTGCAGCGAAAGAATCTTGAGCTCCAGGAAATCTCCTTCACGGATGTGCTGACCGGAGTATGGAACCGCCGTTACATGGAAGAGATTCTGACCGCGGAGGCCGGACAGGTCTTGCGGAACTATCAGCGGGCTCGCGGAAATGACATTCGTAAGATGGACCATCGCGATCTAGTCTTCATCATGGTCGACATGGATTTCTTCAAGGAAGTAAATGACCGCTACGGACATCCCGCCGGCGATCGTTTGTTGCAGCTTGTGGCGCAAAGACTCTCAACCGTAGTTCGCAAGTCTGACGTGCTGGTGCGCTGGGGCGGGGAAGAGTTTCTGATCATGACTCGCTCGACAGATCCTTCAGGCACTCCGGCGTTTTGCAGTCGCATTCTGGAAGTCATCTCGGCTGAGCCTTTCGATCTTGGCTATGGAATCAGTGTGCGGAAGACCTGTTCAGTCGGGTGGGCCGCCTATCCGTGGTGCCGTCGGGCATACGAATCCATTTGCGCCGAGGAATCGATCGAACTCGCCGACGCTGCCCTGTACCGAGCGAAGGCTCTTGGCCGAAACCGGGGAGTCGGTATCATCGCCACCGAAGCTGCGGCCCAGAACCCGGAAGAAATCAATCTTCGAAAATTGCGGCAGGCGAAGTCTCCTACTGTGCAAACCGTCGAAACGACGTGTCCGATCGATGTCCACCCGTCGATCGAACTGCCGGTCGCGTCGGCGCATGCCGCGAACAAGATCGATGGATAGTCCTTTCCTTGCCGCTCCAGGCGCTTGACCTCGGCCATCGGGTTGAATACATTGAGAAGCCGGTCCACGGCAGTCTGAGGACATAACTCCGAATGAAAACTCCTGCTCGCAAAACTGGTCTTCGTCAGAAGGCGCAACTCATGTCCGCGTCGGAAATCGAGCGGACGCTGGTACGGCTTGCGTACGAAATTGTGGAAAAGAACGGCGGCGTCGAGGCTCTAGGACTGGTGGGGATCCGCCGACGTGGAGTTCCTATCGCTGAAAGGCTGGGCAAGATCATCACCCGCATCGAAAATGCCAAAGTGCCGGTGGGAACTCTGGATATCACCTTCTACCGCGATGATTTGTCGACCTTGGGGCCGAAGCCAGTCGTGCAGCAAAAAGAGATCGGGTTTGAGATCGAGGACAAGAACATCGTGATGGTGGATGACGTTCTTTTCACTGGCCGCACCACGCGGGCCGCGCTGGACGCGTTGTTTGAGCATGGGCGGCCCCGACGAGTGCAGCTCTGCGTGCTGATCGATCGCGGCCATCGGGAGATTCCCGTTGAGGCTACATTTGTGGGGCGTAATGTGCAGACCACGATCAACGAAGTAATTGAAGTGAAGCTGATCGAGATTGACGATGCCGAGAAGGTTCTGTTGATGGAGAAGTAGAGGAATCCGTTGCGGCAAAGAAAAATCAGACGGTGGCCCTGCGGCCACCGTCTTTACTTTTACGCTGAACGATCACGCGATTCGCGTGCAGACCGCCTTGGTTTGCGTGTAGAGATTGAGAACATCGTGTCCCATCTCGCGTCCCCAGCCGGACTGCTTGTAACCTCCGAACGGAAGTGCAGCGTCGAAGATGTTATAGCAGTTGATCCACACGGTTCCGGCACGAAGTTGCTCGGCCATACGATGTGCCTTGCCAATGTCGCGCGTCCAGACGGCGGCTGCAAGACCGTAATCGCTGTTGTTGGCGCGAGGAACGATCTCTTCGGGATCGGTGAACGGCATCGCCGCAACGACTGGGCCGAAGATTTCTTCCTGCACGACTTTCATATTTTCCTGCGTGTTAACCAGCACCGTCGGCTCAACGAAATATCCGCGGTCACCGGCCTTGTGGCCTCCGACCACTGCCTTTGCGCCTTCAGAGAAGCCCGATTCCAGATATCCGCAGACGCGATTCAGCTGTTCTTGTGAGACCAGCGGCCCCATCTGCGTTTCTGGCTCGAGTCCGGACCCAACTTTGATTTTGCTGGCGTAATCGGCCACGCCCTCAACCACACGATCGTAGACGGATTTCTCCACGTACAGGCGTGATCCGGCGCAGCAACACTGGCCGTGATTGAAGAAGATTGCGCCGGCTGCGCCGGGAATCGCGCTCTCGAGATCGGCATCTTTGAAGACGACGTTCGGAGACTTGCCTCCCAGCTCCAGAGATACTTTTTTCAGATTGCCCGCGGCGGCGTGGACGATCAGCCTGCCAACCTCCGTGGAACCGGTGAAGGCGACTTTGTCGACATCCGGATGCGCAGCCAGCGCGGCGCCGGCGGTTTCGCCGTAACCCGGAACGATGTTGACGACACCCTCCGGGAAGCCTG
>Ga0210401_10003837_pt1 | contig 15910 bp, 13 predicted proteins | sample IncBWH32MmetaG_FD_150866 | JGI IMG/M metagenome (GOLD analysis project Ga0210401, IMG submission 150866) | Forest soil microbial communities from Barre Woods Harvard Forest LTER site, Petersham, Massachusetts, United States - Inc-BW-H-32-M | ecosystem: Environmental > Terrestrial > Soil >... | reverse complement strand
CGGAGGGGAAAGAACTGGATTCCCCGGCAGAGGGCGGGGTGACGGAAGAGCAGACCTTCTTCCTGGCGTACGCGAACGTCTGGTGCGGAGAGCTTCGGCCGGAGGCGGCGCGAACCGCGGTGATGACGCAGGGGCACTCGCTCAATCGGTACCGCATTAACAATGTGGTCGGCAATATGCCGGAGTTCGCCCATGCGTTCGGGTGCAAGGCCGGACAGCCGATGGTGCGGGCAAACGCGTGCCGGGTGTGGTGAGAGAGATCATTTCTTGAGTGAGCCTCTGCGAGCGCTCAGGGCGCGAACGAGATCACAAGTTGATCGAGTGGTAGGCCGCCGCGAACCGCCTGCGGCGGATTTAGTGGTGTCATTTCAAGTGGCGTGCCCTCGGCTTCCGCGTGGTCGAAAGCTTCCGTGCCCGCGGTCCTTCCAGTAATTTTCAGCTGGTCAATCTCATAAGGCAGACCATTCGATGCAAGCGATGAGGGTCCGCCGGTCACCTGAAAGTGCAGGTGTGGCGCGACGGAGTTGCCGCTGTTTCCCACCAAGCCGAGCACCTGTCCGCGCTTCACGGAATCATGTGGACGAACCTTAATGCTGCCGGGCTGAAGATGCGCGTACAGCGCGTAGCGATGATTTCCAAGATCGAGAATGACGGAGTTGCCATCCGCGGCATCGAGCGAGATGTTGGTAGGGTACTGGCCGGGGATCTGCTCGGGCAGGCCGTCGGTGACCGAAGAGACGACGGCGTCGGCAACCGCGATCGCAGGCTTTCCGAAGATGGTGTAGCTCTTGAGCTTTTCGCGCGGTCCTGAATAGATGCGATGTGCGCCGTCGACCTGCTCCCAATCGACCGCATAGCGTTGCGCAATCCAGACGCGGCCATTGACGGGCAGGGCAGCGCGAGAGTGACGGACGGCGTCGCAGCAGGAATCCGCGGAGATGTAGTTGTCACCAAGGAGCGGGGGCCCGATCTGTGCAACTGATTGGCGGTCGACATCTGTAGTTCCGCCGGTTTCGGTGAGTTCCTGGTGGCCAGGAGGAGCGGCCATGAAACGGGCCTTGACGCGGTGAGACAGTTGCTTCGGAGAAGCGGCGCCGGGAGCGAGCGTGAGGTGGAGGAACAGCAGGGCCTGCGTGCTCTTCGACAGGACGCCGGTTGCCTCGCGGCTTCCGGCGGGTTGAAGGCGACGAGCAATCGCAGCGCTGTCGAAGGTCTGGAGCACTGTTCCGTCGCCGAGGATGTCAAGGCTTTCGAGCGTGGAATCACCGCTGGAAAAATTGGTCACCCAGAGTTCGTAGACGAAATGGATGCGACCGTCGGATCCGGTGAACGGGACCGGTGCGTCGTGGATGGCGAGCAGGAGAGGAGTGGGGCGTTCCGCATCGGCTGCGACAGCCTGCGAAACGAGCGCGGCCAACGCGAGGGAAGAGATGAAAACGAGGAAATAGCGGCGAGCGTAAGTCACGGGCGATGCCGGATCATCTTATGGTTGTGATGAGGGCCTGTCAACGAAACCGGTGACGGACGTCACACGCATGTCCGCAATTTGCGGATGCATTTGCGCTGGAAGTTGTCATAATGATTCAATGGCGCGTGCTTTCCTTGAAGAACGTTGGCTTCCGAAGTCTGTCCTCTGTCTTCGCGATTACAACCTGAACAAATTTGTGCATGACCTAATCGCCGGCGTCACGGTGGGGCTGGTGGCCTTGCCGTTGGCGATGGCGTTTTCGATTGTGTCGGGGCTGTCACCGCAGGCGGGAATCTATTGCGCGATCGTCACCGGGTTTCTGATTTCGCTGCTGGGTGGATCGAAAACTCAGGTTGGCGGCCCGACGGGTGCGTTCGTGGTGGTGGTGGCGGGAATCGTCGCGGCGCACGGCGTCGATGGGCTCTTCATGTGCACGGTGATGGCGGGGGTGCTGCTGGTGGCGATGGGCGCCACGGGGATGGGGTCGGCCATCAAATTTATTCCGCGGCCGATCGTGATCGGGTTCACGAACGGGATTGCCATTCTCATTGCCAGCACGCAGGTGAAGGACTTCTTTGGGCTCCAGATCGAGAAGGTGCCGGGGGTGTTCTGGCAGCGGATCGAGGCCTTCGCGACCCACTTTCGAACACTGAACTACGATGCCACGCTGCTGGCGGTGGCGACGGTAGCGATCCTGATCGTGTGCAGGGCGGTGTCGAACCGGATTCCGGGGCCGATTGTGGCGCTGGTGATGGGGACGGCGGCGGTGTTCGTGTTCAAGTTGCCGGTGGAGACGATCGGGACGCGGTTCGGAGGAATTCCGAGGGGGTTGCCGCACTTGCAGATTCCGGTGTTTCGCACGGATCTGATTCATGGGCTGCTGGGGCCGGCGGTGACGGTGGCGATGCTGGGCGCGATCGAGTCGTTGATGTCGGCAGTAGTATCGGATCGGATGAGCAACGACCATCACAATCCGAATGTGGAGTTGATGGCGCAGGGAGTGGCGAACATTGCGTCGCCGATGTTTGGCGGGCTGCCGGCGACGGGCGCGATTGCACGGACGGCGACGAATATCCGGTCGGGGGCACAGTCGCCGGTGGCGGGAATGATTCATGCGCTCACGCTGCTGTGCGTGCTGCTGTTTGCGTCGCGGCTGGTCGCTTATGTGCCGATGGCGGTGCTCGCGGGCATCCTGATGGTGGTGTCGTACAACATGGGTGAATGGCGGGAGATCCCGCAACTGCTCAAGCTTACGAAGACTGACATCAGCGTCTGGCTGGTAACGTTCGCGCTGACCGTGTTTGCCGATCTGACGGTGGCGGTGGAGGCGGGCATGATCCTGGCGGCGCTGCTGTTCATCAGCCGGGTGGCGGCGACGACGACGGTATCGCAGGTGACGGATGATTACATTGAGGATGGGCGGGTGCACATCCTGCAGGACAAGAACATTCCGTACTACGCGACGATTTTCCGGATTCATGGACCATTTCTGTTTGGAGCGACGGACAAGATTTCGGTGGTGAGCGAAAACATGCACACGCTGCCTCCGGTGGTGATTCTGCGGTTGCGGAACATGACTGCGCTTGACGCGACTGGGTTGTTTGCGATTGAGGAGATGGCCCGCTCGTTGCAGGCTACGGGGAGAACCCTCATTTTGTGCGGGGCGCGGGAGCAGCCGGCCAAGCTGCTGCACGAAGCGGAGTTCGAGGAAGTGATCGGGAAGAACAACATCTGCGAAAACGTGCAGGAAGCCGTGCGGCGGGCGCAGGATGTGTTTGAGAGGATGGAGGCCGGGGCGGCGGTGGGTGGGAGGTAGGCGAGTTTTCCTTTCGCCCCTTCGGGGCTGAGGTTCACTAACGACTGGACCCACGGCTTGCGCCGTGGGCTTCATTCTGGCGCCGCTTTGCGGCGATCTTTAGTTATGTTCGTAGCATTCTTGAATTATTGTTCTAGCATTGTTAGTGGCTAACACTCCGGTACTGCATTATTCTTTCGCCTCGTCGCGTTGCTTTTATTTTTGGGCGTGTGGTGGCGGTAAGTGTGCCATTGCCGGTTCATCAATGGAGAACCGACTTTGTCCGTTTTGACGAAACTTTTTCGCCCGGTGGGGCAGACAGAGTTTGAGTTGATCCGGGCTTCGGGATTTCGGGAGTTTCCTCCGCGTTTGCCTGAGCAGCCGTATTTCTATCCAGTGTTGAATCTCGAATATGCCACCCAAATTGCTCGGGACTGGAACGCGAAAGATGCGCAATCGGGCAGCGTCGGGTATGTGCTCAAGTTCCAGGTTGAGAGCGAGTTTCTGAACCGATATCAGGTGCGGCAGGTAGGGGACGTCACGCACCGGGAATATTGGATTCCGGCGGAAGATCTTGTGGCGTTTAACGAGAGGATGGTGGGCTTGATTGAGGTTGTGGCGGAGTATCGGGGCGAGCCCGCTTAGGCCTGGGGAAAGTCGCGGACGTGGGCGCCCGCGCCACGCTCGCTACTTTGGATGAGACAGCGCGGCGAGCATTGCTTTCGTGGCGCGGAGGTAGTCGGCGGGGGTTAGAAGGATCTGGAGGCCGCGCGTGCCGGCGGAGATCGAGATCACGTCGAAGAGCTCGATGGTTTCGTCGACGTAGACCGGGTAGTCCTTCTTGGCGGCGAGGGCCGTAACGCCACCGCGGATGTAGCCGGTCAGGGCCTGTAGTTCCTTTACGGGGACCAGTTGAGTCTTGCGATCGCCAGTGGCGGTGGCCAGGGCTTTGAGGTCGAGTTCGGCGTTGCCGGGGATCACCGCCATGGAAATGCCGTGGCGGTCGCCACGAGCGACGAGAGTCTTGAACACCTGTTCGGTCGGGAGGTTGATTTTTGCAGCGACCGTTTCGGCTGCGAGATCGTCGGGATCGACTTCGTACTCGCGCAGTTCGTAAGGGATCGCGAGTTGATCGAGAAGGCGGACGGCGTTGGTCTTGGCAGGCATCGGTTGATTTTAATCGTCGATCGTCAGTCGCTTACGCTGATGAACTAAGCGAGGACGCCGTCGTGGAGAAAAGTTGGATGGGCCGGTGGTGGAATTGAGAGGAATGGGGCCGTTCGACTGCGTTCGGCTAGCGCCTCACTTCGCTCACGATGACAGTGAAGAGGAATGACGACTTCAACGAAGCCAGGAAGTCGCGGTAGAGAATGCGGTGGGGGCCGGTGGAACGGGAGGGAAACACGGGATCCCCTTCGGCTCCGCTTGGGGCGAGTTTTCGACTGCGCTCGGCTAGCGTTTCACTTCGCCAGGATGACAAGATAATAAGGCGACGTTTGCGCTGTGGCGAGGAGAGCTTTATAGTGCTGGCGCAGTTCCGGAGAGACTTTCATGCGAATGCTGATTCATTGGGTCCTGACCGCGCTGGCGATCTGGATTGTATCGCGGCTGGTGCCAGGGTTTGCGGTGAGCGGGCCGGTCTCGGCGCTGATTGCGGCGGTAGTGATCGGATTCGTCAATGCGACGCTGGGATTATTTTTGAAAATCATTACGTTTCCGCTGACGGTGCTGACGCTGGGGGTGTTCTGGCTGATCATCAACGCGATCATGATCGAACTGGCGTCGGCGATCGTGCCGGGGTTCCACGTCGCGACGTTCGGAGCGGCATTCTGGGGAGCCATCGTGCTGAGCCTGGTGAACATGGCGCTGAAGTGGCTGGTGATGCCGGAGAAGCAGTAGATTGGTGGTTCCGCATTTGGCACTTGACCTTTAGCACTTGGCGGCTCGCGGGTGGGCTCTTGCCGCCGGCGCTTGGGGAGATGGTCGAGAGAAAAGCTTTTAACCGCAAAGTTCGCGAAGGGTCGCGAAGGGCGCGAAGAAAAGCGGTTGACCCCTAAGGGCGGGAAGGCCTACGTTTCTGTTTGTACGGCACTTTGGGTCTTGGCGTCCCTGTTCGGTGCAACGGTACTTTAACAACGCTCAAATCCAAGCAAGCTAGTCTGCCTACTTCGGACTGGAACTCTTCTTCGGTTTCATCATTTCCCATTCTTTGTCGGTGAGCATTCGGCCGAGGGCGGTGAATTCACCGGCACCCTGGAGCCATTCGCCTCCGTCCATGGTGATGACGTCGCCGTTGATGTACGTGGAGCCGTCGCTGACGAGGAACGCGGCGAGGTTGGCGAATTCTTCGAGCGTGCCGAAGCGGCCGAGCGGAATGCGCTTCTTTGCCAGCTCTTCGAGTTCCGCGCGAGGGAGCAGGCGCGAGAAAGCGCCTTCGGTGGGGACCGGGCCCGGCGCGATCGCGTTCATGCGGATGCCGCGATTGCCCCACTCGACGGCGAGACTGCGAGTGAGGGTCTGCACGCCAGCCTTGGCGACCGCGGAAGGCACGACGTAGGCGGAGCCAGTGGTGGTGTAGGTGGTGGTGATGTTGAGGACGACGGCGCGGTCGCCGGCAGCGAGCCAGCGTTTGCCGCAGGCGAGGGTGGTGTGCAGGGTGCCCTGAAGGACGATACCGATGACAGACTCGAAGGCGCGCAGCGAAAGATCTTCGGTGCGGGCGAGGAAATTTCCGGCAGCGTTGTTCATGAGAACGTCGAGGGGGCCATCGCGCCAGATGGTGTCGATCATTTCGTCGACGGCGGCGGCGTTGCGCACGTCGCAGGGACGGGAGTGGATGGTGCCGCCGGTGAGGGCGCGGAGTTCGGCTTCGGTGGTGGCGAGGACATCGTGGCGGCGTCCGCAGATGTAGACGGCCGCGCCGAGTTCGAGGAAGCGGTGGGCAGCGGCCTTACCAAGTCCGGTGCCGCCGCCGGTGATGAGGATGCGTTTGTCGCGGAGCAGGTTTGGTTGGAACATGGGGCACCTTTTGGTCGAGCGGATGATTGTATCGGAGGGCGCGGTTGGGCGTGGGCTGAGGAAAGGGACTTTAACGCAGAGGACGCGGAGAACGGCGCAGAGATCGTGGAGAAAAGCTTTTACCGCATAGGCGCGAAGGACGCGAAGCGGGTTCACCACCAAGGACATGAAGGATCACGAGGAAAGATAAAGCTTAGACATGGGACACGTGCGGTACGGGGTGAATTCATTGCGACGAGGATGCCTACGCTCCACCGGCGACGGAGGTTAGGAGCTCATGCTCGAATTCGATTTCGACACGCGGCTAGCAGCCTCCAAGCCACAGGCTACTCGGAAGCCGTAGTCGGCGTATTGCAGATGCGGAGGAATGCTGGAGCGGGCGGCGCAACGGGTGACCTTGATGTGGTGGCGCCAGGAGCCTCCGCGGGAGGCGCGCCGGGTGCCGGTTTCGGGGCCGCGCGGATTATGGTCGGGAGAGATGGAATAGTAGTCGGCGGCGTACCAGTCGCTGCACCACTCGTGCACGTTGGCGCAGATGTCGAAGAGGCCGTGAGCATTGGGCGCTCCGCGTCCGACCGGTTCGGGGCCGGATCGCCAGCGAGTCGCATAGTTGGGGAGAGATTCTGGCGGGGCATCGCCCCAGGGGAATCGGGTGCCTTCGAGGCCAGCGCGAGCGGCGCGTTCCCATTCGGCTTCGGTAGGCAAGCGGTATGGGTGGCCGCTGGAGCGGGCGAGCCAATCGCAATAGGCAACGGCTTCATGCCAGGAAGGTCCGACAACCGGTTGCTGCGGATGCGAGAAGTGCGGATCGTGCCAGAAGGGCGGAGGGAGTTTTCCGACGGCGCGAAGAAACCGGGCATAGTCAGCGTTGGTGACCTGGTGGGCCGCGAGTTGGAACGAGTCGACCCAGACGCGGTGGATGGGAAGCTCGTTGTCCTGGCCGGCGTCGGATCCCATGAGGAACCAGCCTTCGGGGATGGTGACCAGGTGCGGTTCGGGAATATGCGCGGAGACGGGATCGGGCAGGGCGGACATGAAGAATGTGAGGTCAGGCTAACATACCGGCGGCGGTGAGGTTGGCAGAGCAGAAATCTTAAATCGCAGAGCCCGCCGAGAACCGCCGCAGAGGACGCAGAGAGAAGGCTTCGGACTGCATAGGACGCGCAAGGTGAGCCAGGGCCGCAAGAAAAGCGGGTTCACCACCAAGGAAGCGAGGATCACGAAGGGAGGCGTAGGGCTTAGAGGGCGCGCAAGCGGCGGACGACTTCGCGGATGTCGTTTTCCTGGAAGAGGCGGATGGCGGCGATGCCGGCGGCACCGGCCGCGACGCAGGCAGCCGCGTTTTCAAGCGTGATGCCGCCGAGGGCGAGGACGGGTATTTCGAATTGGCAGGCGCGGCGGAGGTCTTCGAGACCGGCAGGGTGGGTGCCAGGGCGATCTTTCTTTTCGAAGACCGGGGCGAAGAGGGCGAGGTCGGCTCCATCCGAGGCGGCTTGCCGGACTTCTTCCGCTTTGTGGCAGGAGACGGTGACCGTCACGCGGGCGGGGGCGCCCGCGCTACACTGCCAGATGCGGCGGACTTCGACCGGAGAGACGTCGTCGGAACGGAGCTGGACGCCGTCGGCGCCGACGGCGAGAGCGATGTCGGTGCGGGAGTTGATGAGGAGCTTGGTTGTCAGTTCGCGGTTCTGATTTCTCAGTTCGCAGAGGATTCCCATGGCTTCGGCAGCGAGTCTTTCGAGTTGGCGTGCGGGGAGATCCTTCTCGCGGAGCTGGATGTAGTCGAGGCCGGCATGGGCCGCTTCGCGGATCCTGGCGAGCAACTGGCGACGGCGGGTGGATTCGTCGCCGGGAAACTGAGTGCGGTCGCTGATGTAGTAGAGAATCGGTTGGGGCATGTTCGGGAACGCGGGCGGGGCGCCCGCGCCACATGGCTACGGTCGCGTTTTCGCGATGTCGGGGACGACTTCGGTTTCTTTTCTGGTTACGCCACCGAGATGGAAGTCGGTGAGGCCGTCACGCAGGTACTCGAAACCCTCCTCCGGGGAATCCACCATTTTGAACAGATCGAGATCTGTGGCGTTGATGGTGCCGGCATCGATCATGGCCTGGAAGTTGATGAGCTTTTTCCAGTATTCGCTGCCGTAGATGACGACCAGGATTTTTTTGGCTAGCTTGTCGGTCTGAGCGAGGGTAAGGATTTCGAAAAGTTCGTCGAAGGTACCGAAGCCTCCGGGAAAAATTACGAGGGCCTTGGCCAGATACGCAAACCAGAATTTACGCATGAAAAAGTAATGGAACTCGAAGTTGAGCGACGGCGTGATGTAGGGGTTCGGGAACTGCTCGAAGGGAAGATTGATGTTGAGGCCGATGGTTTTTCCGCCGGCTTCCTTGGCGCCGCGGTTGGCAGCTTCCATGATGCCGGGGCCTCCGCCAGTGGTGACTACGAAACGGCGGCGGCGGGCGGGAATCTTGATGGACCATTCGGTCAGCATCGAGGCGAGTTTGCGTGCGTCTTCGTAGTAGCGGGACATATCGAGGGCAGCCTGGGCGCGCTTCAGTTCCTTCGGATCGACGGAAGGGCGGCGGAGTTCGGCGAGTCGAGCCTCGGCGTCGGCATGGCTGTTAAAGCGGGCGGAGCCGAAAAAGACGACCGTGTCCTGGATCTGTTCACGGCGGAAGCGGGAAAGCGGCTCGCTGTACTCGGAAAGAATGCGCAGGATGCGGCCGTCGGGGCTATTGAGAAAAGGCTGGTTCTGATAGGCGAGCGGGGCGGATTTCAGTCGGTCTTCACTCATGCGGAAATTTTCCGGAACTCATTGTATCGCTAGCCTTGGGCCTAGCAGATGCCGGGTGTCGGACACGAGCGTCCGAGCGACAACGGGTCAGGGAAGCTTGTCTTCGTGGTAGTGGATGGCTTCAGAAAATCCAATCCAGATGTCGAGCAAACCAAGCCCGCTGCAGAGGCCGCGGAAGAAGCCGTGCGTCATGATGATGCGCAGATCCGGGTAGCGCATCAGCAAGGTGTTGTCGGTCCACTGCGGGGTCCAGGGCATAACCACCAGCAGGACGCCGGCAGCGGCGCAGACGAATACAAACAGCAGGACCAGCAGGCGGTGCATCCAGATGGCGAGGCGGGAATGCGCCTTGTCGGTGGACGGCGTGTGGACCGGCGGTGCGTCCGGAGATTGCGCCGGCGGGGAAGCAAGGCCGGGGCCGCTTCCTGGGGGAGTCTGGGAATCGGGCATCAGGCGGAACTCCGCCCTTCCCCATAGAGTGCGCACACGTTGGTGACCCGTGGCAGAGCCATCCGCATATTTTACGACTTCAGGGCCTTGATGCGCTCACCGACATCGCGATAGTCGATGTTGGCTCCGTAGACTTCCATGAAATGCTGAAGGGCCGTGGTGCGATCCTGCGCAGTTTCATAGGCGGAGGCGAGTTCGTAGTGAAGGGCAGTGCGGGTTTCCTGATCGAGGGAAGGCAGCTTCAGCGCCTTTTCGTACCAGCGGATGGCCGCCTCGGGCACGCCCTTATCGAGGAAACATTGCGCCAGCCAGGTGTAGGTCTGCATGACCAGCTTGAAGGGATGGCCTTGCTCGATGGCCTGGCAGACCTTCTGGAGTTCACCGATGGCTTCATCGAGCAGGCCCATTTCGCGGAAGGCGACGCCGAGGTTGTAGTGCGTTTCGGGATCCTCTTCAGCAGTGGAAACCTCTTCTTCGAGTTCGTGGCGGATTTCGCCGAACATGTCGGCGAGATCGACGCTGGCCGCCTGATCGACATTTGCAGCGCCGTTGCCGGGACGCACGGATGCACGGAATGTGGCGGAAGGCGCGGTGGCGGCTGGCGGCGTTGCCGGAGGCGGAACCGGAACAGCGCTGTGCTGCGTCGCCGCGGGACCGGAAGCGGCGCCGGCGGCCATATGCATTTCGGTATGCGCAGCTGGGGCAGGTTGGGGGGTTGCTGCAACTTCTGGAGATGTGGGTACCGGAGCTCCCTCCAGGAAGCTATCTCCGAGGGAATTCTCCAGGTCGGCGACGAACTCTCCCAATACGCCGCTGTCGTGAGCCGGTTTCGGCTCCACCGGCTTGGACATCGAGAGCTTGGGGCCGGCCATGAATTCCAGGTGCCCAACCAGAGCGGGGTCGGTAGCGGCGTGCGCTTCGATCTCCTGTTCCTGTTCGAGTCCGTGGGTGACAGTTTGGGGCAGGAAGCTATCGCCGAGGGAAGAATCGAGTTCGGCCACCATCTTCTTCAGCGGGGTGCCAGGCTCGGGCGCGGGAAGCTCCGCGTGAACTTCGGCTTCGGTGGGCTCAGACTCGGTGGCGGCGGTTTCGACTTCTTCCACCGTGACGGGTTCCGCAGGGGCCGGAGCGCTGGCCGCGTCAATCTCGGCATGAATGGCGGCGAGCTGTTCGTAGTCGGCAGTCTGGGACTGGAGCTTGGCGAAGGCGGCGCGGGCCTGATCGACCATCGAGTGCTCGAGGTAGAAGCGAATCTCCTCGATGGTTTCCGTGACCGCATCGCTGGCCTCGGCGGAAATTTCTTCGACCGCAGGCGCGACGGCTTCTTCGGAGACTTCTTCGACGGGCGCAGGCAGTTCCGGAGTGTCTTCGGTCAGCGTGCCTTCCCATTCGTCGGATAGATCGATTTCGGCACTGGCAGCGGCCGGCGTGGTCTCAAACTCGGCGGGCTCCGGGGTCTCGACCTGGTGTGTGTCACCAAAAATTCCGGGTGCGGATTCAGCGGGCGACAGAGGCCACGGGGCGATAGGAATTTCGGCGGCGTCCGTCGCGGCCAAGGCTGGCATGCGCGTGGGCGAAGCGGCAGCATGCTCTTCACAGCGTTGCGCAAGGTCTTCGTAGCGAGTTGCTTCTTCCTGGAGTCCTGCCTGTGAGTAGACGGTGGCCAGGGTGTGGCAGCAGGCGGCAGCATCGCCGAAACGCTCGGAGCGCACGTGGAGGGCGGCCAAACGCTGGTTCAGCCGCACATCGCCCGGGGCTATGGGCAGCACGGCCATCAAGGGGCCGAGTGCCTTGTCGGGCATGTTGTAAGAGACAAAGAGCTCGGTATCGGTGATTGCCGCGCGCAGCGCGTTGGCGACTTCCGGAGAGTACGACTGATCGACCGGGGGCGCGGTAGCTTCGAGTTCTTCGACGAGAACAATGCCTTCTTCGACGCTGAGTAGTTTCGCCCCGCTGGTGCCGCCGCCCATCATGCCGACTACCTGCTGGTAGTTCTGCATGTGCATGGGATTTTGCGGTTCCTGCTCGGCGAGGCTCTGGTACAAATCGCGGGCTCTCGAAAGTTCGCCAGCTTGCACGTAGGCATGCGCGAGAAGCTCGTAGACCTCGGCGGTGTGCGACTGATCGCCTGCCTTCTGGAACAGTTCGAGGACCTTTTCGAGCGCGGCCGGATTGTTGCTGAGCGGGCTGATGGAAGAGCGCAGGATCTCAAGGATCTTGCCGGAGTTGTCGGCGAGCAGGCGATCGGCGTAGCCGTCGATCACCATGATGGCGTCTTCCTGGGCGCCGTTCTGCAGCATGGCGTCGAGATAGGAGAACATCGACGCGCTGTCGTTGTGGGCTTCAAGAAGCTTCACGGCGATGCCGCCCGCTTCCGAGACGCGGCCGGTCTGCAGGTAGGCCTTCAGCAGATCGCGCTGGCCATCGGGATGACTGTCAAGATCACTGACCTTCTGAAAGAGCGGGATGGCGGAAGCAGCGTCGCCGGAATCAAGGGCATTGCGGGCGCGCAAAAGAAGCGCGTAGCTGTTGCCGGGATCGAGCGTGAGCATGCGCTGCAGGATCTCTTCCGCGCCGCTGCGGGAGCCGCGATTGCGCAGGGTTTCGGCGGCGGCGGCGAAAATCTGCCAGGCGTCGGTCTTCTTGCCGAGACGGATGTAGACCTCAGCCAGGCGCACACGCATGGCGACGTTTTCCGGGTCCATCTCAAGGATTTTCTGGAAAATCCGGACCGACTGCTCGAGTTCGCCGGCGCGCAGGAATTCTTCGGCAACCTGCAGGTATTGGGCGCGCGCGTCGTTGAACAGGCCCTGCTGAGTGTAGAGCTCGGCGAGCTTCAGAACGCTTTCGAGCGACGGTTTGAGCTTGCCGATCTTCTTGTACATCGCGATGCCCTTGACGGTGAAACCCTGGGCAGCATAGGCATCGCCCACGTTCTTGAAACATTCCGTGGCTTTATCGACTTCCCCGTTGCGGGAGTAGAGGTCGCCCACGGTGTTGAGGACGGTCAGATCCTTGGGGTCGGCTTTGAGGATCTTTTCGTATTCGGCAATGGCGTTCTGCAGCTTGCCCTGCTGGACGTACTTCTCCGCAGCGCTGAGAACTTTTTGCTTGTTGAAGCCGAAACCAAACGCCATAAGGGTACGGACTCCAGCCTTCTTCCCGCCCGAGATGTGCTCACGAAACCTGGGAGCCTCTTGAAAGCGGGCCAAAGCGGTCCTCCCACCAAAGGGCAGGAGAGACAATTTGACTGACAGAGGTAATTGTAAGGCGGGTAACCGAGAATCGTATGGTTACTAAGGGTTACCAGAAGGGAGTGTACGACCGGGTTACGGAAGGAACCTGGGAATCGGGACAGAAACGGGACGTTTTGCAGGCCGGCGGGGCGTTTTCCGAAGAAATCAGCCCCTAAAGCGGGTTGATCGAGAGCGGACGATGCGGCATCGCTGAAGGATGCCCTGATACGAACCAGATTCGGCAGCGATCACTCGCCATGCATCACACGCCAGGCATCACACGCGGCATCGGAAGACAGCAGCGCGCCTAATATCAGAAGACAGTACCTCGTCAGGCAGCGGAAGACGAATCTGTTTCAAACGAACCTGTTCAGACGAACCTGTTCGTCTCACCGAGGCGGGGACCGAGCGTCCGGAATCGGACATGATTGCGACCCGGAGGCGCGACGGTTCGCTTTTGAAACAAGGAAGGCGCTCGATGAAGGCGGGCGATCAGGCGCGGGCGATGGGGGTGAGGACAAGAATCAGAATGCCCAGAAGAGCAGGCCGGGGAAGGCGGCGTAGAACGTGCCAAACCATGATGCTCATCGACTGGATCCTCCGCGCGGGGGAGACCGCGAAATGAACCTTGTCGGAAGCAAGCCTGGTGCAGGAGGCTGCTGCCCGTCCTACCTACCTGTGGTGGCGGCATTGTAAGCAGAGCGCTACGGGTTGCGCAAGGATTTTGTGGCGCTTGAGCAAATCGTAAGGACGATTCGGACGGACCGGGGTATTTCGCTCCCGCAGTCCGGCGCTTCGCGGCGGGTGATGCCTTTCGGGAAGCTCAAGGCAAGCGGCCGGCGCCGAGCAAGCTAGTCGGGGGGCAGGCCTTCGAAGGCACGGGTGATCTTGTCGATGTCGTCGGGCTGCAGGCGGCATGCGCTGCCGAGTTTCTGGGTGAGGATCTTATTGATCTCGGAGAGGGGATGGCCTTTGGTCTGGGCGACGAAGCGGTGCCATTCGTCGGACACGGTTTTGCGCTCGTTGGTATCGGCGTCTTCACAGAACTGGCGCACGGCTTCATCGACGGTGCCGTACTCGTCGGCCATATCTTCGTGAAAGTATCCGCGCAGAAAACTGCGGAGCGCGGGGAAAGTGGCAGCGGTAATTTCGTTGTTATCTTGGTGAGCAGCCTTGGTGCTCATGCGCGGCACTCCGGATATGCAGTCAAAACGTAGTAGTCGTCAGGGCCAGTCCACTTGAGAACAATGGTGGCGTGGACGCAGGGTTGGGGTTGGTCGGCATCGCGGCGAAGTGAGCGTCCAACGGGATGCGCGGGATCGCCGTCGTAGTCGATGACGAGATTGGGGTGACCTCCGCTGCGCTCGAGCCAGCGGCTGATTTTTTCGTGGTTCTGGGCGATGGCGATTCCGATGGCCTGCTCGGCGGTGCTGCGATCGGTCCAGGTGGAGGCAGCGGAAATATTGTGCTCGTGGCGGAGACGCTCGCGCAGCTGGTCATCGGTTCGGCCCACGTGTTTGCGAAGCGTATGTCCGCCGGCGGCTTCGTCCTGGGAGAGATCGCGGCGCGCGTCTTCATGACGGGTTTCGCCACGAGACGCCGCGGAATTGTTGGCCGCGACGTTCCTGGGTACCGGGGCTTCACACCCGGCGAGCAGGAGAATGCAACAGGCTGCGAGCGCGCCCGGAAGGGCGATGGGTGCCAGGAGTCTTCTCATGGGGTCGATGCTGCTGAGTCGCGCGGGCCCGAATCGCTTTCAACGGGTCGTGGCCGACTGGGGGATGGCGCCGCCACGACGTTAAGCAGCCTACCGCCTTGCCCCCGGTTCTGGCAACTGGGAGGCAGTTTCAAGTTTCCAGTTGAACGCTGGTTGTGGAACCTGGAGGGAAAAACGCCAGCGCGGGCCGGTTCTTAGAGGTTTCCCCGCAAGCAGCAGCTTCATTCAAGGGAAATGTTGATGCCCGAGACGCGCTACATTGTTGGCATGGAACGGCGCGCCGTGAACGAGTTTCTCGACGAGTTTCTCCGGCATTGGTCGGAGTGCGCTTACGTGCAGCGGCGCGGCTATCGCACAGAGCGGTGGAAGTATCGGGAAGTCGCGGAGGCAGCGTTTCAGTTTGCGCGCGAGTTGGAAGGGCGGGGAGTGGAGAAAGGTGATCGCGTGCTGCTGTGGGGGACGAATTGCGCAGAATGGGTGGTCGCGTTCTTTGCGTGCGGGCTGCGGGGCGCGATCGCGGTGCCTCTGGATGACGCGGGGGATGCGGGTTTTGCGGGAAGGGTTCGGGCGGAGGTCGATGCCAAGGTTGCGGTTTGCTCTCGGAAGCACGTGGAGTCGCTAGGTGCGACCAGCGCCGTGGTATTGGAGGACTTGAGAACGCTGGTTGCGGCGCACCCGCGCGGAAGGTATACCGCGGTTTCGGTAGATCGCAGCGATCCGCTGGAAATCATTTTCACGTCGGGAACGACGGCCGAGCCGAAGGGCGTGGTGATTTCGCATGGCAATGTGCTGAGCAACATTGGGCCGCTCGAGGAAGAAATCCGGAAATATTTGAAGTACGAACGCTGGGTCCATCCGGTGCGGTTTCTGAATTTGCTGCCGCTGAGTCATGTGTTCGGGCAGTTCCTGGGATTGTTCTTGCCTCCGCTGCTGGCGGGCACGGTGATTTTTCAGGAGTCGCTCGGACCATCGGAGGTGATGGAGACGATCTGGCGCGACCGGGTTTCCGTCCTGGTGGCAGTGCCGCGCATGCTCGAATCGCTGAAGGAAAAGATCGAGAGAGACGTGGAGGCGGAAGGGAGAGCGGAACGCTTCCGCGAGGAGTTTCAGTCGGCGGCGGGCCAGCATTTCCTGCATCGCTGGTGGACATTTCGGGATGTGCACCGGCGCTTCGGATGGAAATTCTGGGCGTTCATTTCCGGGGGCGCGGCCCTCGATCGCGAGACGGAAGAATTCTGGGGACGGCTGGGGTTCGCGGTGATTCAGGGCTACGGGCTCACGGAGACGACATCGTTGGTGAGCGTGAATCATCCATTTCATTTGGGAAAGGGTTCGATCGGGAAAGTCTTGCCGGGGCGGGAAGTGAAGCTGGCAGAGGATGGAGAGATCCTGGTGCGCGGCGGAGGAGTGGCTTCGGGTTACTGGGAA
>Ga0210401_10003832_pt1 | contig 15919 bp, 17 predicted proteins | sample IncBWH32MmetaG_FD_150866 | JGI IMG/M metagenome (GOLD analysis project Ga0210401, IMG submission 150866) | Forest soil microbial communities from Barre Woods Harvard Forest LTER site, Petersham, Massachusetts, United States - Inc-BW-H-32-M | ecosystem: Environmental > Terrestrial > Soil >... | reverse complement strand
GTCCCGGCCGTCGAACGTGTCGATGAGCGAGTCGCAGAACGCCCGGGTGGCTGGTTCCAGCCGACTGACCGCGGACCGGGTGAACCCGGGCAGCAGCAGCTTGCGCGCGTCGTGGTGGAACGGCGGGTCGGACGAGATCGGTGGCGAGCCGCCGACCGGGGCCAGCTCGCGGGGCGGCCGGATGTTGCTCATGATGATGGCGCGCGAGGAGAATAGATCGGTGTCGTAGGCGATGGCCGCGACGTCCGCGTAGCGCACCGGCAGCCAGCCGCCGCCGAACCGCCCGGTATGCGCGATCGGGCAGCGTTGCCGCAGCTCGTCCTGGATGGGGTAGGGATCGGCCGACCACTCCGGCTCGAGATGGGAGAAGTCGGTCGCCCAGTCGGACACCGGGCCGGTGACGATCTCGCTCCGGTTGACCAGCGGCTCGACGTCGTCTCCCTCCCGGTATTCCGGGCCGAACCGGTTATCGACCGCCATCTCAGGTCTCCTCGAGCAGGTCGATCGCGCGTTCCGGGCAGTTGGCCACGGCCAGCCGGGCGGCCTGTTCCTGGCCCGGCGGCACGATCCCGTCGCCGAGCACCTGCCCGTACCCCTCCTCGTCGTCGCCGAACAGGCCCGGGGCCAGGTCGTAGCAACGGCCATGCCCCTGGCAGCGCCCGGAGTCGATGTACACCTTCACCGCACCGCTCCCCTCGCCCAGACCATAGCTTTTCAGACTTAACGCCAATGCCGCGCTGATCGCATCCGGCCCGTGCGGCGTCACTGGGCTGGGGCGGGCGTGGCCGCCCGGGTCAGCTTTCCTGCTTGCGGAGTTCCCGGGCGATGACCATGCGCTGGATCTGGTTGGTGCCCTCGAAGATCTGCGGCACCTTGGCCTCGCGCAGGTACCGCTCGACCGGGAAGTCCCGGGTGTAGCCGGCCCCGCCGAGCACCTGCACGGCGTCGGTGGTCACCTTCATGGCCATGTCGGTGGCGACCAGTTTGGCGATCGACGCCGGCCGGCGGAACGGCAGCCCGCGGTCCCGGCGGCGGGCCGCTTCCAGGTAGGTGGCCCGGGCCGATTCCACCCCGGCGGCCATGTCGGCCAGCAGGAACTCGAGCCCCTGGAAGTCGATGATCGGCCGGCCGAACTGGGTCCGCTGCCGGGCGTACCGGACGGCTTCGTCCAGCGCGGCCTGGGCCAGCCCGACCGCGCAGGCGGCGATGCCGAGCCGCCCGGAGTTGAGCGCGTCGAGGGCGATCTTCAGCCCGTCGCCCTCGGCGCCCATCCGCCGGCTGACCGGGATGCGCGCGCCGTCCAGCCGCAACTGCGCGGTGGGCGAGCCGGTCAGCCCCATCTTGTGCTCCAGCGGCCCGGCCTCCAGCCCCGGGGTGGCCGCGTCGGCCAGCAGGCAGCTGATCCCCCGGTTGCCGTCATCGCTGGTGCGCACCATCAGGACGTAGAAATCCGCCACGCCGGCGTGGGTGATCCACGCCTTCGTGCCGGTCACCACGTAGTCCTCGCCGTCGCGGACCGCACGGGTTCGCAGCGCCGCCGCGTCCGAGCCCGCCTCCGGCTCGGACAGCGCGTACCCGCCCAGCACGTCCCCGGCCAGCAGATCGGGCAGCAGGGCGTCGCGCTGCTCGTCGGCGCCGAACGCGGCCAGCGGGTAGCAGGACATGGTGTGCACCGACAGCCCGACCGCGACCGTCATCCAGGCCGTCGCCAGCTCCTCCAGGACCTGGAGGTACACCTCGTAGCTGAGCGCGCTGCCGCCCCACCGCTCCGGGTAGGGCAGGCCGAGCAGCCCGCTCTTGCCCAGCAGCCGGAACTTGTCCCGCGGGAACCGGCTGGCCGCCTCGTACTCGCTGGCTATCGGGGCCAGTTCCGCGGCGGCCAGGTCCCGGGTCAGCGCCAGCAGGTCCGCGGCCTCCGTACTGGGCAGCATCCGCTCGGCCGGCATGTGGGCCTCCCTCCGCTCGGTTCCAGGCTATGCCCGTCACCCCGGTCCTCCATCGAATCACCACATCACCGGCACGATGCCTGCACTGGTGCTGGATTGGCTGTCGGTGAATGGCCGGGCATGATGGCCCGGCCAGTCGCGGCACGCCAGGAGCACACATGTCTGTCGATTCGTACCGCCCAGCTGGGCCGCTGGCCGTCTCCCGGCCAGCCGACCCTGGGGATCCCCGATGGCGGGTCGTGCTGGAGTCCCGCTGGCGGGCGCGGCTGCTGGAGGTGACCGAGTTGTCGCTGGCCTACCATGACCAGGCGGCGGCACCGGTGGTGAGCGACGGGCCGGGCGGCGGCGCCCACGCGGGCGGGCGGCAGCTACGCCGGCTGCTGAACCGGGCGGTGGCCGCCCGGCGGGCCCTGGCCGACACCGAGGAGGCTCTGGTCCGGCTGGCGGCTGGTCACTTCGGCCGCTGCGAGCACTGCGCCGCGCCGATCCCGGCGGCCCGGCTGGCGATGGAACCTGAGGCGCGGTACTGCCCGCGCTGCGCCCCGGCAACCGCCTGAGTGGAGTTGGCGGTGCCCGCAAGCCGCCCAACGCGGTCCACCAACCGCGCCGCACGGCCTTTCCAGCCGCCCGGTACGTCCTGGCCTCCCCCCTAGGCCGATGACGAACCGGGCCCCGCGCAGGCGCGGGCACCGCCTAGCCACCCCGGGACGACTGCACTGCCGCCCCTCCAGCCCCTTCAGCTGATGTCAGCGATGTGCAGTCCGCGTGCAGAGGATGTGTGCGGGGGGTGGAGGCGGGCCACGGCTTTCTACATCTGCTCACCACATCAGCTGCATGGCCGCTGCACTGGGTTCGGGTTACCTGGCCGTGTCGCCCTGGCCCGCGCCCCCGATGAGCGGGCCAGGGCGGCGTACCCGCGAGACGTAGGAGAGGACATGACCGCGACGATCCAGGACCGGCTGGCCGTGCAGACCCACCGCATCTTCGTGAAGGCCACCGCCGAGCAGGTCTGGGACGCGCTCACCCGGCCGGGCTGGACGCAGAAGTACGGGTTCCGCGCGGCCGTGCACTACGACATGCGCCCGGGTGGCATCTACCTGGCCTTCGCCAGCGCGCCGATGCGGATGCGCGGCGCTCGAGATGTGATCATCGACGGGGAGGTCATCGCCGTCGATCGGCCGCACCTGCTCGTCCAGACCTGGCACGTGCTCTTCGACGACCAGGCCGCTGCCGAAACGGACACCCGCCTGACCTGGGAGATCGAGGAGAACGACGGCGGCGTGACCGCGGTGACCGTGAACCATGAGCTGGACGGAGCGCCGCGGACCGCCGACCTGGTGGCTGGGCGGAACGGCGGGCTGGCCGGCTGGACCTGGATCCTCAGCGACCTGAAGTCGCTGCTGGAAACGGGCCGGCCGCTGGCTGCCTGACTTGCTCCGGCCCGGCCCGAGCGCAGCACCAGCCCAGCAGAGCGCAGCACCAGCCCAGCAGACGGCGAAGGAGGCGAGGTGACCGGATCCGACCTGCTGGTGCTGGCGCCCTGGCTGATCTTCGGCGTCGGCCTGGGCGCGATCGGCTTCCGCCTGTTCAGCCAGCGCGGCACCGCGCGCAGGAACCGCCGGGACACCCGGTTACCGCACCCACGGCCAGATCCCGCCATGCGGGATCATGGATCCGGGCGGCCCACCGAGGGCGGCGGCCGGACGGCCGGCGGGAAGGCAGGTGAGCGGTGGTGGCGACGACGGTTCTGGTGGTAGAGGACGAGCGCAAGCTGCGCGAGCTGGTCCGGTCCTACCTGGAGCGGGCCGGATTCACGGTGCTGTCTACCGGGTCCGGCGCTGAGGCGCTCACGCTGGCCGGTTCGGCCGCGCCTGACCTGGTGATTCTCGATCTCGGGCTGCCGGATGTGGCGGGCGAGACGGTGGCCCGGGAGCTGCGCGCGACCGGCTCGACGCCGATCCTGATGCTGACGGCCAAGGTCACCGAGGAGGACCGGATCGCCGGCTTGCAGCTGGGCGCCGACGACTACGTGACCAAACCGTTCAGCCCCCGCGAGCTGGTGCTCCGGGTCCAGGCCATCCTGCGCCGCGGCGCCCCGGCGGCCGGGCAGGGGGTGACCAGCTACGGGGCGGGCGCGCTGGTCATCGACGAACCGCAGCGGCAGGTGACGGTGCGCGGCGAGCACGCCGATCTGACCCCGACCGAATGGGGCATCCTGGTCGCGCTGGCCACCGTGCCGGGCCGGGTGTACTCCCGGCTCGAGCTGATCAACCGGGTGCGCGGATACGAGTTCGAGGGTTATCAGCGGACCGTCGATTCGCACGTGAAGAACCTGCGCCGGAAGATCGAGGCCGATCCGGGCAATCCCCAGATGGTGCAGACCGTCCTGGGTGGCGGGTATCGGCTGGGGCTGGCCCGCGATGGCTGACGAGGGCGGCCCGCCGCCGGGGCCGCCGGCTCGCGGTGACGCGATCGGGCTCCGCCTGACGCTGCTGTTCCTGGGCGTCGCGCTGGCCGCGATCGCCCTGCTGGCCGGGCTGACCGCCGCGTTCGCCGCGGCTGACGTGTCGGCCCTGGCCGGGCGGCAGCGCAGCGAGCTGACCTCGGCGGTGGGCGTGGCCGCGGCCGCGGCGTGGGACCGGAACAACAGCTGGACCGGTGCGGACCTGTCCCCGGTGCTGGACCTGGCCTCGCGCGTCGGTGCGGACGTGAAGATCCTGAACGGCGCCGGCCGGGTGGTCGCCATCTCCCCGGGATTCGTCGCGCAGGCCGGAGACCCGCAGTTCAGCGCGCCGGTCTCGGTGCGGGGCGGGCCGGTGGGGACGGCCGTGGTCCGGTTCACCGGGAGCGGCCTCGGCCAGGCCGACCACTCGCTGCAGCTGGCCCTGCTGCGGGCCATCGCCGGCACCGCGGGGCTGGCCGCGCTGGCCGCGCTGCTGACCGGGCTGGCGGTGGCCCGGCGGATTACCCGCCCGGTCACCCGGATCATCGCGGTGGCCCGGTCGATGGGACGCGGTGATCGCACGGCCCGGGTCGGCCCGATCAAGGCCCCCGGCGAGCTGCGCGAATTGGCCACCGCGTTCGACCAGATGGCCGATGGGCTGGACCGGCAGGAGCAGCTACGCCGCGACCTGGTGGCCGACGTCGCGCACGAGCTGCGCACCCCGATCGCCATCTTGCAGGCGGGCCACGAGGCGCTGCTCGACGGCGTCGCCGAGCCAACCCCGGGTCAGCTGGGCTCGCTGCGCGACGAGGTGCTGCGGCTGGCCCAGATGGTCGGCGACCTGCAGACCCTGGCCGCCGCCGAGGCGGCCACCCTGCGCCTGGCCCGGCAGCGCTGCGACCTGGCCGCCATCGCCGGCACCGCCGCGGACAGCCTGGCCGGCCGGTTCGAGGCCGCCGGGATCACCGTGCACCGGAAGCTGGCCGCGGTGGACATCCTGGCCGACCCGCGGTGGCTGCACCAGGCGGTCACCAACCTGCTCACCAACGCGCTGAAGTTCACCCCGGCCGACGGTCAGGTGACCATCGAGGCCGGGCCGGCCGGGCCGGACGCGGTGCTCCGGATCACCGACACTGGCCGCGGCATCCCGGCCGACGAGCTGCCGCGCATCTTCGACCGGTTCTGGCGGGGCCGGGACGCGGCGCACGTCTCAGGCAGCGGCATCGGCCTGTCCGTCGCCGCCGAGCTGGCCCAGGCCCACGGCGGCCAGCTGACCGCGGCCAGCCAGCCCGGGCAGGGCACCCAGATGACGCTCACCCTGCCCCGCGCCTGACCAGCGTTAACGGGCCGCGTAGCCGGTGACCTTGTCCACCTCCATGCGCACCACCACGCGCACCGCACCTGGCCGGTCCGGATCGGGGTCCCGGCCGTTGTACTTCCAGGACAGCTGGGTATCGAGCTGGCGGCCGTGGTCCGGGCTCATCGACACCCTGCCACGCAACTCGACGTAGTTCTCCGGGTCGGCCGAGTCGATCACGCTGACGCTGACCCGGGGGTCGCGCACCATATTGCGGTACTTCACCCGGCCCTGCACGGTGGAGAACAGCAGATCACCGCCATCGCGGCCAACCCACAGCACGGAGGTCTGCGGGCTGCCGTCGGCATTCACCGTGGCCAGCACGGCGTAGTTCTTCCCATCGACCAGCCGGGTCGTCGCGTCGCTGAGCGGGATTCCCATGGGCGGCACGCTAGCAGCGGGCCCGGCCGGGCCGGGCTGACCGGATCGGCCGGAGCCGATACTTTTCCGCGGGCCGGCGAGTCTACATTGACGCTGACGGCTTGAGTCAGCCTGGCTGGAGGGAGTGCTGATGACATCCAGCCTGCTGGCCGACGCGCTCGACTACGCCGTGGGCAGCGTAGCGTGCGTCGCGCCCGGCCTGCTGTCCCGGCCGACCCCATGCCGGGACTGGGACCTGGCCGCGTTGCTGCGGCACGCCAATGACTCGCTGGCCGCGCTGCACGAGGGCCTGGCCCGCGGCTACGTCAGCCCGGACCGGACCGGCCCGGCCGCCAGCCAGCAGCCCAACGGTGACCGGGCCGCCGGGGACCAGGCCGCCGGGGACCAGGCCGTCAGCCTGACCGCGATCTTCCGCGACCGGGCCGCCCGGCTGCTCGCGGCAGCCGGGACGGGCGGCCACGACGACATCGCCGTGGCCGACCGGCACGTCGCGGCGGTCATCGTGACCGCCGTGGGGGCGATCGAGATCGCCGTGCACGGCTGGGACGTCGCCGCGGCCTGTGGGCACGGGCGCAGCCGGCCTATCCCGGCCGAACTGGCCAGCGGCGTGCTGGAGATCATCCCGCTGGTGGTCACCGAAGCGACCCGGGGCAGCCAGTTCGCCGCGCCGGTCAGCCTGCCGCCGCTGGCCAGCCCCAGCGACCGGCTGATCGCGCTGCTCGGCCGCGATCCGGCCGCGCCCGGCCAGGCCCGGCCCGGCCCGGCCTAGCCGAACGTGACCGAATAGGCCTGCACCCCCGGGTCGAGGAAGGTGATCTCAAAGGTGCGCTCGGCGATCGGGCCGTGCTGCCGGATGAGCTGGTAAAGCCGTTGCTGGGTGACCGTGCCGGTGCCCTGGCCGTCCACGTCGAGCCCGTGGTCCGCGCCGGGCGGCTGGCCGTCGATGAGCACCCGGAACCGGACCGGCGCCGCCGCCGCGGCCGGGCCCATGACCAGGTGCAGATCGCGGGCGTGGAACCGGTAGGCGATCCGGCCCATGGCGGCGTCCAGCGTGCTGGCCTGGCCGTCCACCGTCCAGTCGCCGGATAGCGCCCAGTGGTTGAGCCGCAGCCGGATGGGGGCGGCGTAACCGTGGCTCTGCCCCGGGACGATGCCACCGGGTGAGGCGAAGTTCTCGGTCCGCTCATAGCCGGCGTAGTTTTCCGGCGACTCCAGGTCGGCCCAGTCGGCCGGGGCCTCCACGCCCTGCGCCTGCACCGACACCACGCTGCGGGCCGGGCGGTCGGTGCCACTGGTCAGCAGCTGCTGAATGATCAGTTCCGACTCTTCGTAGTCACCCTCGCCGAACTGGTGATGCCGGATCTGGCCCTGCGCATCGACGAAGTACAGGGCCGGCCAGTACAGGTTGCCGAACGCGTGCCAGATCGCGTAGTCGTTGTCGGTCGCCACCGGGTAGCCGACCCCCAGGTCCCGCACCGCCCGGCGGACGTTCCCGGCGCTGTGCTCGAACGCGAACTCGGGGGTGTGCACGCCGAGCACCACCAGGCCCTGGTCCGCGTACTTGCCGGCCCAGGCGCGCACGTAGGGCAGCGACCGGATCCAGTTGATGCAGGTATAGGTGCAGAAATCGACCAGCACGGCGCGCCCGCGCAACCCGGCCACGGTCAGCGGCGGCGAGTTGAGCCACCCGGTGGCGCCGTCCAGCGAGGGCAGCTCACCCTCGATCGGCAGCGGGGCCACCGCCGGCCTCATCTGCGCGCCTCCACGACCCATCAGCCTCTACCGCGACCGGCCCGCGGCACATCCTCAAGGCGGCTAATTCCACCTGGAAGCTGGTAACCGGGGCCCGGCGCCCGCCGTCTACTGACGGAGGGGGCAGCGCTGCACTAGGCGTGCGTGGTCCCGCTGGGCAACCCGGGCAACAAGGAGAACGACATACCCATGGCCGCCACGCTTCGTGAGATTCTGTTCGCGCCCCACGTCGAGCCCGCGGTGGGCGAGGAGTGCTACCAGCTGATCGGGCAGGAGCTGGCGGACAAGTCCGGGGTTTCCGGGACCGCGCTGAAGCTCGCCTACAAGACGGTGAACACGTTCATGCCCGGCCACATCGAGTTCATGGTCCGGGACCTGCTGCCGGACATGGTGGACCAGCTCGACCCGTTCTGGGCCGACTTCCGCACCTCGGGCAGCGCCGAGTTCGGCGACTACCTGACCAAGCGCGGCGACGAGGTGGCCGAGGCCCTGCTCACGGTGACCGACGCGCGGGCGGCCGCGTCCGGTCGGCCGACGGTCATCAAGGCCTACAAGAGCGTGCGCAGCAACGCCGGCAAGCACATCACGGCCGCGCTGCCCCGGGTCGGCGCGCTGGTGCAGAAGTACGCGGGGTTATCCGGAGCAGCAGCTGACTTAGCTGACCGGAGCGGCTACGGTGCACGCCATGGGTAGCCCTCCGCCAGCTGTGCGGGTGCTCGACTTAGCGCACGGCGCGGCACACACGCACATCCTGGGCGCGCTGGCCCGGCTGCGGATCGCCGACCACGTCGCAGATCAGCCGCGCAGCGTGGCCGACCTGGCCCGCGCGACCGGCGCGGTGCCGGACCGGCTGGACCGGCTGCTCCGCGCGGCCACCGTGCTCGGGCTGGTGCAGCGGACCGCGGCCGGGATGATCACGATGACCGAGGTCGGCGCGTGCCTGCGCACCGGCCCCGGGTCGCTGCGCGACTTCGCGCTGATGCTCTCCGCGCCCGGCCAGCTCCGGCCGCTGGAACACCTCAGCGACGCGGTCCGCGGCGAGCCGGCCGCCGAGGCCGCGCTCGGCCAGCCGCTGTGGGGCTACTACCGCGAGCACCCCGACGAGGGCGCGGCCTTCGCCGGGGCGATGAGCGGGGTGTCGGCCATGATCGCCGGCCAGGTGGCCGCCGCGGCGGCGGTGGCAGACAGCCGGCGCATCGTCGACGTCGGCGGCGGGCACGGCACCCTGCTGCGGGCGCTGCTGGCCACCGCGCCGCAGGCCGAGGGCGAGGTGCTCGACCTGCCCGAGGTGGTCACCGCCGCGCCCGCGGCCGAGCGCATCCAGTTCACCGGCGGCGACTTCCTGACCAGCGTGCCCGCGGGTGGCGACGTCTACGTTCTGTGCCACGTGCTGCACGACTGGGACGACCCGGACGCGCAGCGCATCCTGGGCACCTGCCGCCGCGCGGCCACCCGCGGCCAGCCGGCTGCTGATCGTGGAGGCGGTGCTGGCCGACCAGCCCGGCCCGGTCATGCCGGAACTGCTGGACGTGCACATGATGGTGATGAGCGGCGGCCGGGAACGCAGCCGCGGCCAATACGGCCAGCTGCTGGACGCGGCTGGCTGGCGGCTGGCCGAGGTGACCCTGCTGCCCAGCGGGCAGAGTCTGCTCAACGCCCGTCCCCGCTGACTCGCCGTCAGCACGCCCGGCCGTAAGCTACATATGTCGGCTGCCAAGGCTACATATGTAGCTTACGGTCGTCAGCTCAGCTTCAGTGCCTGGGCTAGCTGCTGATAGGCCGACCGCGGGTCGGCGTCCGGGTCGGTGAGCACCTGGACCACGACGTGGTCCGCCCCGGCCTCCAGGTGCCTGCCGAGCTGCGCGGCGACCTGGTCCGCGGTGCCGTGCGCGACCAGCGCGTCGATCAGCGCGTCGCTGCCGCCGTCGCTCAGATCGGCGTCGGTCCAGCCGAACCGGCGCAGGTTGCCGGTGTAGTTGACCAGGCCGAGATACGGCGTGCGCACCCGCTCGCGGCCCAGCGCCCGGGCCCGGCTGAGGTCAGTGTCGAGCACGGCCTTGTGCTCCGGGGCGAGCAGCGGCGCCGGGCCGAGGATCTCCCGGGCCAGCCGGGTGTGCTCGGGCGGCACCAGATACGGGATCGCCCCCGCGGCGCGGTCCCGGGCCAGCTGCAGCACCCGCGGGCCGAGCGCGGCCAGCACCAGCACCTCCCGCGGCACACCGTCGTCCAGCAGCGTGTCGACGTAGCTAGCCAGAGTCTGGTACGGCCGCTGGTAATGCTGAGTCGCCTCCGGGTGCCCAGCGCCGACGCCGAGCACGAAGCGGCCCGGATGGCGCTGCTGCACCCGGGCGAACGACCGGGCCACCTCGTGCGGGCTGTCTTTCCAGATGTTCACGATGCTGGTCCCGACGGTGAGCGTGCGGGTCGCGTCGAGTAGCTGCTCGACCTGGACCAGGTCCCCGTCGGGTGAGCTGCCGACCCACAGCGCACCGAAACCGTACCCTTCGAGGCTGGCCGCCAGCCCAGCTGTCAGCTGGTGTGCGCCGCGCCAGATCCCCCACCGTCCGAGCTGGTCCCGCAACTGAGCCGTCACAGCTGTCCTTCCCACGTGCCGTTGCCACCATTGGGGCAGAACTCCGCGCTCCGGCCCAGTGTTCCGCCGCCATCGTGGCCGGGGGCCGAGCTGGTCAGGCTGGCGGGACCGGTGGGGCTTCTGGGACGGGGGCCGGGGCGATGCGGGCGGTTGGCCGGGGGGTGGCGCGCTCGATGGCCGGCCAGCCGTAGTCCTTGTCCCGTTCGGCCTGGTCCGCCTTGCCGCCGCCGCGCAGGCCGAACAGCCGCTTGGCCAGCAGCAGGTAGACCACGATGACCAGGTTGATGACCAGTGCGAGCACCTTCAGCCAGGTGATGCTCTTGGTCAGCTCGTAGATCTCGTACGGCACGAACACGACGGTGGCGATGAACGTCAGGTACTCGGCCCAGCGGCGGCCCAGCCACAGCCCGATCGCCTCGCAGCCCTCCAGCACGGCATAGGCGGCGGCGCCCGCCGCGACCAGGTACAGGTTGCGGATACTCACGGCGAACAGCCGCTGCAGGTCATGCACGATGCCGTGCTGGCTGTTGTTGACCGGGCCGCCCAGCCCGCCCTGCAGGTCCTTGAGGATGCGGGTGAAGTCGGAATGCAGCATGGCCTTGTTGTGCGCGAACACGAACAGCCCGCCGGACAGCACACCCAGCACCAGGAAGTGCAGCGCACGGTCCAGCGCGATCAGCCGCAGCGCGTACCGGTCGCGGAGCGGGCGGCCGCGCAGCGGCAGCAGCACCTCTTCCCGGCGCGGCGGGTACTCAGCGGCCGGCTGAGCGGGCGGATTCAGCGCGACCCACGAGTCGCAGCGCAGGCAGCGGTACCAGCGCAGCCGGTCTTCCTCCCGGGCGAAGATGGCGTCGTCCGCGCGCAGCCGGGCGGCGTCGGTGCCGAGCAGCTCGTGGCCGTGCAGGCCACAGCCGATCAGCTCATAGCGCAGCTTCGGCAGGTAGCGGCGCGGGCGCTCGGTGCCCGGCGGCGCCAGCACGCCCTCGCCATCCTGGCCAGCCATTCGCCTAACGTAGCCGGGCGAACAGCCAGAACGTAACACCGGTGCCCGCGCCGTAGGCCAGATGCGCGGTCAGGTCGTCGCCGAGGGTCTTGGCGTCGTACTTCCAGATCGGCTTGTACAGGCCAGCTTCCGGCAGCACCAGATAGCCGCTGACCCAGACCAGCGCGCCGAATGGCAGGCCGTACCAGGGATGCGGCCGGCGCAGTGACCCGGCCAGCACGCCGTAGGCCGCGCCGGCCGCTGACCCGTAACCCCAGTGCATGGCCGTGCTGACCGGCCAGGCCCAGCGGTCCGGCAGCTCACGCCGGGTGAAGCCCTCGATCAGGCGCTTCCCGACCAGCCCGGGATCCGGGGCCTCCGCCCAGCTGTCCACCGCGGCGAATTCCCACTCCGCGGGGCTCTTGGTGCCGCCGTCCCGGCGGTACCGGACGTAGCGCACCGCGTCCATGCACACGGTGCCCACCGCCCCGGCCAGCACGCCGCCGGCCACGGCGGCGAGCGGGGTGAGCGGCCGCCAGCGAATGCCCATAACAGCTCCTCAGTGCTTGGCCAGCCAGGCCAGGGCCGCGGTGACCAGGGCCTCGGTGCCGATACGCAGGCAGGGCTGCATCGGCGGCAGGAACTTCGGCGAATGGTTGGTCGGCAGGTCTTCAAGCTTCCCTTCCTGCTCCGCAGTGCGGTAAACCTGCCGGTCGGTGAACCCGATGGACCAGTAGGTGTACGGGATGCCCAGCGCGTTCGCGATGTTGGGGAAGTCCTCGCTGACCGTCTGCGGCTCGATGCGCAGCGCGTTGTCGCCGAACTGCGCGCCGAACGCGGCCGCCACCCGGTCGGTGGTGGCCGGGTCGTTGGCCATGACCGGGAGGCTGGCCTGCGTGTCGAAGTCGGGGTCGCGGGGAGAGCCGGCGGCCGCGCATTCGGCGCGCACGATCCGGCGCACCGCGTCCAGCATCCGCTGCCGGACCGGCTCGGCGTAGTTACGCACGTTGAGCTGGAGGGTGGCGTGGTCCGGGATGAGGTTGCTCACCGTGCCCGCCTGGATGCTGCCTACGGTCAGCACCGCGGTCTCGGCCGGCGCGATCTCCCGCGATACCACGGTCTGCAACCGGACGACGATCATGGCCGCGAGCACCACCGGGTCGATGGTGTGCTGCGGTATGGCGCCGTGGCCGCCCTTCCCGTAGACGGTCAGCCTGATGCTGTCTTCGGCGGTCATGAACGGCCCGGAGCAAGTGGCGACCGTCCCGGCGACGCCGGGCAGCAGGTGCTGGGCCAGCGCGACGTCGGGCGCGGGTATCCGCTTGACCAGGCCATCATCGATCATGCCCTGGGCGCCGTCGCCGGTCTCCTCGCCCGGCTGGAACAGGGCCAGCAGGGTTCCGCTCCACTGGCCAGGGTGCTCGGCCATCAGCTGGGCCATGCCGAGCAAGCAGGACATGTGCAGGTCGTGGCCGCACACGTGGGCCACCGGCACCAGGTGGCCGTCGGCGTCATGAGCGGTCGCCGTGCTCGCGTACGGCGCGCCGGTGTCCTCCTTGACCGGCAGCGCGTCCAGCTCACAGCGCAGCAGCACGGCCGGGCCGCGGCCGTTGGCCAGTGTGCCCACCAGGCCGGTGCCGCCGATCCCCTCTGCCACCGCGAAACCGTACTCGCGCAGCTTCGCCGCCACCTGCTGGGCGGTGCGGTGCTCCTGGTGGGACAGTTCGGGATGCTCGTGCAGATCCTGGTAGAACGCCTGCTGGCCAGCAGTTAGGCCGCCGTAGCCGGCCAGCACCTCGTCCACGCTGCTCATGAGCTCACTCCACGTCCAGGTCGCGCAGGTTCGTCTTGGTCAGCTCGACGAGCTCCTTTCCTTCGCCCGACAGCACGGTCCGGGTGGCATACAGCGTGAAGCCCTTGATCTGACCGTAGGTCAGCTTGGGCGGCAGGGATAGCTCGTACCGGTCGGTGCGCACATCGACCAGGGCCGGGCCGTCATGGCTGAACGCGGCGCGCAACGCGTCGTCCAGCTCGTCGGACTTGTCCACCCGCACCCCGAGCAACCCCACCGACCGGGCAATGCCAGCGAAGTCGGGGTTGTCCAGGTCGGTGCCGTAGGTGACGATCCCGGCCGCCTTCATTTCCAGCTCGACAAAGGACAGCGCGCCGTTGTTGAACACCACCACCTTCACCGGCAGGTGCTGCTGGCGGAGCGTGATCAGCTCGCCGAGCAGCATGGCCACCCCGCCATCGCCGGACAGCGTGACCACCTGCCGGCCCGGCTGGGCGGCCTGCGCCCCGATGGCCTGCGGCAGCGCGTTGGCCATCGACCCGTGGTTGAACGAGCCGATGATCCGCCGCCGGCCGTTCATCCGCAGGTACCGCGCGGCCCAGATACACGGCGTGCCGACATCGGCGGTGAACACCGCGTCATCGGCGGCCAGCCGGTCGATGCTGGCCGCGACGAACTGCGGGTGCAGCGGCGAACGGTCCCGGCCACCCTCGGCCAGATGATCCAGCCGTTTCCGGGCCCGCCGGTAATGCGCGGTCATCCGGTTCAGGTGCGCCGAGTCGGTCTTGCGGTCCAGCAGCGGCAGCAGACTGCCGACGGTGTCGCGGACCGTGCCGACCAGCGGGACGTCGACCGGGACCCGGCGGCCGATCTGCTCGCCGCGCACGTCAACCTGGATCACCGGCACGCCGTCGGGGAAGAACGGCCGGTACGGAAAATCGGTGCCCAGCATGACCAGCGCGTCGCAGTGCTCCATGGCCCGGTACCCCGAGCTGAACCCGATCAGCCCGGTCATCCCGACGTCATACGGGTTGTCGTACTCGACGGCATCCTTACCGCGGAACGCGTGCAGCACCGGCGCCTGCAGCGCCCCGGCCAGCGCCATCAGCTGCTCGTGCGCGCCCGCGCAGCCCGCACCGGCCAGGATCGTCACCCGGCGGGCGGTGTTCAGCACCCCGGCCGCGGCGGCCAGGGCCTCGTCCCCGGGACGGACCGTTGGCGTCACCGCCGATATGGCGGAAACCTTCGCGCCGGATGGCACGTCGGCGAAGAACACATCACCCGGGATGACCACCACGGCCACCCCGCCGCGCTGCACCGCGGTGCGGAGCGCGATGTCCAGCACCCAGGGCAGCTGCTCCGGCACGCTCACCAGCTCGCAGTAGACGCTGCACTCCTGGAACAGGTTCTGCGGATGCGTCTCCTGGAAGTAGTCCGAGCCGATCTCGTCCCGCGGGATCTGCGCGGCGATAGCCAGCACCGGCACCCGGCTGCGGTTCGCGTCGAACAGGCCGTTGATCAGGTGCAGGTTGCCCGGCCCGCAACTGGCCGCACACACCGCCAGCTGGCCGGTCAGCGCCGCCTCACCGGCCGCCGCGAACGCGGCCGCCTCCTCGTGCCGGACATGCTGCCAGCTGATCGACCCGTCCCGGCGCAGCGCATCGGTGAACCCGTTCAGCGAGTCACCGGGGATCCCGTACACCCGCTGCACCCCGGAGGCCCGCAACGTCGCCACGACCACGTCAGCCACAGTGGAAGCCATCGCCCACCCCTCGGGGCCGCGTCCGCATCGTCAGGATTCAGGCTAACAGTGCGATTCGCGCAGGGTTCAGCGAGTCATGAGCGGCGCCGCCGGGCCAGCGCGCGAGCCAGCGCACCGGCTACGACCAGGCCGAGCGTGATGGCCCGCCCGGTGGACCGGTCCCCGGCCCGGACGCCCGGCCGGCTCCCGGGCTGGCCCGTGGCCAGTACCGGCGCCTCGCCGCTGGCCTCCAGCAACTGGCGGCCCTGCAATGCGAACAGCAGCACGAACGACGGTCCGATGAGCACGACCAGCGCGACGAACAACACGACGATCGCCGTCAGCGTGGCCTCCGGGGCACCGGCGTTGCTCAGCGTCACCCCGGTGCCGGGCAGCAGCACCGGGTACTGGGCCACCCCCCAGCCCCACACCACCGCGGCCACACCGAGCGCGGCCAGCACCCGGACGCCACGCGGCCGGCCCGCCGTCAGCAGGGCCAGCACGGCCACGCCGCACACCCCGGCCAGGATCACCAGCGGCAGCGCCCGGCCGGTGAGCCGGCTGTACAGCGTGGGATCGGTGCTGTGCAGCTCGGCCAGTGTGCCCAGGGACAGCGCCCCGGTCAGCACGGCGGCCAGCTGGGCCCGGCGGGTGAAGTAGGTCTGCATCCGGTGATCATCGCGACTCGCCGCCTCGCCGATCAGGTAGACCGCGGCCAGGTAGCCGCACGCGCCGACGAACAGGAAACCGGTCAGCACCGATGTCGGCTGGGTCCAGGCGGCCAGGCTGGCCTGGGTGTGCCCGTCGGGTATCTGGCCGTCCGCGATGCCGCCGATCACCGCGCCCATGAAGAACGGGGTGAGCAGCGAGGAGAAGGCGAACACGGCGCCGAGCGCCCGCTCCAGGCTGAGCCGGGTGACCTCCTTGCGGAC
>Ga0210401_10003831_pt1 | contig 15919 bp, 13 predicted proteins | sample IncBWH32MmetaG_FD_150866 | JGI IMG/M metagenome (GOLD analysis project Ga0210401, IMG submission 150866) | Forest soil microbial communities from Barre Woods Harvard Forest LTER site, Petersham, Massachusetts, United States - Inc-BW-H-32-M | ecosystem: Environmental > Terrestrial > Soil >... | reverse complement strand
AATACAGGACCGATCGCTCGCCCTGACGCTGATTACGAATTGAGCTGGATACACCAGTATGGGAAAGGGCGAGTCTTCATTTGTACTTTGGGGCATAACCCGACAATCGTTACGACGCCAGAGACAGCACAGTTCATCTTGGCGGGAATTCAATTCATTCTCGGCGACTTGAAGGCAGATGCGACTCCGACTGCCCAGAAAAAGCCACATTAGCTGTGAAGAGAGTTAAGCTGACGGACTTTGTTCTTATGCTTGCGGTTGGTTCGGATGGGAGGCGTAGAACTTCCAGTCTCGAATGACGAATATCGAACTGTCAAGCTTCGGAACCAACGACAACTCAAAACTCGCCGCGCCGCATCGGCGGCCGGTTCAGTTTTTGAATTTGAGAGGTAATAATCAATGAGCGAAATGCGCAATCGCATCCTGTTGGGTTTTGCCGTGGCGCTTCTTGTGGCGGGGCTTGCGATGACCTATCGGTCCCGGACAGCGGCAGCCGCACCTCAAGCGGCGGCAGTTCAGGCTCCGCAATCCCCCGCTCAACCACCAACAGCACAGCAAACGGGAGCACCGGGTAGAGGTCCGCGAGCCAGTGAAGGAGCAGGCTCGACCATTTTCGGCAACTATTGCGAAAATTGTCACGGCAAGCTTGATTCTGCTCCTGACCCCGCCTTGTTGAAGAAGATGACCCCGGAACATATCTATGAGGTTCTGACGACGGGCGTAATGGCGCCGATGACGCAAGATCTGACCGACCAGCAAAAACGCGATATCGCAGAGTGGGTCGGGGGGCGCAAACTGGAATTCGGAGATATTGGCGCGGCAAGCCAGATGCCTAACCAGTGCTCAGCCAAGGCCACGCTTTCGAGCATCAGCTCGCTTCCCTCCTGGAATGGTTGGAGTCCTGGTATCCACGATGCGCGTTTCCAAGATGCGAAGGACGCCGGCATTACGCAAGATAAGGTTTCCGACCTGCATCTTCGTTGGGCGTTTGCCTTCCCGGGGGCTGATTCCATGTACGGCCAGCCAACCGTTGTGGATGGCAAAGTGTATGTGACCTCGGACGCAGGCTATCTCTATTCGCTCGACGCAAACAGTGGCTGTGTGCACTGGTCATACCGGGTCGGTATTGGGGTCCGTAGCGCGCCCATCGTGGGCCCCGTTACTCCAGGATCCAATCATTACGCTGTGTACTTCGGTGACATCCGCGGCAACGTGTACGCAGTGGATGCCGACAAGGGAACGTTGATCTGGAAAGAACGTGTCGACGATCAACCTCTCTCTCGCGTCACCGGCGGAATAGCCCTCTACAACGGGCGACTGTATGTTCCGGTGGCTTCGCTCGAAGAGCCCGAATCCTCGAGCGCGAACTATCAATGTTGCCGTTTCCGCGGTTTGGTAGCGGCTTTCGACACAGCAAGTGGTGAGGAGCTTTGGAAAAGCTACACGCTTCCGAATCCTCCATCGAAGGAGGTTACTCCAGAGGGCGTCGCCTACACCGGTCCTGCCGGGGTGGGAGTATGGGGCACAGTTACTATCGACACAAAGCGCAAGGCTATGTATATCGGGACTGGCAACACCTTCTCGGGGCCGGATATAGGGCGTTCGGACGCAGTGATCGCCCTGGGCCTTGATACTGGCAAAGTTCTCTGGGTCAAGCAGGTCGAGCCTGGTGATGTTTGGCACACTGGATGTTCGGGGGGACCCCCTCCGGAGGGGTTCCCACCAAGGCGGGCGCCCGGCGCACCGGCAAGAGCGACCACGCCAGGAAGGGCCGCATTTACACCGCCCAAGATGCCTGCAACGTATTACTGTCCTGATCCAGCGGGCCCCGATTGGGACATCTCATCCGGTGTGATGATGGGGACACTGCCGAATGGCCATGACATCCTGGTGGTCGGCCAAAAGTCGGGCTTAGTCTGGGGATTGGACCCTGACAATCAAGGTGAGGTGATCTGGAAATCCAGAAACGATTTGCCGCGGGGCCAGGTTACTTTCGGCGGGGCGCTCGATCAGGATACTGCATACTTCGCGTTCCGATCGGGCGGCGTAGATGGGATCAATATCGCGGACGGAAAAGAGAAATGGTATACGGAGGTCACTTCTCCGCCTGATATGGCGCAGCATAGCGGCTTCAGCGCAGCTGTCAGTGTGATTCCCGGCGTTGTTTTTGCGGGTGGACTCGATGGCGTGCTAAGAGCCTTTAATACAACGGACGGCAAAGAAGTTTGGCAATTCAATACGGCTCAAGACTTTGACACCGTAGATGGCATCAAGGCGCGCGGTGGCTCAATCGGCTCCGCCGGACCTACTGTGGCGAACGGAATGCTGTACGTCACTTCTGGATACACAGGGTTCCAGGGCGGTGTGCCAGGCAACCTCTTGCTCGCCTTCTCGGAAAAGTAGAGAAGTTACTGAACTGTCTGTCCGGAGAACGGTGCCTCGTGTCCACGAGAGAGCAATTCCCCCGTGGACGCGTGGCCCTGTCCCTGACGAGCCTGGTCGTCGTGAACGGCGCCAGAATCGGAATAGTTCGGTGTCTTGAATTGGGCGACGAACAGTGAACCCGCCTAATCGGTACAGGTCTTCGTGGTGCGTGGCAAACGTGGTCCTCCCACGCTCAATGGTTCCGAGACCCGAAGCGGATTACGCGGTCAGTTGGATTCGCGACTATGACAAGGGCCGAGTCTTTTTCACCATCCTCGGCATAACCCACTCTGTTCGAGTCTCGTCAACTGACAAAATTTTTCTTCGGAGGTTTGCAGTTCGTCCTCGGCGATTTGAACGCGAATGCAGCGCCCAGCGGCCCATTGAGCGCGCAGAAATAAATAAGGGAGGACTGGAGTCCAGATACACCTGTGCCTCTCCGAAGTCTTGCTGGGTCCTAGAATTAGATTGGGTCCATTTGTCTCGAAAGCATGACTCGGCGAAGGAGTGCTGATTGAAGGCACGTTTCATTGCCCTAGCAATGCTTCTCGTGCTCGCGCTCACCACATGTCTGTCCGCGCTTGACAGGCCGGGCACCACATTTAAGGTTTTTCAGTTTCCAGCAGATCAGATTCCACGCATCGATGGTGATACGGACGACTGGAAGATCGTACCTGACGATTATGTCATCGGAATGGATCAGCTCATTGACCAGAGTGATCCGAGCCATAAGCCTGATCCGTCAGACTTCGATGCCAAAGTCAAAGTCGGTTGGGTCAAGGGTCTTAATCGGCTTTACTTCCTTTATGAGGCTTATGCGAAATATTGGGATTTTGGCAATCCGGGATTGAATCAGGACATATTTGAGCTTGTTGTGGACGGAGATTTGTCAGGCGGGCCTCTAATTGAACGTTTGAATGAAGCGCCGGAGCTTTCGGAGCGAGACGAACATTTTTCGATGCACGGTGTTTTCGCGCAGAACTATCACGTGATGACGCCGGCTTTGGGTAAGGACTGGGCGATGTCGTGGGGCTGCAACTCCTACGTCAAGCAAATGCCTTACGCAAACGCGGCATACAAGTACGATTTCAAACCTGGGCAGTCTGGCAAGCTGGTTGTGGAATTCTGGATTACGCCGTTCGATTATGCTGGCTGTGAGGGGCCACAGCGGGCTGTTGAGTCAAAACTTGTTGAAAACAAACTGATCGGCGTCTCCTGGGCAATCCTAAAGCATGGAGGGCCAGGCCGCCGCGGCGCATTCTGGAACCTGTCGCGGGTGCGGGAGATGTATGGCCGCGCTGACCATCTGGTTGCGTTCCGGCTGATGCCACTTGAAAACCCATGGCGCAAGTTCCAGGCAGATTGGTCTTTCAAGATTCTGGACATGGACCGCCGACTGGTCGCGTTTCAGGATGAGTCGACTGGCGAAGTGACGGCATGGAAATGGGATTTCGGAGACGGTTCGACATCAACAGAGAAGAACCCAATTCATCAGTACTCACGCGGCGCTGATTACGATGTCGTGCTCGAAGTCGAAGGGCCCGAAGGAGTATCGAGGAGGGAAAAGATTTGGGATGTCGATCTCAGATGATCATACGTGCAGCGATTGTTATGGGCCTTACACTACTTTCAATCGCGGTTGATGCTTCCGCGCAATGTCCGTCGGGCTTTTTGAATCTGGGCGAGGTCACCGCGACAACGCCGCCTGGCAGATACCAAGAGGTGAGAGTGACGAGAGAGCTTGCTCTTCCTGGTGGCATTCGGATCGACGATTCATATCGTCAATTATCCATCCAGGCGGCCAGTGACGGCGGTGCCTCCGATATGAGCGCTGGACAGATACCGGCAGGCTTTCAGTTGGAGCCAGGAGGACAGGGCGGCGGAGCGTGGTGGTCGATCGATAAACCCGAGCTGAAGCAAGTGGCCGTAGGGGGCAACAATTCCGATCACTGGGTATTTCGAATCGACCTGTATGCGAATTCCGGCGGGCGGGGCCCGGGACCTGGATATCAAAGCGGATCGCCACCCGCGCCCAATGTCCGGGTTCGTGTGTGTGTTAAGACACGCAGCTAGCTCGGCTTTGGGGCGGTTCTGCGCAATTACGCACCCAGAGCGGGTGGAGCCATACATTGCATAAGATATAATCGATTGGGTTTTACGCCTTTCCACAGGAATTTCATCTATATTATTATAGAAAGTAGCATTCATAATCGCGTCTTGAGGAGTGAGGGAAAAATGAAGGAATCGGAACCATCTGCCGCAGATCGGCAGCAGGCTACCAGGATGATAGAAAGACGCGTTCTTCGCGACGAAGTTCGGGAACGTCTTATGGAGGACATCCTCTCTGGAAGGCTGCGGCCCGGAGAACGAATCGTGGAAACCCGAGTAGCTAAGGAGCTCGGTTTAAGCCAAACCCCCGTTCGCGAGGCTCTTCGCGATCTTGAGCTGTTGGGTTTTGTGGTGACGTCGGCGTTTCGGGGTGCGACAGTACGCCGCGTCTCGCCTGAGGATTGGGCCGAAATCTACCCCATTCGCGCCGCTCTAGAGGGGGTTGCAGCTCGTGCCGCCGCGGCCCGAATCTCTGACGAGGACGTGAGGCGACTGCGCGGTTTGATCGAGGTAATGCGCGGTGCTTCAGACCGCGGAGATAAACACACCACGATTCAAGCGGATATTGAGTTCCATGCCCACATTGTCGATCTGTCAGGGAACCGCGTATTGAAACAGTTGTGGCAATCGCTCCGGCTCGCCACAACTACCTTCTTGACGGTATCCGTCACACATAGACCGCTCCAAGAATTAGCTGAGAGGCACACCGCAGTGCTGGAGGCGTTGGTGTCTCGCGATGGCGCTGCAGCTGAGGCCGCCATGCGAAGCCATATTTCCGATCTGGCCGATTTGCCATTCTCCGAACCAACATCTAGCGAATCCGCGCATCGTCCAGTGGATGCGCCTGCTGCTGTTTGGCGCAAGTAGCGTACCTGCAGGGAATACTTTCCACCGCGTTCGAATTCTGTTGCATTGCAATAGAATCGATTATATATTGCAGCGCCGCGTGGCCTACCAAGTGCATAAGGAGCGTCCCATGGAAGTCCTAAGCTCGACGCCTGTTGAGCCCGAGGCCTCAAGCGTAGAACTGTTGCGGAATATGCTGGTAATTAGAGAATTGGAACAACAAGCGCGCGATCTGAGCACCGCAACGCCGCCGAAAGTACTGGGCTCTGTCCACCTCTGCGCGGGCCAGGAAGCTGTTCCAGTGGGTGCACTCGCGGCCTTATTGCCGACCGATCAGGTTGTGGCGACTTACCGCGGCCATGGTTGGGCTGTCGCCTCGGGCCTCTCTCTAGCAGAGATCTTCGGCGAGATTTGCCATCGCCAGAACGGTGTAAACGGCGGACGCGGTGGTTCCGCATACATGATGGCTCTCCCCGCGCGTTTTGTCGGGGAAAACTCAATCGTTGGAGCGGGCTTGCCGATTGGGTGTGGCATCGCAATGGCGAATGTCGCGAGGGGAAACGGCAACATTGTCATCGTGTCACTTGGGGATGGAGCTTTTAACCAAGGCTCAACGCACGAAGGGCTGGCGTTCGCTGCTGCTCGCACTTTGCCTGTCGTGATTGTGTGCGAGAACAATGGCTGGTCAGAAATGACGCCTACGTCATTGACGTTCAAAACAGAGCGGATCGCACAACGAGCCAGTGCATATGGGATGCCTGGTGTGACGATCGACGGAACAGATCCGCTTACAGTTAAGGAAACAGTACGTCAAGCTGCAGCGCGTGCAAGACACGGCGATGGCCCTCTGCTGATCGAATGCCGAGTGCCAAGACTTTGGGGACACTACAACCGTGACATTGAGCACTATCGCCCAAAGGAAGATCGAGATCAGGCAGCCACTCGGGATCCAATCATTCTTTTCTCGGAGAAGCTCATTCATGGTGGAGAAATTACGCGTGCGCAATTTGAGGCGTTGGCTCTCGAAGTAAAAGACGAGCTGTCACAAGTTGTGCAAGGTGCCCTCGAATCTGCTGAACCTACCCCCGAGACGGCGGCGGAGCACGTTTGGGCGTCAATCTCAATTTCGGCCAGTTCGATTTCCGGATCGGCGGAGCCGAACGTAAAGAAGATGTCATTCATTCAAGCAGTGAACGCTGCCTTGGACGCTGAACTTTCGAACCATCCTGAAGCAATTGTGTACGGTGAGGACGTAGGCGTAGCGGGTGGGATCTTCGGTGCAAGTCGTGGGCTGCAGAAGAAATACGGCTCAGAGCGAGTTTTCGATACACCAATCTCCGAAAGCGCGATTCTGGGATCTGCTGTAGGTGCGGCGATGATGGGCATGAAGCCTGTCGTCGAAATTATGTGGGCCGATTTCACTCTCGTGGCCCTGGACCAGTTGATCAACCAAGCCGCAAACATCCGCTACATCACGCGGGGCCGCAGTGCGGCCCCAGTGGTAGTTCGCACGCAACAAGGAACGACACCCGGATCCTGCGCTCAGCACTCACAAAGTTTAGAAGCCTTGCTCGCGCATATTCCTGGTCTTCGTGTCGCCTTATCGGCGACACCGCAAGACGCTTACTCGATTTTGCGTGACGCCGTGGCGTGTGATGATCCCTGCGTCATATTCGAGGCGAGGTCCTTATATCAAGGCAGCGGTGATGTGGATTTGAACGCACCGACTGAGCCGATCGGCAAGGCGCGTCTGCACCGTGCCGGACACGATGCCGTGATTGTCACGTGGGGCACAATGTTGGGACCATCACTCGAAGCTGCTGATTCGGTGAAATCGGAAGACATTGATGTAGCAGTGCTCGATCTTCGCTGGCTTTCGCCGCTCGACGAAGAGGCTTTGTTCAAAGCAGTCAAGAGTGCTGGATATCGTGCAGTTATCGCACACGAGGCGAATGTGACTGGTGGCTTCGGCGCCGAGATTATCGCAAGACTGCAGGAAGCATTCGCAGGCATTCCGTTGCATATCGCGCGGGTGGGCGCGCCGAACGTGAGGGTGCCTGCTTCTCCCGTGTTGATGCGAGCATTGATTCCGAACGCCGCAAAGATCGCCGATGCGGTGCGTCGTGTAGCGGAAAAAGTTGCTGCAAAACATGTAGGGTGACCGATGGAATTCCTAGTTCAAATGGAAGTCGGCCCTATCGAAGGCGAGCCGTTCGTGGAGAGTCAGTTGCGCGCCCGCGAAGCCGAACGAGCGCGTGAGCTGGCGAGTGCTGGTGTATTAGAACGGCTGTGGCGAATTCCGGGACGTCGGGCAAACTGGGGTATCTGGCATGCCAAGGATGCCGACGAGTTACAGAAGGTGCTCACGTCGTTGCCGTTATTTCCATATCTGAAGATTGCTATTCATCCTTTGGAGTGCCATCCGAATGACCCTCGTACCACCAATCGGGAGGATCGCGGTTACGGTATTCCCGGTCTAACGGGGACCGATCATTTCGGGGTCACTGTCCCGGACGTTGAAGAAGCCACCCGGTTCTTCGTAGAACTGATTGGATGCACTCCGTTCTATCCCCTAGGTCGGATCCGGTCCGACGACGACTGGATGAAAACGCATTTGAACGTTCATCCGCGGGCGGAAATCACAAAAATTCGATTTCTCCGATGCAGAAATGGAATTAATTTCGAGCTATTTGAATACAAATCTCCCGATCAACGTCGTCAGATGCCAAAGAACAGCGACATTGGCGGACACCATATTGGGATCTATGTCGAGGATTTCGACAAGGCGCTAGCCTATCTCAAATCGAAATCGGTGACGGTTCTCGGCGAACCATCCATTCGGACTACGGGACCCAACGCTGGACGGACATGGATATACTTTTTGACACCCTGGGGTATGCAGATGGAGATGGTTAGCTATCCCCACGGGATGGCGTATGAGAAAGATTTTGCCGGACGAATGTGGCATCCGTCATTCCCAAACAAATGAATCGATTGTGTTGATGTTGTCGGTTTGATTCAGGTCGTACAGAACACGACATCGGCACGATCATTATAGCGGCACTATTGGATGTTAGCTAACCAACACCACAAATGAGCAGCACCCTTCGACCCATGTTCCAAAATTAGCGGCGAGGTTTCGATTCCGAGATTTGGTCTACTGTAATTGATGCAAGTAATGTCGGACGCTCAGATACGAAAGCTCTGCGATTTTGCTGTTTGAACTTAGGTGAGAGACGGAGTGCGGGGTCGGAATGAGACTTTCGCGATGAATTACCCTGAGTCCCACGAACAGATAGGATGCAGATGCATCTTTCTTTTCCTTTTCACGAGCGGAGGGACCGAACCAGATGAAAACGTTTGAGAGGGACTTATTTCGCCTTGACGGGAAGGTAGCAGTCGTTACTGGCGGGTACGGCGGAATAGGCCAAGCCATAAGTGGAGGGCTCGCTGCTTTAGGCGCAAAGGTCGCCGTCAGCGGGCACAACCTGCAGAAATCGAAAGCGTGCGCGGAAAGTCTCTCGTCTCGCGGATTCGACGCCTACGGTTGCGGATTTGACGTGCTTTCGGTTAGCGAAACACGGCAGATGATCATTGAGGTCGTGAATCATTTCGGAAAGCTCGACATTTTGGTCAACACCGTGGGGCTAAACCGTGAGGAGAAAGCGACGGACGTGACCGAGCAGGTGTTCGATTACGTGATCGACGTGAACCTCAAAGGCGCAATGTTCCAGGCACAAGCTGCTGCTCGTCAAATGATTAAGCAACAGACGGGCGGCAAGCAAGTGCACCTGGGTTCTGTGCGAACTCAACTTGCGTTGCGAGAACGCGGATATGCGGCCTATTGTTCGGCGAAAGGTGGCTTGGGAATTTTGTGTAAGCAACTTGCTGCAGAATGGGCACCCAACAAAATCAACGTCAACGTTGTTGCGCCGACATTTATTGAGACCGAGCAAGTAGCAAAGATGCTCTCAAACCCCACCTTCCGCGAGAGCATCGTAAATCGAATTCCGTTGGGCCGAATCGGGACCACGCAAGACGTGATGGGCGCGGTCCTTTTTCTGGTCTCGCCGGCGTCAGATTTCATGACAGGACAAACACTCTACGTCGACGGTGGAATTACGGCTACGCAGTAGTTTCGTAGCAGAACGCTGGCTATGGCTTGCGAATGAATGCCGAAGGGAAACGCGGTGGACATTTCTGAAGGTCGTGGGCGACGGAGCTTTAGCCGCTAATCCCGTCCTGAGGACATTCCATGCTGCACGCCGAAGCGCAAAGCTGCCTGAAAGAATCCTGGCGGAAACTACGCACGGCAAGTTGCGCGGCGCTCGTTCCGCGTGCAGAGCCGTTGAAGCACTAACTGACTGAGTTCTCGAGACTCTCCAGGCCTGTTGGGCTTGCGCCACTCCGCGCCGATTATAGACCTCCTACAACTGCTCGTGCTTATCCAAGAATTCTTCGATCGCCACGGCGCGAAACATCTTTTTTCGACCCATTTGGACATAGCTTGGTCCGCGACTCTCACCAATCCAACGGTACAGCGTTTCGACGTGTATGCGCAGCGCGGCGGCCGCTTCTTTCGCGGTATAGAGTGTCTCCATATCGAGCTAATACTGCGCGAAGGATTTCTGAGGAATCTTTGTGGTTTACTTCCGAGAGAAAATACGTATCGTACCGGTTACGGCGGCTACGGATTCGGCCTGGTTCAGATTGGGAACGATTGGTTCGGATTGGCTCAGAAAGAACTGCCGCCGGTGGATCTACAGGATTTAGTACGTTTTTATTGGGTTTTTCGCGAGAGGGCTGTTAACCCCACCCTCTCCGCCACCCTCCAAATGTCAACTCACGAACTTCTGGGCAGTCGACGTGAACTTTTGGGCTGCACCGTCGGCCTTGTAAATCTCCTCTAGATCCAGGATTCCAGCACCCTTGCTACTGTCCCGCGCTTCATTTGTCCCTTCGAAATAGTTGCTCAACGGTCCCCATCGGCAGGAAGAGTCGATTTTCGATCTTGGGCAGTTCGATGAAGCCGTACTTTCTGTAGAAGGCGGCTGCCGATTCGTCTTTTGCGTCCACGATTACGCCCGCCGAAGCGACCTGCTTGCTGGATTCGAGGCTGCGGTAGAGCGCGTCCATCAGCAGGGTTTCTCCTAGCCGCTGCCCGCGAAAATTGCTGCCCACTGCGAGGCGGCCTAGAAGTGTGGCAGGGACCATCGGATACTTCGGCAGTTTTTTAGCGACATCTTCGGGAATCACGTCCAGTGCTATCGCGTACTGCGACAACGTATAGTAGCCTGCGATTGTCTGGCCATCGGTCGTAGCGACGAACGGAACCGCTGCACGCTTTCGCGCATCTTGACCAGCTTGTCTGGTCAGGTAGGAATCGAGAGCTCGCACACCGCACGAAAAAGCCGCCCGGTTATGCTTTTCGCCGAGCGGCTCAATCATGAACGGTGATTGTTTGTCGCCATCGGCCAATTAGAGTCCCATGTGCTTTTTGTAGCGTTCTGCCGCTGCGCGGGCCGCAGCATTCGGAGCCGGTGGATTCAGAACGGCATTTACAAATACTTCGCGGGCTTGATCCCGCAAATGTAAAACCTGGAAATCCTTGATCGTATTCATGGCCGCCTCTTGAGCGCTTGCAACTACGAATTCGGTTACGGTCGTGCCGCGTAGTGTCGCCGCGCGCTCAATGAGACGTTTCTGCGCGGGCGTCACTCTTGCTTCCAAGCGCTGTTCCTTTCGAGAGCGGTGTTGTGTCCTCGCCATGATCGCCTCCTAACAGAAGCTACCATTGTACGGCGATTAGGCGTACAGAGCAACGATTATACGGCTATCTGCCGTACAGAACTTCTCTGCCACTTGTGGCGATGCAAGTCAATCATGCTCTGCCATTGCAAGCATGTTCTGCTCAATGCAACGCAGAGGTCTTTGAAAGCCCCGCGAAAATTCGAGGGTGCTCTATTAAGTCTGCTACTGCAGTTTTGCATAAGCGCCGTCACGCGCACCTTATTGCTAAAGACGGGAACAGTTTCGCCATGCTACATTTTCCAGCGTCGTGCCACATTTTCGGGCCGAATTAGCCTCTAGAACAGCTGTGTAAAATCGGACGAGAGTCGAAATTCCGATAAGTGCTTTGTTTGTAGTGTCTGAACAAGGCTGTGCAAGGCCGTGCAAGGCTAAGCATTCAATGCCTCGAATCCCACCCTCTCCGCCAGAATTTTCGTAATCCCTCTAAAAACAAGTGTATTCCGGAGAATGACCCACGTCCGGTTACGCGGCGGTTACTCGAAATCGCTGCTCGTCCTGAAAACGCCGGTATTACCTTTCAGGAGCGCAGCAAATGGTATCGGTCTATTGGCGCGAAAAAGCGGGGGCCAAGTTCCGTAAAAATGACCGCCAGTCGACCGGAGAGTATTGGCTCCGCTACAACGAAAACGCGGTTTTGCGCCGTGATCTGGATAGTTTTGTCGTTGGGAACGAGGCTGTTGACGAGATAGACCGCGATGTTGCTTTGGTGATGGTTTTCAAAGACTAGTCTGTGGCTTGCGCCGCCGCTCGGCATACCAGCGGTGAAATTAATTCGGATTTCGCCGACGCCTTGCTTCATTGCATCGATTGGCGGAAAGTCCGCGGAGACGACGCCAAGTTGAAGAGGCTGGCCATCGGCGCTGAGAGAAACGTCTTTCAAGACCCGCAGTATGTATGCCTGCTGCTCGGCGTCGGAAAGCAACCCATCGTGGTTGGCGTCAATGCTCGATGTCACGGCGGGCGCAACGGCGACACCGGGCACCAGCCGCATAGAGCCATCGACGCGGCCGGATTCGACGGAGAGAATCGCCGCTTCAAGATACTCGTCAAGGCGATGAGCAGACGCCGCCGCGGGTAGTGAAAGAAGCATCGCGACGCCAACGATGAGCAATTTTCTCATTGAGGCAACGTAAACCTTACGCCGTAGTCGTTCGTTGGATCGCGGTACATAGTGTGTACGTGCATCGTTGTATCGCCACCGACGCCTTGAGGCGAAAACTCGATCAGCAATTTCGGCCCTTGGATGCGGTAGTAGGAACCGCCATTCTTGTTCGGCTCGTGCGTTGTAGGCCCGCTCCATGCGAAGTAAGAGTCGTTCAATCCCGCTTTGATTTCCGCCATTCGCGGTGCGGCGTAAGCATCGTTGACGATGCCCGCCCATTCCGAAATCACATCGAGTAGCATCGCGCGCTGCTGCTCATTCATCGCAGACGCTTTCAGCCCTTCGGGCTGGATTGTTATCCCAGCTTGGCCCGGCCCAAGGACTAGATCATCCACTCGATAGTTGAGAATCGCCTGCTTCCGTTGGTTGTCGTCGAGCGCGTTCAACAGAGCGAACGCTTTATCGTTTTCTCCGGCAAGGACGCGCACGGTTTTGCCATTCGCCGTATACACGGCGGGCTGAGCGCCCGTCAATGTTGGCGTGTTCACGCCGTGTTCTCCCGCGATGACGACATTCAGTCCGAGATGATGCCCTCCGAATTCGAGCATCCAGGGAGTGGTTGCGCTCGGAGTGCCAAAGATAGCGATTGTGTAGACGGCGACACCGGAATCAAACGGCTGGCCGCTTTCATGCAACACTTGATCGGAGCCCATGATGTCTAGAACTTTTTGGTAGCCTTTCGGGCTTAGCAGCACTTGTAGAAGATGCATGGCTGCATCGCGCTGGGCTGCGGTGAGACTTCCAAGGCGAAGGCCGGGACGCGGCACATCGCTCACCGGATAGTTCGACCACACCGCCTGGCCATATTGTTCGCCAACGAAACCGCCTCCAGGACCCATGCCCTGACCGCCCGGACCTCGCCCTGGACCTCCGCGATCATTACCTTGGGAACCTTGACCAGGCGGCTGTCCGGTGGAACCACTACCCGAACCATTTGGACCGCGGCCGTCAGGCCCTCCCCGTCCTCCCGGACCACCACCCTGCGGCGGTCCACCCGGCCCGCTTCTTGCAAACTTGGCGGCTTTTGCCGTTTTTTGTGGAGTGAACGAAAACAGCACTCTCTGACGTTGGTCGGTGCTGAGCGAATTAAAGAACGCGGTCGTGGCGGACACCACTACCTGCGTTTCACTATCAATAGCAGCTTGCGCCGCAGCGTCAGAGCTGCGTCCGGCTTCGCCAAAATATCCGGCCAGCGCGACGAGCGTGAATGTTGAGAGCGAAAGGGCGAGCGTGGCTTTATTAATTTTCACGTGCGAGCTTTCCTTGTTTATTTGGAAACAATTTCGCTGCCGTAATCGTTCGTGGGATCGCGATAGATCGTATGGACATGGTTCGTAGGCTCGTCGCTTTGCGGAGCGTATTCGATCACAAGATGCGGGCCCTGAATGCGGTAATACGCCGTGATGTTTGTGCCGGGCTGGAAGTCCGTCGCGCCGCTCCATGCGAACCATGTTTCGTCGAGATCGGCTTTCATCTGCGCCATGCGCACTTTTGCTGAGGTTTCATTGATGATGCCGGCCCACTCGTCGATCAAATCGAGCAACTGGGCGCGTTGCTTCTCATTCATAGCGGAGGCTTTCAATCCTTCAGGCGCGATCTTCTTTCCATCCTGTCCCGGACCCAACACGAGATCGGCCACGCGATAACTCAGAATCGCTTGCTTTCGTTGATCGTCATTAAGCGAGTGGAGCAGGGCATAACCTTTGTCACTCTCCCGCCCGATAGGCCGAATGGTCTTGCCATTCAACTGGAAGCTCGCCGGCTGCGCGCCCGTCAATGACGGCGTCATCACGCCCTTGATTCCGGCAATCGTGATGTTCAGCGCGAGATGGTGGCCTCCGAACTGAAGCATCCACGGAGTCGTCAACGAAGGCGTTCCGAGAAACGAAATGTAATATAGGTCGCTTCCAAACATCGCGCCGCCAGGGCCCCGACCGCCCGGACCTCCCGGTCCTCTTTGTCCAAACTGCGAAGGAGGTCGTCCTGGTCCACCACCATTGGGCCCTCCCGGGCCGCCAGGACCAGGGCCACCGCCCCGCGGACCGCGCTGCGATCCATTGGCCTTGAAATCGTCGTCGGCTTCCCTGATCTGCTGCACTCTCTCGAGACCCTGCGGACTCAGCACTGCTGCGAGGAGATTCATCACCGCAGCCTGTTGTTGCGCGGTCATGTCTTTTAGTGCGATGCCGCCACGCGGCACAACTCCTGTGGGGAAGTTTGACCATCGAGCGCGTTGGGCATTGTCGCCGAATGAATAGACGACGCGTTGCCGTTGGCTATCGCCGAGCGTTGAAAGAAATTTGTTGGCGGCCGTTACGATTTTCGCAGTCGCTGTCTGCGCCGCAGCGGCCGTTACCGAACACGCGACCAACCCCAACAGAGCTACCGCTCGCGCTACCCCTCTCGAAAGGACACTCATGGCATCGCTCCCTTGCAGCTGCGTTTTCACATAACGAGGCGATAGGACGCGGCGCGTCTGCTCGCGGTTTCGGCATAGGACAAACCAAAAGGTACGTGGGTATGTGGCTACAACCGACAGCGAATACTTGCTGGCGCTGAAGCTCCGAAATGGAGGTGCTTAGCGGCATCTTTATGTTGGCGCGGGAAGTTTACGCCGCAGTCTATTTCTTAACGGCTTCACCAAACACGCGTAGAAAGTTGCCGCCGCCGATCTTTGCGATCTCATCCGATGTGAAGCCAGTCTTCAACATGGCATCGACAACCACGAAGTAGAAACCGGCCGTTTGGTTCTGCCATGTCTGATTAGTCTGTCCACCGCCGTTCGGCCCACGCCCACCGAAGCCAGGCCCTCCTGGTCCCGGTCCACCACGATCACTCGGATTGGGCGTGCTCGCCCCAGGCCCACCAGGCCCTCGTCCGATAGCCGGAGCGCCATTCGGGCGAGGGCTTGGCGGTGTAAGCTTGGTGTCGGTTCCGATGCACACATGATCGACTCCGATCACATCAACAAGGGCACGGATATTTTTTCCGTAGTCCAACGGCGTATCGGCAAGATGCGTCCAAACGCCGACCAAACCTCCTGCGTCGGCAACCAATTTCGCCTGCTCCTTGCTGATGAGTCTTGGGCGCATCCCTTGGGCCATCGATGGATTGCTACCCAGCTGCGTATCAAGGCCAGTATGAGAGATGATGACGGGTCGGGTTGTGACCTTCAGCGCGCCTTCGGTGGTTTGCATGTTGGCATGCGCAAGATCGATGAGAATTCCTAACCGGTTGCACTCCTTGATGACCTGCGCTCCAAAATCGGTCAATCCGCCAAACTTCGGCGCGTTCGTGTAAACGTCACCGAGCGGCACCGAGGCATCACTGTCGTGAAGAAGTCCAAAGTGCCGCAAGCCCCGGTTGTACGTTTCCTCCACTCGCTCAACATGGCCTTGAAGGAAGTGCGCTCCTTCGATTGCCTGGATCACGGTCGGCTCGTGATTGTCGTGCGCCGTGCGCACGTCGGCGCTAGTCAGCGAACGCTTCATGCGGTTGCGCGCTAACTGCCGATCCATAGATTCCAGCCCCTTCCGAAAACGGTCGTAAGCGTCTCCCGGCTGATAG
>Ga0210401_10003830_pt1 | contig 15919 bp, 12 predicted proteins | sample IncBWH32MmetaG_FD_150866 | JGI IMG/M metagenome (GOLD analysis project Ga0210401, IMG submission 150866) | Forest soil microbial communities from Barre Woods Harvard Forest LTER site, Petersham, Massachusetts, United States - Inc-BW-H-32-M | ecosystem: Environmental > Terrestrial > Soil >... | reverse complement strand
GAGCCCATTCCGGTGGAGCGTCCCGAGGTCTCTACGGCGTCACCTTCGCCGGAAGTGCCCTCGCCGGGGCTGCAACCCGGTAACGGCGTGCCGCGGCCGCCTGACGCGCCGCCGCACTAACATTTTTCTCAGATGGTTTGCCGCATCCGGCTGCCCGCCGCGCGGGCCTGACTTTGGCGTGGATGATAGGCGCTCTCGGCATCTGCATAGGTTGCCCGCCGCAGGCCGCATGTCTGCGGCACGTGCTCGGCCGTGGCGATGAGATGTGTCACAAAAATCGAGTTGGGCGACCACCGCGCGTAGAGGCCATGCGATCGCCGCGGCGAGGGGATCACCGGCACCAGCGCGCCGCAGGCGGGTTTTGCGTTGGCAACGACGCCGTCATCGTCTACAGGCCGTGGTCGATCGTTGTCTGACATTGGACGGCTGAATTGTCGCGTTTTGGGACGTTCGGTCCCTGGCTACAGTCAGCCCCGCAAGGGCCATGCCAGTGGGCCTCGGCTCGTTCCAGGTCATGGTCTGACGTGGTTTCCGGAATATTTATGAACTTTTCATAAGGTCCGGAGCGAAACGGCCCTATGTTCAAGGTCGGAGAATCACTTAAGGCCCTGTCCCGAAACGAGGCGATCTTGACACAAGTCGTCCCCCCGCTATCGACCATTCTTGCTTCGCTCGGCCACGCAGCCTTTATCTGGGACCTCGTGACGGACGAGATTGTCTGGAGCGATGATGTGGCGGCCGTCTTCCCGGATATTCCGCTCCAGCAGCTTGCAAGCGGCGCAGAGTTTTCAGGCCTGATCGAACCCTCACGCTCGATCCGGAGCGACGCTTTAGCCACTTCGCAAGTCCCGCACAGCGGAGAAGGCGCCCCCTACCGCATCGAATATGGCGTCCGGGCCAACACCGGCGTTCCCGTGCAGTGGATCGAGGAAACCGGTTGCTGGTTTGCGGGCCCCGACGGCAAGCCGGCGCGCGTCCAGGGCATGGTTCGCATCAACAACGAGCGCCATGCCCGCGACGAGCAGCTCCTGAAATTATCGCGCCACGATCCCCTGACCGGCGAACTCAATCGCACGCATTTGATCGCAGCGTTGGCCGAAACCATCGAGGAATCCGCCCGCTTCCGCACCTCCTGTGCCTTCATGCTGATCGGCATCGACCATTTGGCGCGCGTCAACGACGCCTTCGGCTTCGACGTGGCGGACGCCGTGATTTCGGAAGTGGCCAGACGCATTCGCATTCGGCTGCGTGGCGGCGACGTGCTCGGCCGTTTCTCCGGCAACAAATTCGGCCTGATCCTGAAGAATTGCACCGTCGACGACATGAACGTCGCGGCAGAGCGGTTTCTCGCCGGGATTCGCGACGAGGTGGTGCCGACCAAATCCGGTCCGGTTTCGGTAACGGCGTCGATCGGCGCCGTCAGCGTGCCGCGCTATGCGCGCAACGCCGACGAGGCGATCAACCGCGCCCAGGAAACGCTCGATATGTCCAAGCGCCGCCGCGCCGGGTCGTTTTCGCTGTGGCGTCCGAATGTCGAGCGCGACGCGCAGCGCCGGGTCAACATTCGCGTCACTGATGAGATCGTCACCGCGCTCAACGAACGCCGCATCGTCATGGCATTCGAGCCGGTGGTGGAAGCGCGCTCGCGAACCGCATCGTTCTACGAATGCCTGGTTCGTATGGAGCAGGATGACGGACAGGTGCTGCTGGCCCCCGACATCGTCCCCGTCGCCGAGAAGCTTGGCCTGATACGCCTGGTCGACCACCGCGTGCTGGAACTCGTGGTGGCCGAACTCGCGGCCTCGCCGAGTGTGCAACTGAGCCTCAACATCTCCCCTGAGACCACCATGGATCCGGACTGGTGGGCCTCGATCGAATCGCTGATGCGTGCCCATCCGGGCGCCGCTGAGCGGCTGATCGTCGAAATTACCGAAACGGTGGCGATCCAGGATATCGACGAGGTCCGCGGCTTTGTCACACGACTAAAGAACTTCGGCAGCCGGATTGCGATCGACGATTTCGGCGCCGGCTACACCTCGTTCCGGAACCTGCGCAAGCTCGGCGTCGACATCGTGAAGATCGATGGCGCCTTCGTGCAGAACCTCCCGCGCTCGGCCGATGATCGCGCTTTCGTCCAGACGCTGATCGATCTGGCGCGCCGGCTCGGAATCAGGACCGTCGCCGAATGGGTGCAGGACGAAGAGTCCGCGCTTTTGCTGTGCGACTGGGGTTGCGACTACATCCAGGGGCGCCTGATCGGGCTTGCATCTTCCGAGCGGCCGTGGGGCGGCGCGGTCGAGACCGTGCTGCCGGCGGCGAGCTAGCCGCTCTCGGCGGCCACCGTCATCGCCGGCGCGGCAGGCGGTTGATACGGCCAGGACTTTAGAGGCGCCTTCTTTCGTGGAGCCCTGGCCGGATTGGTTGTTGCGGATCAGGTCTCGCCGCCGGCGAAGATATCCTTTTTGATAACCGCGTGGACGCCCCAGTTTCCATCAACCACCTGGGTAATCCCGAAGTCGACGCCAATCGTGATCAAGGAAATCGCCTCGTCCTCGGTCAGTTTCTTGGTCGTCATCAGGAACTTGCGCATCTTGCGAAATGCGTCGCGCAGGGCAAGGTCAACCGACGACTTCGAATAGATGTCCGACTGCGCCTTGTCGCCGAGTTCGGTGAGGTAGTTGGCGAAGCTGAAGCCGTGGACCAGCCATTCATCCTTGGTTTCCAGCATCGGGTAGTCAAGGGCTTCAAGCGCAGTGCCGACGAGATCGGCCTTCTTGTGCAGGATGATCTGGAAGGTGCCGTTAAGCGAGCATTCGATGGCCGTGCCGCACAGCTCCGAATCTCCCTGCGAGGCGTGTGAGTCACCAACCGATAACAGGCCGCCTTCCACCGCAACCGGATAGTACATCGTGGCGCCTTTGCCGATCCGCCAATTATCGATGTTGCCGCCGGTGTAGCTCGGCGGAATCGAATCGACGATGTCGGCTTCCTTGGGCGCAAGCCCGATGACCCCGAAGTGCGGACGGATCGGAATACGCACATTCTTCAGGATGCCATGGTTTTCCTTGACCGTGGCGTGATCGACCGGAACGCCGGGATAGTCGATGGTCTTGTGCACGACGCCGGAAGGGTCGGTCTGCGGCGTCCATCGGAAATTGTAGACGGCTTTCGCCCAGTTGCGTGCCCCGGTGGCGTCGACCTCGTAGATCGTGACCACCTCGCGCGGTTTGGGTTCGGTGAGCAGGTCCTTGTAGTGAAAGCCCCACCATGCTGCCGCATTGCTGCCGAAGGCCTTTCCGGGATATTGCGGATTGGCGCAAGGCCGCGGTGCCACATCGATGATGCGGAGTTCGATCACGTCGCCTTCCTGGGCACCGCGCACATACACTGGCCCGGTGCAGATATGCACGCCAAGGCCCTCGCCGGCGCCACGCCCGAACAGCGAGGCATCCATCGGTCCGGCGCCGCGCCGGTTCACGCCCTTCTTTTCCTTGGTCCACAGGAAGACGCTTTCGGCGCCGGGATCGCCCTTCACCATGCGCTCGGCGTCGTCATTGGCGTGGTGGGTCAGCGCTTCAATGGTGATGAAGTCACCGGAATCGATCTCGACCTGCGGTTTCAGGCTCTTACTGAAATAGCCCCAATGGACGGTGTCGGCATTCGCGGGCAGATGGTGATAGGAGCGTTTGGCGGGCTGGTTCTTCTCGGCGGCGGCCGCCATCTGAGGCGTCACCAGCGAAATGCCACCCGCGGTCATCGCCGCCACGCCCCCGGCAGCGGCGAAGCCCGACCTCAAGAATGAACGGCGTTCGGAATCGAGCGTTTCCTTGAACTTTCGGTGGTGCAGTTCAAAATCCGGGCAGTTCTTGTCGTCACCAGCGCACATGTTTTCCCTCCCTTGGTTGAAAAAGTTGCCAACAAAGCAAGTTTGCATGCAAAGAGGGTGCCGCGCGGAGCCGCAATCGAACGATGACAAGCAACATAATTTCTTGGAGTTCGATGGCGCCCGCGCGAATGCGATAGTCTGGTACCTTGCGGCAAGAGCATTTCTGCGGCCCGACGATGCAGCTTTTGCTATCTCAGGTCGCGACTAAGGCTTTTGCTGTCAAAATTTTAGGCGCTTTTGGTCAATTCTACGGCCTCAAAGCGAGGCGCGCCGGCTTTCTCAGACAGCGCAGAAACCGCCGACTGCCGGCGCGCGGCTCTGTCGAACATCATGCGAGATGGTCGTTTGTCGGCGAGCGGTCGTTTTCTACTTTTTGAGAGCTGGCCGCGCGGCCAGGCGGGAGCCCGAAAGCAGATGTTCCGGTAGCCGGAAGGCCCGCAGCTACTCGTCCTTCTTCGGCTCTTTCGACATCCGATCGAGACGATCCTGCATGTCCTTCATCTGGCGGCGCAGATCGTCGATATTGTCATCCTCGGGAGAAGGCTCCGCGACTTTTTCGGGCTCGCCAGCCGCAGTCGTTCCCATGCGGGGCGGAACGAAAGGCTTGAACATCGAGAACGTCTGCTGAAACAGCTCCATGTTGCGGCGGACATGTTCCTCGAGCGGAGCAAAGGGCGTCCCGCTGAACGTGTTGGTGAGCTGCTTGCGGAACTTCTCTTGCTCACGCGTCAGCGTGTCGATCGATTGCTCGAGATATTTCGGCACCACCATCTGCATGCTGTCGCCGTAAAAGCGGATCAGTTGCCGCAGGAACGTGGTCGGCAACAGATTCTGGCCGGCTTTGTTTTCCTGTTCGAAGATGATCTGCGCGAGCACCGAGCGGGTGATGTCGTCACCGGTCTTGGCGTCGTAGACGAGAAAATCCTCGCCCTCTTTGACCATCGCCGCGAGATCCTCGAGCGTCACATAGGTGCTGGTGCCGGTATTATAGAGCCGTCGATTTGCGTATTTCTTGATCGTGGTAGGCTGGTCTGATTTCGCCATGGGCTCACACATGCACACCGAGGACGGGAACCCGACGGGCTGACCGAAGGGCTGACGAGCAATGCATCGCAGCAAAGGTAAGCATTTTCAACGCGGTTCGGCTACCGTTTTGTGCAGCACGGTTAATTCCAAAGCATAGGCACTGCTCAGGAAAGTGCAGCGCGTGGTTCGCAAAAGTGGGAACCGGTTTTGCGGCTAGACTACGCGCCATGATTATAAATCGGGCATTTTCTGACGGCAAACCGGCTTCCACTTTGCCTGAAAATGCCCCGACCGCCATTTTGAATGCGTCGCGGCGAGAATCCACCCTCCGGCCAATTGACATGCCTCAACGACGTTAACAGGATGAGGCGAGAGACTGGCCCCACCATCGGCCGCCCGCCATCCAAGGCTCAAAAGCCGAAGAACTCAAACTCAGGAGATGTCCATGTCAGACGATGTCGTCATCGTCAGCGCCGCCCGCACAGCGGTCGGAAGTTTCAACGGTGCGTTCGCCACCACGCCGGCCCACGATCTCGGTGCTATCGCCATCAGGGCCGCGCTGGAGCGGGCTGGCATCGAGCCGGGCCGCGTCTCCGAGGTCATCATGGGCCAGATCCTTACCGCGGCCCAAGGCCAGAACCCGGCCCGTCAGGCGTCGATCGCCGCCGGTATCCCGGTAGAAAGCCCGGCCTGGGGCGTCAATCAGCTTTGCGGTTCCGGCCTGCGCACCGTGGCGCTGGGTTATCAGGCGCTGCTCAACGGCGATTCCGAGATCGTCGTTGCCGGCGGCCAGGAGTCCATGAGCATGGCCCCGCACGCGCAGTACCTGCGCGGCGGTACCAAGATGGGTCCGATCGAATTCGTCGACACCATGATCAAGGACGGGCTGTGGGATGCCTTCAACGGCTACCACATGGGCAACACCGCGGAGAACGTGGCGCGGCAATATCAGATCACGCGCGCCCAGCAGGACGAATTTGCGGTTGCCTCGCAGAACAAGGCCGAGGCGGCGCAAAAGGCCGGCAGGTTCAAGGACGAGATCGTTCCGGTCACCATCAAGACCCGCAAGGGTGACGTTGTCGTCGATGCCGACGAATATCCGCGCCATGGCGCTACGCTGGATGCGATGGCCAAGCTCAAGCCGGCCTTTGAGAAGGACGGCACCGTGACCGCGGGCAGCGCATCGGGGATCAACGATGGTGCCGCCGCGGTGGTGCTGATGACCGCCAAGCAGGCGGCCAAGGAGGGCAAGAAGGTGCTGGCCCGAATCGTGTCATGGGGCCAGGCCGGCGTCGATCCGAAGATCATGGGCACCGGGCCGATTCCGGCCTCGCGTGCCGCGTTGAAGAAGGCCGGCTGGAGCATCGGCGATCTCGACCTGATCGAGGCCAATGAAGCTTTCGCGGCGCAGGCCTGCGCGGTCAACAAGGATCTCGGCTGGGATACCTCAAAGGTCAACGTCAATGGCGGTGCGATCGCGATCGGTCATCCCGTCGGCGCCTCCGGCGCGCGCGTGCTGGTAACGCTGTTGCACGAAATGCAGAAGCGCGACGCCAAGAAGGGCCTCGCCACATTGTGCATCGGCGGCGGCATGGGCATAGCGATGTGCGTTGCACGCGACTAAACCGGCAGCATTCCATGAGCTGAGAGATGAAAAGATCAGCTCGCAACTGCACAGTGAGAAGCTAACAGGAACGCCCGGGGCGGCGCATGATCCTCAGGATCATGCGCCCTCTTCGTTTTGGAGCGCGCCCGGACGCAAAACCTCTAGCCACTTTTGCTGGTCGCGCTCCGTGCCGGGCGTTTTGTTCTTGATGTTCGTCAAATGGCCCGGTTTATTTGAAAGCTATACAAGAAACATATTTCAAAAGACCAAGGGAGGGTTTCGATATGGCACGTGTTGCATTGGTAACGGGGGGAACGCGGGGCATTGGGGCTTCGATCAGCAAGGCGTTGAAGGGCGCCGGCTACAAGGTTGCCGCCAATTATGCAGGCAACGACGCGGCGGCCGAGAAGTTCAAGGCCGAAAACGCCATTCCCGTCTACAAATGGGACGTGAGTTCGTTCGACGCCTGCGCCAGCGGGGTCAAACAAGTCGAGGCCGCGCTCGGTCCGGTCGATATCCTCGTCAACAATGCCGGCATCACCCGCGACGGCGCGTTCCACAAGATGACGCTTGAGCAGTGGAACGCGGTAATCAACACCAATCTCGGATCGCTGTTCAACGTGACGCGCCAGGTGATCGAGGGCATGCGTGCGCGAAAGTTTGGCCGCATCATCAACATTTCCTCGATCAACGGCCAGAAGGGCCAGTTCGGGCAGGTGAACTATTCGGCGGCGAAGGCCGGCGACATTGGTTTCACCAAGGCGCTCGCGCTGGAAAATGCCAAGGGCGGCATCACCGTGAATGCGATCTGTCCCGGTTATATCAACACCGAGATGGTGCAGGCCGTGCCGAAGGACGTTCTTGAAAAGAGCATCCTGCCGCTGATCCCGATCAACCGGTTGGGCGAGCCCGACGAGATCGCCCGCGCCGTGGTGTTCCTTGCCGCCGACGAGGCCGGAGCCATTACCGGCTCGACACTGTCGATCAATGGCGGGCAATATATGGTTTGATCTACGGCTGTCATTCCGGGATGGTGCGCAAGCACCAGACCCGGAATCTCGAGATTCCGGGTTCGCTCGTTTCACTCGCGCCCCGGAATGACGGCCAGTATGACGCCCCGTACCGCGACCCTGATCGGACTGACCGCAATCCTGATGTGGTCGCTGCTGGCTGTGCTCACCGTCGCGACCGGCAAAATCCCCGCCTTTCAATTGGCGGCGATGACGTTTGCGTTCGGCGCGCTGGTTGGATCCCTGACCTGGATCAGGCGGCCCGATGCGATCCGCGCGTTGCGGCAGGAGCCGCTGGCATGGATCGTCGGGGTCGGCGGATTGTTCGGCTATCACGCGTTGTATTTCCTTGCGCTGCGGTTCGCACCTCCCGCCGAAGCCGGTCTTTTGAACTACCTCTGGCCATTGTTGATCGTGCTGTTTTCGTCGTTGTTGCCGGGCGAGCGGCTGGCGCCGCATCACATCGTCGGCGCGCTGCTGGGGCTTGCCGGCACGGTGCTGCTGTTCGCCGGCAACAGCTTGCGCAACTTTGCGCCGGGTCAACTCCCGGGCCTGTTCGCGGCTTTTGTCGCTGCCTTCGTATGGGCCACCTATTCGGTCATGTCGCGCCGGCTCAAATCGGTGCCGACCGATGCGGTGGCAGGATTTTGTCTCGCCACAGCACTGCTCGCCGCCCTTGTTCATGGGCTGATCGAAGATACAGTATGGCCGCAGACCACGGCGCAATGGCTGGCGGTCGCCGCCCTCGGCGTCGGGCCGGTCGGCGCCGCGTTCTACGCCTGGGATGTCGGCATGAAGCGCGGCGATATCCGCGTGCTCGGGGCTGCGTCCTACGCCACGCCGCTGCTATCGACTTCGTTTCTGATTCTGGCCGGCTTTGCCGAACCGAGCGCCAATATTGCGATCGCCGCGGTGCTGATCGCCGGTGGCGGCTTGATCGCGGCGAAGGATATGTTTCGGAAGCGGTGAGCTAACCTGGCTTCCATCCCGTCGGCGCCAGCTCGAACTTCGCAAATTCGAATCCCGGCGCGACCGTGCATCCGACCAGCGTCCAGTTCCCGGTCGTTTCCGCGCATTGCCAGGCCGTGGCGGGCACGATCGCCTGTGGCCGTTCGCCGCTCGCAAGATCCGGCCCCAACTTCACCAGATGCGGCGCGCAGTCGTCGTTGGCGATTTGCAGGGTGAGCGCATCGCCGGCGTAATAGTGCCAAATCTCCGGCGCGTCGATGCGGTGCCAGTGCGAGCGCTCGCCGCGAGCCAGCAGAAAATAGATCGCGGTCGAACGCGCGCGGCCAGTCGCGTCGAGGCGCGCGTCGCGAAAAGTTTCGCGATAGTGGCCGCCTTCCGGATGCGGCTTCAACTCGAGCCGTGCGATGATGTCGGCGGGCGTCATCGCCGGGCTCCATCAGGATTTGTTCTTGCGCTCGCGCAATTCGCCGAACACTTCGGCGGCGCCCCGATCCTTCATCCGCACGCCGGCGGCAACCGACGGATCGTCGGCGCGCAGGAATACGTTGGCCTTTTTTTCTTCGCCGAGTAGTGTCGGGACCGTCGGCTTGTTCCCGGCGCGCAGACGTTTGACTTCCTCCGCGCGCGCTTTCAGCGCGGCATTGTCCGGCTCGATGGTGAGCGCGAATTTGACGTTGGCGGCAGTGTATTCGTGGCCGCAATAGAGTTTGAAATCGTCCGGCAGTGCCCGCAGCTTGAGCAGCGATTCCCACATCATCGGGTAGGTGCCTTCGAACACCCGCCCGCAGCCGATCGAGAACAGGGTGTCGGCGGCAAACAGCGCCTTGTCGCGGTCGAAAACATAGCTGATGTGATCCAGCGTATGGCCGGGGGTTTCCAGCACCCGCGCCAACAGGTTTCCCACTTTCACCACATCGCCTTGGCCTGTGCGCAGGTCGACATTGGCGATCTTGGTAGATTTGTCGTGGGGCGCGACCACGCGGCATTTGTATTTTTGCTTCAATTCGGCAACGCCACCGACATGGTCGTGATGGTGATGGGTGATGAGAATGTCGGTCAGCGTCCAGCCCTCGCGCTCGAGCGCTTTGATGATGGGGGCGGCTTCCGGTGCATCGATCGAGGCGGTCGCCTTGGTCGCGGCATCGTGAATCAAATAGCCGAAATTATCGGACAGGCAGGGGAACAGGCGAATTTCGGCGGCCATGATATCTCCGTCACTTGGTTGGCGTGCGTTTATATAGGTATGAAATATGGCGTTAACGCCGAATGAGCAATGCGTTATTCGGCGCGCCAGCCGGGGCGCCGTCGTGTTAGACTAGAGCCATGACCATCGATGTGATCGATTTGAGAGATTTCTACTCGCAGCGCCTCGGCATCGTGGCGCGGCGGCTGATCAATCGCGGCATTCATGCGCGCTGGCCGAATGCGGACGGCCAGCGGGTGCTTGGCCTCGGTTATCCCACGCCCTACCTCGGCCTGTTTCGCGAGGACTCCGAACGCTGCATCGCCTTCATGCCGGCGGCCCAGGGCGTGCTGAAATGGCCGACGGCGCGCCCGACACTCGCTACGCTGGTTGATGAATTCTCCCTGCCCCTGCCGGATGCGGCCGTCGACCGCATCCTTTTGGTCCACGCGCTGGAAATGTCCGACGACCCGGAAGGGTTGTTGCGCGAGGTATGGCGGGTGCTGGCGCCTTCGGGCCGCATGATGGCGGTTATTCCAAATCGACGCGGCGTGTGGACACGCACCGACAACACGCCGTTCGGTCATGGCCGACCCTATTCGCGCTCGCAGATCACGCAATTGCTGCGGCAGACCTGGTTCACGCCGGCGGGCTGGGGCGAAGCCCTGTTCATGCCGCCGGTCGCCGGCGGTTGGTTCCTGCGCTCGGCGATGGCATGGGAGCGGGTCGGTGCTGCGTTGTCGCTGCCGTTCGCCGGCGTTCACATCGTCGAGGCCACCAAGCAGGTCTATCGCGCGATCCCGGCGCACCGCGAACGCACACGTCTGATCCCGGCATTACCGCCGGTGTTGGTGCCCTCGTCATTCCAGCGAGATGACGGGTAGTTTTTCCGAGCGTTGTCGCCGCGAAAGCGGGGCCTCTCACCACACCGCAGGCTATCGGTCCGGCATTCGTCGGGACGAATCGCGGTCAATCCAAGCGTCGCCGACTACTCGTTCCCGGGATTGTAGTCGTCACCAGGGGTAGCAGGCGTTCCAGCCATGCCTTCGGGGCGCGGGCCCTGCGGACGGCGCCGGCGACGCGACGAGAAACGCTCGCCGCCATTGCCTTCGAATCCGCCTTGGCCGCCGTTGATCTGCGGCTGCGGTCCGGTGATGAATGACGGCAGTCGGTCGACGCCGGCGTTGTCTGAAATCACCGGCTGCGCTTGTGGCTGAGGTTGGAATTGCTGCGGCGGGCGATGCTCGCGGTGGTGCTGTTCGCGCGGTTGATGCTGGTCGCGCTGCTGATAGGGTTGCCCCTCGCGCTGATGGTCGCGCGGATTGTTGTCGCGCGGCTGATATGGCTGCTGTTGCACCGGAACGAAGCCGGGTTCCTGCCCGAAACTCGAAAAGCTCTCCTCCTCGTCGCCTTCCTCCGAGGTTATTTCGGTGTCGGGCCGTGGCTGCGGCTGATTCTGACGGAATTGCTCCTGGGCCGCGGCGATCAAACGGAAGTAATGCTCGGCATGCTGATAGTAATTCTCGGCGGCGACCGGGTCGCCGGAAGAGCGCGCGTCGCGTGCAAGCTGCACATATTTTTCCGCGACGTGCGAGGCGGTGCCGCGGATCTTGATGTCCGGTCCATTGGACTCGAACACCCGGGTCATCGGGTTCTGGCCACGCCGGTTGTTGTTATTGTTATTGTTGTTCCGGTTGCGCATCCGTTTGTTGTTCTGACCGTTTCTCATGTCGTGCCTTTGTTCCAGCCCTGAAGTTACCAGCTTTGAAGTTACAAGCCTTGGATTGCCATCGTCGCGGTTCGCCCGATCCATGCGCGCACTTTGCGCACGCCTAATCGAGGCGGCGTTCAATTCCACATAGATCTGCCGTACGTCGCAGTCAGCAAAGACGCGCTCCCCACCAGCCCGGCATGCGTCGCCGGCCGCATCAAATCATTTCGCCTGCCAAAACAAGCACAGGTTTCGAGCGTGAATTTTTAAACGCAATATCAGGCTTTCGTTCGCTTTGCGGTCGGAAGCGGCGCAGCTGTCTAAAGCCATCGCGCTCAAAAGGACCTGCGTTTTGGAACCTTTCACTCGGGGGCGGGCTCTCGTTCTTGAGAACTCTGGCCTCAACCCGTATCGCTTACGGGGCCAGCAACCCTGAACCGATGTTGTGAACGGAACGTAGTCGCTCCCGGGGAATATTCCAAGTGGTTTTTTTGCGTTTCAATCAGACTTTATCGGGGCACTTTCCGGCCCGCGACCGCCCGCGGAATGCCCGCCAGATCGGCCTTGGGAGGCCGTTCCGCCGTTAACCCTGCTGCCGCCATCAAACCCCGGATCTGGCCGCTTTGGCCAATTCCGGCCTCAACGATAAGCGTGCCTCCGGGCGCGAGCAGTCGCGCGGCCTGCGGAATGAGCGCGCGGTACGCATCAAGACCATCGGCGCCGCCATCCAATGCGCCGAGCGGGTCATAATCGCGCACCTCGCTGGCAAGCTCCGCGATTTCCGCCGAGCGGATATAGGGCGGATTCGAGACCATGAGATCGAACGCGCCCAACAGCGCCGCCGCATAGTTGCAGGCGACGAATGCTGCTCGCGATGCGAATCCCAGCCGCACGGCGTTGCTGCTTGCGGTGTGCAACGCCGCCGGGCTGATGTCGGTGCCGACGCCTTCTGCTTCCGGCATCTCGGACAACAGCGCCAGCAAAATCGCGCCTGATCCGGTAGCAATATCGGCAATGCGGGGCTGTGGATTCCGATATGGCTCGCCGCGCCATATTTCGAGGGCGAGTTCGACTACCGTTTCAGTATCGGGCCTTGGCACCAGCGTTGCCGGCGACAGATGCATGGGCAGGCCCCAAAACTCCTTGAAGCCGAGGATGCGTGCGACCGGTTCGCCGGCAAGGCGCCGCCGCATGAAGCGATCAAGGCGAAACGCTTCGTCTTCGGTGATCGGTCGCGCGGCGACCGCGATCAACCCGGTAAGATCGAGATCGAGCGCCGCGCCGACCAGCAGCCGCGCGTCGAGTTCGGCGGACTCGATCGCCTGTGTCGTGAGCTTTGCGGCCAGCGCGCGCCGCGCCGTTTGGACCGTTTGTCCGCTGAAGGATTCGTCGGCCTTCACGCCGCGGCGCCCTGAGCGGCGAGCTGCGCCGCCTGGTGCTCCGTCGTCAGCGCATCGACCAATTCGCCGAGCGCTTCGCCGGAAATCACCTGTGGCAGCTTGTAGAGCGTCAGATTGATGCGATGGTCGGTGACGCGAGCTTGCGGAAAATTATAGGTGCGGATGCGTTCGGATCTGTCCCCGGAACCGACCTTCTCGCGGCGGTCGGCGGAACGTGCCGCGTCGATGCGCTGACGTTCGGCATCGTAGATGCGCGAGCGCAGGATGTTCATCGCGGAAGCGCGGTTCTTGTGCTGCGAGCGGCTGTCCTGCATCATCACCACGATGCCGGTCGGGATGTGAGTGATACGAATGGCGGACTCGGTCTTGTTGACATGCTGGCCGCCCGCGCCTTGCGCGCGCATGGTCTCGATCCGCAGATCGTCCTGCTTGATGTCGACATCGACATCCTCGACCTCCGGCAGCACCGCCACAGTCGCCGCCGAGGTGTGGATGCGGCCCTGCGTTTCGGTGTCGGGTACACGCTGTACCCGGTGAACGCCAGATTCGAATTTCAGCTTGGCGAACGCGCCGCGGCCCTGCACTTCGGCCACGATTTCCTTGAAGCCGCCCATGGTGCCTTCGCTCATCGAGATCACCTCGACCTTCCAGCCCTGCAAGGCGGCGAAGCGCTCATACATCCGGAACAGGTCGCCGGCAAAAAGCGCGGCCTCATCGCCGCCGGTTCCGGCGCGGATTTCCAGCACCACGTTGCGATCGTCCATCGCGTCCTTCGGCAACAGCGCCACGCGGATCTGCTGCGCCAATTCCACGCTGCGCGCGCCAAGCATTTCCCGTTCGGCTTCCGCCATGGTGCGCATTTCCGGCTCCGTCGCCGGGTCGGCGATCAGCGCGTCGATACCGGCGATCTCCGCAACGGCGGTGCGGTAGGCCTTGACGGCGTCGATCAGTGGATTGAGCTCGGCGAGCTCACGCGTGATCCGCACATATTCCTCCGAGCTCACCTGGCCCAGCAATTGGGCCTCCAGGGAAGCGTGGTGCGCCAAGAGAATATCAAGTTTGGCTTCGGGGAGCATCGACATGGTCCGGTCTCGAATACACGCGCATTCAGAAAAGGTGGTGGTCGGTTCTGCGAATGGAATGCGTCTCAGTTTCAAAAAGGGTTCGGGGTGTTGGGCGGAGATTGGGCCCGCTACAACGACAGTCCCTCGGCCTCGGCGAATTCGGTCAGCTTCTGCCGGATCGACACGCTGCCGGACGGCGCATCGAGCAACGGTTTCATCATGGCTTCGGCTTTCTTCGCGTCGAGGTCGAGGATCATCGCCTTGACCGGACCGTGTCCGGTCGCCGAAAGCGACAGCGAGCGGTAACCAAGCGCGATCAACGCCAGCGCGCCGATCGGTTTTGACGCCATCTCGCCACACAGGGATGCCGATTTCTTCGCCGCATTCGCTCTATGCACGATCTCGCGCAGCACCCGCAGAATAGGAGCGGACAGGGTATCGAAGCGTTCCGAAACCTTGGCGTTGCCACGATCGACCGCGAACAGGAACTGGAACAGGTCGTTGGACCCTACCGAAACGAAATCGACCTTCTTCAACAGCTCATCAAGCTGATAGAGCAGCGCGGGGACTTCCACCATGGTTCCGACGTCGATGCGTTCCGGCAGCGGATGGCCGTGCTGACGCAGATAGGTCAGTTCGCGCTCGACGATCGCCTTGGCGGAATCGAATTCGGCAACTTCGGTGATCATCGGAAACATGATCCGCAGCGCGCGGCCGCCGCCGGCGCGCAACAGCGCGCGAATCTGGCCGCGCAGCAGGCCGGGCCGGTCGAGTCCGAGCCGGATCGCGCGCCAGCCAAGCGCCGGGTTTTCCTCGATCACCGTCTCCATATAAGGCAGCGCCTTGTCGCCGCCGATGTCGAGGGTGCGGAACGTCACCGGCTTGGAGCCCGCGGCATCCAGCACGGTGCGGTACAGCGCCAGCTGATCGCTGGTGCGCGGCAGGCTTTGGCCGACCATGAATTGCAGTTCGGTGCGGAACAGGCCGATGCCGGCGCTGCCGGTGTCGTCGATATGCGGCAGGTCGATGGTCAGACCCGCATTGATCATCAGTTCGACGGCCTGGCCATCCCTGGTGACGCACGGTCTGTCGCGCAGCGCCAAATACTGCGCCTGGCGTCGCGCGCGAAACCGCACGCGCTCCGCGTAGGCCTGCTCGATTTCCGCCGAGGGCCGGACGTAGATCGAACCCGAGGTGCCGTCGACGATGATGGCGTCGCCGGGATCGGCGATGCCGGGCGCGTTGGGCACCTCGCCGACCGCCGGGATCCCGAGCGCGCGCGCCACGATCGAGACGTGGGAATTGGCGGTACCTTCCTCCAGCACCAATCCGCGCAGGCGCTTGCGGTCGTAGTCGAGCAGCGCGGCAGGTCCCATGGCGCGCGCGATCAGAATGGCGTTGTCGGGCAACAGTTCGCGGGAAGGCGCATGATCCTGTCCCACCAATTGCCGCATCAACCGATGACCGAGGTCTTCGAGGTCATGCAGGCGATCACGCAAGTAGGGATCGGTCGAGCGCAGCATACGGGCGCGGGTGTCGGACTGCACGCGCTCGACGGCGGCCTCCGCGGTGAGGCCGGTGGCGACCGCTTCGTGCAGCCTGTGCGACCAGCCGTGGTCGTTGGCGAACATCCGGTAGGCCTCCAGCACGTCGCGGTGCTCGCCGCCGTCGGCGACGTCGCCGCGCTCCAGCATGCGGTCGAGATCGGCGCGCAATTTGATCAACGCCGTATCGAGGCGCTTGATCTCCTTGGGCAGGTCTTCGGCGATGTAGTTGGTGATGACGACGCGCGGTTCGTGCAGCACGACATGGCCGAGCGCGATGCCGTCGGACAGGATCGCGCCGGTCTTGTGCAGCGAATGCCGCGCGGCGGGCTCGGCGCCGGGCTGGGCCAGCGCCGACAATTCGCCCGAGGCGATCATCTCCGCCAGCACCATCGCGGTGGTCTGCAGCGCCTCTACCTCCTCCTCGACATAGGTGCGCTTGGCGCGGTTCTGCACCACCAGCACGCCGAGCGTATTGCCGGCGCGCAGGATCGGAACGCCGAGGAACGAGTGATAGATT
>Ga0210401_10003829_pt1 | contig 15920 bp, 14 predicted proteins | sample IncBWH32MmetaG_FD_150866 | JGI IMG/M metagenome (GOLD analysis project Ga0210401, IMG submission 150866) | Forest soil microbial communities from Barre Woods Harvard Forest LTER site, Petersham, Massachusetts, United States - Inc-BW-H-32-M | ecosystem: Environmental > Terrestrial > Soil >... | reverse complement strand
CTGAAGATTCTCGTGCTACAACGACCGCATCGAAACGGGCCGAGGAAACGTGATGGGAATAGGATAAGTTAAACCGCTTAACGAAGAGACGAACAAGTAGGCGAGTGCCGCGAAAAAATGACTGTACCAAAGGACAGGGGACGACTCAGTTTGCCCGGGGCTTTCTAGGCCGGTGTGGGCGTGCTACGCTCGGCGGCATCCGAGCGAGATCTTCGAGATCCATTTCAAAACTGCGGGTAGCCGCTGAGGAGGCAATGGCGCGATGCATTCGATCTGGAAGGACATGTTCGTTATGGGCTTGCCACTTGCGGAGAAGATTCTACGGCCCATCGTGGTGTACGCATTCCTGGTCATCAGCCTGCGACTTTCCGGCAAACGCGAGCTGGTGCAATTGAATCCCTTCGACCTGGTGGTGCTGTTGACGCTGTCGAACACCGTGCAGAACGCGATCATCGGGGACGATAACAGCGTGAGCGGCGGGCTGATCGGGGCCACTTCCCTGCTGGCAGTGAACTATCTGGTCGTCCGCTTCCTTTACAACCACCGAAAATTGGATCAGTTGGTGGAGGGCAAGGCCGACGTGTTGATCGACAACGGCAAAGTTCGGACGGAGCATTTAAAGCGAGAGCTAATCACCATGCAGCAGCTTTCGGCGGCGGCGCGGAAGCAAGGGTTTGATGAATTGTCCGACGTGCGTCAGTGCGTGCTGGAGCCAGGAGGAACGTTGACGTTTATCGGGAAGAAACCGGATACCGAGGATGTGCGTCATCAGGAGGTGATGAGGAGGTTTGAGATGGTGACCGAGGAATTGGCGAGGCTGCGTAAAAGCCAGGATCCGGCGACGGCGTAGCGCTGTGCCGTTCTCGTGAAGGAGGTCGCTTTGATCGGACGCAGGCTCGGCCACTATCAGGTAACCGCCGCGATAGGCGCGGGCGGGATGGGCGAAGTCTATCGGGCCGAGGACACCAAGCTGGGCCGCGACGTGGCGCTCAAAGTGTTGCCCGCCCCAATGGCGCGCGATCCCGAATTTCTGGCGCGCTTCAATAGGGAAGCGCGAGCCGTTGCAGCTTTGAACCACCCACACATCGTGACGATTTACTCCGTCGAGGAAGCGGAAGGCATCCATTTCCTGACGATGGAACTTATCGAGGGACAGCCGCTCAAGATGATCATCCCAGAGCATGGATTGCCACTGGACCGCATACTCGGCATCGGTGTGGCGCTTGCGGATGCCCTCGCCGCCGCGCACGAGAAAGGTATCGTGCATCGCGACCTGAAGCCCGCGAACATCATGATCACGAAGACGGGTAACCCGAAGGTGCTGGACTTTGGCCTCGCCAAGGCAACATCCGCGACGACCTCGAGAGACGATACGATGACGTCGGCCGGCTATACAAAGACCGGCGTAGTGATGGGAACGCCCGCCTACATGGCACCCGAGCAGATCATCGGCAGCACGATCGATCATCGCACGGACATTTTTTCGCTGGGTATCGTGTTGTACGAGATGACGGCAGGTCATCGACCTTTTGAGCAAGGCTCGTCGGCCGAACTGGCCTCGGCAATTCTGCGCGACTTGCCGAGGCCAGTGGGCGAATTGCGGGCGGATGTACCTGAGTTGTTGGAAAGAATCATCCTCCGATGCCTTGAGAAGCGGGCCGCGGACCGATTCCCTTCGGCGCGAGAGTTTCGCCATGCGTTGCAAGGCGTATCCGCAGAGATGCCGCAGGTTCGGAGAACGCCAGCGACGGACTCTGGCACCAGCCGAGCTGAGGAGGGGTTTTGGGTTGCTGTACTGCCGTTCGAATATGGGGGCACCGACGCTGACCTGACAGCTCTCGCCGATGGGTTAACGGAAGATATCGTGACCGGCCTGTCGCGATTCTCTTATCTGCGCGTGATCGCGCGCAGTTCGACTGCGAAGCACGCGCACAAGGCCGCCGATGTACGAGCAATCGGCGAGGAACTCGGAGCGCGGTATGTCATCGAAGGAAACGTTCGACGTGTGGGTTCCAGACTGCGGATCGGTTCCCATCTGGTGGACGCAACTTCGGGTGCTCATCTGTGGGCCGAAACCTACGATCGGACGTTTCAACCGGAAGAAATCCTCACGCTGCAAGATGACGTCGTAGCACGCATCGTTTCGACGGTGGCGGATACGTACGGAGTGCTCCCGCGGAATATGGGCGAGGTTTTGCGTAGCCGCGTCGTAGCGGAGCTCACGCCCTACGAGGCAGTGCTTCGAAGCTTTGCACACTTCCCGCGTCTTTCCCCCGAAGAACACGCAGCGGCCACAGCCAGTCTGGAACGGGCGATGCACAAGGCGCCGGGATACGCGGACGGATGGGCCATGCTCTCGATGCTGGCCAGGGAAGAGTATACGCATGGGTTTAACGTGCGGCCCGATCCGATCGGACGGGCGCTCGCGGCTGCGCGGCGGGCGGTGGAAATCGCGCCATCGAATCACCTGGCGTACCATGCGCTGGCTTCAGCGCAATTCTTTCAACGAGAGATTCCAGCTTTCCGGAATTCGGCGGAGCGGGCCATTGCGGTGAATCCATTGGATGGATTCACAGCCGCCTATATGGGTTTTTTGTTGGCCTATGCCGGGGAGTGGGAGCGTGGTTGCGCGCTGGTGGCACACGCGAGGCAGCTCAATCCGCATCATCCGGGGTGGTATTGGTTCCCCGACGTCTTTGCGGCTTACCGGAAAAAGGATTACCGCACCGCGGCAGACTCACTGCTGAAGGTTAATATGCCCGGGTTCTGGCGAACGAGCTTTGCGTTCGCCGCGGTTTACGGACAGCTTGGCGAACCGGACTCGGCGGCGAAGGCAGTGCGCGACTTGCTCGTGGTCCGGCCAACATTTCCGGAGACCGCGCGCGAGGACCTTGGGAAGTGGTGGGATGCGGAACTCGTTGAACATCTGATCGAAGGCTTGCGCAAGGCTGGGATAGAGGTCGCACCGGCGAAGCAGAGAAGAGAGGCCCGCGATGCTTGAGTTGAGCAAGATGCGAGAGTTCGCTAGGGCATATACGGCGGCGTGGTGCAGTCAAGTTGCCGCGAGCGTGGCCGCGCATTTCTCGTCGAATGGGTCGCTCAGGATCAACGACAGCGCGCCGGCAATTGGCCGGGTTGCGATCGCAGAAGCCGTTCAATCTTTCATGACGGCGTTTCCGGACCTGCAGGTGGTCATGAAGGACATCGTCGTGAATGGCGAGCTTGCGAAATATCATTGGACGCTTACCGGGACGAATGACCGGCCGGGCGGGTGCGGGCAACGAGTTCGCATCAGTGGCTTTGAGGAATGGAGGATTGGGGAAGACGGATTGATTTCCGAATCACGCGGCCACTTTGATGCCGAGGAATACCAACGCCAGCTCGAACGAGGAACCGCACATTGAAGGCATTTGCCGAGCCGACTTGGCTGTGCCTTCGGCTGTGGCGACGTTTGTGAATGGATTGAGTGGTGGCGCGAAGTTAGTGTAGTAGGAGGCCGGTGATGGCTAGGATCACTCCTACGGCACCGATAGCTATGCCGCTGAACCAGAAAAAACGCTTCTTGGTTAGCAACGTGATGGAGCAGATGACCAGGCCCATTTCCAGGAACACTTCGCCCGCGTCAAAGCGGTCGGCGCGGCGGCTGACGAGGTCGCGTTCGGTTTCGAGTTCCTCGGCCTTCTTGCGGAGTTCCTTCTTGTCGTCGTCATAGCGTTCGACTTCTTTCTTGTACTTTTCCTGAACCGCCGAGGTCTCTTCCTTTTCTTTCGCAGCGAGGGCGCCGACCATGTCGCCGACCGCTTCCATTTCATGCATGCGGATGTCTTTCGCCTGGTAGTAGCCCCATTGGTCGGTGGCTTTGGCCTGGACGAGAAGTTCCTCGGTGTGAGCGCGGTGGCCGAGCAGGGTGACGATAGCGCCAAGTACAGCGAGGATGGAGATGGTCACCGAAACCGGAATGGTGAGCGGATGCATCGTGCGCTCTTCGGTTTCTTCCGTTTCGGGCAGTTCGATACCTTCGGACATTTAGAAGGCTTCCTTTCGATGACTAGTTTTCGCCGTCGGCCGCGATGGCTTTGAGAGAATCGGCAGCGGCAGCGATCGTTCTGTCGATATCCTGTGAGGTGTGCGCCGTGGAAACGAAGGCGGCCTCGAACTGCGACGGCGCGAGAAAAATACCACGGTCAAGCATTTCGCGGAAGAAGCGGGCATAGCGCTTGGTGTCGGAACGCTTGGCGCCGGCGTAATCGCGGACCGGCTCATTGGTGAAGAAGAGCGTGCTGAGAGAGCCAGTGGAATTAACCTGGCCGGGAATTCTTGTTTCGACCAGGGCTTTGCGAAGGCCGGTGGCGAGGCAGTCGGCTTGCTCGGCGATGCGGTGGTAGAGGCCGTCGACGGCTAGCTGCTTGAGCGTGGCGATGCCGGCCGCCATTGCCAGCGGATTGCCCGCTAGCGTGCCTGCCTGATATATGGAGCCGAGCGGCGCGACGTTGTTCATGAGTTCGGCGCGGCCGCCATAGGCCGCGACCGGGAGGCCTCCGCCGATGATTTTCCCCAGCGTGGTGATGTCGGCTTCGCCGCCCAGGAATTGCTGCACCGCGCCGTTGTGGATGCGGAAGCCAGTGATGACTTCGTCGATGATGAGCAGCGCGCCGTTTTTGCGAGTGATTGCGCGGAGGCCAGTGAGGAAACCGGGCTCGGGAAGCACCACGCCCATGTTAGCGGCGATGGGTTCGACGATGACGGCGGCGATTTTATCCCTGTGCTCAGAGAACAGATGCTCGACCGTTTCGAGATCGTTGTAAGGAGCGTTGAGCGTCAGCTGCGCGAGAGCTTCGGGGACGCCGGGGCATTCGGCGATGCTGAGGGTGGCGAGACCAGAGCCCGCATCGGACAGAAAGCTGTCGGCATGGCCGTGGTAGCAGCCTCGAAATTTCAGGAGGTAGTCGCGTTTGGTGACGCCGCGGGCCAGGCGGACGGCACTCATGGTGGCTTCCGTGCCGCTGGAGACGAAGCGAATTTTCTCAAGCGCAGGGATAGCACGGTTAATTAGCGTGGCTAGTTCGAGTTCGAGCTCGGTGGTCACGCCGTAGCTCGTGCCACGCTTGGCTTGCTCGCTGATGGCGTTCGTCACCGCGGGGTTGGCGTGGCCCAGAAGCATGGCGCCCCACGAGCCGACGTAGTCGAGGAGTTGGTTGCCGTCTACGTCGTAGAGGTATTGTCCTTCCCCGCGGTCGATGATCAGAGGGTCGCAGCCTACGGAGCGGAAGGCGCGGACGGGACTGTTTACTCCACCGACTAGGAGTTTTTCGGCGCGCTCAAAGATTTCGCGGGAGCGGCGGCGGATATTTCTTGTCTTGGTTTGCGGTGCGGTCATGAGCGTTTTAAGGGGCTTAAGCCGCCTATTACTTCCAAGCCTATTCTCGAGTTACAGCGGTTCTGCCAGACGGGCACAGGCGTCCTGCACCCCTACAAGTTGCTAATTCGTAAGTTATCACGGAGCTAGCCAGCGGGCTACGTCCTTGGCGTGATAGGTGAGAATGATGTCGGCGCCGGCGCGCTGGATGCCTGTGAGGATCTCGAGCACGGTGGGACGTTCGTCCAGCCAGCCATTTGCCGCGGCGGCTTTCACCATGGAGTATTCACCGCTGACGTTGTACGCGCCCACGGGCACGTCGAAGGCGTCGCGGACGCGGCGGATGATATCGAGATAGGCGAGCGCGGGCTTGACCATGACCATGTCGGCCCCTTCATCCAGATCGAGGGCAACCTCTTTCAGGGCTTCACGGGCGTTGGCGGGGTCCATCTGGTAGCTGCGGCGATCGCCGAATTGCGGGGTGGACTGGACGGCTTCACGGAACGGGCCGTAGAACGCAGAACTGTACTTAGCGGCGTAGGCGAGGATCGGGAGATTCTCGAATTTGTGGTCGTCGAGTTTGCCGCGGATAGCAGCTACGCGGCCGTCCATCATGTCGGAAGGCGCGACGATGTCAGCCCCAGCGCGAGCGTGGGAGAGGGCTTGGTTGGCGAGGATGCCCAGCGTCGCGTCGTTGGCGACTTCCCCGTTTTCGATAACACCGCAGTGGCCGTGGTCGGTATATTCACACAGGCACACGTCGGTGATGACGACGAGCTTGAGATTGGCTTTGCGGATAGCTTCCACCGCGCGCTGCACTACGCCGTGCGGCGATGTCGAGCTTGCGCCGGTGGCGTCCTTCGATTCGGGCAGGCCGAACAGGATTACACCGGGGATACCCAGGGATTCTACTTCGCGGCATTCTTCGACGATCCGATCGACGGATTGCTGAGTGATGCCAGGCATGGAGCTGACTTCCTGGCGGACGTTTGTGCCCGGACAGACAAACATGGGATAGATCAGCCCCGAGGTGCTGAGGCGGGTTTCGCGGACGAGATTGCGAAGGGCCTCAGTGCGTCGCAAGCGGCGGGGGCGATGGGTGGGAAAACTCATCCGTGCTTGGCTCCTGCGATGGGTTGTTGCGCGGCGGTGATGGCCGTGAAGTGCGCCTCCAGCGCCGCGATGACCGCGTCGGTCGTAGTGTCGGCGGCCACTACGATGCGATGAATTCCGTATTCGCGCAACGCGGCGGATGTTACCGGGCCTACCGCGGCGATTGCGAGTTGGTGCTGGATTTCGCTCAACCGTTGTTTCCCAATCAAGTCAGCAAAATTATGGACGGCGGTTGGGCTAAAAAATAAAACGGAATCAGCCTCGCCATTGGCAATCCCAGAAATACGCTCACGATCTACGTCCGTAGGCGGAAGTGTGCGATAGGCGACCACCTCCGTCAAACGTGCGCCCAGCTCGCGGAGAGCCGTTGGCAGATCCGGGTTTGCGCGATCACTGCGCGGCAGAAACACGTTCTTGTCCCGCAGTTGCGGAGCTAACTCGCCGGCCAGCGCGACACCCAGATGCGTTTTCGCAATGTGCTCGACGGAGAATTCGGCTTTCGCGGCGGCCTCCGCGGTCGCTGGGCCGACGGTGGCCACCCTCGGGATCGCTCCGGGTTGCGCCAGACGAAAGCCCAGCGTGGCGGAGCGGGACACCACCGATTGCACGGCATTCGCGCTCGTGAAGAGCACCCAATCGAGCTCTTGTTTTCGCCATCGGCCAAGTGCAGCGTCGAGTGGAGCGTAGTCCTGTGGCGGCGAAAAGGAGACCAGTGGAAGAGACCTGGGAATCGCGCGCCGTTCCAGGAGTTTCGCAAATAGTTCAGAACTCTGCAGTGCCGCGCGGGTAATGACGATGCGCTTGCCTGCCAGAGATGATTGGCGCGAGGACAATTCGGGCGCGGAGGGATCAGCCACGTTGGCGACTCACGTCTTCCAGGATGTTTTGCGCGCCGGCTTCGATAAGCAGTTGGGCCATGCGTTCGCCAAGGGGGCGGGCCTGCTCGGGCGGTGCGGTGGCGCGCTGCTTAACGTATTGAAGTCCGTCGATGGAGCACACGCAGGCGTCGAGAACCAGTTCGTTACCCTCGATGCGGGCCCAAGCGCCTAACGGAACCTGGCAGCCGCCCTGAAGGACCGAGAGTAGGCTGCGTTCGGCGACGATAGCGGAGCGAGTTTCCACATCGTTGAGTTTGTCGAGGGCGGCAGAAGTTTCGGCGTCTGAAGCGCGGCACTCGATGCCGAGTGCACCCTGGCCCACGGCGGGCATGCAAACGTCCGGCGAGAGCGTTTCGCTAATGCGATGAGTCCAGCCAAGGCGATCGAGTCCTGCTTTGGCGAGCATAACAGCATCGTACTCGCCGGATTCCACTTTGCGGAGGCGGGTGTCCACGTTGCCGCGGAGATCGCGCACATCGAGATCCGGGCGCGCGTGACGCAGTTGAGCTTGGCGGCGCAGGCTGCCGGTGCCCACACGCGCCCCCTGGCGAAGACTGGCAAGCGTTGCGCCATTTCCGGAGACAAGACAGTCGCGGACATCTTCGCGGCGGCAGATGGCGGGAAACGACATCCCGGGCGGTACTTCGGTGGGAATGTCTTTTACGCTGTGGACGGCGATGTCGATGGATTCATCCAGCAAGGCGTCTTCCAGTTCCTTAATAAAGATTCCCTTCCCCCCAATTTGTGACAAAGCCGATTGCTGCATTTTGTCGCCCGTGGTCTTGATGATGATGATTTCGCCTTCAATGCCGGAGGTTTGAAAGATCTGTTTGCGCACGAATTCGGCCTGCCATTTTGCCAGCAGGCTGCCGCGCGTGCCGATGCGAAGGTGCTTCATCGCTTGTCCCGGTCGGAGAGAAAGAGATCGCGAAGGGCCTCGACGTTTTGAATCTTGCGGCGAAGTTCTCGTTCGCCGCGAAGCCGCTCGGCGGGCTCAACGAGGAGTTTTTCGAGCAGTTCATCCATTAAGACTTCCATGTGTTCGCGGTCTCTTGGACTAAGGTGCGTCACCGAGGCCAGGCGCGTGTGAAGAAAGGTGGTGCGCTCTTCGCGCAGGCGCGCGCGCAAGGCCTGCACCAGGCCGACAAGCTCGACGCTGGCTTGCCAGGAAAGAAACTTGCCGACGTGATCTTCGACGATGGCTTCGGCGCGCGGGACCTCCCCTTCGCGAGTCTGGCGATTTTGCTGAACGATGGCGCTGAGGTCGTCCAAGTTGTACACGTACACGTTGTAAAGTTCGGCGGCAGCGGCTTCGATGTTACGGGGCATGCCAAGATCCATCAGGAAGAGCGCACGGTTGCCGCGGGCATTCATGGCGGCTTCGAGGATGCGGCGCGACACGACCGGTTCGTCGGCGGAGACTGAAGAGACGACGACGTCGGGCTTGACGAGCGCGGCGTCCCAGTCAGCCCACTGGACCGTAGTCCCGTTGAATTTTTGGGCCAGTTCGACGGCGCGATCCTGAGAGCGGTTCATGACCAGCAGATCGGTAACGCCGCGGTCCCGGAGTGTAGTGATGACCTGCTCACTCACAGCGCCGGCGCCCAGGACGAGAGCGCTATGCCCTGGCAATTTCCCGAAAATCCGCTCCGCAAGCTTTACACCGGCAGCGGCGACGGACATTGGGCGAGAACCAAGCTCGGTTTCCGTGCGGACGCGTTTTCCGACCTCGAGCGCTCCCTGGAAGAGACGGTTGAGCACGGGACCCGTCGCGCCTTGTTCGTGCGCCGAGCGGTAGGCCTCGCGCACTTGGCCTAGGATCTCGGCTTCGCCCAGAAGCATCGAGTCAAGCCCGGCGGAAACGCGGAAAAGATGCCGGACCGCGTGGCGATCGTAATGATGGTAAAGCGAGTTGGTCAGAATGTCCGGGCCGACGGAATGAAATTCGCTAAGAAACGAGGCGAGCCCGGAAAGGCAGTTGTGGGAAGTCTCTGGGGGAACTCCGTAGACTTCGCTGCGATTACAGGTCGAGAGCACGAGCGTTTCTTCGAGGATGCCCCGGGAGCGAAGTTCGTCCGCAGCGCGGCGGGCCTGATCGGCGGTGAAAGACACCTTCTCTCGCACCTCAACGGGCGCAGTCCGATGGTTCAGGCCGACCAGGACGATTTCCATTCTCTTGCTAGCGCACTCCTTAAAAGTAGCGGTGACTATGCGAAAGATAAAGATTCACGACGGTAAAGCTCAGCACCACGATCACAAAATTAAAAATGCAAAGGCGCGACGCGCGTGCCCCGCGCCAGGTCGTGGTGCGTGAAAGCTGGAGGTACGCGGCATAGAGCAGGAGCACCAAAAGCGTAATGACATACTTCGGGTCGTAATACCAATATTGACCAGTAAGGCGGTCCACCCAGATGAACCCAAGGACCGTGCCAACGGCAATCGAGATAAGCCCAACCAGAACGCTGGACCGGCTCATACGCTCGAGGAGTTCGAGTGGTGGCAAGCGCCAGACGAGTTCGCCGAGCTGGCGATTCCGAAGCAGGCGGTTCTCGACGAGGAAGATCAAGCAGAGCACAAACGAGAGCGCAAAAGCCGCGTAGGCCAAGATGCTGAGCGTGACGTGGAAAGCGAAGATCGGGCCGTGAGCGATGGTGGGGGTTAAACGGTCAGCCGGAGCGAGGTGGGCGGCCAGAAAGAATGCAAGGATAAACGGCAGGACGAAGGCGCCGACGGAACGCTGGCGATGAAAGAATTCAAGGCCAAGATAAGTAAGGGCCAGAAGCCAACCAAACAGCGACATCGAGCCGTAGAGATCGTGATAGGGCACGGTGTGCAGCCCCCTGGAACGTTCCAGGAGTGCGAAATAGTGGGCGACCAACCCGAGCCCGAGAAAAATCGTGCCCAGTCTTCCTGCAATTTCACGTCCGGAGCGCAGGAAACGCACGTAGGAGCCGAGGCTCAGGGTGTACGCAAGCACGGTCAGAAATAGGAACAGGTGAGGCATTGGATGCTTTTCGCCGCGAATGCTCCGAGGCCGCCGATCCAAGGCCATTTCCGGAGTCGCGCGCAAATCTCAATCTTTGAGTATAGCTTAGCCACTTCGGGGCCGCATCGACATGCCTTTGTGTCGGCTGCTCGTATCGAGATCGCTGCATTGCGAAGCGGGCTGTCCACTCGGACAGGGTTTCAGCACAGGCTAACGGGATTTGCTATGCTTCTGTGAGAAGAAATCATGAGTTTGCCGACTGCTCCATTGAATCGCAAAGAGTTGTTCGTGCGCGCGTGCCGCGGCGAAGCCGTGGCTCGACTCCCGGTATGGATGATGAGGCAGGCGGGTCGTTACCTGCCGGAGTATCGCGAAATTCGCGCCAAGCATGCGTTTCTTGAGGTTTGCAAGACGCCGGATTTGGCGCTCGAAGTGTCCATGCAGCCGTTTCGCCGGCTGGGCGTGGACGCCGTCATTGTGTTCTCCGACATTTTGATTCCGGCGGAGGCGATGGGACTAAAGTTGGAGCTGGGCGACGCCGGACCGAATTTGCCCGAACCGGTGCGCTCGGAAGCGGACGTCGGCAAGCTACGCATTTTCGATCCAGAACGAGAGACCGGATTTCTGATGGAGGCCATCCGGCGGATTGTGCGAGAGGTCGGCCCTACCGTCCCGGTGCTGGGCTTTGCGGCAGCGCCGTGGACTTTGGCGTGTTACATGGTGGAGGGACGCACAAAGGAAGGCTTCGCCACCGTCAAGAATTTTCTGTACGGCGACCCGGCCGCCTTCGGGACCTTATTGTTCAAGATTGCGCAAGCTACGATTGGATACTTGAAGGCGCAAATCGCGGCCGGAGCGGCGGCCGTGCAACTGTTTGATACCTGGTGCGGTGAACTCAGCCTGGCGGACTACGAGACGTATGCGTTGCCAGCAGTGAGAGAAATCATCACGCGAATCGATAGCGAGGTTCCGGTGATTTACTACACCAAGGCTTCGCATCATTTACTTTCAGCGATCGCACGATCAGGCGCGGACGTGTTGAGTGTTGATTGGCGCATCAATTTGCGCGAAGCGCGGGAGTTGCTGGGTCCACGAATCGCTTTGCAGGGTAATGTCGATCCTGCGGTATTGTTTGGCCCGCCGGAGAAGATTCGGCAGGCAACCCTCGAGGCCGCGGCGGCGCTAGGTGGAGTTGGGCATATTTTGAATTTGGGTCATGGAATTTTGCCGGGCACTCCGATCGAGAACGCGCAGCTTTTCATCGAAACTGGACAGAAGGCCGAGCTACCGGAGTCAAAGCCTGCGGTTCGGTCGCGCTGAGGTCGGATGACCGTGACACTTGCCAACCCAACTTTGCAGCAGATGAGCGAGGAACTCCGCGTCAGCGAAGAATTCCTGGCGAAATACAATCGACCGGGCCCGCGCTATACCAGCTACCCGACCGCTCCGGTATGGAACGATGCGTTCGGACCGGACGATCTGGAGCGCGTGCACGAAAAGTCCGACCGTGCTCGGGCCCCGGTATCGCTCTACATGCACATTCCCTTCTGCGAAAGCTTGTGCTTGTTCTGTGCCTGCAACGTCATCATTCAAAAAGACAAAGCTGTGGCGCCGCCGTATCTCGGCATTCTGAAGCGCGAATTGGGGCGGGTCGGCCGCAGCGTTTCGAAAGAACGCTCGGTGGTGCAGTTCCATTGGGGCGGCGGAACGCCGACATACCTCACGCCCGCGCAGATTGAAGATTTATTCGGCGCCGCCCGAGAACAATTTACCTTCGCCACTGACGCGGAGATCGGCATTGAAGTCGATCCACGGGTGACCACCAGCGCGCATCTGGAGACGTTGCGGCGGCTCGGATTCAACCGGCTCAGCATGGGCATTCAGGATTTTCATCCTGAGGTGCAAAAGGCCATCCACCGGATTCAGCCGTTCGAGATGACACGCGATCTGATTGCCACGGCGAGGGCGTTGGGCTTTGACAGCATCAACGTCGATCTGATCTATGGCTTGCCGCACCAGACTCCGGAACGCTTCGGCCACACCGTCGAACAGATTCTGGAGCTGGCTCCCGACCGCGTCGCGCTATTCAGTTACGCGCACGTTCCCTGGCTAAAGAAACAGCAAGGCGCGTTTGCAGGCTTCCTGCCGGAAGGCATGCAAAAGTTCGAGATTTTCCGCACTGGCATGCTGAAGTTTCTGGAAGCCGGCTACCTTTATATAGGCATGGACCACTTCGCCAAGCCCGGCGACGAACTGGCGGTTTCGCAGCGCAATCGCACGCTTCACCGCAACTTTCAGGGCTACACGACCAAGGCGGGCGCGGACCTCTACGGTATGGGCGTCACGGCAATCAGCGGAATTCAGGATGCTTACGCCCAAAATCACCGGGATCTGCCGTCGTGGGAAAAGGCGGTGGCCGAGCGGGGCATCGCGACCATGCGCGGCTATCAACTTTCCGCAGACGACCTTTTGCGTCGAGCGGTGATCAGTCGCCTGCTGTGCCACACTATTGTGATCAAGGATGAGATTTCGCGTGAGTTTGGCGTCGACTTCGACGGGTATTTTGCCAACGAACTGCGACGTCTCGAGCCCTCGCGCGAGGACGGATTAGTCCTGCTGGAACGCGGCGAAATTCGCACCACCTGGCTTGGGCGGATCTTCATTCGCAACTTGGCCATGATCTTCGATCCCTACCTGGAACGGCAGCAACTCGCTGCCAAGCCCTTGTTCTCGAAAACTCTCTGATATGGCGAGGTATTTCGCCACGCCATGACTCGTCACGTCCCAGCGCTGATTGTTGGCGGAGGAATTTCGGGCTTGGTGTGCGCCCACACGCTGCGCAAAGTGGGGATGGACGTTCTGTTGGTTGAAGCATCCTACCGTCCAGGCGGATCGATTCATTCCTTACGGCGTGACGGCTACCTGATGGAACTTGGCCCACAGAGTTTCAGCAGCACGCCGCCGCTGCTCGCGCTCTGCGCAGAGCTCGGCATTGAAGCTGACCTCGTACAGGCGCCGTCCCACGCGCAGCGTTATATTCTCGTGGGTGGCGCGCTGAAACAGGTTCCCCTCAGCCCGCCTGCCTTCCTCACATCGGATTTGATAAGCGCGCGAACAAAATGGGCCGTCGCTCGCGATCTATTCGGCAAAAGTCGCGCCCCCGGCCATGACGAATCCGTAGGAGCTTTCGTCCGGCGTAAATTTTCCGCGGAATTGCTGGACCGGCTGGTGAGCCCCTTCGTTTCGGGCGTGTACGCGGGCGATCCCGAACGACTCAGCCTGCGAAGCGCCTTCCCTATGTTGCATGACGCGGAAAAACGAAAAGGGAGCGTCATCCGCGGGATGATGGCAAAGTCCGGCGAGCGTCCTCGGCAGCGGCCTACGTTGCAAAGTTTTCGCGACGGAACGGAAGCGTTCGCGCGCGCGATTGCTGCTGGACTCGGCGACAGACTTCAGTTGAACGCTCGCGTGACTCGCGTCGAATTAGACGCTGCCGGCACGTCTTTCCAATTGACGATCCGCACTCCGGGCAAAGAAGAAACCATTCTCGCGAACAATGTGATTGTGGCAACGCCCGCCGACGTGGCCGGAGAACTTTTGCGCGATGTGAATCCAAGCCTGGGGTCTTTGTTGGGCGCGATCGAATACGCACCCGTCGCCGTTGTATCGTTGGGCTATCGGCAATCCGACGTGGGTCATCCTCTGGCTGGCTTCGGCTTTTTGGTGCCGCGATCCGCCGGATTGCGTGTTCTGGGCACGGTCTGGAATTCTTCGTTGTTTCCCGGCCGGGCACCCGATGGACAGGTTCTGTTGACGAGCTTCGTGGGTGGAGCGACCGATCCGGGAGCGGCCGCGCTTTCCTCAGAGGAGTTGACCTCGTTGGTTGATAATGAAATCGCGCCGTTGATGAAGATTCGCCAGGACATGACGGACGGGCCGGGCGAGCCCCGCCCTTACAAATTTCGCGGGTCCTTTTCGCATGTGACGATCTATCCTCGTGCGCTGCCCCAATACAATCTGGGACACGCGGACCGACTCGCGGCGATCGAGGGCCACCGAACGAAATTCCCGAATCTGTGGCTGGCGGGCAATTACCTTCGTGGCCCGTCCATTGGCGCCTGCGTGGAGCAGTCTCTAAGCGTGGCGAACGAAATACTCTCGCGGATGAAGCGGTAAGGCTGTAAACTCATCCGACTCAATCCGGTTGCCGTATATTCTGCAGGAGACCAAGAGAGCCTGACCTGTGTTCCTGGCGGCCATGACCTCAAAGTATGGCGATGGCGCGTCGTCTGACGCGACGCTGGTGGACCGGCTTCTTCACAAGGACGTGGGCGCATTCGAGGAGCTCTACGACCGCCACTCACGCATTGTCTATGCCCTGGTTGTGCGCATTCTGCAGCAGGCGCCAACAGCGGAGGAAGTGGTCCAGGATGTTTTCCTCCAGCTTTGGCGCAATGCCGCCCAGTATCAAGCCGCACGCGGCCCTTTCGTTCCCTGGCTGCTGACCCTCGCGCGTAACCGAGCCCTCGACCATCTCCGACTGAAAAGCGAAAAGCAACGCCGCCGCGAGGATCAGACCGAGGAACTGCCGGCAATTTCGCAGGCCCCGGAGTATGAGAAGGCCCTCGACGAGCGGAGGCGCGCGGAGCGCGTTCGTACGTTGATCGGGACGCTCAGCGCCCCGCAGAAGAAAGCCATTGAGATGGCCTATTTTGAGGGCTTAAGTCATAGCGAAATCGCCAATGCCCTGCAAGAACCGCTGGGCACCGTGAAGAGTTGGATCAGGAACGGATTATTACGGCTGAAGGAAGGACTGCAGACAGCATCGTGAGTGGACAGGACCAATTTCGGGAGCTGATCGAGGCGTACGCCCTCGGCGCGCTCGATGCGAGCGAGCGGACGACGCTGGAAGCGCACCTCGCCGGCGGCTGCCCGGAGTGTACCAAGGCGCTGGAAGAGGCGCGCTGGCTGGTGAGCCAGCTGGCTTATCTCGCGCCGCCCGCAGAGCCGTCTGAGTTCCTGAAGGCTCGATTGATGCGGACCGTGCGAGCCGAGGAGGGTGCCGCGCGGACGTCGGCGGCGAGGCCCTCGGGCCCTTCGATTCCGTATTCGCTATGGGCTGGCGTTGCCGCACTGCTGTTCTTGTCGATCTACTCGACGTGGGACGCGCGGAAACTGCAAAAGGAAGTGCAAGACGTCAATGCCCGCGCCGCCGCGGAACTCAAGAAGCGCGAGCAATTGGAGCAAGAGTTGACCGAGGCCAAGCACGAAGCTTGGATCCTCACCGACCCGACTACGAAGAAGATCGACATCATGCCGAGCGATAAGGAAATGCCGAAGCTTGAGGCCATGTGGCACCCGGAACTCGGCATTTACATCACTGGGCAGAAAATGCCGATGCCCAAGGGCAACAAAGTTCTGCAGTTGTGGCTGATCCCCAAAACACCCGGAGGCAAACCAATGCCCTCGCACACCTTCTGGCCGGATGCCAACGGGAAAATCGGAGAGATGGTAGACGATCCGCCGGAAGTGATGGCGCAGACGAAAGCTCTGGCGATCACCGAGGAACCCGCCGGTGGAAGTCCGC
>Ga0210401_10003828_pt1 | contig 15920 bp, 19 predicted proteins | sample IncBWH32MmetaG_FD_150866 | JGI IMG/M metagenome (GOLD analysis project Ga0210401, IMG submission 150866) | Forest soil microbial communities from Barre Woods Harvard Forest LTER site, Petersham, Massachusetts, United States - Inc-BW-H-32-M | ecosystem: Environmental > Terrestrial > Soil >... | reverse complement strand
GAACTCAGACACGTCATTTGGTTTCGCCAGAGCTCGCACCTTCCGGGAGCTTGCCTTCGCGAGTCGGGAACCCGGCGTACCACAGCGCCAAACCTCCGACGGGCACGATGGCAAGTAACACGCAGGACACCCCAAAGGTGACGTAGGCGATAGCGCCGAGTGCGGTTCCAGCAAGGAAGCCGAGCCAGAGCGGGAGCAGCGCTGCTAGTTCGCGCTGCGCCCCGGCGCGATACTGCGACGGTCTGCGATCTTGCGCCAACTGAAGCGCGTGACGGGCTACCGCATCATAGCGCCACCGCGAAGCAATAGTGCCCTCATCTTCGTCGGCCGCGGAGCGCCAGTTCTTCTTCATTTCACAGCGCGATACTTTCTCGCTCGAGCAAGTAAGCAGTCTGCAGAAAAATGATCGCTGAGGCTTGGACCGCGGGACAACCGACGATTTTGATTCTGAACCTCGCGGCTGGCTAATCAGGTCAACGCTCCTGCGACGACCTAGCGAGAAGGTTCGGCGAACCCGTACACCGCGATCGGCCGGCAAATCCCGCGCAGACAGAACTCACCAAGATGTTCGAGCTTGGCACCCGTGCCCACCTTGGCCGCAAATACTGCGGAGAAAGCCGCATTCCGGCCGACGCGTTTTGTGAGGGCCTCGAGCCGTGCCGCGACATTCACGGCCTGACCGATCACCGTGAAATCGAGTCTCTTGCGCGATCCGATATTGCCATACACGACGTCGCCATAATTCACTCCCACGCCGAAGTCGAGCGCGCCGGCTCCGCGAGCTTGGCGGATTGCATTGAGCGACGCCATGGCTGCGCACATGTCGGCGACAGCCCGACTTGCCCCCGCTGCATCGCACGGGAAGATTGCGAGCAACCCGTCGCCCATGAACTTGAGTATCTCGCCGCCATACCGCTCTATCGGTTCGGACACGGCGTCGAAGTAGTCATTGAGCATGTCGATCACGTCATCCCGCGGCCATTGCTCGCAGATGGATGTGAACCCACGCAGGTCCACCACCATGACGGCGGCCTCCACCGTCACGCAATCGCCCCTCTTGGTCGCGCCGCCAAGAATTGCCTCCCCGGCATGCGACCCGACATACGTCTCGAGCAAATCATGCGCCAGGCGGTTCTTGACGCGTACCTCCAACACACTGGACAGAACGGGGATGAGCTCTGACAGACTGAGCAAGTCATCATCGCGAAAGCCGCAGGGCCTGTCGGTTGCAAAATAGATCAGGTTGCATTTGCCCTGGGTGAATGGCAGCGGCCAAGCCACATAGTCAGTGAGTAATTCGCGACGCAGGCACTCGATCAATTTCATGTCGTCGTCCGACATGCAGCATCCTTCGGGCCGAATCCGGAATTCATCAACTCCGGCGCCGATGGCCGCCATTGAGCGTTCATAAAAGAGATCGGTGCTCTTTTCGCCGGGGCTGGACAACACCAGCTTCGGCTCGTTCATTCCATGGCGCCAGAGAACCTGAAGAGCGCTCCATTGAGGATGGTCGATCTGAAGGAACACGGAGGCCCACGTGATCGGCACCTTCTGGGCCCGCAGTCTCCTGCAGAGCTCGAAAAAAATATTGTCAAGGTAGCGTTCACCGCACGTCGCGTTGGCAAGCCAACCTAGAGCCGGATTCGGACAGCTCGGCCAAACCCGCGCCTTCATCTGCTCATCGTCGTTCCAGCGATCGCGGCGTCGTTCCGACCCGCTGGGGAAACGGGGTAAGTCCGACATGGTGCTGTCCTTTCCGCACTTTGAGCCCGAACGGAGCGGCGACGGAGGGGCTTTACTTCCTCCCTAGTTGCGCTCGGAATTGGTTAGCCCGCCGACACAATCGGTCGCGATGGGAAGCTCGGCTGCGACAAAATCGGTGAAGCACTTAATCAGCCGCGAACTCTGCCGCCTGGGCGGAGTGATGATGCTGATGCACGACCCGATTGGCCTCCACTCCGGCAAAACCGGAACGAGCTGTCCTCGCTTGAGTGACGGCTCGATGATGTAGGCCGGCAATCCGACGATTCCTGCGCCGTTGATAGCCGCAATGCTGAGTGCGCCCATGTCGTTGCAACAGATCGAGGGTTTGAGCTCGACCTTGAGCGCGCAGTTCCCGCGCTGCAAATCCCAGGTGTGCTCCTCCTTCGGATCCCCGAAATAGAGCACATCGTAGTTCGCAAGCTCCGACGGTTCGTTGGGTGCGGCCTGAGCTTGCAGATAGGCGGGAGCGGCCGCGAGACTCCATGGCGTCCTGGCGACGACCCGCTGAAGCAGCGTGGAATCTTTCAGCGACGCACGGTGCTCGCGGATCCCGACGTCATAGCCCTCGCCGATCAGGTCGACGCGGCGGCTGGTCGCATCGATATGGATGGCGATATCAGGGTACTGCTCGGAGAACTTTGCGAGCACCGGCGCAAGTGCAAACTGAACAATCTCGCTTGAGCTAACGACCCGTATGGCACCGTTCGGCTTGCCGCTCAGACATTGCAGGCTTTGCTGGAGGTCTCGGACCTGCTCTTCGATGGCGCGCGCATGAGGCACCATCAGCTTGCCCGCGTCGGTGAGAGACAGGCTCCGCGTGGAGCGGCGCAGCAGACCCATTCCGGCCGCGCGCTCCAGCGAAGCAATGCGTTGGCTGATCGTGGACGTCGGGATCGCGAGAACCCTGGAAGCCGCTGAAAAGCCTCCGCAATCGACGACGTAGGAGAGCAGCCTCAAATCGTTAAGATCAAGAGCGGTCCTCATGCCTATCCTCCGATCACAAAACTTCACGTAGCGCTAAAAGCACGGTGGCGCCGGACGGACAAAAGCCACCAACCTCGATCGGCCGTCCCGATCCGCAGCCGTACTCATACGCACTTCCTGGCCTAAGCTTACGGATAGCGCGCCGCCTCACAATTCAACCGTGTCAGGGAAAAGCCATACCGAGGTATGGCCTGAGAAATCGGGGCTGGCTCGGGCAGTGCATCCACGCCTCTGACCGAGGCGGGCAAAGTCGCCGGGCCGGATTGCCTTTGGCGGGCCGATGTTTCTTGATTTGGGAAAGCGTTTTTGCCCTGATACCGTAGGCGCCGCGCCCTCACCGTTATAAGGCCTTCCATTGACGGGCGCGACTGAGGGAGCCGCAGTTGAGCAGCACGCGGAGCCGCAAGGGAACGATTTCGACGCGCCGCAAACCAATCAAGAAAAGGAGCAGCGATCGCTCCCTCTTGGCTGCTCGCCAATCCGAATTGACGGGACTGACCGCGGAACTGAAAGAGGCCCTGCAACTCCAGACTGCCACCGCCAATATCCTGAAGATGATTGCCTCCTCGTCCACAGCGGTTGGGCCGGTCCTGGAGGCAATCGTCAGAAGCGCTTCGGAGCTTTGCGGTGATTGCGACGCCAGTGTTTTCTTGAAGGTCGGCGATGACCTGGACTTTAGCGCCCACCACGGGCCGATACCAACCAGTCTCGGAAAGCGGCCGATCAATCGAAGCTGGGTGGCCGGGCGCTCGGTCGTCGACAATATCCCTGTGCAGGTTTCTGACTTTCTGGCGCCGGCGGCAGCCGAATTTACAGATGGTCGCGAGTTGGGACAGCGATATGGTCACCGATGCGCGCTTAGCGTGCCTCTTGTGCGCGAGGGTGAGGCCGTTGGCGCGATTGCACTTCGCCGCATGCAGCCAGGCCCCTTCAGTGAAAAGCAAATCGCCCTGCTACGGACTTTCGCCGATCAGGCGGTGATCGCGATCGAGAACGTCAGGCTGTTCGAACAGGCGCAAGCAAAGGCGAGCGATCTCGAAGAATCCCTTATGCAGCAGACCGCGACAGCAGATGTCCTGAAGGTCATCAACCGCTCGACGTTCGACCTGCAACCGGTATTGAGCGCGCTCGTTGAGACGGTTGCCCGTTTCTGCCACGCGGATTTTGTCTTGATTCATCGTCGCGAAACCCAGCGCTATCGCTGCGTTGCGACCTTTGGCCTACCGCCGGAGTACGAAGAATACATCAGAACGCACACGTTTCCTGTCGATCGCGGTACAGTATTTGGACGCGCCGTGTTGGATCGGAAGATTGTCGAGGTCGAAGATCTCGCTAAAGACCCTGAGTATTTGGTGAGACAGACCATCGCTTTGGGCAGAGGGCGTACTGTTTTGGGGGCGCCGTTGCTCAGAGAGGGAATGCCGATAGGTGCAATCGTGGTTGCTCGGCACGAGCCGCGTCGATTTGCCAAAAGGCAAATCGAGCTGGTAGCAACTTTTGCCGATCAGGCTGTTATCGCGATCGAAAATTCACGCCTGCTCATCGAACAGCGCGACCGCCATATTGCCCTTGAGCAAGAGGTGAGCAGGCGCATAACCGAGTTCGAACGCGTCCAGGAAGCTCTGATGTCGGCGCAGCAGGAGCTGGCTAGGGCAAACCGGATCGCGACAGCCGGAGCGCTTTCGACATCGATCGCCCACGATCTCAATCAACCTTTGGGCGCGGTCATCATGGACACGCAGGCGTGCCTGAGATGGCTGCAGAGAGATCCGCCAGACATGCCTGCTGCGATCGCGGCTGCCGATCGGTCCGTGCGCAACAGCGTAAGAGCCAGCGAAATTGTGAAGAAGACGCGCGAACGGTTGATACAGGGGCGCCGCAATGTCGCAGAGATTGACATAGAGCAACTCGTTCGCAGCACCATCATGTTGCTTGAGCGAGAGATAGCGGCGCACAGGGCCTCAGTCTCCAGCGCTTTCGCCAAACCTGGTCTTTTTGTGAGCGCCGACCGTACCGAACTACAGCAGGTGCTCGTCAATCTGATCCTGAACGGATTGCATGCGATGGCCTCTTCAGGACAAGGCGAAAAACTCCTATCTATCGATGTGAAGACGCCGGTCCCAGAACGCATTCAGGTGGCGGTCCGCGACACCGGACACGGCATCAATAGCGAGAACATGCACCGGCTGTTTGAGCCGTTCTTCACGACCAAGTCCGGTGGCATGGGTATGGGACTTTCGATCTGCCAAGCCACCGTTCAGGCGTGGGGCGGCAGCCTTAGGGCCGAAAACCATCCCGAGGGCGGCGCCGTATTCACCTTCGATTTGCCGTTGAACGATAAGACGCCGATGGCTTGATCAGTTTCATGACCGAAACTCTGCGCTCGTCGCGCTCCGTATGCACTTTAGCAACGAATCGATCATGACCGGCTTTTCCAAGAAACAATGCGCGCCCTCTCCTTTCGCACGACTAGTGAGAGCTTCATCGCCGAAAGCCGACATCACGATGACCGGTGTCGCCTGGCCCGATGCTTTGACGGCCCTGAGCAATTGCAGGCCATCCATATGTCCGGGTATCTGGAAATCGCACACGATGCAGTCCACCCGCTCTCGCGCTGCCAAAAAGACTTCAGCGGTTGCAAACCCGATTGCCCAGAGGCCAGCGCTCTGCATGAACGCGCACAACGAGGTTCTGAACTCGTTGTCGTCGTCGATCACTGCGATACGAGGCACTCTGATGTCAGTTGCTTGTTCAGCGCTCGTTTCCGCGTCCATTGGACATTCGCCCGAAGATAATTGATATCCATAGGCGCCTGTTCACAACCAGACTGACGTCACATCTCTATGCTGGTGATGACCGGATTTTGATCCGTCGCCTCGTGCCCGGCGCCAACCACCACTATAGATCGCAAAGGGAGAAAAGACCGGCATCCAGCGGATGAGGTTCACCCATACCGAGGTATAGGTCGCCGGCCAATCTACCGCTTGATGAGATTAAGCAATTCCGCTTTTCGCACGAGATCCACGGTCGATTTGGCCTTAAGTTTCCGGAACGCACTGCTGCGGTGCATTTTGACCGTGATCTCAGCTATATTGAGCTCAAAGGCGATTTGCTTGTTGAGCAGGCCCCGTCCGACGGCGCTTACAACCTCGGCCTCCCGTGGCGACAAATGGGCCGCCAGATCCCTTAATTCAGTGACTTCTCTGTCGTTTTGACGTCGAGCGATGTCGGTTCGAATTGCAGAACCGACTGCGTCGAGCAATTCCTGATCCCTAAAGGGTTTGGCCAGAAAATCGATCGCGCCAGCCTTCATCGCGCGCACCGACATGGGCACGTCGGCGAAGCCCGTTATGAAGATGATCGGGCATCGGACGTTAAGTTCAGTGAGCTTGTCCTGGAACTCGAGGCCGCTCATTCCGGGCAGCCGGACATCCAGCACAAGGCAACATGGACGGTCAGGAATCCCATTCGCCAAGAGATCAGCGGTCGTCGCGTAACTGGAGGCCTCAATATTGACCGATCGCAGGAGATCCGTGATTCCCGCTCGCATCGCAGCATCATCGTCGACAATCAAGACGATGGGACGATCGGCACGCTCATTTGGCATCGATCCGATCCGGGCATCATTGCCGCGGGACACGATCTTGGAGAAGTCCAATCGTCCTCGGACAAGGTCGAACTTTCCGGCTCCCGAGCTGTCCAAGCTTAGATAACCGCTCATGGTTCAACAACCTCGAAACATGCGGGACATTCGCCTATTCACGGGCATTTCCACCGCCGGAACGGGCGAAAACCGCTAACCTCCCTAAAACCTACATCCCTCCTCAGCCAGGACAAACACCATTAAGATCAACCTGACGTTCGCAACGGATGAACCTTGCCCCAGGGACGCGCCCGACAAGGCGGTGCGTCCCAAGCCCTGCGCCAAACCGCTCTCGCTCCCCTGCGCCGGCATCGTCGCGAGCAGGAAAATAACCCGCATCGACCGGGCCGCTACCTAGGTCAGCACCACGATCTTTCCACCGGCTTGATTGCTCTCCATCAAGCGGTGAGCTTCGACGATTTCGTCGAGACCGAAAAACCCTCCCGACATTCAGTTCAGCGTACCTGCCGCGATCTGCTCGGTTAGCTCTTCAAGCGGTGTGGCCATGAAGTCGTCCGGTCCCCCGTCGTAGGTCGTGAGGTTGACTGCCGTCGGGATTACGTCCATCGGACTGAAGTTGTCGATGGACCATTTGTTGCCGACCATCCCGGTCATGCAGACGACGCCATACTCTCCCGCACAACGCAGTGAGTCCGCGAGCGTGGTTGTGCCGACCAGTTCCAGAACCTTGTCCATACCGTCTGGCCACACCTTTCTCACCTCCATCGCTATCGAGCCGGTGTCGACAAATACCTGATCCACCCCAGATGAGCGTAAGAGGCTTCCGCGATCAGGCCTCCGTGTTGTTGCAGCCACGTGAGCTCCGCGGTTCTTTGCAATCGCTGCTGCGGCCATCCCAACGGAGGTCGTGCCGCCACGAATGAGCAGCCGTTCGCCTTTTTCGAGCCGAAGCGACTTAAACAGGGAGCCCCAGGCGGTTTGCAACATCTCTGGAATCGCCCCGAGAACCTCCCACGACACGCTCGTCTTGATCCGCTGTACCTGTAGCGCCGGCACACAGGTGTATTCAGCATAGCCGCCGTCGAACTGCCGCCCCATCCCGCCCATTGCCGTCGCCACCGCCTCGCCAGCGCGAAACTCGCCGCCCGGCGCCGCTTCGACCAGACCAACGCACTCAATGCCAAGAATCCGGGGAAACTTGACGCCGGTAGACTGGCCCTGACGTGTGAATAACTCAGAACGATTGAGCCCGAAGGCCTTTACGCGGATGAGCACTTCGCCCGGTTTCGGCGTCGGCATTGGACGATGTTCGATCTTGAGGACCTCCGGCCCGCCCGGCTCGTAGATTACTACAGCCTTCATATCGGACATGGCAAATACTCCCGTTTATTTTGTTGACTTACCATCAAAGCAAAACCCGGGTGCACCAGCCCGAGCGACGATCAGGAAACCGCCGGCCATCGTCATGTTCTTAAGAAACATGATCATCTGAGTCTGGTCGGACCAAGCGATATGAAAGATCGCGGCGGTCAGAACGCACCAGCCGGCGAGAAGGATCGACAGCGGGCGCACCCAGAGGCCAATCACCAGGAGGACCCCGGCCCCGATTTCCCAGACCGCCGCCGGATAGACGAGGATCGGCGGAACGCCGTAGGCCTGCATGTAGGCCTGGACCTCGACCGATGCAGCAAGCTTGCCGATCCCCGAGATCAGGAACAGCAGCGACATCAACACGCGCGCGGGCGCATCGATCCAGTTCGTCAGTGAGAGAATTTGCTTTGGCATCGTGGTCTCCTTTTCGAGGTTGGATGCCATGACCCTATGGAGCTGCCCCGCCCAGGATTAGCCGGGTAAAGCAAAATGCTTTTTTCCATCTCTCGAAAGCATGCAAGCGGTCGCATCGAAACGCGCGATCGCAGAGGCGGACTTCACTACACTGATATCTGCTCGCCGTTCGGGTTGCTGCGGATCGTCCACGCGCCATGACTGCGGAACGAGTCCGCGGTCGCGAACGTGTCCTCCATGAACTGGAGATAAGCGCAAAGGCCGCCCCTGACCTTGGCGAAGCAAGAAAACGGCGATGTCACCGTCTTCGACAGCACCGTCGAGGTGTAGGTGAACCGGCCGAACACCGCGACGTTCTCCCCTGAATCGAACAGGGCCTCGATTTCAAACGCATTGATCGTCCAATAGCGGCCGACGTCGATGAAAGTCTGCACGATCGCCTCGGGACCGTGTGATGTGCCGCACCACGGCATGATTCTCTTTAGCTCGCGGTCTTCGTAGTTCAGCGAGACGTAGGTGACGTCGGGCGCGCACAGGGACCGTACGTGCGCGATGTCCTTGGGGTTGTTGAGCATTGCCGCAACGGTTTCGGCTGGCGTCTTCGTCATGATGATCTCCCGATTGCGGTGACCCGCGTTTCATGCGCACCGCTAAGAACCTAAGGTGGCTTGGAAGGCTGCATCAGGCCGGCAAATCGAACATCACATTCCGGATTGCTGAACGAACGATCCCCGATCGCCGCGCTACGCTGAATGAGGCAGATATCCCAGCTTCGGGCGAAGTTTTCGGGAGATGGCTAGGATCGTTTCGATTCCGGAAATCTCCTTTCAGAGTCGACCGGCTTACGAGCGAACGATCCTTGGCCTAGCGTTTCGGGTGGGATCAACCAAAGGAGGACACCATGTCTCATATTTCGATGATTTTTGCTGCTTCGCTGCTTGCCGGCGTCGGTCTCGCCACGTCTGCGTTCGCGCAAGGAGGCGTCACGAAGAACAATCCGGCCGACGAAGCCGCGATCAGGAGCGTGATGGCGGACTACAACGCCGCGCTCAACGGTGGAAAGACAGCCACCGTTCTTCCGCTCTATGCAGATGACGGCATCTTCATGCCGCCCTACAGCCAATCGGCGATCGGAAAAGATGCAGTCCGGGTCGCGTACGACAAGGTGTTCGACGAGCTGAAGTTCAACGTCAAATTCACCATCGCCGAGCTCGTGCAGATGGCGCCGACCTGGGCCTATGTGCGGACGAACTCTGCCGGCGCGACCGATCACGCGTCGACAGGGAAGACGACGGCCGAAGCCAACCAGGAGCTTTTCATTTTTAGGAAGGGCGACGACGGAAAGTGGCGGATTGCGCGCTACAGCTTTTCGCCCACCAACCCGCCAAGCAACTGAAGTCGTTCGATCGAGGCCAATGGGTTGGCGCTTCCAGTGTTGGGCGGCGTCAATCCCATCGGTAGCGAAAGCATCAGGAGATCTACCATGAATTCAAGGATCAAGCTTTTCCTTGTGCCGCTTCTTTTCATCGCGCCGTGGAATCCGGCGGTCGCAGCGACCGACGACGGCATTCCATTAAATCGCGAACGATATGCCGGACGTTCATTGGCCGCCGATTTCACGATCGGACCTTGCCCCAACACGCCACACGGACTGGAGCAGATCAAGGGCAACCTTTATCGCCACACGACGGGTGCGGGACTGGCCGTCCATAGCGGCCTAGTTCTCGTGACCGGGGAAGGCGCACTTATTATTGACCCCGCGATGACCTGCACGGCAACCTGGCTGCGCGACGAGATTAGGCGGCGATTCAACATTTCAGTGACGTACGTCGTGTTGACTCACGCGCATGCCGACCACATCAGCGGGGCCCAGATTTTCCAAAACGACGGAGCCATCGTCGTCGCCAACCAACGCGCGGTCGAGCCGATCGTCGGCGAGCGAATTCCGACGGCCCTGCCCGACCGAACTTTTGACAAGGAGATGACGATCAGGCTCGGAGACGAAACCGTGCGCCTCGTACGGGTCGCGCCGAGTCATTCCGACAGCATGACCATGGTGCTGTTTCCCGGGCAAAAGGCAGTGCAATGCACCGACGTCTGCGAGAGCAGGTCGATGCCCTACAACGACTTCCTCGACTTCTATTACGATGGCTGGATCGAGACACTCGACTGGGTATTGCAGCAGGACGTGGAGATCATCGACGTCGGCCACTACACCCCTGCCACGAAGGCGGACATCACGGCAGAGCGCACGTACATGATCGATCTGCATCAGCAAGTGCTGGATCTCGTCCGCTCGGGTCAGTCGTGGGATCAGCTCTATCGCAACGTCCACTTCGCGGAAGACGTCAGGAAATGGACGGGCTTCGACACCATGCACATCCTCAATATTCTCGGCATGTATCGATGGGTTTCCAATCACCGTCGCGGCGAATGGTGAGGTCGCAAGGCAGATCAGACGGCCTCGTCCTGACCGAGCTCTACCTCCAATGCAGTGTCCTTGCGTGACGTTGCCGAGGCCGGTCGGCTCAGAAGCTCGGCGATGTCGACGTCCCACGGTGGAATAGGATGATAGGCGGCGAGCATCGCGTCGATGAGCACCCTCAACTTGAGTGAAGGCTGCCGGTCTTTGACGTAAACGACCGATAGCGATCCCCCCGGCAGCGCACAGTCGGGAAGAACAACGCGCAACGCCCCGCTGCGAAGGTAAGGCGCGGCCATAAAAGTCGGTAGGATTGCGAGCCCCAGCCCATCGAGCGCAGCTGCTTGCAATACTTCGCCATTGTTGCATCGCATGCGGCCGTTGACTCGGTAGGCACCTTTTTGACCGTTCACTTCAAGATGCCACATGCCATGCGGCTCGCGTGAACTGTAGTGGAGACCATCGTGGTTCTTGAGATCTTCCGGCGTCAGCGGTTTCCCCTTGCGGGCGAGATAGGCTGGGCTGGCGCAGATCAAATGATGATTGGGAGCAATCTTCCGGGCAATGAGACTTGAATCCCTCAGCCGTCCGAAACGGATAGCACAATCGTGCCCCTGCGTCTGCAAATCGCTCAACCGATCGTCACAGTCGAGCTCGATGATAAGGTCGGGATGCTCCTTCATCAGTCCCACGACGAGCGACTTGAGATACAGCGTGGTGAACGACATGGGTGCAGCGATGCGGAGCACGCCTCGAGGCGTCGTTCCTTGTGCGCCGACCCTCTCTTCGATCTCCTTCACCCCTTCGAGAAGCGAGACGAGCTGCTGGTAAAGCTCCATCCCGGCAGGGGTGGTGCTCAGCTTGCGGGGATTGCGGTTGAGCAACCTGACGCCGAGATGCGCCTCAAGTTCGGCAATCCTCCTGCTAACATTCGACTTCGTTGTGCCCAGGCGCTCAGCCGCCGCCGAAAGACTCCCGGCATCCACCGACACCACAAAGCTCTCGAATGAGAGGAGGCGATTCAATAGAACGACTCTCGTTGGCCGACGCTAGATGCGACGTTCGCTCCGCGGCGGCCTTGTGTCAATTCAGCGACGAAAGTCTGAATAAAATCAATTGGTTGATGTGACAAGGCCGGGTGTAGAACCTAAGCCGCCAGACGGCACTCCTCTTCGGCCTCCTCCCGGTCACCACCGGAGGCCCTCTTCAGGAAGCGGGCCAGAGCAGCCTTTCTTGAATCGCGATCCAACGCGTGGGCGGTTTGCTTGAACTCGACGCCGTCAAGAAGCCGTCGAATGTAGCCGGAGATTGTGTCCGCGGCCATGATGAGCGCCATCCGCTTTCGGGACAACGCAGACATTTACCGGCAAGCAAAACCGGTTGAATCGGTCGAAAATGGACCCAAGCAGAATCCAGATTCTCAGGATTTTTCGTGAAATTCCGTCGTCGTCAAGCCGAACCGCTTGCGGTATGCACTGGGAGAGATTCCCATCACCTTGTGAAAGACCCTGCGGAATGCGCCCGGATCCTCGTAACCGATGCTAAAAGCGATCTGATCAACGGCGTGGTTTGTGAACTCCAGCATCTCACGAGCCCTGCCTACGCGTAGTTGCTGGCAATATTCAGTGGGTCTTAGTCCCGTAGCCTTTTGGAAGCGTCGCAAAAATGTGCGCTCTGCCAGACCAGCATGCGCGGCCATGACGTGGAGGTTGGCGGCTCGGGCGCCGTTCGACTGAAGCCAATGTTGCACGTTCAGAATGGGTCGGTCGCCGTGACGAAAGTTGGGAGAGAAACTGCTGTAATAGCGTTGCTCACGACCTGGTGGGTCAACGAGAAGAAAGCGTGCTGTTTCCAACATGATCGTTGACCCGAGCAATCGGTCAACCAGCTTCATTCCTAAGTCGGTCCAAGCCATCACCCCTCCGGCAGTGATCATGTCCCCATCTTCAATGATGAGCTTGTCACCATCGACACGAATATCGGGAAAACGCCGCGTCAACTCGTCAAGATAGGTCCAATGCGTGGTCGCCGAACGACCCGCAAGTAGGCCGGTTTCGGCCAGGACGAAAGCGCCAGCACAAATCGAGCAAAGTACCGAGCCGTCGTCGTGGCGCTCCGTAAGCCAGGCTGCAAACGGGGCTGCCAGCTCGCGGGATATCGGATTGCTAAGACTCGGTGGCGCGATGAGGACAGCAGGACGGTTATAGGATCCGGGAATGGTGTCGAAGACGCATTCTACCGCCTTTTCGTTCGCGACCTGGCGCCAATGGCTGACACGAAGAGCCGGTTCTGCCGGGAGCGTCCGTGTTGCCGCGAAGCGATTGGCCACAAGGAAAATATCCGTCAAACCATGGACGACCGCGAGCTGCGCCTCCGGATAAATGAGGATACCGATCTCAACCGGCCTGCTCATCGGGCCCAGGTCAATTTTCGCCCGCAGAATGTCGGTTCCGACAATATCACATTTGCAAAAGCGAGATAGACTTTCTGGCAGGCAGCACTTTCCAAGAAATACAGCTCAGGAAGTGACCGTGTCGGAAATCCATTCACCCACAGTACATCTCGCCGCAACTTGCTCATCGGAGCTGTGGCGCGCGTCAACTCAGGAGGCAGTCAGATGAGTATCATCAAGACCAAAGACGGTACGGAGATCTTCTACAAGGACTGGGGCAGAGGTCAGCCCATCGTGTTCAGCCATGGGTGGCCGCTCTCGGCAGATGACTGGGACACGCAAATGATGTTCTTTCTCAATCATGGATATCGCGTCATCGCCCATGATCGGCGCGGTCATGGCCGGTCCTCCCAACCAGGCGAGGGCCACGACATGGATCATATGCAGACGACCTGGCGGCTTTGACCGCGCATCTCGATCTGAATAACACCATTCACGTCGGCCATTCGACCGGCGGCGGCGAAGTTGTGCATTACATCGCGCGCCACGGACAGAGTCGCGTATCGAAGGCCGCAATCATTAGCGCGGTGCCGCCCCTGATGGTGAAGACGGAGGCTAATCCTGGCGGCCTTCCCAAAGCAGTGTTCGATGGATTTCAGGCGCAGCTCGCCGCCAACCGTGCGCAGTTCTACTATGATGTGCCGGCGGGGCCGTTCTATGGATATAACCGACCAGGCGCGAAACCCTCGCAAGGCGTGATCTGGAACTGGTGGCGCCAGGGTATGATGGGCGGCGCAAAGGCGCACTACGATGGCATCGTCGCGTTTTCGCAAACCGATTTTACCGAGGACCTGAAGAAGATCACGGTGCCGGTCTTCGTGATGCATGGCGACGATGACCAGATTGTGCCCTATGCCGACTCTGCACCATTGTCGGCAAAGTTGCTGAAGAACGGGACCCTGAAAACCTACAAGGGCTTTCCACACGGCATGCCGACCACAGAGGCGGAAACGATCAACGCCGACCTGTTGGCTTTCCTGAAGGCATAACGGTTTGGAGACATCAGTCAGGAAAGAAAATCACGGCTTGACCGTACAGACCCGGCAACCAAACCACGGCATCGAGATATTCGCCGGTCTCGAAATTGAAGGCGACGATGCCGTCGCGCGCCACGCAATAGAGCCGGCCACGCGATCCAAAGCGTAGCCCACGCGGCTTCTGCAATCCGGCAGGGCTGCGCGGGGTTAGAATCCTGACCAGATGCCCGTCGGCACGGTCATATTCGCGGATAGTCGTAACGGCGTCTTCGGCGCCAAACGGATATTCGCTACTCGCGACGACGTTGCCGTTCGGCGCAATCGCGAGATCGAGTGGGCTGAGATCGGGATCGCTGACCCGCCATGACGGCAGTATCCGGCGACCGGAATCGAATGCCAAAATGGTGTTGTCGCCTTCCCTGCTCGGTCCAATACCGGTCGCAAGGAAGAGAGTGCCGTCCTGCCCGAAGGCGAAACCGCGCGGAAAAGGAACGACGTTCGGAGGAAGGACATATTCACCAGCAGTGTCGAGCCGCGGCGCAAACGCCATGATGGTACGCTCGCTGCGCAAGCCGACACAGTAACGTCCATCCGGCCCAAAGTTGCCGCCGCCCGGATTCAATCCGTCCACAATTTTCGTTGCGCGCACGACCCGTCCGCAACGATCGAGCGCGAGAATCCGATTCGACCCACTGTTAACGAACAGCAGCCCGTCGACGGGGTCGACCCCCAACCCGCGTGGATCGACGATACGCGGATCGTCGCTGAAAGCGCCGATAAGCTTCCCGTCATCCGCGAAGGCGAGAAGTTGTCCGAAGCCATCGCCGTTGGCGTCGGCTGCACTGGTCGCGAGAAATGTCATGAACCTCCTGCCATTCGGTCGGGGGCGGCGGGGCTAGGCGGCATATTTCGGCGAGCACGTCAGGCAGCGGGCCTGAGCTTGCCCGGCGCCGTCCATTCGGCACCCTTCATGAACGAGTCATAAGGCGTATCTGCAAAATGATTGGCGTAGTTCGAGATGAGCTTGGTCGCTGCAAGCACGAGCACGTCGAGGATCGCGCGATTATCGTAGCCCGCGGCCTTGAAGGCGGCGATGTCAGCCTCGCTCACCACGCCACGCTGGCGGGTTATGCAGCCAAGCATCGCGGGCGCAATCGCGTGGTGCGGGCCGACGTCCTGACTGGCTCGATCGCAGCTTAAGTCTGGAATCGTTGCTCTAAATCCAGTTTGGCCAGAAGCGAAACTGCCGGCGCGGCAGAGCCGCCATCAGCGGCACTGGAAGAACGCTGCGGAATCACCGCTCCTTGGTTAGCCCCGCAAAGGTCTGCCAAGCGGCCTGAGCAAGCGGCGTCGAAGGAGAGGCGGCGCAAGTCTTTGCCACTTCCTTGGCAATCGAACTGCTGTCGATTTCAGACTGGGTGACCTGTTGAACGGCGGCGACGTAGTTCAGTCCCGTCCAAAAACCATAGAGCCAAACGACTCCTTCGGCATATCGATCTTTCGACGACTGCCAATGGGCGCAGCTCATACGCCCGATTCCGCTCATCCTGACGCGCGCCGTCTCGTCCGCCAGGGCTTTCGTGGAGAGGAAGATAGTCAGTACCAGGATCAAGCGTCGCCACATCTGAACGAAACCAATATCCACGACCCGGTGCACTACGCGAGGGCCGAGGTTCGATCCGGTGGTCCGAGCGGAACCCTCAGTCCGCGCAGCCCCTGCTGATCAGAGAGGTTCTCAGCCTAACTCCTTGCGGGCGGACCCGAAACAATTGTCTCTCCGCAATAGCACGCAATCTACCGTTTTGATCTAGGTGACGCGGTCCAGCAAAAGCACTAGGTGCCGTGGACAAAGTGATTGACTGAAGAATCGTGAATTGATTCAAGGCTGTTCTTTGCGGGGAGCAGCTGTGATTCGCGGGCTGATGACGGACG
>Ga0210401_10003827_pt1 | contig 15928 bp, 12 predicted proteins | sample IncBWH32MmetaG_FD_150866 | JGI IMG/M metagenome (GOLD analysis project Ga0210401, IMG submission 150866) | Forest soil microbial communities from Barre Woods Harvard Forest LTER site, Petersham, Massachusetts, United States - Inc-BW-H-32-M | ecosystem: Environmental > Terrestrial > Soil >... | reverse complement strand
CGCACATTCCGTGTTTCGCGATCCGTGTCGCTCTGGGATTCTCCGAGGTTCCTTACAGCGCGGCCTAGATATATAATACCGGCGGGGCGACCTAAGACTTAGTAGGTAGGAACGGCGGGTTCGAAGGCAATCCTGATGGGCACACCTGGAATGCCAGAATCGCCGTAACTGGGCACGTCTGTCCGTTAGGGTTGGCACGCAAAGTGCAACTATCCCGACGACTGGCCCATTGGGGGCGCTCAGGCCACTTCAATGCCGACTTTGACGGCCAATATTCAGCCTGTCGCTGAACAGATCTCAAGTCTCCGGGACAACTATCCGCATTCCATCGCCCTGAGCTATGCCGATCAACAACTGAGTTACGAAGAGCTTGATAACAGGGCAGATAGGTTTGCTGGGTATCTAGCGCAGTGCGGCGTGTTAACTGGCGGCACTGTGGCCATATGCATGGAACGGTCGTTCGACTGGATCGTCGCCGCTCTCGGCACCATGCGCGCCGGTGCTGCATACGTGCCTTTGGATTCCGCTTGGCCCGATTCGCGTTTGCTCTTTGCCGTAAGAGACTCGGGCGCAAGTGTTCTCGTGGCTCGAGCCGGGCTTCTCGATCGCCTTCAAGTCAAAGCGCGCGGAATCGACCCCTGCCGTGACGCAGCCTCGATTGCTGCCGCTCCTCGTGCGGCGCACAGGACCGTCGAGGCGGAGAGCCTTGCCTATGTGATCTACACGTCGGGGTCCACGGGAGTCCCCAAAGGGGTGGAGATCACACATGCAAATCTGTGCCACTTAGTTCGATGGCACATAGATGCTTTTGGGGTCACGCGGCGAGATCGCGCGAGTCACCTTGCAGGTCTTGGGTTTGACGCGGCTGTCTGGGAACTTTGGCCACATCTCGCCGCGGGGGCGACCGTATGCCTCGCGGAAGATGCGGTGCGCTCATCGCCGGAGTTGTTGGGCGAGTGGATGATTCGCGAGCGTGTGACCATCGCTTTCGTCCCGACCGTCTACGCCACGCCCATGATCGCGATGGAATGGCCGGCCACGACAGCACTTCGCCTTCTGCTCACTGGCGGAGACGCGCTGCACCTCGCTCCAGCCGTCCAGCTACCGTTCGACGTCGTCAACAACTATGGACCCACCGAATGCACTGTCGTTGCCACCTCCGCCGTACTCAAACCTGGGTCACACGGGGCGCCACCCATCGGTCGACCGATAGCCGGCACAAGCGTCTATCTGCTGAACGAGCACGGTGAACCGGTTCCCGACGGTAGCTCTGGCGAGATTTACATCGGCGGCGCCGGTGTTGGCCGCGGGTATCGCAACCTCGCTGATTGTACCAAGCGAGGCTTCCTGCCTGATCCCTTTGCAGGAGCACCAGATGCCCGCATGTACCGCACGGGCGATCGGGGTGTCCGACGGCCGGATGGGGAGATCGAATTTCGCGGACGACTCGACCGGCAGACCAAGATCCGCGGACAACGAGTGGAACTGGATGAGATCGGCAGCGTGCTCACTCACCATCCGAGCATCGATTTTGCCACGGCGATCACCAGCACCTCGCAGGAGGGAGAGAACCAAATCGTCGCGCACGTTCTCCCGAAAAGGAATGCTCCTGTTCCGACCGCGCACGAACTCCGCGAGCATCTGCTGCGCAGCTTGCCGGACTACATGATGCCCGCTGCCTTTGTGCGATTGCATGCGCTCCCCATATCGCCCAATGGGAAACTTGATCTGAAAATGCTTGCGCAGCCGACGGACGCGAACCTGCTTGAAGGAAGAGCTACAAAGACTCCCGCTAGATCGGTCGAAGAAAAGCTGCTGACCATGGTGCAGGAGCTTCTCAAAACCGATGTAGTGGCGGCAGAAGACAACTTCTTTCTGGCGGGAGGACACTCCTTATTGGGGATGCAGCTCGTGATAAGCCTGCGCAGGACTTTCGGCGTGGATCTGTCCTTGCGTCAGCTCTTTGAAGCTCCCACGGTTAAACACCTGGCTTTATTGATCGAAAGTATGTTGAAGGAAGAGAGCCCCGCTGGGAGTCCTGCCGTTCACCAGCGTGCGGAACTCGCGCCGAAAAAGACGAAAGGTAAACCTGTTCTGCCGGATGGAGTTCTGGCACTGCAACCTTGCGGAACTCGCCACAACTTTTTCTGGGTCCACCACAATCTAAGCGTGGGCTTGGCCAAGCTCATCGGGGGCCATCTACCGTTTCTTTCTGTCCAGCTAACCCCGGAGGACTTCTCATTTCTGGGCGAGACACCCACCCTGGAAAGCTTTGCCGGGTGCCTGCTCCGCAAGATCCAGGCGGTGCAATCCGAGGGTCCGTACACCATCGGCGGTTTTTGTCTCGGCGGACTACTTGCCTACGAAATCGCGTCCCAACTGCGTGCTGCCGGCCACGAGGTGTCGCTCGTGGCAATCGTGGACGCGCCGAACCCTTCATGCATCGAGTCGTGCGACTCGCTGACAAGTAAGGTGAACTACGTACGCTACCTCCTGAAAAGAGCAACCCGGATTGGCCTGCCGACAAGCTTGGCCTACCTCCGCGAGCGCTTCATTGGCGCGGAAAGAACAAAGTCTGCCGAAAATCCTGTGCTTCAAGCTGCGGCCCTGGCGTATAGGCCAGCGAAGTATCAAGGAAAGGTGCTCCTGATTCTGGCCTCTGAGCGCCCTCCGCATGTGAACTTCCTTCCCGGATGGCAGAAAGTCGTTCCCGATGGCCTCTATACACGCTATGTGGGCGCGCATCATCGTGATTTTCAAAAAGAAAAAGTCTTGCGGAGTGTTGCGGATGTCATTGTCTCCCATCTCCCTCCCGCAACCCACGACAGGCCCTTGCCTTTCTGCGTCGATATTCCTGAGTCAACGGCTCCGGTGCGGACGGGGATCCTGACTAGAGCATGCGCGTGAAGAGGATTAGGGCGACCCAACGTTGACGCTGTGGATTCGATGAGTGAGGAAAAAGCCCGATCGCGTTTTGACGGAGCATGCGGCGATGCAGCTTCCCGGCGCAAAGTCCATTGCGAAAGAGAGCAGCGAGAAGCTAAGTCTCCTCCGGATGCTCGATCCAGATGTGTTAGCTGACCCACATGCGCTTTATCGCGCCTTGCGTGAGCACGATCCGGTGCACTGGGATCCCTACATGCACGCTTGGGTGGTGACCAGCTACCCGGAGGTTACTGCGGTATTGACGAATTATTCGGCGGATCGCACTCCCCGACCGGACTACCTGGATCGGCTTGGACTCTCTTTCATGAAGCCGTTTGCCGAAGTCATGCTACAGCAGATGATGTTTATGGATGGAGCCATGCACTCGCGTCTGCGCGGCATCTGCGCGGCCGCATTCACACCGCGCAGGGTAGAGGAGCTGCGCCGGGTTATCGAGTCCATAGCCGACGAACTTATTGACCGGGTTATTTCTTCTGGACGAATGGACATGATTACTGAGTTCGCCAACCCTTTACCGGCAATCGTTACGGCAAAGCTGCTTGGTGTGCCAGTCGAAGATCATGAACAACTCCAAGCTTGGGTGATCGATCTGGCAGAGATGCTCGGAAATTTCCAGCATCATCCTGATCGCATCGCGGAAATAGTGCAGAGCCTCCAAGAGCTGAAGAGCTACGTCGCCGAGCGGGTGGAGGAGCAGCGCAGGTGTCCCACCGGCGGCCTAATTCACTCGCTAATGACGGCGGAGGTGGAAGGCCAGCGGCTCTCGGATGAAGAAGTGGTTGCAAATACAATCATCACATTGATTGGTGGTCATGAGACAACGACCAACCTGATCGCAGGTGGATTTCTGACGCTGCTACGGAACCCTGAGTCTCTCCAGCAGCTGTACGCTCATCCCGAGATTATTGGCTCCGCAATTGAGGAACTGCTTCGCTTCGAGTCGCCCGTTCAACATACGGCGCGAATTGCGCCCGCTGATCTGCAGCTCGGTGGAAAGACGATCCAAAAGGGATCGAGGGTTGTGGCGGTTCTAGCGGCCGCGAACCGCGATCCAAATCGGTTCCCCGATCCAGACCGTCTGGACCTACTTCGGCCCGACAACCGGCATCTGTCGTTTGGCTGGGCGGCGCATTTTTGTTTCGGCGCGCCTTTGGCGCGGATGGAGGGCCAAATCGCATTCAATTCACTCCTGCGCAGACTTTCGCGACCTGCTTTGCTTGACGACGCATTGGAATGGCGCGCTAATGCCGGGCTGCGCGGCTTGACCGCGCTGAGGGTCGGCTTCGATGTTGGCCTTCCCGCTACGAAGGCGTAGTTACGCCGAACCGAGGCCGGCCGGAAACACGCAATACAGGTTCCCTCGCTACTTACTAACTCTCTCTCGGTCAAAGACGGCCTTGCACTCGCGGCGTAACCGCTGGCCGGTTGGCGTGTCAGGGCAGCGGTGCCCCAAGACTTTCGCAAGGACTTGCTCGAATCTGAGATTGGGATTTTCGAAGGCGGTGTCAATGAACTGGCCAACGATCGCGAGTTCCTCGACAGTGAGAGGTGATTTGGTGGCGGGACGTTTCTGCATTTCGCGTGCTTCTCTGGCGCTAGATGCCCTAGAACTCGGCGATGTTGTGATCCATTCACGGAACAATGACACCGCGGGAGGGTGAAGGTAGAGACTTCAGATTTACCTTTGTTTACGGTTCGATGAAAACGGTGTGAACGCTTACCGCCGAAGCAAAGCATGGCCTTCGCATCGAGGACCGTCAGGCCTGATGGATTTTGGCCCTGGCATAATGATATCCTCCGCGCTTCCCCAACGAATTCTCGCCGTGAGGTTCAAATGATTGCAGAACTCGTCAAAAGCTATTGTGGAGTGTCTTGCATTTGGTGCAACGAACCTATTCCCGTTTCTGCCAGGGTTGCGAACTTACGGGACGAACTCCAATACGAAGGGCCGCATACCCCCTCAACATTCATAGCTCGCTGCAAGCAGTGCATGTGTGAACACATATACTCGGTCACGGACATTCGAGTCTATGGCGGAGAGCCACGGAAGAGAACCTCCAAGTCCAGGGCAGCTGGTGCCTAGTTTCTTGACAAGCGGCTGTAATTTCCGATGATTCGACTACTGCTCCAGGCACCTCAAAAACCACATCGCCTATCGAACCTTACCTGGAAGTGTCAACGGCGCCAATTTTGTTAACACCGCTGCTGGTGAAATAGACCCGGCTGTCGAGAGTAGCCGTCACATCGTGAACAGCGCCAGTGGCGAACGGAATCGGCGCGCGCGCAAAGGTGGAGAGTCTGGGATCGAAGCGAATAATGTTGTTGGGCTGGGTACCCGTTTCGGTGTACCACACCATACCGTCGGGCGTAACCGTAAGACCGTAGGGATTGGAGTCAGGTCCGCCGGGGGAGGAAAACAGAACCAACGCACCGATGGAAACGTCGAGCTTGCCGAGATTCCCGCTGACGAAGTCCGTGAAATAGAGTGTGTTCTCATCCGCTGCGATCACGAGGCGGCGGGAACGTGAACCCGGGGGAAGAGGAAACTCCCGGATGGTAAAGGTATCCGGGGAAACAAAGCCGATCTTGCTGGAGCCAGCTTCGCTGAAGACAGGAAGGCCTCGTTTGAGGACCAGAATGCCATTCGGCCGGGCGTTTTCCGTAGGAACTGCTTTCAGACTGATCTGACCTGAAGCTGGGTCAAGCTTGCCAACCATGTTAGAGGTTGGCAGCGTAAACCACAGAGTGCCCTTCGAATCGACGGCCAAGCTGTCCGGGTCTTTAGCCTTGGGATCAGGCATTTTGAAGACTGCGACTTTGCCTGTCTTCGGTTCCAGCTTTCCGATGAATCCGCCAGAACTAGCTGTGTACCAGATACTGCCATCGTGGTCGGCGGCGATGCCATGGGGACTGGGGCTTTTATCCTCGGTGAGGGGGTATTCTTTGAACTCGCCGGTCTTGGGATTCAGGCAGCCAATTTTATTGGCCGCTTCTTCAGTGAACCAGATCGAGCCATCGGGCGTGGCCAGTGTTGCGTAAGGCTTAGCATCATTTGTGGGCACGTTCCACTCATGGATGGTGGCTTTGAGTTCCGCGACCTCGGCCGTTTTGGCCCCAAGCAGAGGCCAAACGACAGCTGTGGCCAAGAGAACTCCGACGATTGTCTTACTCAGTTGTGACAAGGCATTCTCCATCGATGAGAAAGCTAAAACCTTAGATTAATCGATGGGGTGGATGTAAATGTTACCGTGATTTGACGCTTGCGTGAAAGATCGAGAACGACTCAATTTCTAGATACCTGTGTTCTGCAATTGCAAAACTCCTGTGCCAGGCGCGGTTGTGTCAGACCCGAGCAGCAGGCAAGAGTTGGCATCTACGATGTAACAGAGTGAATGCAAGGTGGTGATTTGCGGCGTAGGCTGCCCGGTCGCAGGAGTGATTGTGAGCGTCACTGGCACGCGTCCACCGCTTGACGCCCCGTAGGGTCCGGCCAAAGTTGCAGCCGCAGATACCGTGCCAACCGGCGGTGCCGCGGTGGTATCAAACGAAGTAACGTCCCCTGTCCCCGAGAGTGCGGACACGCCATCCGAAACAATCTGCGCCGCGAATACCTCGGAACCGAGAGCAGTGCTGGCCGTAAAATTCGATCCATACGCACCGGCCGTGAAGGCTGGGCCCAAAGTCTGCAGCAACGCCACACCGGCGCCGGAGGGACCGGAAGTTCCAGCATTGCCGCCATCGAGTTCGATTAAATAGAGCCCTTGGTCAGAAGTCGGGTATGCCGCAAATTGGCTTATACCGCCGGTGGTTGCTCCGGAGATTACGATCGAGCCTCGCCCGTTGGCCGGGGCCGAGCAGGTCGCGTTGATTGTCTGATCGTTCAGTCCCGTGCCAGCGAGCGGAACAACATCCAGTGTCCCTGTCGAACCGCAGGTGACGATTCCGCCCGCCACTTGCGGCTGCGCTGCGCTGGTCGCACCCGTTTCGGTAAATGCATACGTGCCGGAGATGGAGGGGGAAGAGGGCTGAATCGTCATATAGCCAGAGACAATCACCGGGGGAGTACCAGCGTAAGAGTCCACCACGTCTGTCACGACAAAATGGGTCGCATCGATAAACCAAGCATTGATATTGAATTTTGTTGGCAAGCCCAGGTTCAGAGAATTGAAAGACACATAATATCCGGCCCCCGGGAAATTCAAGTTTGGCGAGGCGGTGGCGAAGGGCACGCTTGTAATTCGTCCATTATCGGACTGGTCTGAAGTATACGAGTACGAACTTGCCGAGAAATCAAGCGAGAGCGCGCTCGCTACGAAAAAGTTCGGATGGGGAGGTGCGGTCTCGACGCCGGACAGCTTCAGTGCATAGATTCCATTCGTCCACGCACCTTGTTGGAACGCGGTGAAATCGGCGGCGTTTTGCAGGTCAAGTGTCCCTGTTGCGGTTCCGAAGTTATCGGTCTCACTCAGTAAAGCATGTGCAGGACTTACAAAAACAACACTCAGATCGATCTCTCCCGAGCCACTTACGCCGAAACCGGTATTGAGAAGTGCAGGATTGATCAGCAACTGAATCTGACCCCGCCCGTCGGGCCCGATCGAATATGTACTTGGCAACAGCGGGTTGTAGCCCGAGGCGTTTCCCCTACCATCTACCAAGTCCACGTGGCCGTCCGTGATGTTTCCGGCCCCATCACCAGTAAGGATTCCCCCCAGCGTATAAGGACCGTTTTGCGAATTCGTGGCACTCAACAACAGCACGGACTGTCCCAGCAACAGAGATAAGGGAGGCTTTCCGTTGGTAACGGTCACCGTCTGCGTGGCAGTTTGGTTTGGTTGCGTGGTGGAAGCCGCGGTAATGATGACGGTGCCACCGGTTGGCGGGGACGCCGGGGAAGTATATATGGTTGCAGATCCGCTGGCGGTATGTGCCGGGGAGAAAGAGCCGCAGGCACCTAGGTTGGCGCAAGTGACGGTCCAGTCCACGCCAAGATTGGAAGGGTCGTTGCTGACGGTGGCCACAAGGGATGCCGTGCGATTTATCGCGATGGCGCCGCCTGGCACCCCAGTGCTAAGGGTGACCGAAATCGGCGCGACGATATTGACATTAGCCGTTGCGTAGACATTAGTTCCCGCCGCCGTGGCATACGCCGTGATCGTGACGATAGGGTTGGGAGCTGGAGCTGTGGAAGGAGCGGTGAAGGTTGCCGAGGCTCCGCTAGCTGTCTGAGCAGGAGAAACGGTACCGCAGGTGAAGTTTGAACAACTCACCACCCACGTCACGCCGGAGTTCGTATTGTCGTTGGCAACCACTGCTGTAACCGTCGCGGTGGCGGTCGGCGACAGCGAGGCCGGAGGTGCCTGGGTAATCGTTACAGAAATGGCGGCGGTGACCATGAAAGTCGTCACGGCACTAAAGCTGTGGTCAGCTGTCGCATAAGCCGTTAGAGTTACCGTCGAACCGACGATCGTGGGAATCATCGCTGAACTGGGAATAATAAACGTCGTGGTCGCGCCCGAGGCTGAATGGAACCCAGGTGGAGTACAGTTGATTCCGCCACAGTTTGCCGTCCAATCGACGCCCAAGTTGGCGGGGTCGCCGGCGACGGTGGCGGCCACCGTAACGAAACCAGAGGCCGGAGCGCTAGCAGGCGGAGCCTGCGTGATCGTTATACCCGTGACCGTAGACATAACTGTTACGCTGGCTGTCGAGTATTTGCTGTGATCGGTGGAAGACAAGGCGTTGATGGTCACAGTGCCCCTGGGAGGAACGGCGAAAGGCGCCGTGAATGTCGTTGTGCCTCCACTCGGCGTGTGCGGCGGCGAAAAAGATCCGCAGTTGAGACCACCGTTGCATACTGCGACCCAATCCACACCGGCATTAGCCAGATCGTTATTCACCGTAGCTGAGACAGTGGCGCTGCCACCTACGATCAACGAGGGAGGTGGCACTTGGGTCATGACCAGGGAGATGAGGGGCGTCTGCGACTCGCTGTTGGCCGAATTGGCCGAGCTGGACGAACATGCCGTCATTCCCCAGAGAGCAGCAAGGAGAAGCACAAGTTGCAGTACTGTGCGGAAAATGGTCGGGAGGTTTTGCTTGGTGATCCGTGAATGAGCGCTGACGGCTCCTCCGGGAAGATCCGTTCGCGCAAACCGGTCCAACGCGGTGCCACTCCGACGCAGATGATTCATGATTGCCTCAGACCATTTCAAGAAACTGCCTCCCCGCTGGTGCCGACAGACTGTCTCCCTGACCCACGCCGGGTGCTATAACCAAAGGAGGAATCGCTGGTAAGCCGCGTTAGTTTGCGTGGCTCTTCGGAGTGATTCTAGAGCCCTTCTATAAATGAGCGAACAATTCCAGGTTACGGGGCCTTTACAATTGTGCGGGATTTCCACCAAGGACTCGAGCGAGGCGTATCTCTGGCAAACGCCGGATTCCTCAGCTTCCTTAAACACGAATTTTTAACATTCCGTTGTCAGTCCATCTATCTCTTCGGCCCTATATCCTTAACCGGGGAATTGTATATGCGGCGTGCACGATCGAGCCGCGAGCGGATCAATGATGAACAGCGAACCTAGTGAGCGTTCCAGTCTGAAGAGTTTTGTAAAGAGCATCCCCGTTCTTGGGCCGACTGCGGGCAAACTCGCGCAGCTCCCTGTCTTTGCTCGTGTACGCAGTCTGCACTTTCCGGGATCCGCGACGTTCTGGGAGAGCGTGTACCGCCAACAAGATGGCACCTCGGGACCCGGCTCCTACGGTCGCTTGGCGCAATTCAAAGCCGAGATCTTAAACGAATTTGTTCGCACAAAAGCCATTCGCACGGTCATCGACTTCGGCTGCGGGGATGGCGCGCAATTACAGCTGGCCCGATATCCGGAATACCTTGGCGTGGACGTGGCCCGTGGCTCGATTGAGCGTTGTAACGCTTTGTTTGCGAACGACTCCACGAAGCGCTTTTGTCTTGCCGATAAGCTTCCGCAGAACATCGGGGAGTTCGATTTGGCGCTTTCTTTGGACGTGGTATACCACCTCGTGGAAAACACTGTATTCGACGCGTACATGCGGAGGCTGTTCGATGCCTCGCAACGTCATGTCATCATCTACTCGAGCAACTATGATGCGTTGACCAACGCTCCCCACGTCCGGCACCGCAATTTCACACGCTGGATTGACAAGAAAGCGCCGGATTGGTGCGCGGACGGATTTGTTCCGAATCGATTCCCGTTTCACCCAAAACAGCCGGACGACGAAACCTCTCACGCCGACTTCTATTTCTTCACTCGCAAGGACCCGTAGCTGCCAGGGCGATATGCGGCGAGCGCATCTGCGCGCCAGCTTCGGCTTACTGGCCGCTCATCGCCATGGTCTCGGGCTTCTGCGAGTTCATCTGCTGCTTGATCCAACCGGATAAGCCGCTGGCTTGCCACGCCTTAAAGAGAGCCTCGTCGCTTTGGTACTTTACGACTTGGTCTCGACTCGGGACCGCAGCAGCAAGGCGCTCCTTGGCCTTCATCGGAGTAGTCGCATCGCTAATGGTTTGTTGCAATCGCAGGTTCGGCGTTTTCAGCGTTGGAAGGTAAGCAAGGGGGTCGAACGTTGCGACGGATTTCAAGAACTGCTTGCTCGTGTATTGCGCACGCTCGCTATCGAGCACAACTGGACTCGACTCGAACCAGTCCGGCCAGTCTCCCCACGGGTCAAGAACATCGAGGGTCTTGATTCTTGGATCGGCCTGGGCCGTCAAAATCGCGATCGTAGCTCCGGAGCCCATACCGAACATGCCGACGCGGTTCATGTCCATGTCTCCCCGCCCCGCCACATAGTCCAGGATCAGCTGCACGTCATGGACGCTGCTACCGACGGCCTCAGGCAACTCACTGATGAACCACTGTTTCATGGGGCGCATCGTGAACCGTTCGTTCGCGAAAGCCGACACAAATCCCACAGCCGCGAATCCGTCCGCCGTCGCGCGCTTCGCCCACCGGTCGTCGCGAAATCGATCGCTTTCGCTGATATAGCTGTACAGGTAAAGGACCACCGGCACCTTCCCTGCGGTCTTCGGTCGCATGATCCAAAGATCGATGGGATCTCCCAACCGCCACTCCACGCGAACCATTTCGCGCACAAAATCCGCCGTTTCTGCGTGCTGTACAACATCCGCCGTCATGGGATGCAAGCCCGTTTTGAGGTCGTTAAATGCAGTCCAATTTTCCTTCGGCGGGGTAGGAGCTGCCTTGCCGCCGGATTGGACTTGGACCTTCTTGTCGCTGCTCGTATCTTTCGTAGTCTGTTGTTGCGCGGACGATCCGCCGCATACCGCAAGAGTTACCAAAATCAGCAGCGAAATGCTCCGAAGGTACATAGAGTCTCCTAGGATTGTGCTATTCGATGGTCCTTCATTTCTGTTACGGCAATATTGCAGCAAGAAAAACGAACAAGGGCTGGCGAGTAGACCCGACCAGCCCCTGTTCCGATTCAACCGTTGCAGGTGCTCCGGTTTTGGTTGTTAGAACGCCTTGTTGATCAGACCGGTGATGTTGGCGAAGTCTGAGCAGAAGTCGTAGTTGGCCTGCGTATAGGTGTTCGCGCCGCCGGCATCACCGCCGAATTCGGCGAGAGCGCCGGGAGCCGTGCAGATCGCGGTTCCGGTACCGACAGTAGGCACGTTGAGGAGGACGTTGCCGTTCGAACCAACGGTCGAGCCAACGGCCTGCAGGTAGAAGTGCGAGTGCCAGACCGTCAGGTTGCTCGGAGCGACGTAGTCGTGCTGGGTCGGATTGATGGTGCCCAACCCGCTTAAAACGTTGCTGAGACCCGCCGGAGGCGTCGTGGAGGTGACCAAGCGGAGCGCGGACCAGACTGGGTAATCACCGGCCTGGACTCCCGCGAAGGTCACAGAGGCAAGGTTCGTCGAGCCCACGGGAAGGACGCCCGGAGAGACAGGGTTACTGCTGTAGCTATTCAGCAGTGGATCCACGCCATTGACGGTCAGATACTTGCCATTCGTCGAGGTGAACGCTTTTGCGTTACCGGCACTCCAGAAAAAGTAGCCGAGGCGGGCATCGGTAGACGAGGCAGCCTGAAGCTCCTTTGTCATGTCGCCCGTGCCGATCGTGCGGCGGCGATAAGAGTAGCCGTTGCCGCCGACGCTGCCATAGCCGGAGCGAATAAGCGTGCCATTGGCCGATGCCAAGCGCATCGGATTGGAATAGACGTTGGAGCCGCTGCAATTGTTGTCGTCCTGGGAACCGTGGAATTCCGAGCTGTTGGGAACGCTATATTCGAAAGTGTTGTAGGTTCCCGAGAGCGGCTCGCGGACGAGCGTGGTCACCGGCTGCACGTTGGCCCCACTCGGGCCGCCGGGAATATCTTGGGTCCGGCCAATTACGCCCTGATAGAAAAGTGTCAAGGTGAAGGTATTGATGTCGGTCACGCTCGCCCAAGTGGCGGCCGGGCTGACTACGACAACGATCGGCTGCGCGCCAACGGTTGTCACTTGGAAGGGAGGTACGGGCTGTCCTGTGTTGATAGGATCATTTCCTGTGATATTGAAGTCGAGCACGGTGAAAAGAGCGCTGCCAGGAAGATCCTCTTGAATGGTTGTGCCAATGCCGGCATTCGATGTCTGATAACCGAGGCCGTAGGTTATGCGCAAGCCCTGGTCAAATGGTTGGCGATACACAAATTGTCCGCACGGGGTCAAAATGCGGTAGGAGGCGAACTTGGCGTCTTCCGGACGAACGTCTGTGCCCGCAACAGTCCAGTGTTTGCCGTTGAGGGCGCCTGATACCGCCGATGGAAGAGCAACGCTATCGCAATATTGACCAGGGCAGGATCCGGAGGCCAGATAGTTCGTATTCTGAAGCGCCGCTTCCCCTGCCGTTGGAGTCATAGTTTGGATGCACCCGCTATGGTTGTCCGAGGTGTCGACTTCAAAGAAGCAACGGTCGCCGAGCACCGAGTCCAGTGACATGTACGAGTAGACGTTGTAGGGGGCCGTCGGGGACGCGCAACTTCCGCCACCCGTGCTCCACACAACCCAGATTTTTCCAAGTTGGATGTCCGCGGGCAGCGAGTAGACGCTAGGCCGATTATCAACAGCAGAGATATCGGAACCGGACGTCACTGTGTTCGACGACCAAACGCAGGCTGAGTTTGCCAAAATGCTGTTCTCGTAAGCGGCCGCAGCTTGACCGACTTCGACGAACAAAGCCGAGGAGCCACCGCCTTCGAATGCGACCGTCTGAGCCTTCGAAACGTTGCTGATCGCAAAAAACGCGACCAACAACGCTAATCCACACTTAAATTTCATATCTTCTCCTTATAGTTAACTGTTTGAGTGACCACGCCGCAGAAGAGCCAAGTTGGAGAAGCCCTCCCGTGAACAGAGCGCAAAGACAGCGCCTGAGGACAGAGCAACGAGTTCGGCTACTTCGTTCGCTGCGCTCGCGCCAAGTTTGCATTGCGCCGAATGCGATCCGTTGTATTCGAACCTGGTTTAAGCCGTATCAACGTCAAATTAATTGTCAACTAACGGGACGGCATTTTCTTTCACGTATCTGAGAACCGAAGCGGGTCTTTTCGAGAAAGGACTGTTAAAGTTCGGAGACAATCGACGAACGCAGGCAATGCCTTCTTAGCGCTCCAGAAACTCCAGTAGAATCTTTCTGGCCGTCAGGGCCCACGCGATACGCCGGCCATTGAACGCTATTGCGGGGACAGGTGGCCTGAGGACAACTGTTCTTACCTGCCTGCAAAACTCCAGATGAGACTCCAAATTCTCAACTTCATAACACAAGTGATGCAGACCACCGCCCTTCCTCAAGAACTGTGAGACCAATGACTTCGGGCCAAGAGGCTCGACGAGCTCGACTAAGGCATCGTTGCTGTCAAGGCCTTGCAGGAACGAGACTCGCACATTCTGTAAGGGATCGAGGATTATGTTCCCATCCCAGGTCGCTCCCAGTGACATCGCCATAGACGCAGCGCCTTCCTCGATCGAAGCCAGCACAAAGCCAATATGATGAAGTTTGACCCGGCCGAGTGGACGCAGCCCCTCGTGAGACCCGCTTCCCATCGTTACCTCCCAAACTGGCGCGCCTGGCCGCAGCCCGGCGCAAAAGCCGTGCCACAGTGGAAGTCCTCTGGCTGAGACTATGAAAACTGTGCGCTACGCGGGACAGTTCGAACTTCTAGATATCGCAGCACTGCGTCGAAAGAGATTAACTCCGGCAAATCGCCGAGATCGATCTCGACACCGAATTTTTCCTGGAGAACTGCTACCAATGTCACCGAAGCCAGAGAATCCCACTCACCTACGGTTTCGATGCTGGCGGCGCGAATCTCGTCTGCAGCCAGATTCGGAAACACTGAAGAGAAACAACGAACCAAGCGATGCTCGGTCTCACCTATTGATAGTTTGTTCGACACGTTGAAATAGCTCCAGATTTTTGTCTAAGAAATTGGACGGCAACAGAGAACATCCCGGCTGCGCGGACGCTCCCGGCTCATCGGCAAAAACTCCCGCAGCGACTCGGGCAGAACTGCTCGCCAGAGCCGCACGGAAGCGAGGCGCATCTTCCTGCAGGGGCTCTTTCAAGATTTCTAACGCATCGATCAGGTTCACAGAATCCCGCACCAGAAGCGCATCCAGGCGTACCCGTACACCGCAACCTCATTCCTCGAGAGAAGAATTTGGAGACGATTCTTAGAACAGGAAAATACTAATGGCTTATGCTTCTTGGACTGTTAAGGTTTCATGAAAAGCTGGTTCTTTTTTTAACATAGCCGGAGAAAGCCTTTCAAATCTGTGGCTTATTCTTGGTGCCCGCTTATTCGTGGCGATACCAGCGATTCATGCGGCATTAATCTGCCTCTGGTTCACTAGGCTGCTTTACGCCGCTCGTTGGAAGCCCAATCCAATTTCCACCGCCATTGACTGTGACTCGGGCTTTCCTCGGAGCCTCTCGCAGTTCAGGCGGCGGAAATAAGTGTTGGAGCGGGAGAATCAGTCTGAGGCGAGTGAGGCGACGCTGTGATAGTTATCGCGGGTGTACTCTTGTTGCTTTGTTTGTCGGGCTGCCTGGCGACTTTCGTTCTCTTGCTTGCACGCAAAGATCTATCTCCCAGAATTGCGCTCGAGAAAATCCAAAACCGACTCAGGAAGCAGCCACCGGCCATGCTTCCCAACTTTGGGGATGCCCCCTATCGCAGATTGACGGACCATGACCCGAAGCACCACCCTACGCTCGTCAATCTGCAGACCTCGGAGGGGAGCGGTCAAGCGTGTCATCCAGATGTGGCATACATACCCGATGGATTTGGATCTGGTCGATGGCCGTACTGGATGATATGCACGCCATACGCCTACGCAAATTTCGTTCAAGAGAATCCAGAGATTTTTGCCAGTTATGATGGGGTCCACTGGACTGTGCCTGATGGAGTTACGAATCCTGTGATACCTAGCCCTCCAGGCAGCTGGGATCACAATTCGGATCCGGACATGCTGTTTCTTGACGGAAAGCTCTGGCTGTACTACCGGGAAACGCGGCGGTCATCGAGCCCTGCGGAGAATCGGATATATCTGACCACAAGTGTTGACGGTGTGGAGTGGAGTTCGCCGGTCGAGGTGCTCGCGGCGCGAGGAGACGCCGCCCTCCTCATGTCGCCCGCAGTTGTTCACGATGATGACGGGTTCCACATGTGGACCGTGGAAAGAGCAGAAAGCAGATTCCAAGTTGTCAGGCGGGACAGCGCGGATGGATTTAAGTGGAATTCGCCGCTTCGCTGCAGCTTGATCGGCTTGACCGAACGAGAACCGTGGCATCTCGATGTGATCCGCGAAGCGGGAACGTTAAGTGCCCTGCTGGTGAGCTTGAAGGGACAGACCGATTGGAGACTGCATTACGCTTACAGCTTGGATGGAGGAAATACCTGGAATGTGGAAGGTTTCCTCCTTGAGCTTGCGTACGAATTC
>Ga0210401_10003826_pt1 | contig 15928 bp, 12 predicted proteins | sample IncBWH32MmetaG_FD_150866 | JGI IMG/M metagenome (GOLD analysis project Ga0210401, IMG submission 150866) | Forest soil microbial communities from Barre Woods Harvard Forest LTER site, Petersham, Massachusetts, United States - Inc-BW-H-32-M | ecosystem: Environmental > Terrestrial > Soil >... | reverse complement strand
CGATCCGCCCTGCGTACTCGCTAATCTTCGGGTCGACCAATTCCCTTCGGTGGGTTTTAAATTGTGCGAGCGTTCCCTCTTCGTCGGCACCCATAAGACGCGAGTAGCCAGCCACATCGGCCGCGAGAATGGCCGCTAAGCGCCGTTCCATGCGCTCCCTAGACAAGCAAAGGTCTCCTCGGCACAGAGCACTACACGCCCAAAAGATACTGAAAAATTCCTTCGGCGTCGCTGGTTCATCAACTAATCTGTCCTTTTTTACGAGCCGATGCCGCAAGGCAGGTCGGTATCGTTCCCTGAGCCGGAGGATGATATGATTGAGACATGCCGACGGGCGCTAAGAATATCCGGAGTTGGGGGAAGACCGGAAGTGGTCAGCCGACAGCCAAATGACGCGATTGACCCGAAGGCGACATGTACTCCCCTTCCCCAGTGATGGATCGAGCCGCTACAATTGACGGAATTGGGAGCCCCGAGACGACAGCTTTTGGGGCAAGAGGACGAATAGGATCAACGTGCCCCGCTGCGGATCAGGCGGGCACAAAAAGGCCCCGCCACCACGGAGAAGGTGACGGGGCTGGGGTCGCGCCGCCCCGGGCAGGATGGCGCAAACCAAGCTTGGCACAATCGATGGCGGTCCCCGTAGTTCTTCCTGGCAATCGCCGCGAGTATGTCCAGCAACATTCCGTCAATCGGCTCGAGCTCGGCTGTATACTCGCGACAAGCGCGGGAGAAACAAATGAGCAGAAGCATAATCGCGTTGCTTTTGAGCCTGACGGCACTCGGACTCTCAGCCTGCCAGGGCGAGCGCCTGAAGGAGTCGTCATCCGTCGGCGCCGAAATTCGGCACCTGCCTGAAGTTGAAGCGGCACCTGCCTGAAGTTGAAGCGCAAGCCTGAGAAGCGCTGGTCAACCGGATCACGCCTTGCCGCGCTTCATGCGGCGCTTGCCTCGAAAGGGCTACGGAAGCCCGGAGCCAATCGGGAGATCATCGAAATGTCGACGGCGTAGGACTTGGCGATCTCGGCCAGGGTCGCGCCAGCAGCGCGGCGCTTGATGGCCTCTGCCCGCTGATAGTCCGACAGCTTCGGCTTGCGCCCGAACTTGGATGTTAAATGCGGTCTTGCACGAGAAGCCGCAGCTAAGAGAGCGCGACTAGAAACACGTTCCAAAGATAGGGCGGGGCAACCAGCTTGTCGCGTATTTCTGGCCATGGATCGATATTGCTCGGCACCAGAAGCTCGCCGACCCTTGTCTTGAGCCGCTGTACACTCCGGGCTCGCGCCCAGATACCATTTCCCGTTCGTCTCAAACCAATGCACGCCGAACGAGTAGCCGAGGAAGTCGAAGCGTTCCTGTCGGGCATTTCTCAGCGAAGTTTTAGCCTCGTTGAGTGTCAGCCCAAGCTTGGTCATCACCGCCTTCGTCCACGCTGCTCAGGCCGGCACCTGGCTGGGCGGGTGACCTCAAGTGGGACTTACGCCCTCCCAGCGCCAATCGGTTGGAAGCCAGCTGAACGCTGTGCCGGTGCGAACGACATGGCCAACTCCGGGGAACGGGAGATGATAGGTTGAGACCATCACCTTCTCACCCGCACATCGATCCAGGAAGGTTCGGCGCGTCTTCGCGCCTTGGTCGAGATCCAAGTCGAACCCGCCGCGCCAATCGGGGTGGTGGAACGCGACAGCGCGGTTCCCAACGACGTCTGCAGTACAAAGAAGCTGGTTAGAACCGGACGCGATCTGCACCGAGGTGTGCCCGGGCGTGTGCCCGGGTGTAGCTATCGCCGTGATGCCCGGGACCACCTCGCCGTCTGGCTTCACAGTCTGGATGCGATCCTTGATCGCCGCGATTGTTTTCATGTTTTGGCGATAAATGCCGCCCCAAAAAGCATCACTGGCCAACGGGTGCTGGGGCTGCATCCAGAAGTTCAATTCCGCTTCGCCAATCACATACTCAGCGTTTGGAAAAGTCCGCTCGGTGTCGCTCGCGTTGGCGACCCCCCATAGGTGATCCGGATGGGCATGTGTGATCAGGATCGTGTCGATATCCTCCGGCTTGATCTCGGCGGACGCGAGGTTCTGGAGCAGACGGCCCGCGGTTGGCTGCATCTTTCCGCGGGAGCCTGCGTCAATGAGGACAAGCTGATCGCCCGTATTCACGACCAACACATTCACCTGGAGGGTAGACATGTCAGTGGGCTGGAAGTCGGACACAAGGACGGCGTCACGTTCAGCTTTGGTTGCTTCCGGCCAGAGCACCTCCGCTGGAAAAGCAAATGTGCCGTCGCTCACGACCGTGAGTTGGAACTGTCCGAGACTGAATCGATAGAATCCTGGCACCTGATTTTTTGAAACTGGTGCGCGGGCTTGGGCACAACCCCCATTCAATGACCCACCAACGAGCCCAACCACGGCGGTTCCGGTAGCTATAAGAAAATCCCGACGACCTAGCGACATCTTCTCCTCCCTTGAAACGGTGTTTTCGACCGCGGGACGGCAGAGATCGCGAACGATATGAGCCGCTCCGCAAGAGCAGTACGGCGAAAGCACGCCTGGCACTGTGAAAATCCCCACTGTCGAAAGGACGTGCCTCTGCGACCAAAAATGCAATGCTACGTTTCGTCGCGCGCGTTTTGATCGCGGGGCAACATGGCTTATGTCGAGCGGGTGTTGACCCGATGGTTAAGCGTGGGTCTGATCCCTCGAACTGTCTGGGATATTTGCTGGATCGGTATTCGCCTCGTGACAAGGCCGTAGGTTAGTTCATGGCCCCCTTTCCAATCGCCAGGACGAGTGGTCAATTTTAAAAGACGACAGTTTGCCGCACGAAAGTTTGCCGCATGTACTAAGGCCAGCGTTTTGGGCAATCGTACCGTAGTTTTAGCGTTAGTTAGTATGGGGCCTCAAATGAGTATTCATCAGCGACACCATTCATTCTCGACCGATGCGATAACCAACCTCATTATTCAGACGCGCGAAGTGAACCGGCTCCGCGACTTGGTCAGGAGGCCACAACTATCGGCCCGAAGAGCGCGGCAGAAGCCACGTAGAAAAAGAAAACACATTTTGGGCAATTTTCTTGTGCCAAAATCTAGCAATGATCTGCCGCGCTCGAGCCGTGTTCAGCTCATCATCCCTTCACAAAAGCGTTCTAGGAACAGCGACGATGACTGAGCTGAAACAAAGATACGATGCATCCACGGTTGCCGTCATGCGGCAGGCGTTGAACGAGGTCGTCAGCGATCATCGTTTTGTAATGCGAAAGACTGTCACGCCGCTTAAAGTAGCGGAGCACATTCTTGAGCAGGCGGCTTCTGGCGAGCGCGACCTCGACCGGCTGAAGAGTTCAGCATTCGAGAAGCTCGGTGCCGACGCTTGAGGTGAGCCGGGGCCGCTTCTTCTCGCAGATCTGCAAACGCCCCGGCAGATTATGTGCGCCACCCCCTGATTGTGGGGCGCCGTCATGGACATTGTGGTCTGGCTGCGGAGCCTGGGCCTCGGCAAGTACGAGGCAGCCTTCCGCGAGAATGACATAGACGAGACGGTTCTTCCGGGTTTGACGCACGAGACGCTGAAGGAGCTTGGCGTCACGTCAGTCGGTCACCGGCTCAAGCTGCTAGAAGCTATCGCTGCTCCGCGCAGCGACACGAGCGCTAAGGCGCCCTCCGTTGCCCCCGCGACCACGTCGAGTGCCCCAAGCGTACATCCCGAAGACCGCGCCGAGCGCCGTCAGGTGACGGTGATGTTCTCTGACCTCGTTGGGTCCACGGCGTTGTCGGCACGCATGGACCCAGAGGATTTGCGTGAAGTCATTTCGGCGTACCAGAAGTGCGTCGCGGAGACCGTTCAGCGCTTCGGCGGCTTCGTAGCGAAGTACATGGGCGATGGGGTCCTTGTGTACTTTGGGTATCCCCAAGCGCACGAGGACGACGCAGAGCGAGCCGTGCGCGCGGCGCTAGAGTTGGTCGCTGCCGTGAGTGCCCTGAAGACCCAGGCGCCCCTGCAGACCCGGGTCGGCATCGCAACGGGTCTTGTGGTCGTCGGCGACCTGATCGGCTCGGGCGCTTCCCAAGAGCAAGCCATCGTGGGTGAGACGCCGAACCTTGCGGCGCGCTTGCAGGGCGTTGCGGAGCCGAACAGCGTTGTGATTGCCGAAAGTACCCGCAAGCTCGTCGGCAACCTGTTCGAGCTTGAGCATCTTGAGCCTCAGGAACTCAAAGGTATCTCAGGTCCTGTGCGCGCTTGGGAAGCATTGCGACCGTCTTCTGTGGAGAGCCGTTTCGAGGCTTTTCACGCCACCCGGCTGACGGAACTTGTCGGGCGGGATGAAGAACTCGAATTGCTACTGCGGTGCTGGTCGAAAGCAAAGACCGGTGAAGGCCAAGTGGTGTTGCTCTCCGGCGAACCGGGCATCGGCAAGTCTCGATTGACTACTGCGCTGCTGGAACGGCTTGCGTCCGAACCAAACACGCGCATGCGTTACTTCTGCTCGCCTCAGCACAACGACAGCGCGCTGTACCCTATCACTAGTCAGATGGAGCGCGCCGCTGGCTTCGCGCGCGAAGACACGGCGAAAGCAAAGCTGGACAAACTCGATGCCCTGCTGGCGCAGAGCTTTGCGTCGCACCAGGACGCCGCACTGATTGCTGAAATGCTTTCGTTGTCAAACGATGGACGTTATCCGGCTCTCGAGTTGACCGCGCGGCAGCGTCGACAGAAAACGCTCGAAGCGCTAACCGCGCAACTCGAAGCGCTGTCGCGTTCCAATCCAGTCCTGATGATTTTCGAGGACGCACATTGGATCGACCCGACAAGCCTCGAAGTGCTTGGTAGGACGGTGGAGCGGCTAACAACGCTCGGGGTGCTACTGATCGTTACGTATCGTCCGGAGTTCGAGCCGCCGTGGATCGGACGATCCTATGCCACGGCACTCAGTCTTAGTCGCCTCGGTGAGCGCGAAATAGCCGCAATGATTGACCGGGTCACGGGCAACGAATCGTTGCCGGAGAGCATCAGACAAGACATTGCCGAGCGTACCGATGGCATTCCGCTATTCGTCGAAGAAATGACGAAGGCGGTGTTGGAAGCCGAAGGCGAAGGGGCAGCTGAGAGCGCGGTCGCAACTATTCCGTCGCCGTCCATTGGCGTGCCTGCAAGCCTCCACGCATCGTTGACGGCACGGCTTGACAGGCTCGGACCGGCGAAGGAAGTCGCACAGATTGGGGCGGCAGTAGGGCGCGAGTTCTCTCATGCACTCCTGCAGGCTGTGGTGCGTAAGCCGGAGGCGGAACTTCAATCGGCACTCGACCGTCTCGTGACTACAGGTTTGCTTTTCCGGCAGGGTGTGCCGCCGCAAGCGAGCTATCTTTTCAAACATGCCCTGGTTCAGGACGCAGCCTATGGTACGCTGCTTCGCAACCGGCGGCAGCAACTACACGCCCGAATTGCGGCTACGCTGGAGGGACAATTCCCGGAGATCGCGGAGTCGCAACCCGAGCTGATGGCGCGGCACTGCGCGGAAGCGGGCTTGGTAGAGAAGGCTGTCGGCTACTGGACTTTGGCAGGGGAATGGGCTGTTAAGCGCGACGCCAATGCAGAGGCAACGCGGCATTTCCGCCGGGCACTAGAGCTGTTGCAGAAACAGCCCGAAACAGCACAGCGTTGCGAAGCGGAGCTGAAGGCGTTGACGAAGCTCGGCCCGGCGCTCCAATCGACGCGCGGTTTTGGCGCGCCAGAAGTTGAGACAGCGTACCTACGGGCCCGTGAACTTTGCAAACAACTCGGGGAACCCGTCGAGCTGTTTCAGGCTCTTTGGGGGCTATGGCTGAATAGCGTAGGACGGGAACGATGGGACATGGCTCGCCCGATTGCCGACGAACTTCTCACAGTGGCTCAACGATTGAACGATCGGGCGCTCCTGCTCGAGGCTCACCACGCAATGTGTCCAACTACGCTCTGGGTCGGCGATCCACAGGAGGCTCGAACGCACGGCGAGCAAGGAATGGCGCTCTATGATCGGGAGCAGCACCAGTCGCTGGCCTTTGTTTTTGGCAATCATGATCCGGGGGTGTGCTGCCGCATGCACTCAGCGATGGCCCTGTGGTTTCTCGGGTACTCGCAGAAAGCCGTGGAGCGCAGCCGCACAGGCATAGCGATGGCAAGGGAGCTGTGCCATATCGGCACCCTCGTGAATGAGCTTCCGTTCGCTGGGATCATTCATCAGCTTCGCAGAGAGGCACCGGCGGTCCGGGAGATAGCTGAATCCCTGATCGTTCTCTCGACCGAGCACGGCTTTCCACAATGGCTAGAATTCGGAAAGGTATTGGACAGCTGGGCTCAGGCAGAACAGGTCGACGACGTTGGTCTCGTCGCCCAGCTTCGAGGAGCCATTGGCAATTATCGCGCCCAAAACGAGCTTTACCTTCCGTATTTTCTCGGGCTTTTGGCAGCGATAGAGCTGATATACGAGAAAGCTGACGAGGGCTTCGCTACAGTTAGCAAAGCGCTCGAAATGACCGAGCGAACTGGGTCCCGGCTTATGGACCCAGAGCTGTACCGGCTCAAGGGGGAGTTACTGCTACTCTCGCGTGGGCCGGGCCCTGAGCGGGATGCCGAGCTTGCGTTCCGTCATGCGATAGAAATCGCCCGGCGGCAGAACACGAAGTCTTGGGAGCTTCGCGCCTCGGCGAGTCTGGCTCGGCTATTAAGCCGTCAAGGGAAACGGGACGAAGCACGACAGACGCTCGCGGCTCTCTTTGGCTGGTTCACTGAAGGCTTCGATACGCGCGATCTGAAGGAGGCAAAGGCGCTGCTCGATGAGCTAGCCGCCTGACAACCAATTTCGAAACGGCCTCTTAGGCGTCGGCGCGCAGAACCCGGCCCCGCGTTTCCGGCAGCGCGTAGGCTGCGAGGAAGAACACACCGTAGGCCGCGACCGCGAAGATCGCAATCGCGTCGGCGAGCGATGTCGAAGCCGACAGCGGGTTGCTTTCGGAGAGAAGCTGACATCGACCAACGATTGAGGCCCGCCCGTTCGGTCGCGAATGACCCGGAGCGTCATCAGCCGCTCAGTTTTGTTGTGATGCATAACGTGGCTCTCGTTTAACGATGTGGTAGCGTGTCGGTCTCGCTTGGAGAGAGGACGCATGAGGCGACGCGATTTCATGACGCTGGCCGGCGGCGCGGCGACTGCGTGGTCGCTCGCGGCGCGTGCGGAACAAGCTCAACCCATGCGGCGCATCGGCGTGCTGATCGGCTTTGCGGAGAGCGATCCGGATGTGAAGTCTTGGTTCGCGGCTTTCCGGGGCGCGCTCGCGAAGCTGGGGTGGACGGAAGGCAGCAATTTTCGAATTGAACTTCGCTGGGCCGCCGATGATCCGGACAAGATGAAGACGTTCGCAAAAGAGCTGGTCGATCTGCGACCCGACGCAATCCTCAGTGTGACCACGCCCGTAACCGACGCTCTTGTCCGTGAGACGCAGACAATTCCCATCGTGATCGCGACAGTAGCCGATCCGATTTCCAGTGGCTTCGTCACGAACCTCGGACGTCCGGGCGGCAATGTTACCGGGTTCGCGCTTTACGAGCCCTCGATGGGCGGGAAGTGGCTGGAACTGCTCAGGCGAATCGCGCCGGGAGTGGCGCGAGTGGCGCTGCTTTTCAACCCGACGACAAGCGTCCCGATCAAATTCTACATGGCTTCAATTCAAGCCGCCGCGTGTTTACCGTCCAGGCGAGTACTGCTCCGGTTCACGCCCAGGATGAGATCGAAGGCGCTATCGCCGCACTAGCGGGCAATCCGGGCGCCGGCCTTATCGTAATGCCGGACCTATTCAACACGATAATCGTGACCTGATTATTGCTGTGGCGGCCCGCTACTGCATCCCCGCGATTTATTTCTTTCGCTCTTTCGCGGACTCGGGCGGCCTGATCTCTTATGGGCCTGATTTCGCCGAACAGTATCCGCGGGCAGCACGGTACATCGATCGCATCCTCAAGGGCGAGAAGCCAGGGGGCCTTCCGATCCAAATGCCAATCAAAGTACCGTTAGTCATCAACCTGAAGACGGCAAATGCGCTTGGCCTCGACGTGCCGCTGGGTCTGCTGAACGCTGCTGACTTATTGAATAGGTGCGCGGTTTTTCCGCAATTGCTCACGGCCAGTTCTGGCCCTTCGCGTCATTTCGCTTGGGCGCAGCAGTCAGGTCGCTTTTGGAGAGAAGCGGACATCAATTGGAAGGCAAGATCGGCCGGTTCAGTCGCGAATGACCCAAAGCTGCCGTTTTCAAGAGCCCGAGCTTACGTCGGCTGCCGCCGGAGAGCAGGCTAAGTGCGGCGTGTGCAGGTTCTTTCGAGTCTAATCAATGCTACGCTGGGTCAGTGCCGACGATCAAGCCAACACTAACCTGGCGGTAAGACGGAAGTCCGCCAGGTCGGACCCACAGTGGTTTCCACATCTGCAATCGGTCTCAACGAGCCTCAAGCCTTCAGGTCCGTTATCCGCATGATCGCAACCACGTTCCCATCGTTGTACGCCTGCTCTTTTGTATCGTTGTTGCAGGTCCAGACAAAGTTCTTCTTGGCCGTAAAGGTCTTTCCCTCCTGCTCGATCCGAAGCTCCCCCTCGGGGATGTGGCAGATCATGGCATTCATCATCGGGGGACCGGCTGTCTTCGATCCCGGCTGCATTATGACATCGCGCATTGAGACGGTCTTAAAACCGGGGATGAGGGATGGTGTCTCGCCGTCGTAAGCACGCACAACGACACCTGGCCACGGCGTTGTGTCCTTGTAACCCGTGGTTTCAGCGGCGGCTGGCTTCATCATGGCCGCCGAAGCCGCTGCCAACCCGATTCCCAATGCCGACCTTCGACCGATCTTGTTCATCGCTTCTCTCCCGACGTAACGCAACGAGCCGCCGCAAAAGCTGCGCGCGTTTCGTAGACTGTGAAATCGTGATGTGAAACCGAAAAGGAGGCGGTCTCTTAGGGTGCATACCTGCCGACAGCACTAGTACTGCTCGTTCGTCTCGAACGGTGACTTCGGCACATCCCGCTTCAACGGCAACTACATTCTACGAGACCCGACGCGCCTTAGAAATGCGTGTTTCGCCCAAGAGGCATAATGTCTCAGCTTGCTTAGAGCGCGAAGATCCGACCTCCGGCCAACTGAATATGGCAAGTCAGGGTCACTGACTGGTCCTGCGCTGGTCACAGTAGTGCGCGGCCACCAACCTGTAGCATCCCGTGCGGACGCGCGGCCTTCCCGCTCCCCTAAAACTCCACTCCTGCGGCATGGCGCCGCTCCCAGCGAAATACCGGACATGCTTTGATGGTACGACCCATTGGAGTGGGGCGCCGTGCCCGAGGACCGTGTCCAGAGACGACTAGCCGCGATCATGGCGGCCGACGTGGTCGGTTATTCCGCCCTTATGGAGCGGGCGGACGAAACAACCTATGCGAATTTCGAACTGTTCAAGCGACAGCTGGTCGAGCCCAGCCTGTTACGCAATGACGGACGGCTGATCAAGACAACGGGTGATGGCGCGTTAGCCGAGTTTGCCAGCCCTTTAGCCGCCATCAGAAGCGCAATGGAGATACAGGACGGTCTCGCCTCGGGCGGTTATGGCCTCAAGTTGCGCATCGGGATCAATCTTGGCGACGTTATCGTCGGCAAGGATGGAGACCTCTTTGGCGACGGAATCAACATCGGAGTCCGGCTGGAGGGACTTGCCGATCCGGGCGGCATCCTGATCTCCGGCAAGGTCCACGGCGAGGTTGACGGCAAGCTTGATGCCGCTTTTGAGGACCGTGGCGAACGGCAGCTGAAGAACATTTCAAAACCGGTCCGCGCTTACGCTGTACGCGCGGGAGTGCATAGCGCGCTGACCGAGAGGCTAAGTGCGGCGCCTCCACTTCCAGACAAACCCTCCATCGCCGTGCTGCCGTTCGAGAACATGAGCGGCGACCCCGAACAGGAATACTTCGCGGACGGAATGGTTGAGGAGATCATTACGGCGCTTTCGCGGTTCAAATCGTTGTTCGTGATCGCTCGCAATTCGAGCTTCGCCTACAAAGGCAAGCCCGTCGACATCAAACAGGTCGGTCGCGAACTCGGCGTGCGGTATGTGCTCGAAGGCAGCGTGCGCAAGGCGGGAGCCCGCTTGAGGATCACCGGACAGCTCATTGACGTTTCGACCGGCGCGCACCTCTGGGCGGACCGGTTTGACGGCGCGCTGGAGGACATTTTCGATTTGCAGGACAAGGTCACGCAGCAGGTGATCGGCGCCATAGCACCGGAACTTGACCGCGCAGAGATTGAGCGGGCAAGTCGAAGACCAATCGGCAACGTCGATGCGGTAACGGCATTCTACCGCGGCCTGCCCCATGTCCATTTTCCAACCACCATCGCGAACAATGACGCCGCTTTAAGAGATTTCGAAACGGCGATTGCGCTTGATCCGAGCTTTGCGCCTGCCTACGGCGGCGTTGCTGCCTGTCTTAGCTGGCGACGGGCTAACAGATGGCCTGGCGATATCGCCAGAGACGATGCGGAACTGCTGCGATTGGCCGAGCGCGCAATGGAGCTGGGTACCGATGACGCCGCCACGCTAAGCATCATAGGCTTCAATCTTTACTGGATTCGACTGGAGTTCGACGCCGGGGTTGAAATGGTGGAGCGAGCCATTCAAGCGAACCCCAACTACGCGCGCGCATACAATCTGAGGGGCAATTTTCGGGTTTGGGATGGCGAGTCCGACATAGCGATCGCTGACTATGAAAAAGCAATGCGCCTTAGCCCGCGCGATCCGTTCAACTACAATGCGATGAACGGGATCGGTCTTGCGCATCACAATGCCGGCAGACATGCAGAAGCGGCCCTGTGGACCGACAAGGCCGTTCGAGCATTCCCTCCGGCTTTTTTTGTCGGTCTACCCGTCGCCATCCTGTGCTACGTGGGAGCGGGACAATTGGCTGACGCGAAGAAACTGATGGCAGAATGTCTCCGTCAGCGTCCGGCGTGGCGCCGCTCCACCCACATCGAGCCGGGCTGGGTGCGATCGTCCGAACTGAGAGCGAAGCTTCTGGACGCGTGCATTCAGGCTGGACTGCCCGAATAACGACCGATATCGAAGCGCGTCGATGCATCGACTTGAATGATGTCGGCTCTCAGGACTAAACCGGACCCAGTGCAGCGAAGGGGACAACTTCTGCTATTGGCCCATCGCGACTTTTCGCTGCAATGCAGAACTTGGTCGCTATCGAGGGCATAACGGACATCGAGCAAGCCGTACCAATGAGTTCGCGCCTAGCAAGGTGCAGCGGTAGAACGCCCTCCTCGCGCGGACACTTGGAGTTGTCGCACTTGGGCCGTGACTTCGGGCCACGGCCTCGTTCGCGCCACCTACCGCATGGGCAGGTCCTAAGGCCTGCCCGTTTCCACTCCTTGTTGAAGTTGGCTGCGCTCGGGTTCTAAAGATTGACGTCCAAGCCGAACTCCCGTTTCACCGCGGCTTTGTATTCCTCATCGCTCGCTCCTCCACGGCGGACGATTTCCTCATCCGTCTTGCTCGCTCGCCACTCGAGAACTGGCACCGCGTCCGGTCCAACTGGATACCGAAGCTGCCAACTGTCGCTGTCGACGATCTTGAGTATTTGTTCTCCAACGACGTAAGGCGACGTCGGTGTTGAAAGTGACGCGTTGAACAAAGCGGCTAGACGTCGGGAATGCGGGTAAGGGCTATCCTTTAGCGGCGGCGTTCCTTTGGCGAAGATTGGTGTAGCGATAACACCGGGTTCAACGATCGCCACACGCACGTTGAACGCCTTCATTTCCTGCGCAAGACACTCGCTCAGCGCCTCAAGAGCCCACTTGGATGCGGCGTAGGCTGCTTGCGGAGCCATTGCTATTCGGCCGGCGACAGACGTTATATTCACGATGCAACCGTGCCGACGTTCGCGCATGCCCGGTATCACGGCCTTTATGCAACGTAGCGCACCGAAAAAATTGGTGTCCATGATTTTGCGGAAACTCTCCAACGGCACCTCTTCCACCGATCCGCCGCCCCCTATCCCAGCATTGTTCACGAGAACGTCTATGTTACCGTTCTCCGAGAGTGCTTTGCTGATCGTCTCGTTGACCGAAGCATCGTCGTCAACGTTAAGCGCAGCAAGCGTTACAGGGAGCTTCTCCGCCGAGATTATCTTCCGAAGTTCACCTGCCCCATCCAAATTTCGCATCGTCGCAATGACTTTATGGCCCCCACGCGAGAGCGTCACCGCGATCGCCAATCCGATACCGCTGCTGGTGCCGGTAACTAAGGCTATGGCCATTTTTACCTCCTTAAGTAAAGCGTGCCCATTTTAAAGATCTGAAATCACACCACTTGGAAAAATTCGCGTCAGTGTTGCGGCGTAGACAGTCTCAGGTCGTTGGTTCGATGTTCGCTTCGTGCCCCAATTTCGGAAGTGCCCCCTTCACTCGATGATGAAATCTGCGCTGCCGAGCAGCGTCGCCGGAAATTCAAGGCCGAGTGACTTTGCGGTCTTGAGATTGAGGGTCAGGTAAAGACGGGTAACTTGGATGAACGGAATGTCGCCGGGATTGCTGCCGCTCACAACTTGAGCCATTTGGTAGCCGCAGGACCGGCCCAATTCTTCCAGATCGAACGAATGAGACATTAATCCGCCGTTCTCAGCATGCTCTCTCCACGTATACATGGCAGGAAGGCGATATTTTGCAGCAAGTTCAATCAGCGTGACGCTATTGACCGCATTGATGCTGCTTTCGCTTATCAAGAGAGCGTCCGGTTTGCTCTCCGCGAACGAGGTGAAGACGCGCCGGTAGGTATCGGCGTCGATCTTTCCGTCCAACAGTGCCGGACTTAACGCAATATTGGCTAATTTGGCGGCCTGACGGAATACCGCACTGTAGGGTGAACCCTCCCAGAGTTTTGGTGGCAATGGCAAGATGAGGGCGAGGTTCGATAGTTTTGGCAGAACTTCTTTGATAAGCCCGATCCGCTTCCCCCAGATTTCCAATCCAGCGTCGATAGTGACGCCCGTTATGTTGCCGCCGGGGTGAGAGATGCTTTGGGCAAGCCCCAAAGCGACAGGATCGGGGCCGATGGTGACAATCGGTATCGTCGTCTTCGTGGATTTGAACAATAAAGTGATTTGGCTGTAGGCTGAGCAGATCGCGTCAGGACGTGCAGCGACAATATCGCGGACCAACTGTGGAAACCGATCAGTATCTCCCTCTGCGGAATATCTTTCGATGACGAGGTGCTTCCCTTCAACGAGGCCGTGACGGCTCAACTCGTCGAAAAACCCACGGTAAATGGGATTATAGCTTGCGACCATTTGCGAAGCGGGTTCGGCTGCACTAACAATCGCGATCCGCTTCGTCTTCGCCGGTTGCTGCGCACGCGCCACAAGCGGTGATGCCACCGCGCCGCCGACGAGCGTGATGAACTCGCGCCGCCTCATTCGATCACCTCGTCGGCGGTCGCAAGCAGCGCGGGTGGTATTTCCAGACCCAGCGCTTTGGCTATCTTAAGATTAATCACCAACTCGTACTTGGTCGGCGCTTGTACAGGTAATTCGCTCGGCTTCGCGCCTTTGAGTATGCGATCCACATACGTCGCTGCACGCCTGAAGGTATCGATCGTATTCGGGCCGTAGGAGGCGAGGCCGCCGCTCAAAACGCCGTAGCGGAAAGCATGGATCCCCGGCAGTCGGTGACCCATCGCGAGCGAATTGATCAATTCCTGATGGGCCGCCGCAGACGCGGATGCGGTTACGATCAAACCGCCGTTCGGCTCCCGCGCGAAGGTATCGATAGCGCGCTTCAGCTCATTGGGATCGCGTGGGTCAATCACGCTCAACTCCACGACGGATGAAGCCGCGGATTGGATTGCTGCGAATTGGCCGATCCCGGCGGCGAAGGCGGGATCGCGAATGACCGCTATCCGCGTCACGCGCGGCGCAATCTGTTTGAGTAGTTCAAGCCATTTCCCTCCTATGCTGTATTCGAACGCAGTAAATCCGGTGATGTTGCCGCCCGGACGCGCCGGGCTAGTGACATAACCGGCACCGACCGGGTCAACGACATTCGCGAACACGATTGGCACACTTCGAGCGATCCGCTGTAGCGGGGCCACACTCTGGCTGGCGGACGCGAGAATGACATCCGGGTTCAGCCCAACCAACTCCTCCGAGTATTCGCGATAGCGCTCAATATCGTCTCCTGCCCAGCGGATAGTGGCTCGAACGTTGTCGCCCTCGTTCCACCCGAGTTTTTGCAATGCCTGCATCAACGCGGCAATGCGTGCCTGTCCTTCGGATGCGTCCGAGCGAAAATTCATAAGCACGCCGATCCGGCGCGTCCCGGTTGGCTGTTGCGCCTGCGCAACGAGCGGCCATGCCGCAGCCCCAGCAAGCCCTGCGATGAACTCCCGCCGCCGCATGCCAATCCCCAAAGGATCAGACCTGTCGCAGTCTACCGGTATAAATCCGATATCCGAAAGAGGTTTGGAACTGTCGCCGGAAAAATCTTTGGTGGTCCGAGGTGAAAAAGGTAGAACGCCCTCCTCCCGCGAAACTTGAATTGTCGTTCTTAGGGCCGCGTCGCGGCTAGGTCTGTTCATCCCTCAACAGCAGACATGCGGGAATTGCATCGGCATGTCCGTTTCGTGCCATGAACGGACTCATGCAGCGCACAAATTGAATTTCTACTCGATCAGCTCGTCAGCTCGACCGCTTAGCGCGAGCGGAACGGTGATCCCGAGTGCCTTTGCAGTCTTGAGGTTGATCATCAGCTCTACCTTGGTCACCCTTTGGACCGGCAGATCACCCGGCTTCGCTCCTTTGAGAATTTTCCCGGTGTAGATGCCGAACAGACGGAAGGTTTCCGTTTCATCGGCTCCGTAGCTGATCAGGCCGCCGGCCGCGACGAACGGGCGATACATGGAGATCGCGGGCACCGCGTGATGAAGCGACAATGCGCCAATCTGCTCCATGCGCGAACCGAAGAAAAAATAGGGGCCGATGACGAGCGCGTCGGCTCGCAATGCTGCAAAGACCGTATCCAAGTCGTGATCGGTGCTCGCCTGCAGGACATGGAGCTGCATTCCGAGGGCGGGAGCCGCCGCCTGCAGGGCGCCTATGAATTGCTCGGTAACAGCCGGAGCGGAAGGATTGACAAGGACGGCAATGTTGGTTGCCGCAGGCATCAATTCGCGCAGTAGCTCCAGCCGCTTTTGCCCCACCTCGACGTTCAAATTGGTCACGCCCGTCAGGTTTCCGCCCGGCCGATTTAGGCTTGCTACAAGGCCGAGCTTGACTGGATCACCGGCTGTCTCGAACACAATCGGAATTGTGGCAGTCGCCGCCTTTGCCGCCACTGACGAAGGACTACCGCCCGCCGCAATTACGGTCACCTGACGGTGAACCAATTCGGCCGCGAGCACCGGCAGTCGATCGTCGTGGTCCCCCGCCCAACGATATTCGATAGCCACGTTCTGGCCCTCGATGTACCCTTCCTCTTTCAGTCCCCGGGCGAAAGCACGAAGACGGGTCGCGTATGCGTGAGGCGATCCACTGTTGAGGAAGCCGATCACCGGCATAGCACGCTGCTGAGCGCGCCCGGCGCGCGGCCACGCCGCCGCGGTGCTGCCGAGAAGCGTGATGAACTCGCGTCGCTTCATGGTCGCCCCCTTTAGGCAGGCAACCACCCTACCACGTCTATGAGCGATGGGTTTTGCGACACAGTAAAATTAGCAGCTGAGGTCCGAGACGGGTCGATGCTGTCGAAAAATACCGTGGTGTCGTTGGTTTTGCTGTCGGGAGGCGTTTTTCTGGCAGACGTTGGAGCCTGATCGGCAAGCACCCGCGACCGGCTTGGCGACTTACCCAATCGCCCTACAGG
>Ga0210401_10003825_pt1 | contig 15929 bp, 9 predicted proteins | sample IncBWH32MmetaG_FD_150866 | JGI IMG/M metagenome (GOLD analysis project Ga0210401, IMG submission 150866) | Forest soil microbial communities from Barre Woods Harvard Forest LTER site, Petersham, Massachusetts, United States - Inc-BW-H-32-M | ecosystem: Environmental > Terrestrial > Soil >... | reverse complement strand
CCCCCGCCGCTGCGTAAGGGATCCACGCGTAATAGCCGACTTTTTTCGTATCGAATCCACGAACGTCGTACAAATATTTCGGCAACCAGAAGAGATAAAAATACCAGGCGGCATCGCTGAGGAACTTTGCGACTACCAATCCCCACACTTCAATGAAGGAAAACAGACGGAACCACGAAATCGAGACGGCCGCTTCGTTTTCGTGCGCGAAGACCTCGTCGATTTCCTCACGTTCCCTGCCGGTCAAAGCAGAATGCACAGCGGGAGGAAAATAATCGCGCATCCACCAGATCGTCCAAAGCAAGCCGACAGCACCAACAGCGAAGAAAACCCATCGCCAACCGGCGACCGAAATGATGCCGGCGATCAGCGGCGGAGCGACCACGGCGCCTACGGCCGTGCCGCCATTGATGATGCCCATCGCCAGAGAACGCTCTTTGATCGGAAACCATTCGGCGACAGCGCGCGTGGCCGCTGGAAATCCTCCTCCTTCGCCCATGCCGAGAAGAAAGCGGCAGACGCCCAGCGCCATGACGCCGGTGGCGAGTCCATGGGCCGCGCACGCGAGCGACCACCAGATCATGATCAACAGGAAACCGCGTCGCGTTCCGAGCGCGTCAAGCAAGCGGCCGCCGCCCATGTACATCGCGGCATAAGCGGTGAGGAAAAGAGCCTGGAGGTGGGAAAACTGTTCGTTGGTGACGGGAAAATCACGCTGGATCGCCGCGATGGCGACCGAAACCGTCTGGCGGTCGAGGTAGCTGATCGCGATTGCGGCCCCTATCAGGAAAGCAATGCGCCAGCGTAGCCTCATCGGGATCTTTAACGCTTCCGTGTCCGTGGACGCGGGGACTGAATCGCCAGCTGCGAAATTCGGCTTTGAACCTGCGAGCTCTGCTTTTCGAGATTGGCGCGAGAGAGCAGATTCTGCACGTCGAGCAAATGCTCGCTCATGCGCTTGCGTGCTTCAGCCGGGTCGCCCTGCACGATGGCCGAATAGATCCGTTGATGGAAAATCATCGTGTGTTCGACCGAGACGAGGCGAGAGGTCATTTCAATCAGCTTGTGCAGCGACTGGTGGATCACCGTGAAGAGCATGCTGCAAACGCGGCTGCCCGCAGCGTCAAAAATGATCTTGTGGAACTCGAGGTCGTGCTTGCTGAGCGAATCGGTGCTTTTGCCGCTGGCCTTCATCGCTTTCATTTCGTGGCGCAGTGCCGCGTGGTCCTTGGCGGTGGCGCGCGTGGCGGCGCGCGCGGCAAGCTCCGGCTCCACAATGATGCGCGCTTCCATCACTTCATGGAACGAAATCCCGTTGAGCAAGATAAGGAACTCGAGCGACTCGGCGAGAACCGAGCTATCGCCGCTGGTGACGTACGTGCCGTCACCGACGCGCTGCGAGATCACTCCCATGATTTCCAGAACTTTCAGAGCCTGGCGCAGCGAGGAACGACTTACCTGAAACTTTTCAGCCAGATCGCGCTCGGCAGGCAAGCGGGCGCCGGTGCTGAGAGTACCTTCTGAAATCAGCCACTTGAAGGCGGTAAGCAGCCTGACGGTTACATCTTCTTTTGGAGCAGACAATGACGGCGCAGCGGATGACATCGAATAACCTCTATCGCAGTATGAGATTAGGTCACACCCGGGGAGCGGGCCGGTTTCAAGGAGCGAGAGAGCCTTCTGCAACGGCCCAGCAGACTCTCTACACTCCAGTATAAGTGGAACCAACGTCTCCCGTACAGCCTGCGGGCCTAACCCTCCTGCGGAATACGATTTGCGCTAGTACTTCAGCGCTTCGCGCGTTGTGAGTTCGCTGGGCGGCCACTCGCCAGCGATTGTCACCTGCAGCTGCCCCTTTTGGCGAATATCATCAGAGGCGCTGCCAACCATGATGTCAAAAGTTCCGGGCTGCACGACGAACGTGCCTCTCTGTGAATCCCAATACGAGAGCTGCTCGATCGGCACAGTGAACGACACATTCTTCGTTTCGCCTGGCTTCAGATTGAGACGCTCGAAACCCTGCAACTGTTCTTTCGGCCGCTTCACCGGAACGTTGTTGTCATGCACATAGAGCTGTACGACTTCATCGCCAGCGCGCTGGCCGCCGTTTTCGACGTCGACGCTCACCGTGACGCGAGCGTTGCCCTCGACGCTGCTTGGGGAAATCTTGAAATCGCTGTAGTTGAACGTCGTGTAGCTCAAGCCGTGACCGAACGCGTACTCGGGGCGGCCGTCGTAATACATATACGTGAAGCCGCGAGTGATGTCGTAGTCGGTCATCGGAGGAAGGCCCTGCGTGCCGGCATAGACCGTGTATGGCAATTTTCCGCCAGGGTTGTAGTCGCCAAAGAGCACGTCAGCAACGGCCGTTCCGCCCTCTTCACCGGCCCAGAACATGTCCAGAACGGCCGCAGGTTCGGTTGCCCCGCCACCCTGGCCACCGGCTGCTCCGCCGCCGCGGCCACCTCGGCCTCCTCTGCCTCCACGGCCTGCAGGCGCTGCTCCGGCTGCCGGCGCGGCTGCTGCCGCAGCGGGGGCTGGCGCGCCACCCCGTCCAAAGCCTGGCCCGCCGATTGCGACCGGGCCGCCGTTCAAAAGAACAACAATCGTATTCGGGTTTGCCGCAAGCACGGAGCGCATGAGCTGCGATTGAACCGGAGGCAGATTGAGGCTCAAGCGATCGATGCCTTCGCGCTCGAGCACTTCGTTAATCCCCAGGAAAAGAATCGCCGCGTCGGCTTGCTTGGCGACGTCGGCGGCCGCCGCGTCGCTGGCCAGCGGATCGTCCGATTCGAGGATGCCGCTGCCACGAGCATAGAGAACTTTCACGCCCGATCCGACTTTGGTCTGAATGCCTTCGAGCGGCTTCACGAATTTGGAATAGAGGCCTGTGTAGTTTGGGCCGGTCTGCGCAAAATCGGCGAACGGGCCGATCACGGCGATCGTCTTTAACTTGCTCTTGTCGAGCGGAAGGGCGTTGTTTGTATTCTTCAGCAGGACGATCGATTCCTGCGCCTGCTTGAGCGCGAGTTGCCGGTGCGCGGCCGAATCGATCATGTCCGGACCGTATTTGCTGAACGGAACCATCGACGGTGGATCGAATTCGCCCAGCCGGAAGCGCACAGTGAGGACGCGACGCAGCGAGCGGTCGATGTCGGCTTGCGTGAGGAGTCCCTTCGCAAGGGCGTCAGGCAATGCACGCGCGTACGCGCCATCGTCAAGATCGCTGCCGGCAAGGATGGTCTTCGCGGCGGCTTCGGCGAGCGTTGAATATTTCTTGTGCGCGGTCACCAGATTGTTAACCGCTCCGCTATCGGGCACGACAAATCCGTCAAATCCCCACTCATCGCGGAGAATATCGGTGAGCAAGAATTTGTTTTCGGCGTTCGGCATGCCGTTAAGACCGTTATAGGAGGACATGATGGAGGTCGCATGGCCCTCCATAATTCCCGCCTTGAATTGCGGGAGGAAATACTCGCGCAGCATGCGCTCGCTGACGACATCGGTCGAAGTGCTGACGCGATCGACTTCCTGGTTATATACGGCGTAGTGCTTGAGCGTCGCCGCCAACTTCAGATACTTGCCGTCACCCTGCGTGCCCTTCACGTAGGCGACCGTAGTTTTCGATGCAAGCAGCGGGTCTTCACCGAACGCCTCCCAGATTCTTCCCCACCGCGGATCGCGGTCCATATTAATGACGGGCGAGCGGTAGACCAGGCCGTTATGTCCGACGCGGCTGCCGTCGGGCAAGATTGTGATCTCTTGCCCTCGGGCTTGGTCGGTTTGGCCCGAAACCGTGTGCCAGTAGTTGTAAATCGCGCGGCCTTCATCGGCGATCGCGCCAGCGACTTGCTGCGTCAACGCCGGATCCCACGTGGCTGCCATACTCAGCGGAATCGGAAACATCGTGGTCGGCTTGGTCCAAACGATTCCGTGCAGGCTCTGGTTCCAGCCGTTCATCGCGGGAACTTTCAGGCGGTCGATCGCAGGCGCGGTCGTGCTCAGCAGAGAGGTCTTCTCTTCCGGCGTGAGACGCTGCAGCAAATCGTCGACGCGCTTGTCGATCGGTTGCGAGGGATCGAGATAGAGCGCCTGCCCCTGTGGCTGAGGCTGGGGCTTTGGTTCGGGCTGTGCGCCTACGAAAAACGGCGCGATCACTGCCGCCGCGGCGATCCCCAAAAGAACTCTCTTCATCTTCATGTCGTAGCTCCTGAGCGCATCTGGATAAGCTTTGAAGGCATACCACAAGATTTCTGCTGAGGGGACGGGAAGCATCGCTTCCCGCCCCTAGCGTTCAAGTTCAGGGCGAGCGGCGCCCCCAATGTTCCATTGCATACTGCTTTCAGGCAATTTCCACAGCTCCTTCCGCGCGGCCTCGTCAGAACTCGTACTTCAAAGCGAATTGAATCTGCCGTGGCGTGTTGCTTGTGCCGCTAACGGTCGGGTTCGTGCTGCTATCGGTCGCGGTGCTCGGTCCCGCGAAGTAGGCCGAGTTCGGGAGATTGAAAGCTTCCGCCCGGAACTGAAGCTTTCCATACTCACGAATCGAGAAAACCTTGGACAAAGAGACGTCGGAATTCGAATAGAGCCCGCTGCGGCAGATATTGGTACCGGCAGTGCCGTAGGTATATTGCGCGGGATCGACGAAATGGGTCTTGTCGAAGTAATTGGTGAGTGAATGCGTACCCCCGCAACCCGGCAGGATCTGGTTGGGGTGCTGGCCGCCGATTCCGTTGTTCAGTTCGTCGGTATTGATCGAGGGCGTGAATGGCATGCCGCTGCGGAACGTGGTGAGACCGGAAACCTGCCAGCCACCAATCACGCCGTCCAGCAAAGCGCCGCCGAGGCCGTTCATATTGCCGAGGAAGCGCTTGCCCTTTCCGAATGGCAGCGCATAGCCGACGCTAAAGGTGATCGCTTCTGGAATGTCGCCGCCCGACTTGGTCCAGCGGAAGCTGGTTGGTCCCCCGTAAGCGAGGGTCTGGCCGTACACCGACGCCTTCGACATGGTGTAGGCCAGCTGATACCACAAGCCGGCCGAGTAGTGTTTTTGAATTTTTACCTGCAGCGAATTATAGAGCGTGCGGCTGTTCTGCGTGTTGTAGGAAATCACGCCGTAAATCGGATACGGTCTGCGCGCCTGAATGTTGCCGGGTCCGGCATTCGGGATGTTCGTTGAGAGTCCTCCCGCCAGGTCGTTGCCCTTGGTGCCCACATAATCGGCTTCGAGCAACATCCCGAAGGCCTGCTGCTGGATGCCGAAGCTATAGTTGGTGACCCGGGCGTTGTCTGCGCTCAAAGGAAGCGGAGACCAGGAAACAGGCGAATTGGCCGGGTTCAATCCTGCGCCCAACGGCTGGCCGAGGAAGAAGTTTGACGTGGGTTGCGTCGGCACAACTTTCGTCGTCGCCGTCAGGCTTTCCACCAGGTTGAACGGGAGGAAGTTGAAGTTCAGCCGGACGTTGGTGCTTTCCGGTTCATAGTAAAGACCCCATCCTCCGCGGATCACTGTCTTGTCGCCAAACGGTCTCCAGGCCAGCCCGAAACGAGGACCGAATTGATAGTTGTCGTTCTTGGTTATCGCGAGTGGCGCCCCCGCCTGATGGCTGGTCTGAATATATTGTTGATAGAGCGAATATCCGAGTGCTCCGTCGGGCTGTGCGTTGACGTTCACCGTATCGGTCGAGCTTGAAACGATAATCGGCTGCGCGAGTGCGGGATTGAACCCGGCCCCTTGACCCTTGTAAGGCGTGAGCCACGGATTGTATTCGTATCGCAAGCCGATATTGAGAGTCAGTCTGTTTGTAACCTTCCAATCGTCCTGCGCGAAAACGTGATCGTACGTCCCGATGCCGCCCCAGTAGCTGCCCGGCGGCACCATGTAGGAGCGAGACGAGCTGGCGGGCCAACCCAGCAAAAAGTCAGCGAACCCGTTACCCGTGCCGCCTGTCGGGTTGTTTTGCGTCATCACGCCGCTGTAATTGAAGCTGCCGTCGCCAGTACGCGTGTCGGTCAATAGTGCCGAGCGGTGATAGATTTCGAGGCCGAATTTCAGGATGTGCTTGCCTTTGATCCAGGTCACGTTGTCGTGGATCTCATAGGCAGCGCGGTTCTGCGTTTTCGGTCTGCCGTCGCCAGCCTGCCCCTGGAACCCCGCATAGCCTGTCAAACTGAACGTCGGGAAGCTGGAGTAGGCGGGTGTAACCAAGCCCGCCAGGAAAGACGGATCGATGCCGGCGGCCGTGTCCATGGCTACGCCCTGTCCCTGGAAGTAGGCCGTCGACCGATACTGCCCCTCCAAACGGCTGAACAGAACCGTATTCACGATCCTGGGTCCGAAGGTGCTCGTGAGGATTCCCTCGTAGTTCGTCGCCGGACCTTGCAAGTATGTGGAACCCAAAGTCGGGAACGAAGCAAAGTCGGTTTCCCGGTTTCGATCTGTGCTGTACCGCAGAGAAACTCGGTGATTCGATTTGATCTGCTGGTCGAGTCGCACGACGACTTTGTCGACGTCGTAAACGTTGTTCGGCACCGAAATATATCTGTAGGTGGTAACGCCGTTCGACACGGAAGTGGAGTTGTATGCGGGGATCAACTGCATGAAATACTTCGCGGTCTGGTCGATTCGATTCGGTGGGATTACGTTGGGTGTGCCGTTGTAGCTGAACTGCGTGCGGGCTCCGCCGGCCACCGTTGTGAGCGGGTCGTAGATTTTGAAGTCGCCGGGTTGAGTAAAGTTACCGGAGCGCTCGGCCGGACTCGGCACAACGTTGTTGCTCACCTGGCCTTCGATTTGTCGTCCACCTTCGTAGCCGAGGAAGAAAAATGTCTTGTCTTTTCCGTTGTAAAGATGGGGAAGGCCAAGTGGGCCGCCAATGACGCCGCCGAACTGATTGCGCTTCAACTCCTCTTTGTTTTGAGGCAGCGCGAAGTAGTTTCGAGCGTCCAGTTTTTCGTTGCGGAAAAACTCGAACAGATCGCCGTGATATTGGTTTGTTCCGGATTTGGTCGTCGCGTTGAGCGTGCCACCGGGACCGGAGTACTCGGCCGAATAGGGGTTCGTTTCGACGTTGAATTCGCCGAGCGCATCGATGGAAGTCTGAATGTAGGTCCCGCCCTCGTGCTGTTCGGTGATGTTCGCGCCGTCCAGCAAGAAGACGGTCATCTGGCCGCTGACGCCGTTGACCACGTTGCCATTCACGTTTTCTGGCCGGACGTTTTGGGTGTTGCCGGTTGCCGGCAGGTTGACGTCGCCAGGGGAGAGCGCGGCAAGCTTGGTGTAGTCCCTGCCGTTGAGCGGAAGGTCGACGATTTCGTGGTTTGTGACCGTCGTTCCCAAGGCGCCGGATTCGGTGCTCAGCTCGGGGGTGCCGGCCACAACCTTTACTTCGGTGACAGTCGATCCGATTTTCAGCTCGGCGTCCTCGGCGACGGACTGGCCGACGGCTAGCTCGACGCCGCTTTTCACTTCCGTATCAAAGCCCGGCGAGGTCATCGTCACCGAGTAGGTTCCCGGATCAAGCGGGGTAACCACGTAATTTCCATCTGTGTCTGTCTGGACTGTAAGCGTGATGTTGGTCGCGGTGTTGGTGACTTTAACTGTGGCGCCCGCAACACTGGCGTGCTGAGGGTCGGTAACATTGCCAACGATGCGGCCGGATTGAACCTGCGCAAAGGCCGTCCGCTCGCCAGCGAACAGAACAATCGCGAGCAGCAAAAGGAATCCCCACGTCTTCCTTGCGTTCGTATACATTTCCCCCTCCTTGCCGAATCCCACCCCTAGTAGGCCGTGCCTGCAGATGGCTCCGCTCACCCAGCTGGACCATCGCCTTGGTTGGCATCGGAAACGCGCGAATGGTAGTACCAATAAAAAAACGTGTCAAGGCAAAAGTTAGAATTCCCCCACACCCGATCCGCAGGCTTTTTCTCAAGTAATTTGGGCGTTTTCGCGCAAACCTGGAGCGCGGTTCTACCACTGCCCCGGTCGCTTCGAGGCAGGCGCGACCTGGCCGTGGGGGATGTCTCGCCTGAAAATTCTGCGCGATGCGAAAGTTTTTGCGGATCAAGAGAGTCGATTCGGGTCAGTTGCGGCTCTCGCTGGTGACGCAAGCGAAAATAAGGCCTAATTTCGGGGATTTTCGATTGTTTCTTCTTTGTGTTACACTGCGTCCTGTTTCGAGCTGCCACGACAATTGAACTAGCATGATTTATTATTCGCGACGATCAAGCTGATCCGCTCCGGATATTGGCTGGTCCAATCGAGCCAGCTCTCGAAAGACTGCCGCACAAGGGAAGGCCATGAAGATCACCGAGGTCCGCACGCGGGTTGTTGAATGGAGGGGCAAGAGCGTCGCCCCGCAACCCCATTTCTGCACGAATCCAATGGACCTGCTTGATCTGGATGGCGATGCGATGGCCGGCTTCCGCTTTCACGGTTGGCTGATTGTCGAAGTCTTCACCGACAGCGGCATCGTCGGTATCGGTAATGCAGCCCTCGCTCCTCGAATCACAAAACAGGTAATCGATGTCTACTTGAAGCCGCTGCTGATCGGCAAAGATCCGTTCGACACAGAGTTTCTGTGGCAACTGATGTATCGCAAGACCATGGCGTTTGGCCGCAAAGGGATTGGAATGACGGCCATCAGCGCGATCGACATCGCACTGTGGGACGTGATGGGCAAAGCGAGCAAGCAGCCGGTGTTTCGCCTTCTCGGCGGTCGAACGAAAAAGCGCATTCCTGTGTACGCGAGCCGGCTCTACAGCCAGTGCCTCGAGAAACTTGCGGCCGAGGCGAACTCTTACAAGGACGCCGGCTACACAGCGATGAAATTGCGGTTCGGTTGGGGACCGGTGGATGGCGCGGCCGGCGTTCAGAAAAATCTGGACCTCGTGCGTACCGTGCGCGAAGTGATCGGCGACGGCATCGATTTGATGGCCGATGCTTACATGGGCTGGAACCTCGATTATGCAAGGCGAATTGTGCCGCTGCTCGAACCCTTCAATCTGCGCTGGCTCGAAGAGCCTGTGATCCCGGACGACATCGGCGGATACGTCGCCCTGAAGGCTATGGGACGAATTCCGATCGCAGGCGGCGAACATGAATTCACTCTGTACGGTTTCCGCGAACTCCTGGACGCTCGGGCCGTCGACTATATTCAATTTGATACCAACCGCACCGGCGGCATCACGCAGGCCCGCAAGATTGCGGCGCTTGCTGAAGGATACTCGGTGCCGGTCGTCCCGCACGCGGGACAGATGCACAACTTCCACATCGTCATGTCGAGCCTCAACAGTCCGATGGCGGAATTCTTTCCGATCGTCGACGTGGAAGTCGGCAACGAACTGTTCTGGTACATCTTCAAAGGCGAACCGAAGCCGGTCGACGGCCACATCGATCTTTCAGACGACCTACCGGGCCTTGGATTGACGATCCAGGAAGATGCGTTGAGCAAATTCGAAGTTATCGAATAAGGACGGCTCTGCACACTCGTCCCTGCCAGAGGTAAGTGCGCACTTTGGTGCTATCCAAGAGCGCAACGCTCCCCAAGGTCGCCCCCGCGGATTGGGCACGCCAAAACTTGCGCCAAACGACGCTCGGCCCGGCGACCTTTTCTCGAATCGTTGACCGTCGATTCCGCACATGATAGTAATTGGTCCGACCATAGCCATTCTGATCGGCGAAAAGACTGAAACTCGCTTGAGATTTCGGCAAAGGCGGCTGCTGCTCTGACGGCTGTGAATCTCCCCGGAGCAGGAGTAGAGTAGGACGGTTTGTTTGCGGCACCGAGAGGATTGAGCGCGCCCAGGCACACGCGATGGCAATTCCTGTTTCGATTCTTCTTTTCCAATCCGCTCCGGCGCATCTGATCCACCTCAACGCAGTGGATCTGGCGATCATTATTATCTATTTCGCCGCGGTTCTGGCCGTCGGCTTTTATCTGAAGAGCCGCACTGAAACCGGCGACGACTTTTTCCTCGCCGGACGCGAAATGACAGCATGGATCGCCGGACTCAGCTTTCTTTCCGCGAACCTTGGGTCGCTCGAGCTAATGGGTTGGGCAGCCGCCGCCTATCAGTACGGCATTCTCGCGGCGCACTGGTATTGGATCGGCGCGATTCCCGCCATGCTGTTTCTTGGCATCGTGATGATGCCCTTCTATTACATCAGCAAGACGCACTCGGTCCCCGGCTATCTGCAATTGCGATTCGGCGAACCGAGCCGCGTCCTCTCCGCCGTGACCTTTGCTTTCATGACCGTTCTGATGAGCGGCATCAATATGTACTCGATGGCGCTGGTGATGAAGGTCGTGCTCGGTTGGGACATTCACGTCAGCATCTGGGTCTCCTCGCTCACCGTTGCTGTGTACGTCGCGCTCGGCGGATTGCGGTCCGCCATCTTCAACGAAGTCCTGCAGTTCGTTCTGATCTGGCTGGGCGCGCTGCTCATCCCCATCCTTGGGCTGGTCGAAGTCGGCGGCTGGACGAACTTGAAGCAGCAGATCGCGCGCAACGTCGGCAACACGAACTACACGCATCTTTGGAGCACGCTCGGCTCTTTCAGCGACAACCCGATGGGCATCCATTGGACAGGGATTGTCCTCGGTCTCGGCTGGGTGATTTCGTTTGGCTACTGGACGACCGACTTTCTCGTCGTGCAGCGTGTGCTTGCCGCCAAAGATCTCCGTGCCGCGAAGACGGCGCCCATCATCGGCGCCGGATTCAAAATGCTCGTGCCTTTCATTGTGATTCTGCCCGGCCTGCTTGGTCTTGCCGTGTTGCCGATGAAGCTCACCGGAGAAGCCGCGGCCGTCGCGAGCGGTGGCCACAGCTACAATGAGGTGCTGCCGCTGATGCTGGCGCGTTATTGCGGTCCCGGCCTGCTCGGTCTGGGAATTACCGCGCTGATCGCAGGATTTATGTCCGGCATGGCCGGCAATGTGACGGCTTTCTCAACGGTCTGGACTTACGATATCTATCGCGCGCTGATCCGCAAGAACGCGTCCGACAAACACTATCTTGCGATGGGTCGCTGGTCGACGATCGTCGGAGTTCTGGTCAGTATTGGCACGGCGTACCTGGTGATGCAATTCCTCAGCATCATGGATTACGTACAAGCACTCTTCAGTTTTTTCATCGCGCCGCTTTTCGGCACCGTGCTGCTGGGAATGCTCTGGAAGCGCGCTACGGCCGCTGGCGGATTCTGGGGATTGCTACTCGGCACGCTCTCTTCGATTTTCATGTGGCTGTGGGTGAAGATTAACCCGCAGGCGCTTTCGATCATTGCGCTTTCCTCCCACGCCAAAGATATGGCGGAAAATATGTACCGCGCGCTCTGGTCTTGGATCGTTTGCGTCGTCGTGACGATTGCCATCAGCTTAATGACCAAGCCGCCCGATGAAAAGCAACTCGTCAATGTAGTCTATGGTGCAACGGTGATTCCGAGCGAGGGTGACGTTCCCTTTTATCAGCGGCCCATTTTCTGGGCGGGAATCGTTTTCGTCGGCTTCCTGGCGCTGAATCTTTATTTCTGGTAAACGCGATGGCACACGAACAAAGCTCGTTTTCGATCTGGTACTTCATCGGTTTACTGGTCGGCCTCTACGGAGTGCTGATCCTTGGCGCCGGCATCCACGATCTGGTTTCGCCGCCAGCGACGACATTGGCGTTGGCAAATCTGCACGCCGGAATCTGGTGGGGCGCTGTTTTGATCGTCTTCAGCGCCATTTGCATCTATTTTTTCCGTCCCGGGAGAATGGGGTAGTCACGCTCTATGCCAAAACAGATGACGTTCGGACTCATCGTGGGAAACCGCGGATTTTTTCCCGATCATCTTGCGAAATCGGGCCGCGAAGAAGTACTCGGAGTCCTCAAGAATCTGGGTTTCGATGTAGTCGCTCCAGGACCGGACGAAACAAAGTATGGCGCGGTCGAAACGCGCGCCGACGCCAAAAAGTGCGCAGCTCTGTTTCGGGCCGATCGCGAAAAAATCGACGGCGTCATCGTGACGCTCCCCAATTTCGGCGACGAAAAGGCCATCGCCGATACGCTGCGCATGTCCGAATTGAATGTCCCCGTTCTGGTGCACGCGTTTCCGGACAATGCAAATCGGATGACCATCGCCGATCGCCGCGACAGTTTCTGCGGCAAGATGTCGGCCTGCAACAACTTGCAGCAGTTCGGCATTCGCTATTCGCTCACGACATTGCACACCGAATCCCCTTCGTCTGACACGTTTCGCAACGATTTGAACTGGTTCGCCGCCGTTTGCCGCGTCGCCAACGGCATGCGCAGACTGCGGGTCGGTGCGATTGGCGCACGGCCCACGGCATTCAACACGGTTCGCTACAGCGAAAAAATCCTGGAAGCAAACGGCATCACCGTCGACCCGATCGATCTTTCGGAGATTTTCGGCCGCATCGAGCGCATGAAAGACGATGATCCGGCCGCGCACGAGAAACTCTCGACCATCGGCCAGTACACTTCGACCGAAGGCATCCCCAAAACCGCGCTGATCAAAATGGCCAAGCTCGGCGCTGTTGTCGAACAGTGGATGAAAGCGAACGACCTGGCCATCAGCGCCGTTCAATGCTGGACTTCGATGGAGGAATATTTCGGCGTCGTGCCCTGCACCGTGATGAGCATGATGAGCAACGACCTGCTTTCGAGCGCCTGCGAAGTCGATATCGCCGGAGTGCTTGGCATGCACGCGCTGCGGCTCGCTTCGGAAACGCCAAGCGCGTTGCTTGATTGGAACAATAACTATGGTGAGAATCCGGACAAAGCCGTTTGTTTTCATTGCAGCAATCTGCCCAAGCATTTCTTCCAATCGATGAAGATGGATTTTCAGGAGATCATCGCCGGCACCGTCGGCAAGGCGAATACGTTTGGCACCGTCGTCGGCCGCGTGAAGGCCGGGCCGATGAGCTACGCGCGTTTTTCCACCGACGATCTTGACGGGAAGATTCGCGGCTACGTCGGCGAAGGGAAATTCACCAGCGATCCGCTCGAAACCTTCGGCGGTGCGGGCGTGGTTGAAATTCCGCGGCTTCAGGAACTGCTCCACTACATCTGCGAAAACGGATTTGAACATCACGTCGCCGCAAACCTTTCGCTTACCGCCGCGGCCGTCCACGAGGCCGCCACAAAATATCTCGGTTGGCAGGTTCACTGGCACAAATGATCGTCGCCGGCGTCGATTTCGGCACACTGAGTGTTCGCGTTTCGATTGTGGACAGCGAACGCGGCCGCCTCGGCACGGGCGTCTCTGAATACCCGCTCCATCGCAAGCGTGAGGATCCCGACTACGCGACGCAGAGCCACGCCGACCACATGGCCGCGCTCGCGAGCGCCACAAAAAAAGCGCTGGCCGCGGCGGGCGTTGACGGCCGGGAGATCGCATCGATCGCGCTCGACACAACAGGTTCAAGCGTCATACCTGTTGGCGCCGGAATGGTGCCGCTCGACGACTACTATCTGTGGTGCGATCATCGCTCGGCTACCGAAGCCGCGCGCATCACCGAAACCGCGCGGCGCACCGGCCTTGAAGCCATCGAATGGTGCGGTGGAACATATTCTTCCGAGTGGGGATTCTCGAAACTTCTCCATTGGCTGCGCCACAATCCGGAAAAGCGCGATCGCTTCGCCAGTGCTTTCGAACATTGCGACATGGTTGCTGCCACGCTTTGTGGCGTCACCGATCCCGCAAAAGCCATGCGCAGTGTCTGCGCGATGGGTCACAAGTGGATGTGGAATGATTCGCTCGGCGGCCTTCCGCCGGAATCCTTCCTCACCGCAGTTGACCCGCTGCTCAAAGGCGCTCGCGAAAAACTGAACGGCCAATACGCCACTTCTGACAAACTCGCCGGCCGTCTTTCGCCCCAATGGGCAGCCAAACTCGGCCTTTGCGCGGGGATCCCGATTCCGGTTGGCGCCTTTGATGCGCATTGGGACGCAATCGGCGCGGGGGTCACGCTCGGCAGTATCGTCAACGTCATCGGTAGCTCCACATGCATGATCGCCGTTGCGGAGGACGTCACGCTCATTCCCGGTGTGTGCGGCGTTGTCCCCGGCTCGGTCGAGCCCAAACTCACCGGCGTCGAAGCGGGTCTTTCCGCCACGGGCGATCTTTACGAAGCCATCGCGCGCCGCGCAGGATCGTCGGTCGAATCGGTTTCGCGCAACCTTGCCGGTTATCGCGCGGGTCAAACCGGGCTGCTGCGCTTCACCTGGGACAACGGCGATCGCACGGTGCTGGTTAATCCGGAGCTGGGCGGCATGGCGCTCGGCTGGAACCTCGTCCATACAGCCGAAGACGAGCTCTTTGCGGCGATTGAAGGCACCGCATTCCACACGCGAATCATCATCGAGCGCATGCAGGAGCACGGACTTCCCATTCATCGCGTGATTCACGGCGGTGGAATTCCGCAGAAAAATGAGACGCTCAACCGTGTCTATGCCAACGTCTTCGACAAGCCCATTCTTGTTCCGCAAAGCGACGTGACCAGCCTGGGCTCGGCGATTTTTGCATTCATGGCGGCGGGCGCCTTTCGTTCCATCGAAGCGGCACAGGAAAAGCTCTGCCCGAAATACCGCGTCACCGAACCTGACCCGGCGGAGGTCGCCGTCTACGAGGAGCTGTATGGCCTCTACAAGCGGCTCTACTTCGGCTTCGGCAAACCTGGTGCCGACGCGATTCGCGCCGGAGACGTGTTGCCGTCGCTCCGTCGAATCGCTGCACGCTCAAGGGCCACGCAATGAAACTTGTCTCGCTCAGAAAGCAAGTCTTCGACGCCAATCTCGAATTGGTACGCCGCGGCTTGGTCCTTTATACGTTCGGCAACGCCAGCGGCATCGATCGCGCAATGGGAATCGTCTTGATCAAGCCGAGCGGCATTCCTTATGAAAACATGCGGCCCGCCGATATGGTCGCGGTCGATCTCGATGGAAAAGTCGTTGAAGGCAAACTGAAACCGTCGTCCGATTTAGCGACGCATCTGATCCTCTATCGCGAATTCCCGAAAATCGGCGGCGTAGTTCACACGCATTCGCGTTGCGCCACGCTGTGGGCGCAAGCGGGTCGCGAAATTCCCTGCTTCGGTACCACGCACGCCGACTATTTTTATGGCCCGATCCCGGTGACGAGCGAACTTTCGCCGAAGGAAATCGAAGAAGATTATGAAGCCAACACGGGCCACGCCATCGTGCGCCGCTTACAGGGAATCGATCCGTTATCTATGCCCGCTGTGCTGGTGAGGAACCACGCGCCCTTTACCTGGGGCGAAGACGTTGCCGAAGCTGCGTATCACGCCGTCGTGCTTGAAGAAGTGGCACACATGGCGCTCGAGACTCGCTCGCTCAATCCAGAGGCGCAGCCAATTTCGCGGGCTCTGCTCGACAAACATTACAATCGCAAGCACGGTCACACCGCCTACTACGGCCAGAAGAAACGCTGAGCGTGTGATCCGAGGGAATTTGCTGCAAAAAGGAGAGCGACCGATGACTTCATCCAAACTGCTGAAGACGGCGCTTGTCGCCATGGCCCTTGCATTCGGCTGCAGCGCTACGCCCGCCAACCAAGCCGCAGCCCCCGCCAAGCCCAAGGTCGAATCGTGGGGCAAAACGCCCGCGGGCGAACCGGTCGATCTTTACACGCTCACCAACGCCAAGGGCATGGAAGCGCGCATCATCACGTACGGCGGGATCGTCGTGTCGATCAAAGTGCCGGATCGCACCGGCAAGTTCGGCGATGTCGTCAACGGATTCGATTCGCTCGCCGGTTACGTCGGCCAGCCTCCACCGCCCTTTTTCGGAGCGCTCGTCGGACGCTATGGAAATCGCATCGGCGGCGCTTCGTTCACGCTCGATGGCGTGAAGTACACCCTCGCCGCCAATGACGGCGCAAACAGCTTGCACGGCGGCACGCAGGGGTT
>Ga0210401_10003823_pt1 | contig 15934 bp, 6 predicted proteins | sample IncBWH32MmetaG_FD_150866 | JGI IMG/M metagenome (GOLD analysis project Ga0210401, IMG submission 150866) | Forest soil microbial communities from Barre Woods Harvard Forest LTER site, Petersham, Massachusetts, United States - Inc-BW-H-32-M | ecosystem: Environmental > Terrestrial > Soil >... | reverse complement strand
TGCCATTGGTGATATCGTTTGCGCATAAGGGCCGGCTCCAGATACGTAATTCGTCTATGCTGCCGGCGAAAGATTCGCCTGAAGCATCGTTTCCGATAATGATATCATTGGAGGTGGCAAGAAAGTTGGAACCTGTAACACCTGTAGTTGTGGATTGCAATACGCCATTAATATAGATGTATAACTGAGCACCATCCCACACACCGGCAACATGCTGCCAGGTATTGAGCGTGACTGAGGCAGGGGAGGAGCTGACATTTTTAAAGCTGCTGCCGTCATCTACCCAGAAAGTATACGTGTCGGCATCACGACGCAACAGAAATTGCATTTCAGGTGCGGTGGGATTATCATAATTTCCACATATAACTCCAAGCGAGCTTGTACTGGTTGGATAAACCCAGGCTTCTACTGTTATCGTGTTCAACGCGGTTAATACTGTATTGATGGAATTACCCAGATCAACCTGACTGCCTGTTCCGTTAAAACTCAGGGCAGCTCCCGATTGGGAATAAATATGAACAGAAAGTAAAATGAACAGACAGGTAATTAATTTTTTCATGCATTTTTTTTAAGACACGTTTTTGTTGATACGTTATCTAACGGGGTGTATGTTAAAATCGGCATTTTTTTGCAAGAGGTAATTAGTATCAAATGTACTTTATTTATAGCTCTGCTTATATATGCCAGATACTCATCATGGAAAAGGACCATAAAGGCGTGTTTTTATAGATTTTTTATTGCGTAATGATATGCAAACCTATGATTGTTCATAGGGATAAGGAAGTCCTTGATGTTTTGAATTAAAAAAGCCCCGACGATCATCATCAGGGCTTTTTTAGTTATGTATAAAACCGTTTATCGTTGCATCACCAGTCTTCCTGTTCCGATTACTACATTATCTCTGATAATACGGTAACTGTAGATACCCTCTGCCAGTTCATTGTGATGAATCAAGGTGCTGGTTCCGGTAATGGAGATAGCTTTGATTTGCTGACCAAGCATATCATACAGATCAATTTCTGTATGTTGTCCGATGTTGTTCAGTTCAACGGTTACATCACCCAATGACGGGTTTGGATACAGTTTCAGGATATCGGCTGTTGCAGTTCCATTGATGCCGGTAACGGTAAACGAATAGATGGCTGATGTAGCCGAACATCCGAATCCGTTTGTTTCCATGACAGTATAGTTGCCGGTTACTTTGGCTGTATCCGTCATATTGGAAGCAGCTGAAATCGGCGAGCCGTTCAGATACCACTGGTAAAGCACACCTGAGCCGGAAGCTGTAAGTATATTTCCGACAGCGGTAATCACCGGTGTGGTTGGATCAGGGTTGAGGTTAACAGTAATGCTGTTTGATCCTGTACAGCCGGAAATATCAGTACCTGTTACGGTATAAGTTATATCCGATGTAACGGTTGCTACCACCTGTGTGCCGCTGGTGCTGTTCAAACCGGATGCCGGAGTCCAGGTATACGATGTAAGACCAGTAGCACTCAGTGTATCAACTCCTCCGTTACAAGCTCCTGTGCTGGTTAAAGAAAGCAACACGGAAACGGGAGCAGGTTCCGTAATCAATACGCTTGTGCTGGCAGGGCAGCCGTTGGCATCGGTAATGGTACAGGTATATGTTCCGCCGGAAAGATTGCTGGCTGTTGCCGTTGTTCCGCCGGATGGTGTCCAGCTATAGGTGTAATTGGTTGTTCCACCACTTACCGTTACAGTAGCATTTCCGTTTCCGGCACCATTACAGGTAACATTGTTTTGTGTGGTAGTGGCTGCAAGAGCAGCGCCAGGCTGATTAATAGTAGTGCTTGCCGTTCCGATACAACCGTTTCCATCGGTTACCTGACAGGTATAAGTTCCCGCAATAAGACCTGAAGCAGAAGCGGTGCTTCCACCGGAAGGCAACCAGCTATAGGTATAGGTTCCGGTACCTCCGGTTGCATTAACCGAAGCACTGCCGGTATTGTTTCCAAAGCAAAGTATGTCCACAGATCCTGCTAATGCTACAGAAGGGCCGTTGCTATTGGGTACGGAAATACTTGCGTTGACAACGCATGCGCTGGCATCCTTAATTGTACAGGTATAAGAACCCGAAGGAACATTACTGGCGCTGGATCCTGTTCCTCCCAATGGAGACCAGGAATAAGTAAGCGTGCCGGTACCTCCCGAAGCATTCACCGTGGCCGATCCGTTGCTTTGTCCGCAAGTAGCGGCGGTAACAGATGGAGTATAGCTGATTGCAGCAGGTTGGGTAATGGCGAAGACTTGCATACCACTGCAGCCGTTGGCATCGGTAATGGTACAGGTATAGTTGCCCGCAGCAAGACCGCTTGCTGTGGCAGATGTCCCTCCGCTTGGAGTCCAGCTGTAGTTTAACGTTCCTGTTCCACCCGAAGCGCTAACAGTGGCGGAGCCTGTTGAAGCTCCATTACAGGTTACGTTGGTCTGACTGTTAATGGAAGTAATTGCTGCAGGCTGGGTGATGGTCACCATCACTCCGGTCCTACAATTGAATATATCGCTGATGGCGCAGGTATAGGAACCAGCAGTAAGGTTACTGACCAGGGATGATCCTGATCCTGAATAGTTCCAGCTGTAAGAGATGACTCCTGTTCCTCCGGAAACGGTTGCCGTGGCTGCCCCATCCGCTCCGCCATAACAACTTACATTGGTTTGTGTAGCACTGGCTGTAAAGGGAAGGGGTTGTGTGATAGTAACTGTTTGTGTTGTTGTACAACCGTTTGCATCGGTAATGGTGCAAGTATACGTTCCCTGAGCAAGACCGCTTGCTGTTGAAGCAGTTCCACCTGAAGGAGACCATGCATAAGTAAGAGCTCCTGTTCCTCCACCCGCTGTTACAGTAGCTGATCCATTGGTTCCACCGTTGCAACTCACATTCGTTGATACAATCGAAGAGGTAAGGGCCGCAGGTTGAGTAATAGTTACAGTCTGCGTTTTAGTACAAGCATTTGCATCGGTAATGGTGCAGGTATATGTTCCCTGAGCAAGACCGCTTGCTGTTGCAGCAGTTCCACCTGAAGGAGTCCATGCATAAGTAAATGCTCCTGTTCCACCACCTGCTGTTACCGTAGCTGATCCATTGCTTCCGCCGTTGCAGCTAACATTGGTTGATACAACAGAAGAAGTAAGAGCTGCAGGTTGAGTGATGATTACTGTTTGAGTTTCAGTACAAGTGTTTGCATCGGTGATGGTGCAGGTATATGTTCCCTGAGCAAGACCGCTTGCTGTTGCAGCAGTTCCACCACTTGGTGTCCAGGAGTATGTAAATGCTCCTGTTCCTCCACCTGCTGTTACAGTAGCGGATCCATTGCTTCCGCCGTTGCAGCTAACATTGGTTGATACAACCGAAGAGGTAAGGGCTGCAGGCTGGGTGATAGTGACACCAAAAATAGGTCCACCTACAATAAAACAGCCATTGGCATCTTCAAGATAACACTGATAGGACCTTGCTGCCAGGTTTGTCTGGGCAGAGTCTGTATTGCCTAAAGGTATCTGCCATGCATAAAGGTAGGGTCTGGTTCCTCCTTGCATAGCAAGGGTAACAGCTCCGTTATTCAAACCATTGCAGGTTACATTCGTTTGGCTATATATGGAGACCGTCAATTGAGCTGGGGTATGGATTGTATCCACCAGGGTTGCCGAACAATTGCTGGCATCCTTCACCGTACAGGTGTATATGCCGGCTGCCTTGTTGCTTATACTATTAGCGCCACTAGGGCCAGGACTCCAGGAATAGGTATAGGGAGTAGTGCCTCCGGTTGCATTCACGCTAATCGCTCCGTTGGTGTTTCCAAAACAGGTTATGTTTGTTTTGGAGGCCTGGGTGATGACAAGCGTTGCAGGCTGGGTAATGGTTACCGTTTGAGTTTTAGTACAAGCGTTTGCATCGGTAATGGTGCAGGTATATGTTCCCTGGACAAGATTGCTTGCTGTTGCAGCAGTTCCTCCTGAAGGAGTCCACGCATAAGTAAGTGCTCCTGTTCCTCCACCCGCTGTTACAGTAGCTGATCCATTGGTTCCACCGTTGCAACTCACATTGGTTGATACAACAGAAGAAGTGATTGCAGTAGGCTGGGTAATGGTTACAGCCTGCGTTTTAGTACAACCGTTTGCATCGGCTATCGTACAACTATATGTTCCCTGGGCAAGACCGCTGGCTGTTGCAGCAGTTCCACCACCAGATGTCCAGGTATACGTATATCCAGGTGTTCCGCTTCCGGCAGTGACCGTAGCAGAACCGTTGGTTCCACCGCTACAACTTACATTGGTTGATACGACGGAAGAGGTGATTGCAGTAGGTTGGGTAATGGTTACGCTCTGCGTTTTAGTACAACCGTTTGCATCGGTAATGGTACAAGTATACGTTCCCTGGGCAATACCGCTTGCAGTTGCAGCAGTTCCTCCACCGCCTGTCCAGGTATAGGTATATCCAGGTGTTCCGTTTGCGGCTATGACCGTAGCCGAACCATTACTTCCTCCGAAACAACTCACATTGGTTGATACAACGGAAGAAGTGATCGCTGTAGGCTGGGTGATGGTTGCCGTTTGAGTCTTAGTACAACCATTTGCATCGGTAATGGTGCATGTATAGGTAGCGGCAGCTAATCCGCTTGCTGTTGCAGTTGTTTCACCGGAAGGAGTCCATGTATAGGTGTATCCGGGTGTTCCACCTCCAGGTGTGACCGTAGCAGAGCCGTTGGTTCCGCCATTACAACTCACATTGGTTGATACAACGGAAGAAGTGATCGCTGTAGGCTGGGTGATGGTTACTGCCTGCGTTTTAGTACAACCGTTTGCATCGGCTATCGTACAGGTATAAGTTCCATGGGCAAGACCGCTTGCAGTTGCAGCAGTTCCACCGCTTGGTGACCATGTGTAAGTATATCCAGGTGTTCCGCCTCCGGGTGTGACCGTTGCCGAACCATTGCTTCCTCCGAAACAACTCACATTGGTTGATAGGACAGAAGAAGTGATTGCAGTAGGTTGGGTAATGGTTACGCTCTGGGTTTTAGTACAAGCGTTTGCATCGGTGATCGTACAAGTATACGTTCCCTGGGTAAGACCGCTTGCTGCTGAAGCAGTTCCACCACTTGGTGTCCATGCATACGTATATCCGGGTGTTCCGTTTCCGGGTGTAACGCTTGCCAAACCATTACTTCCTCCGAAACAACTTACATTGCTTGATGCAACAGAAGAAGTGATCGCTGTAGGCTGGGTGATGGTTGCCGTTTGAGTCTTAGTACAACCATTTGCATCGGTAATGGTGCATGTATAGGTAGCAGCAGCTAATCCGCTTGCTGTTGCAGTTGTTTCACCGGAAGGAGTCCATGTATAGGTGTATCCGGGTGTTCCACCTCCAGGTGTGGCCGTAGCAGAGCCGTTGGTTCCGCCATTACAACTCACATTGGTTGATACAACAGAAGAAGTGATCGCTGTAGGCTGGGTAATGGTTGCTGCCTGCGTTTTAGTACAAGCGTTTGCATCGGTGATGGTGCAGGTATAGGTTCCCGGAGCAAGACCGCTTGCTGTTGCAGCAGTTCCTCCGGAAGGGCTCCAGGCATAAGTATATCCGGGTGTTCCGCCTCCTGGGGTGACCGTTGCTGAACCATTGCTTCCTCCGAAACAACTCACATTGGTTGATGCAACAGATGAAGTGATTGCTGTAGGCTGGGTAATGGTTGCCGTTTGAGTTTTATTACAACCAAGGGCATCGGTAATGGTGCATGTATAGCTAATGGCAGATAATCCGCTGGCTGTTGAACCTGTTCCACCACTCGGTGTCCATGCATAGGTGTATCCAGGTGATCCGCTTCCGGCTGTAACGGTAGCAGCTCCATTGCTTCCTCCGAAACAACTTACATTGCTTTGTACAACAGAAGAAGTGATAGCTGTAGGTTGGGTAATGGTAAAAGTTGCTGAGGCGGAACAACTGTTAATATCAGTTGTTGTACAGGTCCATGTTCCGGCAGTCAGGTTGTTAACGTCGTTTGTTCCATTACCCGTAGGATTACCGGGTGTCCAACTATATACGTAAGCTGGGGTTCCTCCTGCGGCTGTGACTGATAAAGCTCCGTGGGAGCCTCCATTACAGGAAATGTTAGTCTGACTGTTAAGTGCTATTGTTATTGCCGAATTGACAGTAAGCGTTGCGGTAGCACTGATTGCCGGAGGCGTACAGGTTCCGCTTACAACACATTGGTACAGATATCCATTCATGGTTGCCGTGGCAGCCGTAATATTTAAGGTAGCCGTGGTAGCATTGCTATATACACCGGCATTGAGTACGTTGTTAAACCCGCTTCCTGTGTTCACCTGCCATTGGTAGGTAAGCGCAGTACCGGTAGCAGCTACTGTAAAAGAAGTGTTTGCACCCACGCATATAATTTTACTTGCCGGGCTGGTTGTAATAGCCGGTGAAGGGCTAATGGTTATTGTAGGAGTAATGGCCATCTGAGTTGAACAGGGGGAGCAATTGGCTACCCCGTTTACCCAAGCCGTGTTTTTGTTTATGTTGGTCAGTGTACCGGTATTGTCTCCACCTGCCACATCGGTAACAGTGGAACTTCCTGTTCCGTCTTCAAATTTATAATCGAGCAATAAGCCGGTTTCGGTTCCTACCAGACAACTGTTCATATTGGTAGCAATCTGTGTGGCAGTATTGGCCGTGTTCCATATTCTTACTTCGTCCAGGGATCCTAAAAAATCCTGACCATAACTCTGAGAGTATCCTATCCATAAAGCATCGACTGATCCGGCGGCATTGTTTGTAAAAGTTGTGCCGGCATCTGCCACTCCGTTAATATATAAAGTACACACAGAGCCGTTCCATACCGCAGCTACATGGGTCCATGTTCCGGCAGTAATCGAGACACTGCTGGTATAGGTTTTGAAAGAAGTGTTTCCGGGTGTAGGCCATATTTCTGCACAGAGCTTTCCTCCGTTAAAGTATAAGTTGTAATCACTTGATTTACGGATAATGGAACGTACTGCTGCATAATTGGTCGGGTTGGCCCATGCTTCCATGGTAAAAGTGCTTGCTCCCAGAGAAGATAGTGCCGTGGTGTTGGCAACAGCAATATATTGGTTGGTGCCGCCAAAACTCATACCGGTAGTTACACTTTCGGCATAGACATTATAGGTGGTTGTGGAAGAAATGGTTCCGGTATTGAAAGACAATCCAGCTCCTGTTCCTGCTACCGGACCTGCGATAACAGCGTTTCCGGTATTGTTACGCAAATAATAGTTTGTATTGGTCTGAGAAGAAGCGGTGGTAACGGTGGTGCTCATTCCGGAACATCCTCCGGCAAGTGTAGCAGCTACTGTTTGATTGCTTATTGTGGGACGAACAGTAACAGTAGGTGTTGCAGTGAGGGTTGTACTGGTGATAGGGGCGCAGGTATTGGTAGCTCCGGCTACCCAGGCAGGGATGGTTGTTCCTGCAAGGGTTCCTGTATTATTATTGCCCGTAGCATCTGCAGTGGTAGTGCCGGCGCCTTCTTCCATGCGGTAATAGGAAACCAGACCGGCTTCATTACCCATCAGACAGTTGTTCATGTTGGCCGTAAGCTGTGCTCCCGTTCGGGCTACATTCCAGATACGGACTTCATCGATAGATCCTGGTAAATATTCCGTGCTATTCGTTACCCCAATGGTAAAGTTGTTTGCATTCGGAACAGCATGAAGGGTACCGGGGCTGTCGGATGTTACACTTACACCGTCTAAATAAATCGTTCGGGTTGTACCATCGAAAGTTGCAGCCACATGGTGCCAGCTTCCATTTGTCAAGGTTGGTGTGCTGGCGTATAAATCATTTCCCCACCAGTAGTTGACTAGTTTTCCTGTCGCATCAATACGTAAAGCGTTTGACTGATTGGTTGTTCCGTAATTACCCCAGCCCGCAATGCCATACGTTCCGAAAGCGGAAACCTTCACCCAGGCTTCAATTGTATAGTTGCTGTTTCCTACCGGTATGTTCGCAGGTGACGCCGTTGATACATAAGCCGTGGTTCCGTTAAAGCTCAAACCTTTTCCTGTACCCGTGCTGATTCCTTCGGCCAGTACATTATAGGTAGTAGTGGAAGAAACGGTTCCGGCAGGGAGTGTAATGGTAGATCCTGTTCCGCTTACCGGACCGGCTATATAAGTGTTTCCTGTATTATTACGAAGGGTATAGGTAACACTGCCCTGAGAAGGTGCAACAGAAACAGTGGCTGTGCCTGATCCGCAAACGGCATCAGGTGCTACGGTAACTGCTTCATCCGTCAGAGCAGCGCTGACAGTAGCCGTAACAGCAGTACGGCTCGCGCTTACACAAGTCCCATTGGTTATATCCACATAATAGGTGGTGGTAGCGGCAATGCTTGGAGTGGTGAACGTACTTCCCGTACCCAGACTGGCACCACCGGTGGCAGCTGCATACCAGTTAATTGTTCCTCCGGATGAGGTTGCTCCCAATACTACAGTACCCGTTCCATATCGGGAACCGGGTGTTGTGGATGTAAAGGACGTGGCAGCAAATGGTGCACAGGTATTTCCGGTGGTTACTCCACCCGGAGCTATCCAGTTGGATGTTGCACCGGTTAAGGTGAATGCATGAAGTGTTCCGGTAAGGCCATTTCCGCTCACATCGGTAAGGGAGGTTAATCCGGTATTAGTTCCGGAGGCTGTACCTTGGTTAAAATGGTAATTGGCAACAAGGCCAGTAGCAGTAGTTGCTATTTCACAGTTCATATTATTCTGGATCTCGCCCTGACAAAGGGATCTTTTCCAGATGCGTACTTCATCAATATTTCCGGTAAAATAAGAGGTATTGGTTCTTTCTACACCAATCAGCTGTAATGCACCGGTGTTGGTGACGAGAACCCATCCTATAACCGCGTTTGTTACAGTTGCTTCCGGATTCCCGTCTACACTCAATACGATGGTCGAGGTAGTCCGGTTTACACTGGCCGAAAGATGGTGCCAGTTGCCATCGTCAAGCAAGCTTGTTCCCTGAAGTCCGTTAGCTACCCCTAAATTGGTGGTCCCATCACCTATTTCCATTGCAATTTTATTCCCCACCAGGACAAGCTGATATCCGCTATTGGTACTGCTGCCGGCTTTGACAACAATACCGGCATAATTAGGTTGTGAAACAGAAGTTTTAATATCCGCTTCTACTGTAAAATCAGCGGATCCGAAATCAAGGTTTGCATTATCCGGAACGGATACATAGTTGAGGGATGCTGCGTTAAAATTCAATGCAGCTGCGGGTGCCCCGGCAACTGTTATGGTATAAGAATTATCTCCTGTACCCGTAACGCTACTCTTGTCAGCCCGGACACGGTAATAATAAGTGGTTCCGGCCGTAAGACCCGTAACAGAGTATGTGGTAACATTGCCAACATTTAGTCCGTTATAACCGGCAACAAAAGAGGCAAACGTAGAACTGGTAGAAACATCCAGCAGGTAATTGGTGACAATACCCAAAGCAGGTGCTGTCCAGTTGGCATTGAAGCTGACACCAGCACTATTGGTTGCCGCAGTTGCCGTAGGCACAGCAAGGGCATAACTCTCTACCCAGTTGGAGGCCGTACCGGTAAGGGTAAATCCAATTAACGTTCCATTATTTCCTCCGGTGCCTTGGTCATAAAGTGTAGTGAGCCCGGTGTTTGTTCCTCCCGCAATGCCCATGTCAAAATTATAATAGGATACCAGATTGGCCGGCAGGGAAGAGGTGGTGCTGAGCATATCAGATTTTATCTGAGCCTGAGTAAGATCTGTATTATACATTCTCACTTCGTCAACTTTACCCGGGAAATAATACGTAGGTGCTCCACTGAAATTTCCTATCCATAATGGAAGTGTTGAACTTACATTGGCTGCATTGGTTTGGGTGGCTTCTGCATTGCCATCTACATAAAGTACAACAGAGGTGCCATAGCGTGTAACGGCAATATGGTGCCAGTGACCGTCGGCAATATTGGTTACACCGTTTATTTGTGCCAGGTTACCTAATACAACTGCTGCCACCTGATTGGAGATACCAAGCCAGAAACCGTTGGTTCCATCCCAGCTTCCCAATACTACATAGTTAGCTCCGGATGGTACGCTTGTATTGATCCAGGCCTCATAAGTCAGATTTCCGGTACCAAACTGAAGATTCGTATTCACAGGGATATTCACATAGTTGGTTGTTCCGTTAAAAACAAGTGCATTGCCCGGAGGACTCTGGTAAGTGAATCCGGTAAGTGTAGTTGTATTATAAGGAGTGGTGACACTCACGGTGCCGGTTGATCCGGCTGCCACAACAGCAGTAATGGTTGTAGAAGAAACCACGGTGAATGAAGCAGCCGGAGTTCCTCCAAAACTAACTGCTGTTGCTCCGCTCAGATTGGTGCCGGTGATCGTTACCAAATCACCGGTGCCGGCCGAGCTTGGGCTAATACTGGTAATAGAACTGGCAAAGAAAGCCTGTTGGTTTTGCTCCAGGGTTTGACGGTTAATGGTTGAGAGCGGGGTCGTGAATATGATAACTTCTGAAAGACTCCCTAAATAATAACTTCCATTATCAGCACCGAGATTACCCGGTGAGATAGACTGCGTGAAAAGAGTTCCGAGCCCCGAGGCGTTTACCGTGCCGTTTCTCGCTTCTGTAATAGAAGTTCCCTGACCTGTCCAGGTAGCATTTAAGGCATAGGTTGTACCGGCCGAAACAGGTCCAAGTGTTAGATTGGAAGGGGAAGAAGTTCCGTACAATCCAAAACCGCCTGCACTGTTTAAAGGGCCGAAACCAGGACCGGCACTGCTCCCATTTTCCCAGGACAGAATGGCATTGAAATTATTTTGTAACGCAGGTTGCGTTTCTACGACTGAAAAAGAACCCTGTAAATTGAATGCACTTGATGCAATTGGAATGGCCATACTTTGATTGGCTCCATTGAAATTGATGGTAGTTTTTCCTTTAATGGTATTGAGAACACCTGCATTCACAATAATTGGCTGAATAAAGGACGTCGCCTGGGTCATAATAAATCCGTTGCCACTCTGGTCGTACCAGATAGAAACGGAAACCGAGGCAGCATTATAGAAATCAGCAAACGAAGTAGTGCTACCTACCGTCAAGGTTGACGAACCTGCCGATGTTATCGTTACCGTGCTGTTGGCACTGACAATACCGGTTGCATCGAAAGCCACATCTGCTTCAGCTGCGTCAGCGCTACGGTGCACGCGTATGGCCGGTCCTGCATAAGTGCTGCTTAACTGACGAACCGAATAAGCCCCCATAGAAGTGGTCGTTGCCAGTCCGGCTTTGTCCAGGTTATTGAGAGCAGATACAGCAGTTGGAAAAAAGGCCAGACAAATGGCCATAGTCAATACCAAAACAGATTGTTGTAATTTGTTTTTCATACAAGCACGATTATAAAAGATGGAAGAGTGGAAACGCGTGTAATTCAACTTCATTAAATCCCTATTACACTACGTTAAATGAAAACCTGCTTTAAGCAGGAATGTCTGAGTGGCGGCAAAGCTAGACCAATTTTCAACTTGGCACCGGAAAAACATGACTTTGGTCACAAATTGTTAATAGTATGACACGATAAGATAGGTTTTAGACTTAAACATATCAGCAGGCAGTATCACAAAGTGTAAGAAGAGCTGGGTGGTTTTCAGTGAATGGAAGTTCCGGGACACGAAAAGCCCCCGACAAAATATCGGGGCTTCACTTTATTCTCCGGAAATCAATCTTCAGCGTTGCATAATCAGTCTTCCTGTTCCGATTATGATCTGATCACTTATAATACGATAGATATAAACGCCTTCTCCTATTTCATCGTGGTGAAGCGTGTGTAGATTGGATGGAGGCTTTAAATCGGGTATTTTGTCCTTTATAAAAGGTCAGAAACCCCACTTAATGCGAAGATAGATACTGTTTCCAAGGGGTTGGTACTTGCCGTCTTGTTCGGAAAAGAAACATTGCCCGATCAGATCCAGGGCCCAGTTGTCTGCAATGGAGTATGTAAGAGTAGGAAGGGCTATGATGGAATTGCCGGAAGGGGAGTACATGGCTCCCAGCATACCTTTGAAGATAGGAGTGAAGGAATAGGATGCCTGAATAAAAGCGGTGTAGCGAAATGGGAAAATGTTTTTCGCCGATAATGTTTCGGTAGATAGCTGGGCAATATTCAGAGCGCTGTCTTTGGCTGAGCTGTTATACAATCCGGAAGCAAGAATATAAAGACCATTTTTGAACCCGTAGTCAAAAGATATGGAAGCGGCCAATGCAGCACTGTCGCCTGCATGCTGATAAGGTGTAAAATAAGAAACTTCCCCCTTAAAGCCCGCACCCTTTATATTTCCTGCCCATCCGGCTCCTGCACAAAGATCCTGACGACATTCACCGGCAAAACCCTGAAAATCGTAACCCCACTGATTGCGGTGATACATGAGAGCTCCTATATTCTGGTCATTCGTTTTGCCGGGGGCAAAAGCAACTTCTAGTGATGAAGCGGTATTTAAGACATATTGAACCCTGACCGCATCTCTTCCGGGCCGTTCTTCATAATCAAAATCAAAGAAATTGAAGGTGTTGAAAATATCATTCGGGGTCCATACTGTATTAATACCCCAGTTGATCCGTTGTCTTCCAACGGTAATATCCCATCTTCCTCCTGTATATTCAGCACTGGCCCTGTCTATGGTGCTGTTAAATAGTACCGAGTTTTTGTTGATCCAGTTTTTTGATAAATCATACGTCTGATCAGAAGCTGTTACGAGTGTTGCAAAACCAGGATAACTTTTTACCAGATCGCCGTAATAAATCCGGTTTCTTACTTCCAGTCTCAGATGAAAATGCTCATCCGGATCGTATTTGAAATTAAGCCGGTTATGAATCAGATCATCCGTAAGGATATTGGTTGGATCGGCACCAAAGCTGATCTGCTCCATATATTTTACATAGCCTTTTACACTGAACTTAGGAATATGTTTGACAGTATCCTTTCCGTTATCGGCATGTTGCAGCGTATCCTGCTGTGCTGTTGCGGCAGAAAAAATGAAAAAAGAAAAAAAGAGAAGAATAGAATAGAAACGCGGCTTCATTGTTTGGTGTCTGACACAATCTTTCCGTCGGCAAGTGTTACAACTCTTCTGGCTTTATCAATCACACGCTGATCATGCGTGGAGAAAATGAATGTCATATGTTCTTCTTTGTTCAGACGGGCCATTATTTCCAATAAATTTTCGGCCGATTTGGAATCCAGGTTGGCCGTAGGTTCATCGGCAAGGATAAACCGGGGTTTGGATGCCAATGCTCTGGCTACTGCTACCCGTTGCTGCTGTCCACCCGAAAGCTCGGAAGGACGGTTGTCCATCCGGTCGGCAAGACCTACTTCGGTAAGCAGTTCTTTGGCCCTTTGTTCTCTTTCTTTTTTAGGTTTCTTTTGCATCAGCATTACAAACTCCACATTCTCCGAAGCCGTAAGCACCGGAATAAGATTATAAGCCTGAAATACAAAGCCTATGTTCTGAAGACGAAAATCAATCAGTTTATTTTCACTCATCCTGGTGATATCAACCCCTGCAATCTCTATAGATCCAGATGATGGATAGTCCAATCCTCCGATCAGATTAAGCAGTGTTGTTTTGCCCGAACCGGAAGGGCCAACCAGTGCGGTAAATTCACCTTCCTCAATGGCCAGATCCACTCCGTTAACAGCATACACCGGTATGGTATCCGGATTGTATACTTTGGAAAGTCCGTGTGATTGAATAATTGTATTCATGAGTTCAGAGTTTATGAATGGCTACTGCTGGTTTAAATTGAAGCGCTTTGATAGCGGGATAGATGGCCGACAATACCGCTGTTATGGCTGTCATAATAATAACAGGCATAAACATGGAGGATTGCAGTTCGGGATAGATAATATTTCCAAAACCATATTGCGACAAGGCTTGAGAGAAAGCGCTGAGATCGATTCCTTTTTTAGCCAGCCAGGCCACGGTACCCAGTGCCATCAATATGCCGACCGGCAATCCGACACAGGTAAGCAATACGGATTCCATCATGACCATAAAAAAGATGCGGGATTTGTTCATACCAATAGCCATCAGTACGCCGAATTCTCTCTGGCGTTCCAATACCGCCATCAGCATGGTATTGATGATTCCGAACATAAGGGCAAGCAGGATAATACCAATGATGATATACATGAGCTGATCAAATAAGCCGGTAAGCATATCCATTTCGGGTGATAATTCTTTCCAGGGTTGTATGAGCAGGGAAGGATACGATTTGCGAAGTGATGCCGTTACCGTTTCGGTCATCAGCGGATCTTTCAGCAGGATAGCTATCTCATGCAGATCGGCGCCGGTGCCCAGCAACGGGGCCAGATCGTTCATATTGGTAAAGACAGTGGATTGGTCGAATGCAGAATTGCTGGAACGAAAAATACCGGAGATGCGGAAGGAGCCCGCTGTGAGATCACCGTTTTGGGATTGAAATGTGAGGACTATTTTGCTGTGTAGCTTTACACCTAACTTCTCTGCCAGTTTTTTACCGATGACAATCTGATTCTTTTTATCATCTTTAAAATAATTTCCTTCTGTGATGTTTTTTGAAATACAGCTTACCTGAGCTTCATCGCTTGGTACGATACCATGTATTTCCGTACCAAAAGCGGTAGAGGAAGAAGAGATCATGCCGGTACTGATGATACGTCCCGATACCCCTGCAATGCGCAGATCTTTTTTTAACTGATCCAATACCTGTGGCCCTTTTTCGAGTGTGAAATTCACATCCTTATCATCTGTAAAAGACGGGTTATGCATTTGAATATGCGATAACTGGATTTCTACGGCGCTGCCAATTTCCTGTTTGGCCATACCCCAGAAAAATGCCATCATAAACATACCGGCAAAAAGGCCTACAGCCACTGATGCGATGACGACAAGACTGCGGATCTTGTTTCTCCAGATATTTCTCCAGGCTACTTTGAAAAGCATGTTTAGCTGTTTATGGCCTTCATGGCCTTGATACGATATATTTTATAAATGGTATAAAATGAAAGCAGGGCCGACATGGATAATACGATATAACCCTGCAATATGAAGTGAGAAAATGCCAGGGTAGGTCTTAATACAGGTTCTACGTTAAACTTCGCAGCTACCTTGCCCCAGCTTCCGGCCATATGAATGGGGTGCAGCCACATATAGTATACCAGGGGATAAGCTGCCAGAATACCCAGTACTGTTCCGGCAATGGAAAGAAGAATCATTTCCAGCACTACAGTTCCGGCCAGCAAACGTTTTTTCATGCCTATGGCAATCAGGATTCCGAATTCATGCATTCGTTCATTCAGCATCATCAGAATGGTACCGAAAATTCCAAAGGCGATAACCAGATAAAGGATTCCCGACATGATTACATTCTGTCCCATTTTTGCCTGAAAAAACTGATCCAGCTCGGGTATCATTTCCTTCCAGGTCATTACTTCATACCCTTTGCCGGCAGTTTGCTTTACAATCTCTTGTCTCAGATTTTCCAGATTGTTCCGGTTGTTTATCAACAACGAGATGGATGTGTTGCGTGCTCCGGTGCTGAGGAATTCACGTGCCGGTTGCATCGTAAGCCATGCAAATGCTTTATTCATTTCCGGAGCGCCCATATTTACGATTCCTTTTACCGCATATTTTCCCGATGCCATATTGCCCTGATAACCCTGACCCAATAAGACGACCGTGTCATTCACTTTTACTTTCAGGTATTCTGCCAGCCCTCCGGCGAGTAGAATTCCCTTGTCTTCCTGTTCAAGATAGCGGCCTGATATGATTTTGGCGGAGAGATTAGATACCTGGTTTTCACGTGCAGGATCTATTCCCATTACCATAATGCCTTTTGTCCGTTCCCCGTTAGAGGCCAGAGAAAAGG
>Ga0210401_10003822_pt1 | contig 15934 bp, 10 predicted proteins | sample IncBWH32MmetaG_FD_150866 | JGI IMG/M metagenome (GOLD analysis project Ga0210401, IMG submission 150866) | Forest soil microbial communities from Barre Woods Harvard Forest LTER site, Petersham, Massachusetts, United States - Inc-BW-H-32-M | ecosystem: Environmental > Terrestrial > Soil >... | reverse complement strand
CAACGTTGGTACTGGCACCACATTGTTCACCTTGAATTTGCGGCTCAGCAAGACCTTTGGTTTTGGGAAAGAAGTGGGTGCAGGGCAAGGTGCCAGGACGGGACAAGGCGGAGGCGGCGGAGGCGGCGGGCGAGGAGGCGCTCCGGGCGGTGGCTTAGGTGGCCGCGGATTAGGCGGAGCGCCGGGCGGTGGCTTCACGGCGGCGCCCTCAAGCAACCGGCGCTACAGTTTAACCTTCAGCGTCTCCGCACGAAATGTTCTTAACCGGGTGAACCTGGCGCCTCCAACTGGCAATCTTGATTCGCCGCTGTTCGGCGAGTCGAACGCGCTCGCCGGCGGGCCGTACTCATTTGGTTCCACTACTCGCAGGATTGATCTGCAGGCTCTGTTCTCGTTCTAGCGGCTTGCTGTTTCGGAAAGATATTGTTACAACTTTCAGTGGAGAAACCGTGAGAAAATTCAGAGTCCTTTTATTAGTAGCGTTGGGTATCTTTGTCTGGGTGGTGGTTTTTGCGGGTTGTTCGGGCAGCAATTCCCTCACGGTTACGCTGGCACCCGCCTCGGGGCAATCACTGAATCCCGGACAAACGTCAACCATCACCGCAACGGTTGCCAATGACAATACGAATGGGGGTGTGACGTGGACTCTCTCCGGCCCTGGGACGTTGAGTGGCAACACGAAAACTACAGTTGTATACACAGCCCCGACCAGTCTCTCAGTCACCACAACCGCGACAGTCACTGCCACATCGGTGGCCAACAGCAGCGTAACCGCGACCGAATCGATCACGGTGAACGCGGTGCTAACCATCACTACAACCTCGCTTCCTTCGGGAATCCTGGGCGTTCCTTATAATTCGTTTGTCAACGCCGCGGGCGCGCCGGTGCCCTTTACCTGGTCTGTGACTTCAGGCAGTCTCCCGGCGGGCCTGACCTTTTTGACGACGAGTACTAGCAGTTCTGCCCAGATCTCAGGCACACCTACTCTATTGGGAACCTCCAAGTTCAGCGTTCAAGTCACAGATTCCTCGGGCGCGAGCGTAACCCAGGCACTGAGCATCACCATTAATACACCGCCGCCCCTCTCAGTTGTGACCGGGGCCCTGCCCGCCGGCATCGTCAATACCCCCTACAGCCAGAACCTGCAGGCAAACAGCGGAACGCTGCCCTACACCTGGAGTCTGGCGAACGGCACGTTGTTGCCGGTTGGACTTTCTCTTGCGAGCACAGGCGTGATTTCCGGGACCCCTATCGTAAACGGCACTTTCAATTTCACGGTTCAGGTGAAGGACTCATCGACGCCCAGTCCTCAGACCGCCTCCGCGAATCTGAGCATCACCATCAATCCGGGTAGCACCACCAACGGGCTATTGAGTGGCAACTATGCGTTCTCGGTCCGCGGCTTCGATCCTAGTGGACTTTTCGTCGCTGCCGGCAGCTTTGCGGCAGATGGACAAGGGGACATTTCCGGCGGCATCATGGACATAAATGATACGACCGGCAGTTTCCCGGTTAATCAAACCTTCAGCGGCACGTACTCCATCGGCACAAACGGGCTGGGAACTATGACCTTCAAGATCGCCCAGCCAGGATCGGGCAGCCGCACGTTCGCGCTGTCTATGACCGCCGCCGGGAATGCGAACATCATTGAGTTCGACGACAGCAACGGCTCAGGAACGCGCAATTCCGGGGTGCTCCTGAAACAGACGATCTCCGCACTCAGCGGCAGTTATGCATTCGGGTTCGTGGGAATCGACTCGGGCAAGAATCGTTTTGCCGAGGCGGGAGAGTTTACGACGGACCAGACGGCGTTAACACTCAGCGGTTCGCTAGATTCCGATGACGGCAGTTTAGGTGCCGCTTCCAACGTTTCCTTTACCGGCCAATACTCGGTTGCTTCCAACGGTCGAGGCACGATAACGATTGGGGCGGACAGTTATGTCCTCTACGTCGTCAACGCAACTCAACTGCTCGCGGTGGAAATAGATCCGTTCCCTCCGGGTTTACATCCGCTAGTGAGTGGCACGATTCTGCAACAATCGGCCAATGGATCATTTTCCGAAAGCAATTTGAACGGTCCCGGCGTATTCGAAGTAACTGCGCTGGGCCCAACCGGACCCACGGCTCAGAGCCAGGTGGGAGTATTCGATGCTAGCGGTGGGAACGGACAATTCAATCTGACATCTGACCAAAATACCGGCGGTACCCTGACATCTCCGTGCAGCGGCACGTTGACCCAATGCACTCCTGGGACCGACACAGTCGCTACGAACGGTCGCGTGACACTGACTGATTCAGGCTTTCAAAATTCGAGTCCTCCGCAAACTCTTCAGCCAGTCCTCTATCTGGTGAGCAACAACCAGGCGTTTATTATCGGCACTGACCCCGCCGTTTCCTTTGGATTCATGACGCCACAGACGATACCGCAGTCAGGATTTTCGAGCTCTTCTCTATCGGGGACATACGCGGGCGGGTCGCTTGCACCCGTGGACCCCGTTGTCAGCAACGTAGTGAGCATTGCGATCGCCGTACCTGGCAGCGTCACCGTAACCGCTGACGTCAGCAACGAGAGCGGACTGAGCCAGATCCAGATCGCAAGCGTCGCTCAGGTTGCTGCTAACGGTAGGGCTCAGGTGACCGTGAACAATAACGTTTCGGCCATTCTGTATATGGTCTCGCCTCCACCGACTCCACCAACGCAAGGACCACCCTCGCAGTTTTTCCAACTCTCGGCGGACCAGACTGCGAGAGTCGACATTTTTCAGCAGTAGCTTTTGATGTATTGCTTTTGAGAATATCACCCATCACTGCGCCGCGATTAACTCTTGCAGTTTGACACGGTAGCCGCGGCTGCACGACAACTGCTTGCCATCTTTGAGAACCACCATATACTCGCCTCGGTTGCAGGGCTGCAGTTCCTTGATCTTTCGCACATTCACGATGATGGAGCGATGGATACGAACGAACTGGCTCGGATCGAGCCTTACGGAAAGGCTGCCAATCCCCTCGCGAATCAGATAGCTTCCGCTTCTTGTTTTGACCTCGACATAATTCCCAGCCGCTTCCAGCCAATCAATCTCACTCATCTCCACGAATACGACGCGCCCTCCGGTCTTGACCACCAATCGCCGGTCAGTCTGGGACTCGGTCCTCGCCTCCGCCAGCAAGTCGAGGATGCGATGAGTCAAATGACGGTCGTGGGTTTTTACCAGCTCGGCACGAGTTCGCTCGATGGCGGTGTGAAGCCGTAGCTGATCGAATGGCTTCAACAGGTAATCCAGAGCGCATGCTTCGAACGCCCGAATCGCGTGCCGATCGTTCGTACTGCTAAGGATCACGATTGGCATGTCTTCCGGAGAGATACAATTCAGAACCTGAAAGCCGTCGGCATCTTGCATTTCGATACCGAGCAACAGCAAATCAGGTCTGCGAGTCCTCACGGCGGTAATGGTCTGAAGTGCATCACTGCACTCGGCAACGATCTCAACTCCGGTCTCCTCGGCCAGCAACTGTCGCAACTGGTCCCGCTCTAGAGCATCATCATCGGCGATGACGGCGCGGATCTCAGGAATCATCATGCGAATTTCACGCAAACGGCTTTCGATTTGCGGAGACCACCCCATAAAGCTTATGACGTTTAAAACTACGAAATGGTTGGTCACAAAGTTCTGTGGATTGGTATCTCGCAGAGAACGGTTCACACCAACTCTGCGTCATCCGGTCAGCAACCATGAAAAGCAACTGCGTGACCACCCAACAATCCCTGATCACAGATGTCAACACAGCGGACAAATAACATATGAACAGACACTTCACTGCTGTCTTCCCGATGACAAGGAGTTGTGTGTGACGGACGAACTCATGCCTGATTACTGATTCTTGTAGAACTCCCGCTAACGATTTCAAGATTCATATAGGTTTACGTTGCTAGCCGCTACATCTCCCAGGCAGACTGTAACGAATTCATCATTCATCCGTGCGTAATTCAGTTTTGTCCCACGGGAAGCACAATCCATCACGCGAGCGCTTGGATCGATCTTTTTGGTGCGCCGCATGCATCACGATGCGAGGTTGTTCAGGCAGAGATCCGTTTTATGAGAACTACCAATCGCTGGAGGACAGTCATGAGTTTTGCAAAGATGAGAACTTTACTGGCGCTAGCTTTGTTCCTGCTATCGCTCTCGGCACTGTATGGCTTCGCACAATCTGTTACCTCGGGTGATTTAACCGGGACGGTAACTGATACGAGCGGTGCGGTAATCCCGCAGGCTACGGTCACGCTGAAAAGTACTTCGGAAGGAACCACCCAAACGACGGTGACAAATCAAAGCGGAGCCTATCATTTCTCGCTGTTGAAACCGGGGAACTATATAGTGTCTGCAACGGGTCCGAACATGTCAGAGACCCGGCGCTCTGTCGACGTCCAACTCGGACAGATCACCAGTGTTACGTTGAGTCTCAGCCCACACGGCCAAAACCAGACCATTGAAGTAACGGCCGAGGCGCCACTTCTGCAGACCGAAAATCCAAATCTCACTACGACAGTTGACGAGAAGCAGATCGCTTTGCAGCCAAATCCCGGAAACGACACAACGTACTACGCTCAAACGGCTCCTGGCGTCGTCATGAACGTCGGAGGGACTTTCGGCGGTTACGGCAACTTCGCTGCCTTTGGTTTACCTCCGACCTCCAATCTTTTCACAATCAATGGTAACGACAACAACGACCCGTTCTTGAATCTGAACAATAGCGGATCGAGCAACCTCACTTTGGGCGCCAACGAAATGCAGGAAGTCGCTGTTGTAACTAATGGCTACACCGCCCAGTACGGCCGCATGGCCGGGGTACAGGTGGATTCAGTGACCAAGTCGGGCAGCAACCAGTTCCATGGCAATGCGAACTATTTTTACAATGGAACAGTTTTGAACGCGAACGACTGGTTTAATCCCTCCACCGACACACCTAGGCCCTTCGCGGTCAACAACCAATGGTCGGCTTCCTTCGGCGGACCCATCATCAAGAACAAGACCTTTTTTTTCCTGGACACGGAAGGTTTGCGTTACACTCTACCCTCCACCCAGAACATTTTTCTTCCTACCACGGCGTTCGAAACGGCGGTGCTCAACAATCTGACCGCGAACGGACGCGGCGCCGAGATTCCGTTCTACAATCAATTGTTTTCCCTTTACAACAATGCTCCCGGACGCGCTAACTACTCTCCGGTAAGCGCCGCCGCCGATCCCAAGCAAGGATGCTCCGACCTCACTACTTTGCCGGGCTTTGGCGCGGGCGGAGCGCCATGCTCACTGTTCGACCATGCCTCGGGCACCAATCACAACAATGAATGGCTGCTGGCGGTCCGTGTCGATCAGAATATTGGCAACAACGACAAGCTGTTCGGCAGAGTGCATTTCGATCGAGGGTCACAGCCGACGGGCACGGACCTCATCAATCCGACGCTATTTAATACCCTGAGTGTTCAGCCTACGGACGATGGCCAACTGAATGAGACCCACGTGTTCAGTCCCAACATTGTCAACCAACTGGTGGCTTCGGGCATGTGGTATAGCGCGGTTTTCAGACAGTCAACTCCCGTCGGCAACCGCTTGAACGTGTTGCCCTACAACAGCGTAACCCTGAACGGTATCCTCTCGAACCTCGGGGGCACTCAAACCGCTGACACGAACTTTCCTCAGGGCCGCAACACTACCCAGTATCAAATTCTGGACGACCTTTCCATCAATCACGGAAATCACACCTTCAAGGTTGGTGTCAATTTCCGGCGCAACGACATAACCGATTACGGAAACGAGTTCAATGCCTACGGTACCTTGTCTTTCTCAAATCTGACGGACTTCGCCAATGGACTGCTGACGCCTGCGGCCGGCAACACATACGCTCAGAACTTTACGCAGTTCCCAAGAAATCCTGTTGCCATCTACAGCCTGGGCATTTATTTCCAGGATGAATGGACAATTAAACCTAACGTGAAGCTGACGGCTGCTCTTCGCGCCGATCGGAACTCGAATGCGGTCTGCCAGACCAATTGCTTTTCTCGCCTGGTCGATCCCTTTACGTCGCTGGATCACGATGCGAACATTCCCTACAACCAGGTAATTCAGCCCAACCAGCATCAAGCTTTCGGCAGCTTGCAGGCAGTCGCCTTCCAGCCTCGGGTTGGTCTCAGCTGGAGTCCGTTCGGCAGGAATACTGTTATACGCACTGGGGTTGGGATGTTCACCGATCTCTATCAAGGCGTGATCGTGACTAACATAGAAGCGAATGCGCCGACGTTGAATGCTCTGGGTCTCACCGGCACTTCACTTACCGGGAACCCGGCCGTGCCCGGAATTCCCGTCGCTCCGGGGGTTACAATCAATGGCATAAGTGACGTGCAAACCACTGCGGTCAATTCCAATGCCGCTTTCAATTCGGGGTTTGCATCGGGAGCCACACTCGCCCAGTTGCAATCGGCGGTCCCCGGATTTGCGCCACCTGCCTTTTTCTCGAGTGGGAAAATCAGCAATCCAACCTATGTGAAATGGAACGTGGAGGTCCAGCAGGCTCTGGGATCCAAAACGTCCTTTGATCTAAACTATGTGGGCACGCATGGCTATGATGAGCTGATTGAAAGTTCAGCCGTGAATGCTTATTCTACAAATGGGGCGTTGCCATTACCCACCACCGCGCCCGACGCGCGCTTTGGACCCGTCACACAGATCTACAGCGGCGGAGTTTCGAACTACGCCGGCCTGATCGCCACGGTAACGCGGCGAGCCTCCTATGGTTTTAGCGGCAGCGCAAGTTATACATGGAGCCACGCCCTGGATGAGACGACTGGCCTCTTCAACACACCGGTCGCTCTTTTTGCCACGGTGCCGTACCAACTGGATCCCAATAACCTGCGGTTGAACTACGGCAATTCGGATTTGGACATCCGCAACAACTTCACGGCCACCTTCGTTTGGGAGGAGCCGTTCAAATTCCAAAGTCACTGGCTTGAAGCGACGGCGGGTGGATGGTCGCTCTCGGGCACCATCTTTGCTCGAAGTGGGCTACCTTATTCCGTCATCGACAGTGGCGCACCGATTGCCAACATTCCGCCAGGGTCAGGAGGTCTTCCTGCAAACTGGGGAGTTTATGGAACCTTGCTGAACCCAAACCAGACTCTTCCAGGCTGCGGCAGTCCCGGAAATATCGCCGCGGGAGATGCTCATCAGTGCTTGACCACAGGCATGTTCGTTCCCTCAGGATCCGAGACTACTTTCGGCTCGGGCCGGAACTTATTCCGCGGACCGGGCTACTTTGATATGGATGCGGGTCTTATGAAGAACTTCGCTATCACGGAGCGATTCAAATTCGCCCTTGGAGCCAATTTCTTCAACCTGTTGAACCATCCTCATTTCGCCGCGCCAGAGAATAATTTGGCCGGAGGGATTGCCCCATTTGGACAGCTCTACGCAACTGCCCCGACACCTACCAGCATCTACGGTGCTTTTCAAAGTTCGGGCGTAACCGGGCGGTTGGTTCAGATAGTGGGAAAGATCACGTTCTAACCAGCAGCCGCTTGAATAAAGGGGGGCGATCTCCCAGGAGATCGCCTCTTTCATTCTTTGCCTTCCCATTCCTTCAGGCTCATCCTTGGATTGGAAAACACTTGGCACAAACCGGCCTAGCCGCAGAGTATTGTCGCATTGGCGAATAAAGGGAGAACGGATCGCGCGGCAGCTTGGCAATGTCCGTGTCTTTGGGCGGCGTCGTTAGTCAGTGCCTGCTCGCAAAGGCCCTGCGCGTGATCCTACTGTAGCAGGGTCGGCGTTGATCTCCGCCGCGTACTTAAATGCATTGTCCCATCAGTCTAGTATATGGTTTCACTAAAAGGTATCCACTAGAAACATTCTGTGATACGCTTCGGCTATGGCGGGGAAGTCTAAGCGGCCGCGGCTGGTTCTGACCTCCGAAGAACAAAAGCAGATCCGCCAATTACGCGAATCGCAAACGGAGCCCTGGCGAGAAGTGCAACGAGCGCGCATCCTCTGGGGCTACCATTCCGGCCAGAGCGTCGCCGAGATTGCGCGAGCGGTGAAGATGACTCGCAAAAGCGTGGCGAAATGGATCGCCAAAGCCTTGGCGATGGGAGTGGGCGCCGCCCTAAAAGATACCTACCATCGGCCTAAGGCGCCGGTCATTACCGAGGAGGCCAAAGCTTGGGTGGTCCATTTGGCTTGCTCGAAACCGAAAGAACTGGGTTATGCGGCCGAGGTATGGACCCGGAAATCGCTGGCCCGGCATGTACGGGAGCATGCCGTGGAGGCGGGACACCCCGCCTTATCCCAGGCAGCCAAAGCCACGGTGCAGCGGATCCTCGCGGCGCAGCCTTTACATCCGGAGAAGGTCAAGTATTATCTGGAGCGGCGCGACCCCGACTTCATGGCCAAGCTGCGAGAGATTCTACTGGTATATCGCGAGGTGGATCTGCAGAATGGGAACGGCCGAGGGCTTATCCCCAAGATCGTGACCCTCTCGGTGGACGAGAAACCGGGGGTACAGGCAATTGCCCACACCGCACCGGATTTGCCGCCGGTGCCAGGTAAACACGCCACCGTGGCCCGGGACCACGAAAATAAGCGCCTGGGAACTTGCTCGATTTTAGCGGCGCTCGATCTGCACAGTGGGCATGTGGTTGGGCACGTGGAGCGGCGTCACCGCAGCCGGGAGTTTATTGCATTGTTAAAAGATTTGGACCGTTACTATCCGGCTGAATGCACACTCCGGCTGGTGTTGGACAATCACTCTGCGCATATCTCCAAGGAAACCCGAGCTTTCCTGGCCAGCAAACCCAATCGGTTCAAATACGTGCTTACGCCTACCCACGGATCCTGGCTGAACATCGTGGAGACCCTCTTCGGCAAGATGGCGCGCACGTTCCTGCGCCATGTCCGGGTGCAATCTTGGGAGGAGCTGCGGAACCGAATTCTGAAGGGCATCGAGGAAATCAATGCCGATCCGGTCGTGCATCGATGGAAGAGTTTGAGGCCCTCACCGAGGAGTAATATGGTTATATTTTAGAGAAACGATATACTAGTCTAATGGGAAGGAACGGCAATCATCGAGATTGAATGGCGTGAAGATGTCCGCAGATGACTTCGCGGAGTTGAAGCGGGCGGCTGAGGTTCTGTGGCCGGGGGCGATTCTTACGAATTCATCCGTGATTCTGGGATTGGCGAAGTTGAAGGCGAGCGACGTGTGGAATCCCGGCGCTGCACCGAAGAAGTCGAAGCCTCGGAGTTAAGGCATCATCGGGCCGCAAGAAAGCGTCCCCAGACTCCCCCGAGCCGAGGACGCTATCTCAAGAGCCTCCCCCCGAATTGAAAGAGGCATTCCCAAATTATTCCGCTGATCGGGAGCGAGCAATACAAGCGACGCTGTAGGCAGGTGGATTAAGGGCCGGAGATGTGCGGAGGCATCTGCACCATTTCAAGCCAGATCCTCTCCGGCCCTGCGCCATGTCACATCACATCACGACTCACCCCAAAGGGATACTGGCAGAAGTAGCAGGAATGGCGGAAATATGTGGCAGTGGATCTTTAACCTTTGCGGCAGTTCGCTTACATATCCAGAACAGCAAGAACACGGTTACAGCCCCAAGTGCAAGCCATGCCGTGAAGAACAATCGTAGGAGATGCATTTCGATCACCTGCTTCCTTCGAAACCTGGAGGAAGAGTATCGGGGACGTGTTTCATCACCGTTGCGAGATTGTAAAAATCCGGTGAATTGGGGTCTAGCCGCGTTTCATGGCCTTGCAGGACGCCGGGCGATGTGCGATAGTTTTGGGCACAGTAAAGTAACCGAGCTACCATATCTGCCTGCGTTTTCCCCGCTGTACATGTTTTGTACATCACCCCTGCGTTATTACACCACTTGCGCGACTTCTGCGGAATGCCGCGTCAACAAGTTACAGAAAAATCACCAAGGTCTGTAATACTAACGTTACGTTACGAGAGCTTCAGCGTCACACAGAAAGCCGGTGCCCTTGCTGCATAATGACTGCGGGGGTGCATTTCGGTGGCGTTACGGCTCGATTATCTGTCCTGTGTGCTGACGATTCTTTCAACCATTCTGGTCGGACGGAGACACTGGGAAGGATGGGTTTTGGCGGGCGTGAACAGCGTAATTATTTGTTTCATCGGCCTGAGAACATCGCAGTGGGGTTTCATTCCGGCAAATCTTTTTTGTCTCGTCCTTTATGCTGCCAACCTCAGAGCATGGCGCAAAGCTGAGACCTCTTGACCACTAGGTCATCGGAGCGACTCTTCGACCGCGGAGAGCCAATCGGGCCGCTTCAATACTTCGCGTGGCTTGGGACCATCTGCGGCTCCCACAATGCCGTCTCTTTCCATTAAGTCGATGAGATGGGCGGCGCGCCCGTAGCCAATGCGCAGACGACGCTGTAGCAGGGAAGTGGAAGCCTTTCCGAATTCAACCACTAACTTCACGGCATCTTCGTAGAGCGGGTCATTCGCCGTTTCTTCATCCTCACCGTCTTCGGCTCCAGAGTTGCTGTCTGCACGTTCTTCTTTCGGTGCCTGCAGGAACTTCTCTTCGTATTCGGCGAGGCCCTGGGCTCGCCAGAACTCGACCACCGCCGCGATCTCTTTTTCCGTGACGTAGGGAGCGTGCAGACGGTGAACGCGGGCGGACCCGGAGGGCAGGTAGAGCATGTCTCCGCGTCCCAACAGGGCTTCGGCGCCGTTGGCATCCAGAATCGTGCGGGAGTCTACCTTAGTGGCCACGCGGAACGACATGCGCGCCGGGAAATTCGCCTTGATCAGACCTGTGATCACGTCGACTGAAGGCCGCTGGGTTGCAAGCACCAAGTGAATGCCTACCGCGCGCGCCATCTGCGCGAGCCGCGTGATGGACTCTTCCACGTTGCTGGAATCGAGCATCATCAAGTCAGCCAACTCATCAATGATGATTACGATATAGGGTAGCGGCCGCTCCTCTGCGCCGTCACCGAACAGGCTGGGTGTGTTGCTTTCATCGAAGAGTTTGTTGTACTGGTCGATGTTGCGTACGCCTTTCTCGGCCAGCAGCTTGAGCCGGCGCTCCATCTCGCGTACGGCGTTGCGCAGCGCGTTCGCTGCCAATTTGGGTTCGGTAATGATTGGCGTGTAGAGGTGTGGAACGCCCTCGTAATTGCCCAACTCCAACCGCTTTGGATCAACCAAAATCAATCGAACTTGATCGGGAGTCGCCTTGTACAGGATCGACATAATCATGGCGTTGATCGCGACGCTCTTGCCCGCGCCAGTCGAGCCCGCAATGAGGAGGTGAGGCATCCCGTTCAAATCCGCGGTAACAATGCGACCATTGATGTCTTTTCCGAGCGCTAGCGTGAGCTTCGACTTCGATCCAATGAACTCCATGGACTCGATGTTCTCCCGCAGCCAGATGATTTCACGTTCGCGGTTTGGCACCTGAATGCCCACGGTGGACTTGCCCGCCATGCGTTCGATCAGAATGCTCTCAGCCTTCAGCGCAAGGCACAGATCTTCGGTGAGGTTGGTAATGCGGCTGTACTTGATGCCTGCCTCGGGCTTGAATTCAAAAGTGGTCACCACGGGCCCGGGGTTAATCTGGGTGATTTGCCCATGCACCTCAAACTCCGCGTATTTTCCAGTCAGCACTTGGGCAAGTAGCTTCAATTCGCCGGCATCGATGGCTTGTTGTTCATCCGGCCGGTGCAGCAGAGAACTGGGGGGTAACTTGAAACCACCCGCAATGCGGGGCAATGTCGTTTTAGGTTTCTGCGCGCTGTCGGCACGCTCCGTAACTTCGGGAGAAACCGTTTGCGGCTCAGGCCGTGATTCCGCCGCTGACTGGGCTTGTTCTCCATTGTCTTCCGCAAACGTCCGGTCAATGCCGGTTCGAGCGGGCTCCTGAACCCGCGCCTGAGACTGAGGCGGAGTTGTAGGCCGAGCCGGAACCATCTGCGTGGTAATCACTGGTTTGGGAGCAGCGCGGCGTTTTTCCAGTTCCCTCTGCATGTGCTTCTTGGCGCGCGCATCCCGCCAATCCTTCCAGCGATCGCATAGGGCGATTGCGAAAGCGAAGCGGGTAGGTGCCCAGACCTGCAGCGCGGCAAAAGAAAATGCAGTCGAAAGATACAACGCTACGGCTAAGACGCTGGCGCAAACGATGTAGGCTCCCGCCAAGTTAAAGTAATGGATGAGGAAATCGCCGACCATCCTTCCAAACAGGCCTTCAATCGGGATTGCGTTCATCCAGCGCAAGTGACCGGGCAGCAGCGCCAGTAGAGCGGGGACAAAGATCAGCATCCAGATTCCGCCCAGGACCTTTGCGACCGGCGAAGAAACCCTGCGCGAACGAAACCAGCGGACTCCAAGCACTGCAGAGAAGACAGGAAGCAGGAATGCTCCAATCCCGAAACCCTGCAAGACCAGATCGGAAATAACGGCGCCTACGACGCCGATCCAGTTACGAGCGGCTCGCGAACCCGTCAGCACCGAAGCGCTGTTCAATGACGGGTCCAGCGGCGAATACGAGGCCAATGCGAGGAAAAGAAGGAGCGCGGAGATGCACAAAAGAAACCCGACCAGCTCATTGAGCCGGCGGTTATTGGTCGGGGCAAAGATCTGTGAGAGATACCTCATAGGCGATTTGGAGCTACGCAGGAACGAACTCCCGCTTGCGGTGCCAGATCTATGCCAGAGCCTTTCAATTATGACAAGAACGGGCGAACCCTACAACTCAGGATTCGGTAGCGGTATCCAGAGTGACAAACACAACCTGTGCCACCAAGCGCCGCGCAAACGCCAGCTCCAGTGGCGCAGCCAGAGTCTCAGCGATTACTGGAGGTGCCACAGGATCGCGAGACCGATCACAATCACGCCCACCACGATGCGATAAACAATGAAGACTTTCAGACTGTTAGACTGAAGATATCGAATCAGCCAGGCAATCGCGGCATATCCAACGACCGCTGAAATCATCACTCCCACAAGAAAGGGCATGTGCATTCCCGCGGGCAAACCCTCTTTCTTGAGTTCATGAGCCTTAAGCAGAGCGGCGCCCGCGATGAGAGGAGTGGATAGCAGGAAGCTAAACCGCACCGCAGCGTCTCGCGTCATATTGCGGAACAACCCCGCTGTGATGGTCGAGCCAGACCGCGAAACACCGGGGATTAAAGCTGTGGCTTGAGCGCAGCCAACGATGAGGGCGTCCGAAAAAGTGATCCGGGTAAGGGGCTTGGTAAATTGGCTAACTTTCTCCCCCCACCACATCAACAGGGCGACCACAATCAATGCCCCGGCGATCAGAAAGATGTGTTCGCGAAAGTAGTCCTCGGCCGAGTGTTCCAGCAATTTTCCCGCAATTGCGCCCGGCATTGTCGCGATTGCGAGAAACCAAAGTAGTAAACGCTCCTCTCGCTGTTCATCTGCTGTAAGGTTCTGATCGTCGCCGTCCGCCTCGGAAAATCGCACGACCTTGCCACCCAGGGCCGCGCGGATAATCTGAAACCAGGTTCGCCGGAAATAGAAGAGAACCGAAAGCAGCGTGCCAAAATGCAGAGCCACATCAAAAGTTAGCTCGTGCGCGGGCGAAAGTTCGTTCCATCCAAGCAATCTACGCACAATAATCAGGTGTCCCGAGCTGGAAACTGGAATAAATTCTGCCAGTCCCTGAACGATCGCTAGAACCACGACTTGAAAAATTGGCAAATTAGTCTACCCCGTTCCCGTAGGTTGGAATGTTCTGTTCAATCATGAACAATAGCAGCTGAGCGCGAGTTCCCCAATCGCTTTGCGGGCCTTGCATCACTGCTTTCTGCGCCAGCGCAATGGCCTTGCCTTTGGATTCGTCTGATTTCTTCGACTGGCCTTCGGTCTTGTACATCTCAATCAGAGCCGACCTGCGCCAAGCCGCGTCGTACAAGGCTTCCACGACCGCAGGGGATTGGGGATGGTCGTTGACGTACTTCTCGTACATCTCGGCTTCCTTGTCGGGGCACTTGGCAGAGCCTTGCCAGTCGCCGCACAGCTTATTTTCAATCAGGTGAAAGGCTGCGAGATCGGCCCACTTCGTCCCGGGAAATTTCTTTATCACTTCCTTCATGAAGTCCTCGGTCATGCCCTCGCGAAGATATGCCTCCTTCTCTTTAGCCGAAGGACGCGACATCACATCGGCTTTATCGATCTGCCAGCGAATATCTGCAGAACGGTACATGCCCTCACCTGCGAGCGGCGAGGTGGGGAAATACTCGGCTGTTCGGTAGTAGAGACGCATCGCATCCTGTGCCGCGCCGCGGCGCCCGTGTCTTTGACTGGCCTGGTCTTCCGAGTTCACGGCTTCGCCAAACACGACCTTGTCGCCGTTCGGCGTCGAACCCAGCACAACTCCCTTATTGAGCATCCAGCCCGTGATGACCTTCTCTTCCGAAAGGGCTGCTTCCACTTGTAACCAGCCGCCGCTGATTTCAAGGATAACGACTTCGCGCCCGCGATCGATCTCGGCGAGTTTGTGGGAGTTGGGATCGGGCGACAGATAGATGGAACAAACCCGGATTGGCGTTCCACGTACGGTTTCCGCCACGGCCGCGACGCAGAGCAAAAGCACGGCAATAATGATCAGTCTCAGTTGCATAGTCTCAATTCAGTTGTAGATGTCGCCGAGAAAAAACTTAGCAAGCTACGTTTCTAGAGTATGACGACGAAACACTGTACAGGCGTTGCTCGCAACGTCTCAGCCTCGTACGATCTCCTGCAACATCTGCGGATCAATATTACCGCCGCTGATAATTGCGACATTCATGGTAGTTCTTGGCAGTTGCTCCTGGTGAAATAAAAATCCGGCCACTGCCACGGCACCGCTGGGTTCGGCTACGGTTTTTGGATTCGTAGCCAGCCACTGCATGGCTTGCCGGATTTCGTACTCATTGACCGTCAAAATGTCGTCGACGTACCGCTTGATATGTTCGAAGTTGATTGCACCGATGCTCTGCGTTCGCAATCCGTCGGCGATGGTCTGCGAAGTTTGCTGGGCAGTCGACTGGACGATCTTTCCGGATCGCAAGCTGGCTTGCGCATCTGCCGCAAGTTCGGGCTCGATGCCGATGACTTTTGCGCCCGGCTTGCTCAACTTGATAGCCGTAGCCACGCCGCTGAGCATTCCTCCGCCGCCAACCGGCACCAACACGGTCTCGACTTCAGGCAGATCCTCCAGAATCTCCAGTCCCATTGTGCCCTGACCAGCGATGATCTTTTCATCGTTGAATGGAGGCACAATAACATAACCATGCTGCGCCGCCAGTTCCTCCGCCTTGGTCTGGCGTTCCAGACTACTAGGTCCAACCAACACGATTTCGGCTCCCAGCGACGCTGCTGCGTCGCGCTTAATGGCAGGCGCATTGTTCGGCATCACGACCACGGCCTTGGCTCCCAACGCTCGTGCCGCATAGGCGACACCTTGCCCATGGTTGCCGCTGGAATAAGTAATCACGCCGCGGCCGCGCTCTTCCGGAGAAAGAGACGCAATCTTGTTGTACGCCCCCCGCAGTTTGAAGGCGCCGATAGGTTGCAGGTTTTCGGGCTTGAGGTAAAGCTTGCGATGATCTGGCGCAGCAGGATCTTCACCCAGCGACGATTGGATTAGCTGCGTGCGCACGGCCACGCCGCGCAAACGAGCTTGGGCTTCGCGGATGTCGTTGAGCGTGACCATGATGAAAGTTTTGTTGACATCATGATGCCACAAATTGTGTCATCATGATGTGCGTATCACTCGTTCCACTCGTTCCATGAAGGCGATCGTCAACCGCTTCCTTGGTTTGGGATTGACGGCCACGAAGCCGCCTGCCGGAAAACCGTTTGCCGTGACGCCGCGAAAACTGGAGCTGCCAACCGGGCTCACCTA
>Ga0210401_10003818_pt1 | contig 15955 bp, 23 predicted proteins | sample IncBWH32MmetaG_FD_150866 | JGI IMG/M metagenome (GOLD analysis project Ga0210401, IMG submission 150866) | Forest soil microbial communities from Barre Woods Harvard Forest LTER site, Petersham, Massachusetts, United States - Inc-BW-H-32-M | ecosystem: Environmental > Terrestrial > Soil >... | reverse complement strand
TCGTCCACACCTCATTTGCACGCGTCGGAAGCGCCAAGGGCACTCGCGCTTCGGCTCGATATCGCTTGCGCCTCCTACGCTGCATCGCCAGCCCTTCCTCCCGGTACAGCCGATACACTCTCTTGTGGTTGACCCGCCACCGAAGCGTTCCGTCCTCGGTCTTCTCCCGTCGCAGGAAAATGTACAGCCGCCGATAGCCGAAGCGCGGACGCTCGACTGCCAACTCGCGCAGCCGAGCCCGCAACGCACCTTCGTTCCGTTCTCTTCGCTGGTAACGCCAGCTCCCGCGGTGCATCCCGATCAACCCACAGGCGCGTCGCTCGCTGAGCCCTGCTTCCTCCCGCACGACACGCACCGCTTCTCGCTCCGCCCGCGGGCCTACCACTTTTTTGCCAGCACCACCTTCAGCGCATCCAGGTCCAGTGCCTGCTGCGCCACGATCTTCTTCAGCCGTCCGTTCTCTTCCTCCAGTTGACGCAACCGCCGGGTCTCGCTCACCTCCAGGCTCCCGTACTTCGCCTGGCATCACTGATACCGATCCGGCGGCAGAGGTCCTTCACGGGAACTCCGGCCTCTGCCTCTTTCAACACCCCGACGATCTGCTCTTCACTAAAACGGCTTCTTTTCATGGCGCTTCTCCTCTCGCGGTTTTATACCTGGAGAAGCTAAGTTTTGGCTGGGCTAAATTTCGGGGAGCAGATCACATATAAATGATTAAACAACTAATTAATATAAATCAAATGAAGCCTGAGAGGGGCAAAATTATGCTTCCCCCGTTGGACGGGGCTTGCTAACACGGGAGTGGGAATTACGACGAAAATGAGACCCCGGGGCATGCGGGCGGGCATCGGTCTCGAGAAAATGTGCGTGGAACTATAGCGGCGTGATTTCTTCGTTCGCTTTTCCTCAACGAACGAAAAAGAAGACATTGCGGCGCTGCTGGAATATACTTTCTCTTCAACATCTTAGGCTGAAAAGTAACGGCTCCGAAATTGAACAGCGACGCCCGCGAAACTACGTTTTTCTTATGAATGGCCCGGGACTATTCGTGAGCTGGAGAATTTTACTGAGCAGATCGATGCTGTTGGGAATCCGGGTGCTGGCTCCGGGCGGTTCTGGCGCAACTGAGTAAACTCTGCCGATAACCTGCGAAAGGAGGCGTGTATCGTAATTGCAATGAGCCGCACGGGTGGCGTTTCGCGCGCGAAGTGCGAGCTAGTCTTGAAGGCGTTGGAACAAATGCGCTGAACTCGCATACGAGCGACGCCGGAGTTTTAGAAGTTCAAGCAGATTGAGTATAAATATCCATTTCCTAGGGGCTGTACGTGATGAATCTCTCCACCTTTCTTCTCACAGGAGCCTGGCTGCTTTTGGGCCTGTTGAGTCCATCTGAGGCGCAAGAACGATCGGCGCCGGACACGACTGCCCAGAAGACCGGAGCTACGGGTGCGGGGCCAAGAGCGACACAATTTCCGGTTAACGACGCCGAATACAAAATTGGCCCCCAGGACGTGTTGCGGATCGACGTGTGGAAAGAAGACCAGCTCACGCGCACCGTTCCGGTGAGGCCTGATGGTAAAGTGACCCTGCCCCTCTTGAATGATGTGCAGGCGGCTGGGTTAACGCCGATGGAGCTTGCCGGTGTGATTAGCAAGGGGCTCAAGAAATATATTAACAGCCCTCAGGTGACGGTAACGATCGCGGAAATTAACAGCCAACGAATCTATGTCACCGGTGAAGTCGCGCGGGCTGGCGCCTTTCCGCTGCTGCCGAACATGACGGTGCTGCAAGCGCTTTCTGGCAGTGGAAGGTTCACGCAATTCGCCAAGACGAAAAAGATCTACGTTCTTCGTGTGGAGGACGGTAAACAGATGAAACTGCCGTTCAATTATAACGAAGTAGTTGACGGGAAGAAGCTGGAACAGAACGTTCTTTTACGACCGGGTGATGTGATTGTAGTGCCTTGAGAGAACGCTATGAAACACTTGGGAAAGCTTCTGATAACCGCTGTCGTCGTCTTCGTCGGGCCTCTTTCTCTCGGGACCGCACTTGCGGCCACGCAGGATCAGCAGACGGAAAGCACATCCAAAACCAAACCTGCAGGGCGAGGTTATCCGCCCTATCCAGATCAGGATCCGAACGGAGACCAGGACTCGACGGCTCCGTTGCAGCCCGACACTCGGCCGCTAACGGGTGTTCAGAATCCAACATTGGGTTCACCGGAGCTTCGTCACAGCTACTGGGTGCCCGGCTTCGAGTACAGCAATATCGCGACATCGACTGCGCTAAACCAGTCAACGGCTTCTGGTTGGAATTCGACGAGCTTCGTCGCCGGAGAGGTCAGTCTCCTGCAGACCTGGAGCCATTCGCAATTGTCTGTAAATTATTCCGGTGGTGGATACTTCTCAACAGATACCAGCCAAGGAAATGGATATTTTCATGTTTTCGGACTAGTGCAGACTTTCGAGTGGAAGAGGTGGCAGCTCATGTTACTCGACGATTCTTTCTACTTACCTGAAGCAGCATTTGGATTTGGGGTTGGAATTGACATTTCCGTTCCAGGCGTAGGTAGTGGTCTGAGCGGTGGCCTACCAGGCACGCAGAACAACTATCAGCCGAATCAGAGTATTTTCACTTCATTGGGCACGCGTTACAGCAATTCCTTCACGACACAGGCGGTCTACGCACTAAGTCCTCGCGCGTCGATTGACGTTGCCGGCTCGTACGGCATCCTCCGGTTCTTGAAGGCTGGAAATATTGACAGCAACGATACGATCTTCAACGTGGGCTACAACTATGCACTGAGCAGCAGGGATACGATCGGAGTGCTCTATCGTTTCACCGCATTTCGTTATCCTGGCAATCAGGAAGCGCTGAACGATCATGTCGTGCAGGCTGCCTATAGCCACAAGATTACCGGTCGTCTCGCTGTGCAACTCTTCGGCGGGCCCGAGATCTCAACTTCTCGCGCACTCGTCGGGAGCAGTGTATCGGGCTCCGGAGGCGCGACATTGACCTATGCTTCGGGATCCAATAACTTATCGTTAATCTACACCCACCGTTTGAGCGAGGGCAGCGGCGTCCAGTTTGGCTCAAGCACCGATCAAGTACAAACAGAATTAGATCGTGAGCTCTCCCGACACTGGAAGGGAAATCTCAGTTTTGGGTATGCAAGAAACGGGAGTTTGGGCAATTCAGGTGTAAGCCAGAATTCGGGAACCTTCAATTCGTACTATATTGGAGGCGGGCTTAGCCGCGCACTAGGCCGTGATTCGAAGTTTTCGCTCGCTTACGCAACTCTGATTCAGACTTCAAATCACGCTGTCTGCGCCGCCGGAACGTGCAGCACGAGCTTTACGCAGCATCAGATCGCCGCCGGATTCAATTGGCATACGAGACCTTTCGTGCTTCGATGATGTACGTTGCAGGATCGATCTAGAGTTTAACGATGAGATAATATATGCATATGTTGCTCGAAGCGCGCTTGGAACCACTTCGGCGGCGCCTTGAGGAAATGGCCGCGAGCCGCGGCAGAAGACGCCTCACGCAGCAGCTCGGAAGGCATCACCACAAAGTTGAGTTGGAATCGCTCCTCGAGCTTGTGATCAGGAATCGAGTTGGAGAAGTCAGGCGAGATTGGAGCTGCTCTGGCCAAATATCAAGCTGCTCTAAGATCTGGATCCCAGCGGATTCGGCTTGAGTTAAACTACGGGCTCGCCCTATGCCGGCTCGGCCGTTGGCAGGATGGACTTGTGGAACTGCAGGAGGTGCTGCGACTCGATCCGAAGGCGCGTATGTAGCAAGCGAACGCGCAAAACCACCGCCCTAAGTTCTTCCGAAACTTACCTGTTGTGTGCGAACACCGTGAAAATTGTGTGGCGCGCGTATAGGTCCGCGATCTTGCCGCGGTATTTTTTTTAAGGGCAGATAGCTATCTGATGAGTAAAGTAAAGCTTTGGCGCGAACGTGGGCAGGCGAAGACCGTTGACGGAAAAACAAGGTCGCGCTCAGAATGAGCGCACGCCAAATGGATCCATTGCGACTGGCGATGCCGCGATGTACCCCACCGCCCGTGTTCTTTGCGCGGCGCATCGCAGACGCACAGGTTCACGCGTGCCGGCCGATCGCGTGATCGACGATGAGGCCTTCTGCTGGGGCTGCTTACACGGCAAGCCGATCAGTCCAGCCGAAAATTTACGGCGTCAAAGCCAATCGCAGCGTGCGCGTACTCAGGGGTGGAGGAGGCAAGCGGCGCTCCAGGTCTACGGGAACAAATCTTTGTGGGCAAGCTGAACGGTGAATTTTGGGCGAGCGAAGAGAACGAAGTGGGCGTCGACGTGAGTCGCTGGATGGCAGAAAAGCATTCGCCTCCTGGCTAGCCTTGTGTCCGGACAACCGCATCAGTGGCGGCAAAGCGCTCAAGCGCGGTACTCGCCACATAGCGCTAAATCCAACGCCGCAACCGCCGTGTTCCGAATCAGTCCCAAATGAAGACCGTCAAAATGCTTGAGTAATCGTCTGTCCACACGCGCGAACGCGGATGACCCTTTAAGGAATTCCAGCGGAGGTCGGCGATTAGTTTGCCGAGATCGTCTTTGTTGCGAGCCATGACGAGCCACCGAGAGGGGAGCTTGCTTGCTTGCCTGCCTGTATGTCGGTCGAGTCGTTCTCGACCATAGCGACTAGGCCAGCGTCACTTGCGACGTTGCCGAGCACCTTTTGGAGATCAAGGTAGCGACTATAGATATGGAATACGAGGATGCCGTGGTCAACCAGCTTCGATAAGTAGAGCTGAACCGCCTCGCGTGTCAGAAGGTGAACGGGAATCGCATCCGCGCTGAAAGCATCCAGAACCAACATGCCGTAGAAGCGATCGGGCAAGTTCTTGAGGGAAATCCTGGCATCGCCGAGCACGACGCGAACCGCCGGCGAGCAATCCCTTAGAAATGTGAAATAGCGCGGGTCGCGAGCGATTCGCTCGACGAGCGGGTCGATCTCGTAGAAAGTGAATTCCTCACCGGGAGCCACGTAACAGGCCATGGCGCCAAGCCCTACGACAGCAACCCTTCTCAATTTCTCAGAGCCCGAGAAGTCCTCTAAGACTTGGCCAACATGGTCAGCCTCTACTGAGGAAGTTACAACTGGGATGTTCCTGTTGCTTTCGGCCCTGGTGGACTACTGCCCACGATTACCGACTCAAAGAGATTGCTCACGGTCGCTTCATTCCAATGCAGGCCTTAGCTCAAGGTGGCCCCTACAAGCAGGTTCAACGGGTAGAAACATGTATGCTCTCGGAAGACATTTTCGGGAAGTAGCTCGCTCTCCTTATTATCGCACCAACTTTACAGAAACACTTCTGTACACATATGCAAAATAAGTCTATGCGCGACACAGGGTAGGAAGTCCGGAACGCTTGCTCGCGGCGCTGGGAATCGATCCGACTGCCGCGTTTGCAGGCTACAAGAAATGGCAACCATAATTCGAGTCAATGTTTTTGATGCAGCGCGCTGCCCCTGGCCAGCAGGGCGGCATCAGTCTCGAAGACGGCCGACTACTCTACGGTATTGTGCGCGCATTGCGTCCGGAATACGTAATTGAGGCCGGAGTTGCCGCGGGAGTTTCGAATGCATTCCTGAACGCTGCCCTGACGAAAAACGGTCGTGAGCAGCTCTTCTCGATAGAATTGCCTTCTGAACGCCAGGGTCGATTGCAGCAGGACGGAGTCATATTTGACTGGTCAGTGAGGGGGGGTAGGCTGGGCTGTTCCTGCGGAAATCCGAAATCAGATCGGACGGAGAAACGAGCTGATCTTGGATGACGTGAGAGAAGTATGCCGAGCTTAGTGCGGCGACTCCCGCCCGTTGATATTTTCTTTCACGACGATCTGCACACACCAGAACACATGAAATGGGAATACGACTTAGTGTGGCCGCACCATGCTCCAAGTGGCGTACTCATTTCCGACGACGCCAACTATGGATGGCTACGTTTCTGGCCGAGAGAAGCGGCTGCAGCGATTTCACGCTCTTAACCTTCAGCGACTCACCGTTGCACGTAAAGATGCAGCATAGGATTAAGCGAATCTTTACGCCGTGCGTGATCTCACCATCCACAAGTACAGGAATCTTCCGGGAAAGATAATCTGCTGAGGCTCGACGCTGAGTTATTGCAGCGCGATGCGCCCCCGATTGGATTTCCGGCGAGTCGATCCGACAGAAAGATTCGTTCTGGCGGTTCCGTTCGAAGAATGGATTGATGATAAGACGAGAAACCTGAAACCTCAAGCCCAGAGACGATGATTCACTCCAACTGAGGTACAATGCGGCTCAACGGCATTTCAACGGACCATCAGTTGGCGTTTCCCGAGTGCAATCGGACCCACGCGCAGTGCGCTGTGGTAGGTCGCCGGAGTTGGCGCGTGTCCTGGCGCTTCCCGTGTCAAGACAAATTGCCGTCCTGTCATCGTGGGCATGCGCCGAGTAGCCTCACGCACCAGCTGCATCCGGCCACGCACGCGGAACTTCGTCAGCAGCGGCGAGACGTGGAACTTTACGGTGCGCTCGGAAAGGTTCAGCGAAGCGGCGATCTCTTTGTTGGCTAGACTTCACATGACGCCGCCGAACACTTCCTGTTCCCGGCGAGTCAACTTGACCGAGCGGCCCACCGAATGCCCCGCTTGTAGCAGTTTTTCGGCTTTCTCGGTTAGGCCTTTCGGGGGATTCAGGCGCGGCTTCCACCATCACCGCATAGTCCCTGGGCGACTGACCCCCTCGGACCATGCAATGCATTACCAGCAGACCGGCCGCTTCCTCGACGGGAAACTGGCCGTCCGGACCCGCCTCGACGTGAAAAGGCGAGACGCCCGTGCTTTGTTCGTAGAAAAAATATGTTCCATGGGAAGGACGTTGACCGGAAGGAGTCAACGGATATCGTTCTTGATTGTGCGGCTGATCGTTTCTGCGGATTACCTTCACGTGCGCCCCTCCGTAGCCAGAAGGAACTTCGGGTTGGAGACCACGCGGAAGGTCAGTCCGGCGTTGCGTGAGTAAACGTTCAGCTCGCGGCGCAACTGCAGACGGGTGCGAGCAGGAAACGTGCTCTTCTCGATGACCAGTTTCGGGGAACGCGCTTCCATGACGATCTGGCGGGCGACGTTTATCGATGGTGGAAAGATCCGCGTCACCATTTTCTTTTGGCGGGTGTGCCTACGCAAATGAAGATGGCGTCGTTGGCGAGAATCGTTTCACAGGTGCCGGTGGTGTAGGAAATTTTTCCGGACTTGCGACGGATTCGAGAACCTTCTCGAGGTGGCGCTCGTAGATGGGCACGTTGACGGATTGGAGCTGCGCGATGCGCTCGCCGGCGTTGGTTGGAAAGGCCAATCTGCCCGACTCGCGCCGAGCATTAGGAAATAAATGTGAGGCTTTATCGAACTTATTAGCTTACCAGAGCACTCATGGACAACCCTTTGCCGCCGTCATGCTTAGGTCCATCCTATTCAACTTCAAGCGCGCGTCGTTCTGGAAACACTAACTCCTCGATATAAACAACCTGCAAAGGATGAAGAAGGTTTGTTTCGAAAGTCCAAAAAATCCGGCGCTAAACACATTTCTGAAGTACCGCTGGTAGTGCAGTGGACAAGGTGGTACCACCTGGTTCGAGCGGGACAGGCCTTGCCTGTTCTTGGCTCATTTTGCGTAGGGACTCCAGATTTTCACTTGGCACGCGCTGCAGCATTGGAAAGTTTATTTGGCAAGAGGATACGCTGGCCGATTTGGAGTTGGTCAGGATTCGTCATATCGGGATTGAGCTTCGCGATTTCCGTTAACAAAGCGGGATCGGAGTAGCCGAAATAGGAGCGAGCGATCCTTTCGAGCGTTTCATCCTGCCGGACTAGGTGAACTACAGGTTCGACGGGTGGGCTGGGGTCCGCCGGTTTGGAGGAGGCCAAGATCGCGGAGTTGTTGGAAGATTCTGCTTCGGACTGGCTGAGCCACAATTTCGTTGACACATAGAGCGTCAGCAAGAACACCAAAAGAACCAAGGCCGAACCGGCCTTCGGCAAGAACCATCGGTGCGCCGCCGATGTTGCCGGGACCTGGGGTTCTGCTGGGGGAACCGGCTTGGCGAAAGCGATTTCCTGCGCGGGCGGTTCAACCGACGATTCGGCGTAGACACGAGGTTCACGTGGGGGGAATGGCGCACCCGGAGGCCCATTCAAAACCAGTGAACTAGCAGGCCAGTGGATCCGCTCGACCAAGGGGATGTCTCGTGTGGGCGGCGGTGCCGGCGGAACGGCATAAGTGGGCGGAGCCGCGGGAGCTCTTGGCACCGGTGAATCGACGGGCCAGATGCCCTTGCCGAAAGCGATGTCAGTTGGGTGAGGTTCGGCCGGCTGAGCCTCGCCGGCAGGAGGTTTGGGTTCGGGGAGTGGACTGGGTGGGGGAGTTTTAGGAGCCAGTGAATTAATGCATAGGTCAGCCAACACTTCGCGCACGATGTGTGGGCCGATCGTTGCTTGCTCCAGCGCGAAACCCAGGGAGAGGGAGTTAAAGCAGAGGTTGTTGATGTTGCGGGGAATTCCTTCGCTACGCTCGGCGATCAAGTCCAGCGCGGGACGCGTGAAGATCGGAAATCCAAAGCGTCCTGCAACTCCAAGCCGATACTCTATGTAGGAAAAGGTTTCGGCGGGTGTGAACTGTTCGAGGCGGGCGAAGATGGAAATCCTTTGGCGCAGCTGGGACAAAGATGGACGGTCAAGTTTGGCGGCCAACTCCGGCTGACCTGCAAGGACAATCTGCATAAGCTTTGAGGTGGGGGTCTCGAAATCGGAGAGAAGTCGTGCGGTTTCGAGCACTGGTTCGCTGAGATTTTGCGCCTCGTCGATAATGAGCACGAGTCGTCGGCCGGCGTTCGCCTCCTGCAACAAAATGTGGTTTAGCTCCTTGTGCATGCTTACCATGTCCTGGCCTGGGGTATCGACGCCCAAGTCCTGGAGCAGATAGCGCATCAGGTCCACGGGACCGCATACAGTCTGAAACAAGAAAACAGTACGGGCGGATTCGCGCAGATGCTCGAGAAGCCTAAAGAGGAGCGTGGTCTTTCCCATGCCAGGGCGCGCGATTAGCGCGAGAAAGCCGCGCCCTGCCTGGATGCCATAACAGAGTGAGGCAAGCGCTTCCCGGTGAGTCGCGGTGGGAAACAGGAAGCGGGGATCCGGAGTAGCACCGAATGGGTCGCATTTCAGCTTGTAGAATTCAAGAAACATCCGAGTGTTTCAACTTTCACGAATAGATCGGAAAATTACCATATTCGTATCGACAGGCACGACGCGTGCGCGTGATCTTCGAGGGCTGGAATTTTCCTCTTCGCCCGAAAGCCTAGCCCTCCTGCTCGGTCGCGTCAGCTGCAATGAAAACGACCTCACGGCTTCAGGGGGTCGGAAAGCTGAAGCCCATTCCCGAAGGATATCACATGGCGCCGCCGTATCTGATCATTAAGCACGCGGCCAAGGCCATCGAGTTTTACAAGAAGGCCTTCGGAGCCAAGAAAGACCATCTTGCTCCTCTGTGTGTGGCAATCGTGGGGCAAGTGCCCATGATCTATAGATTCACGCAGATCAGCCAGTACCTACCTGCGCTGCCCGCGCAGCTACCGTTACCGCTACCTGGACGGCTGGCGCGAGAAAGAGACCCGCGCAGCCATGGTCTTCGGCCGCTGCTTTGAGGCCGCTCTGGGTGCCTACTTTCGGGGAGAAGACTGCGGTGCAGCACCTGGGACCGCCTGCTGCCAGTAGCTTGATGGGGAAACAATCGACTCACGTTTGAGACCGACAAGACGAACCCCTATATGGAACGTTTGCGCCGTAGACAACCCCGGCAAAGGCTGGACCCAGAAGTGTACAAAGCACCGCGAGATCAAGTGCTCCGGCGTGATGCTGGCGCTGTCGAAATTGCGATTCGTCAAACGACCTGCAGGTGCATCATATAAAGCCGCGTGCAAGGCTTGGTCACGACGAATCAAGCAACGTGATTACGCTTTTTGTCGTTTGCCACAAACGACAGCACTGGAACTAAATTCTTAGCACGAGTTGGCAATTTTCTGAGTTCGCGCCCGCGCCACGAATTGAGCTATACCCCTAATTGTTGGCTTTGGCGTACCTTTCGGCGTCGGATCGCTAATTTAGAGCGCCAGTATGAAAGACGTAGGCGAACATTTGGAGGTGACTAAGGAGCTTTCGCGGCTCGCCTCGGATGTTTCGGCGCCCGTGGATATAATCCGCTCTTCTCGGGACGCGGGCGGTCAGCTACTGATTGCGAGTAACGGCGGTTCAGCGGCAGATGCCCAGCATATTGCTGCGGAGCTTACTGGGCGTTCCAGCGCGAGCGGCGTCCGCTGCCAGCTCTGGCATTGCGCGGTAACACATCAGCTCTCACGGCAATTGGAAAGGACTACGGATATGAAGAGGTGTTTGCCCGCGGGCTTTCGGCTCACGCGCGACCGGGCGATGTGTTCCTGGCAATCTCGACGAGTGAGTGGGACCAGCCGGAACATGCTACGCGCCATCGAGGCTGCGCGGCGGAGCAGTAGAGCCGGCAGTCAGAAGGGTGAGCGGAGCACAAAATAACTCAATCCGTTTTTACCCAGATCTCTTCGAAGATCGCTCTATTCCCCTCAAGAGAATCGCTCGAATCAGTGCCGGCCGCGCAAGCACGGCGCCGATAGCCCTTCCCAACGCATTGGTGATGACATCTGTGAACCCGGAGCCTCGCTGCGGGATGTAGGTTTGAAGTACCTCGACGGTGAGACTGAGAGCCGCTCCGGTAAGGGTGGCAAACAGAATCGCGGTGCGGCGATTTCGGATTTGCAAAAAATAGGCGCAGAAGAGGACGACAGGAAAAGGAAGAGGGCAGAAATGATTTCGGGTCGGAAGCGCTGCTACCATTGCGCTTCCGACCCGGTGAAGGCCAATCACGCGTGGCCTTCGGCGCCTGCCGTACTAGAAAGGGTTATGACTGATACAGTCCCAGCATCCTCACTGGCTGACGTTGACTTGTATTTCCGATGAGTGCGGGCTTTCGACACCGTTGGCCACGGCAGTCACTACGTAGTAGTAGGTTGTGCCAACCTTCACGGTGTTGTCCGAGAAGCTCAGCCCGGAAGTTGTGCCGACGTTGGCGTAGCCGCTGCCAGAGGTTGTGGTGCGATACACGTTGTATCCGCTGACCGCACTGTCCGAGGAAGCGGCCCAGTTGATCTTCGCAGAAGCTGTGACGCTATCGTTGCCACTCACCGAACTTGGCGCAGGAGGTGCAGACGGCGGCGTCGACCCACCACCACCCGCGTTGAAATTGATACTGTCGGCCGTCGGTCCCCAAATGACATCCTCGCCATCAACGGACGAAGACCAGGCGGCCCAATGACGATAGTTGTAAAGCCCTAAGCTGTCCGCATAAGACCACGTCCCATCGGACCGGACATACTCGGTCGGGGTAGAGACGTCCACCATCTTCTGACCATCAACCCACCATTGCACGTAACCAGCAGTCGGCGACCAGACGATGTGCAACACCATGTCATACCAATGATCTACAAGTAATGAATCGGAAGGAAATGGGAAGAAGCGCTTCTGGCAAGCGGTCCCGCAGCTTGTCGCACCGCCCGGAACCTGGAGGAATAATCTCGGATTCGTGCCCGGCGTCCCGCACCAAGCTGGACTGCCGGGGCAGGATGAACCCTGCGCTTGAATGTCAATCATTGTTGAGTAAGCCCAGCCGCCACCGTGCGACGCGGCGTCGGCTTCGGTGCGCTGATCGACGTGAAATTCGAAAATGGAGTTTTGCGTGCCGGGAGTGGCTTGATACCCCGGGGCTAACCTGACGTGAAAGCGATACCAGGTTTCCTCTTCCATGCCAACTCCGCTGCCATTGGCGGCGCAACCCGATTTTGGATTGCTACCGGAACCGCAGACGTATCCGGCATGCACGTTATGGTTGGTGGCAACTGCCGTCTCTTGTCCGTAGCTGGATGTGGAGGAAGAGCAATGATTGGAGGAAGAGGAAGAAGCGCAAGCCTCCAGCCTCACGGCCTCATTCCCAAGGCCATCGGCGGGCCATTGGAGCGAACCGAAATTGTCCGTGTACCATCCCTGATTGGTTATCGCGCCATTGAAAGGCTCTGATTCGTACGGTGCCTGAGCCAACAGGGGAGCGCTACTGAAAAAGAGCAGCACCACAATATAGATGAAAAATTTTAGTCGATTCGTCATGTCTTCCCCAATTCTTAACGTTATTTCCCCACCGCTTTGGCAGTGTTGAGAAAACGTTAACAACCCAAAGAAGGCATGGATATTGGTCTTGAGTTCAGTTTTAGGCCATCGACCTTCCCCTGGCCTTTATACCCTTGGCCGGAAGGGCCGGTAGCTGTAGGGACGTCTCACGCTTCGGCTTATCGGGTCTCTAATGCACCTACCGCGCCCTAGAATTTTCTTGGACACCGAATTGTGATGAAAATGAGTCAGAGATCACGAGGAGGTGTGTGTGAGTGAGGAAGGAGCCAAACGGCCCCGGCTGTTTGCGACCACCATGCCCACCGTCCACAAGCGATTCTGCCGCTTGCATGCTGAAGTACGGTCAACAGCACGTCGACAAAGGCGCCGAGTACTACGAGCAGAGAAACCGCCAACAACAAATCGAGTTCCTCAGAAAGAAGGCAGCGCAACTCGGCCTCCGGGTCACACCCACCCAGGCTTGAATCTATCAATCAGGAAGTTTCTGAGGAGAACTCCCCGACAGTCCTAACGCAACCCGTAGGGCAAGCCCTCCCCCTGCCCACAGGATGCAAGGCTACCTGTATCCCAGGCCAGGTACGCACTGAGGCCAGATCAGGTAAAAGGGGATGACCTAAACTGCCCTTGAGAGCAATATGAGTTGTTAACGTTTTTCGAAGGCATTGCTAGAGCGGTGGGGAAAACAAGTCAGAGCGAGGTCGATGAAGAACTCCGACTATCCCGGCAGATTGGCGGCGCCGTTGGTACTGAGTTTGGTGGGCCCGCTGATTTCCGGCTGCCTAGGCGCTAAGCAATCAGGGGCGTCTCACGCCGTTCAAATCCATCTAGACACTGGCACTGGCGCCAAGCGGTCCTCCAAGAAGTTTGTACATCGCGAAAGTGGAACTCGACCCGACGGTCGCGGGGAAATCGTGAAGGAAACGAAACGAACATATGGCGCGAATCGACGGATGATGTTCGCGTGTATTTTGGCATTACTGTTTTTCGGTAGCGGGCCCTTGTTCGCCCAGACGCCATACGGAGACGAGCACTTCGACGGAACTTTTACAGTCCCCATTTGGCACACCGACAACTTTGGCCCGTTGCAGTGGGTGTCCGACGGGGTTGTGAACGGTGCGGTACGTTTAGAGGCTTGTGCTTCCCCATCCTCGTCTGGCCACTGTACGACTTCGACTTCAAGCTACGGGCAAGAGACAGCAGTTTCTACAAACAAGAACACGCACAGTGGCTATGTGTGCGGTTCAGGCACGAATCCCAAATCAGATTGCACGGCAGTTGGCGATGGGGTAGGCCAGCAAGAAGAAACATGGTACAGGTTCCATATCCGGCTCGCGCCTGGATTCGCAGCTACGCCCGGCACGCAGAACGCGTTGTTTGAATTTCACGTTGATCAGCGAACCGAGGCAGACGCGAAAGCAAACGGCGGCGTTACAGCTTATTCCACAATCATTGACATAAAGGCGGACGGCCCCTCGTGTTCCGGGAGTCCAGCGTGGTGCGGCACGCCGGGCACCAATCCTCGCCTGTTCCTTCAGGTTCCCGGTGGGCCGACGAGTTGCGGAACTGCTTGCCAGAAACGTATATACCCGTTCCCGTCCAACTCTCTGTTGATAAACCACTGGTATGACATGGTGCTGCATATGGTCTGGTCACCGACGCAGGGCTCCGTGCAATGGTGGGTGGATGGGCAGAAAATGGTGGACGTAGCGACACCGACTGAATACGTGCGATCGGATGGAACGTGGTCTTACGCCACGGGACTAGGTCTGTACAACTATCGTCATTGGGCCAGTTGGCCATCCTCTGTGGACGGCGATGAGTTTATCTGGGGGCCTAGCGCTGCCAGTATCGGCTTTGGTACGCCTACTTCGACTGGTTCGCAGCCGTTGCCACCAACGGCAGTGACATCTGGCGGATCCGTGGCCAGCCAACTCAGCACGTGGTCTACGCCTTCGTCAGCGGGAGTAACCAGCTACAATGTGTATCGGAGCAGCGCCTTCCGGTGGCCCCTACAGCAAAGTCGGCTCTTCAGCGACTACTAGCTTTGTACGCGCCGTGCAAGGCGGAAAGTACGTTTTACTACGTGGTTACTTCAGTAAGTCTCGGGAAAACACCACCGGAGAGCGCATTTTCAGGACAACCAAATGCTGCAGTTCGGTAGAAGGAAGTATTTAACAGCACCTTCTAATTCTGGGGTTGGCCGCTCATTGCATGCTCAGAGGCAGGCTAAAACTTGGATACTACGTGAGCGATACGTGAGGCACAGTTTCAGGAATCGCGAGGGGGTATTTCCAAAGCCTCGCACCTGGCAGCGTGAGCTTTTTTCCAGCGATCGGGAAGCCAGGCGTCGATGTCGTTTGCCGGCCACGAGGGAAGATTCATCAGCAGTTGCATGAAGTAGAGTTGCGGATCCATCTCGTGCCGCCGGCAGCTGCTGGTCAAGCTGGCCAGGATCGCTGCGGTCCGTCCGCCGCGCGGGTTTCCGACGAACAGCGAGTTCTTGCAGTTCAGAACCACACGCTTCATCTCCCGTTCACTCACATTGTTGTCGAGGGGCACCGCACCGTCGCTGCTGAACACCGTCAGTTCCTCCCATTGGCTGAGCGTGTAGTTCACCGCTTTCGCCGCTGTCGCGATCTGCGGATTTTCTGATCTGGATGAGCGAAGCAACGGATATGCGCTGTGGATTTGATCGCGAGCGGAACACGAACAGATGACCGCTCTGCGGGTTCTCTCCGATCACTGTCTGCACCCGCTCCGCCAGCGCCGCGGGGATCGGCTGAAGATTTAGGGTTGGGATCGGGATGTCGGGATGGATTCGTGTTGTGGTACAAGCGGCTGGAAGCCGGAGTATTCAAGATGCCGCGCGTAGCACAGGGAGTGCGATCGGTGGAGTTACGTGCCAGCGAGCTGGCGATGATTCTGGACGGGATCGATGTTTCGAGGCTGAAGCGTCCGCCGCGCTACCAACGCGCGATAGAGAGCCGCGGATAAAAGTCGACGAGAAAGAAAAAAAAGAACTGCGCAATCCATCGCGACATGTGTAACTAAGTTGGTAGAGGCACGTCAAAAACGAACGTGCCGACCAACGAAACTTCCCCTTGCGTTCGATCTATGGTCTGCAAGCTTGGCAGCCCGATCACCCTGTTGCCTCCACCACGGCCAGCGATCCCCGCACATGTTCCGGATCAAATCCTCACCCTACCATCAGGCTCCGGCCATTCTCCAGCCGGACTTCGATCCGCGAGTCGCCCGGTAAGTTGGCCGGGAACTCCGCCACTTGCACTTCCACGAATCTCGCTGTCGTGTTTTCCCGCAGTCGTTTCTTCCACAAGTAGAAATGCGGCGCGCACAACCTCCGCTCTCGGCAGAACGCCGCCACACTCTTCCCGCTCCGCATCTGTTCGGAAATCAGTCTGCGCCTTTTCGTCCATGCATTTCTGCTTCGTTTTCGTTGCGTCATCGCGCAACTTTGCTATGCGACGACCATCTTCCGCAAGATGCTCTTCACGGTAAGCGTCTGGTCTGAACCGTGTGGACGAAGTGTGAGTAATTAAGGATGCTGCCGGTTGTGGGCACATCGCTAAGTGTCCACGAGGGATAAGTGGACACTTCCGGGCAGATGGCCGTTGAGGTTGCGAGCCAGGTAAAGAGGCAGAAAAGATC
>Ga0210401_10003817_pt1 | contig 15956 bp, 11 predicted proteins | sample IncBWH32MmetaG_FD_150866 | JGI IMG/M metagenome (GOLD analysis project Ga0210401, IMG submission 150866) | Forest soil microbial communities from Barre Woods Harvard Forest LTER site, Petersham, Massachusetts, United States - Inc-BW-H-32-M | ecosystem: Environmental > Terrestrial > Soil >... | reverse complement strand
CAACGGAGTAGTCGTCGAACCTGGCTTTGAAGGGAAGCCGCTGCTCGCTGTCCGCCAGGCAGGGTGTGCCTTCGTCCCCACCCCACTGCCATGCGATTCGCTTGCGCGCTGCAACGTCGTAAACATCGACCTCGTAGGCGGCGTACAGACACCGGTGCGAAATGCTCAGAAACGCGCGCTCAAATATCCCGTATCCCGGTTTGAAGACCCGAAAACTCTCCGACACCGCAGGCAACACGACCACCAGCGTGTCGAATCCCTGACTGGCAGCCTGCTCCCACAGCAGCTTGGCTCCGTCGGCCAGCAGTCCCTCCGTGTCGTAGGACGTGCGATCCAAAGCGGCCGCCTGGAATCGCCCGCCGCGACGCAGAATGGCCAACGCTTGGGATATGGCGGTTTCATCGATCTTCCAGTCCGGTACCGGAGCAGAGAACTCCGCGTAGTTGAATGAGGTCGTTCCCAGAGATATCCCGTACACCGTATCGCCGAGGAAGGAAGTCACGCCGACCCTCTTGATGCGAGCGATGTTCTCCGTGGCAACCGGACGCTTCAAATCTGGCGTCGTCGAGCAGCCGACAACTACGAAAAGCAAACCCAGGGTGGCGAACAAGGCACGCACGAGGCTTCCTGCAGCGTGATATTGGGGGTCGATTCTAACGAGGCCGAGAGGCCGCGTGCGCCGCACACGCTTCGTGCTCAAATGCGCGCGGCGGCCCAACGCGCGACGATCGCCTGCAAGGCATCCAGGCCGTCGGTCAGCGCCGCGGGGCCGGGCTGCAGGATCAACGGTGACTTGATCTCGTGCAATTCGCCGTCGCGCACGGCAGGGATGGGCGACCAGCCGGGGCGCGCCGCAACCTGTTCTGGCCGGAATTTCTTGCCACACCACGAGCCGATGATCAAGTCCGGGGCGGCATCGATCACGTCGTCCGGCCTGGATACGATCCGTCCCTGCGCCAGGGTGCTAAAGGAGCGATCCGCGAAGATGTCACGGCCGCCGGCGATCTCGATCAGCTCGGACACCCAGCGAATTGCGCAGATCAGCGGCTGATCCCACTCCTCGAAGTAGACGCGCGGCCGCACGGCCAGTCCCGCGGCGGCTGCGCGGACCCGCTCCAGGCGCGCCTCCAGGCTCCGAGCATACTGCTCGGCGTGCTCGTGGACACCGACCAGCGCACCCAGCCGTCGTATGTAGGCCAGGATGCCCGGCACGGACCGGTGATTGGCGATCCAGACCTCGACTCCTTTCTTGATCAGGGCCTGCGCGATGTCCGCCTGGATGTCGGAAAAGCCGATCGCCAGATCCGGCTGCAATTCGAGAATCTGCTCGATCTTGGCGCTGGTGAATGCCGATACCTTGGGCTTTTCCTTGCGCGCTTGTGGCGGCCGAACCGTGAAGCCCGAGATGCCGACGATTCGATGCTGCTGACCGAGTGCATAGAGGACTTCGGTCGGCTCCTCGGTCAGGCAGACGATTCGCAGGGGGCCGTCGGTCATCGCTCACATGCTGCGCCGGTACCGTCCGCCGACGTCGTACAAGGCGTTGCTGATCTGCCCCAGCGAGCAGTAACGAACCGCGTCCATCAGCATCTCGAACACGTTGCGGTCGTCGATCACCGCGCTTTGCAAGCGGCCGAGCCAGTCGGCGCTCTGGGCCCGGTGGCGCTCGCGGAAATCCGCCAGGCGCGTGAGCTGGCCCTGTTTCTCATCCTCCGACGAGCGCGCCAGCTCGATCTCCGGCGCAGCACCGGCCGCATGCGGATTGCGGAACGTGTTCACTCCGATGATCGGATAGGAGCCGTCGTGCTTGCGGCGCTCGTACAGCAGGCTCTCCTCCTGGATCTTGCCTCGCTGGTAGCCGGTTTCCATTGCCCCCAGCACGCCCCCGCGGTGGCTGATCGCGTCGAACTCCTTCAGCACCGCCTCCTCGACCAGGTCGGTCAGCTCGTCGATGATGAATGCGCCCTGATTCGGGTTTTCGTTCTTCGCCAGCCCCCACTCACGGTTGATGATCAGCTGTATCGCCATCGCACGCCGCACCGATTCCTCGGTCGGTGTCGTGATCGCTTCGTCATACGCGTTCGTATGCAGGCTGTTGCAGTTGTCGTAGATCGCGATCAGCGCCTGCAGCGTGGTGCGGATGTCGTTGAAAGCGATCTCCTGCGCGTGCAGGCTGCGGCCGGACGTCTGCACGTGGTACTTGAGCTTCTGGCTGCGCTCGCTGGCGCCGTAGCGGTTCTTCATGGCCACCGCCCAGATGCGGCGCGCGACCCGCCCGAGCACCGTGTATTCCGGGTCCATGCCATTGCTGAAGAAGAAGCTCAGGTTGGGCGCGAAATCGTCGATGTGCATCCCTCGCGCCAGGTAGCTTTCCACGTAGGTGAAGCCGTTGGCCAGGGTGAAAGCGAGCTGGCTGATCGGATTGGCTCCCGCCTCGGCGATGTGATACCCGGAGATCGACACCGAGTAGAAGTTGCGCACACCGTGATGGACGAAATATTCCTGGATATCGCCCATCATCTTCAGGGCGAACTCGGTGGAGAAAATGCACGTGTTCTGCCCCTGGTCTTCCTTCAGGATGTCGGCTTGAACGGTCCCGCGCACGGTCGACAGCGTCCAATCGCGGATCTTGCCCAGCTCGTCCTCGGTCGGATCGCGATGGTTTTCCGATGTGAACTTGGCCACCTGCTGGTCGATCGCCGTATTGAAGAACATGGCCAGAATCATCGGCGCCGGTCCGTTGATCGTCATCGAGACCGAGGTGTTCGGATTGCACAGATCGAAGCCGTCGTACAGCACCCTCATGTCGTCGAGCGTGGCGATCGACACACCGGAGTTTCCGATCTTGCCGTAGATATCGGGCCGCCGGTCAGGGTCGCATCCATACAGCGTGACCGAATCGAACGCGGTCGACAGCCTCTGTGCCGGCAGGCCCTCGGAGACCTTCTTGAAGCGGCGGTTGGTGCGGAAGGCATCACCCTCGCCCGCGAACATCCGGGTCGGGTCCTCGTTTTCCCGCTTGAAGGCGAACACGCCCGCAGTGAACGGGAATGAGCCGGGCACGTTCTCCTTCATCAGGAAGCGCAGCACCTCGCCGTCGTCTTCGAAGGCGGGCAGCGCCACCTTCGGGATCCTGCTGCCGGACAGGGTCTCGCTGACCAGGCGGGTGCTGATCTGCCGGTCACGGATCCTCACCACGTAATCGTCCGCCGAGTACAGCGCCTTGGTCGTGGGCCACTGCTCGAGCAGCTTGGCCGCACTCGAAGTCAGCTCGGCGCCCTTGCCGGCGATCAGCTCGTCGAAATGCTCGGTCGGCTTGCCATGCTGCTGGAACAGTTGCTTCGAGGTCCTGAGCGACTGACGCTCGCGCGCGATGCGTGACTGGTGCGCGATCTGCCGGTGGTAGTCGCGCACGGTCTGCGCGATGTCGGCCAGATAGCGTGCACGGTCGGGCGGCACGATCGCGCGAAGGTGCGAAGAGGCCTTGACCGCGACCCTGGGCAGCCGGCCACTTGCAGCTTTCAGCCCCTTGCCACGCAGCGAATCCAACAGCGCGTGGTACAGCGCGGTGACGCCATCGTCGTTGAAGCGGCTGGCCTGGGTGCCGAACACCGGCAGATCGGCGGTCGCCGTCGAAAACAGCCCCCGATTGCGCTGGTATTGCTTGCGCACGTCGCGCAACGCGTCCTCCGCGCCCTTGCGGTCGAACTTGTTGATTGCGACAAAATCGGCGAAATCCAGCATGTCGATCTTCTCCAGCTGGCTGGCCGCGCCGAATTCTGGGGTCATCACATACATCGACAGATCGACCAGCGGCACGATCGCGGCGTTGCCCTGCCCGATGCCGGAGGTCTCGACGATGATCAGGTCGAAGCCGAAGATCTTGCAGGCCGCAATCACTTCGGGCAACGAAGCCGACACCTCGGTGCCGCTGTCCCGCGTGGCCAGCGAGCGCATGAAGATCCGCTCGTGGTCGATCGCATTCATCCGAATACGGTCGCCGAGCAACGCGCCGCCGCCGCGGCGGCGCGACGGATCGATCGACAGCACGGCCAGCCTGAGCCGATCTTCCTGATCCAGGCGCAAGCGAAGCACCAGCTCATCGGTCAGCGAGCTCTTGCCGGCCCCGCCCGTTCCGGTGATGCCCAGCGTGGGCACGTTCAGGTCGCGGGCCGCTGTGCGCAGCGACGCCCGGGTGCTCTCGTCGTAGGAGCCGTTTTCCAGCGCCGTGATGATGCGCGCCAGCTGGCGGGTGCTGCCGGAGCGCAAAGCGTTCGGCAGTTCCGCCTGGCTGGGCGCATTCCCGGCCAGATCGAAATCCGATTTCTCGATCAGATCGTTGATCATCCCCTGCAGCCCGAGCACCGCGCCGTCTTCCGGCGAGTACAGGCGAGCGATGCCGTACTCGTGCAGCTCGCGAATCTCGCGCGGAACGATGACGCCGCCGCCGCCTCCGAACACCTTGATGTCGCCGCCGCCGTCCCGCCGCAGCAGATCGATCATGTATTTGAAATATTCGACGTGTCCGCCCTGATAGCTGGTGATCGCGATGCCTTGCACGTCCTCCTGCAGGGCGGCGTTGACGATCTCGCCCACCGACCGGTTGTGCCCCAGGTGGATCACCTCGACACCGCTGGATTGCAAAATCCGCCGCATGATGTTGATCGACGCATCGTGCCCGTCGAACAGGGCCGCCGCCGTCACGAAGCGGATCTTCTGGTGCGCCTTGTACGGCTGCAGCTTCTTGCTTTCGGAATGATCGGTCATCGGAGTTCCTCGAACCTGAGAGGCTGCGGCAAGGCCGCCACCGGCACCCTGCGGACGCCCAGTGCGAATGTTAGGACTTCGTGCGCTCGTTTCACATTGCAAGACGCGACAGTGATCGTGCATAATCCGCCAATCCCACCCGGGGCATGACAAGCCGGTCGGCCAGGGCTGACAGCCCGGCGTGAGGCTCGATGTCCATCCACAGCAATCCGCAACGCTCGCGCGCCACGGTCGCGATCGGCTTCGTGACGGGGATGCTGTCGGGCATGCGGGCGCGCAGAGTTGACTGCAGCGCGCTCCTGGCCGGAGCCGGGATTGCGGTGAGCGACCTGGACGACCCGGGCGCGCGGGTTCCGATCGGAAGCTACGCGGCCCTGTACAACCGGGCCGTGAAGGCGCTGGCCGACGAGGGGTTTGCGCTGTTCTCGACGCCGGTCCGCGTCGGATCGTTCGAGTTCCTGTGCCGGAGCGTAATCAGCAGCCACTCGCTCGCCGAAGCGCTGGACCGGGGCTGCCGCTTCCTGCAGCTGATCGTCCCCGATCTTTCGGTCACGGTGGCATCCGGGCACGGGTCATCGGAGCTCCAATTCATCGAGACCCGCCCGCTGCAGCGCGAACGAGACGACCCGCGCCGCGTCTTTGCGTTCGAATGGATTCTGCGCTGGCTGCACGGCCTGGCCTGCTGGCTGGTCAACCGCGACCTGACGCTGGATTCGGTCGGCTTTCCGTACAGCGAGCCGCCGCATGCGGCAGACTACCGGCTGATCTACACGGCGCGCTCCAGCTTCCGGTCGCGCCACCTGGCTGCGACGTTCAACTCGAACCTGCTGGAACTGCCCGTTCGAAGGGACGACGACTCGCTCGCAACTTTCCTCGACGGAGCACCCGGCAAGATCGTCACGCTGTACCGGCGTGATCGGGAGATGGTTCGCCGGGTACGAGACGTGGTTGCCAAGAGCTTTCCGGCCGTCCCTTCGCTCGACGACGTGGCGCGCCGGCTGAACCTGTCCGCACGCACTTTAGAGCGGCGCCTGCTGGAAGAGGGCTCGAGCTTGCGGGCCATCAGGGACGCCCTGCGGCGCGACATGGCGCTTTCGAGGCTGCGAACGTCCGATGAGTCGGTTGCGCAAGTCGCGGCCAGCCTCGGCTATGCCGATACCTCGACCTTTTTCCGGGCCTTCACCGCGTGGACGGGATCGTCTCCCAGTGCCTACCGGAGGCGCGCCGGCTAGGTTTTAGCGATCGCTGGTGGCGGCCAGAGCGGCGTCGATGGCATCGCCGAACGCTTCGAGCGAGAGTGGCTTGGTCAGATAGCGGAAGAATCCGGCCGCGAGGCCTCTTGCGATATCGCGCGGCATCGCATTGGCGGTGATCGCGATGACCGGAATGTGCGCGGTCTTGGGGTCCTCACGCAGGATCTTCAGCGCATCTTCGCCCTGCATTCCGGGCAGATGGATGTCCATCAGGATGACGCGCGGCTGGTGCGTGCGTGCGAGTTCGATTCCCAGCCTGGCATCGGGCGCCGAAAGCAGCCGAACGTCAGTCCGGAAGCGGATCATTTCTTCCACCAGCTTCAGGTTCGCCGGATTGTCCTCGACGTACAGCAGAGTCGGGGTCGAAGCGTCAAGTACATCGGCGCGGGGTGGCGGCGGTCCTTCGAGCGGCCCGCCAGCTGAACCCTCCTGCATCGCGGAGGTCGAATTCAGCTCGATGAAGAACACGCTGCCCGCGCCCACCGCGCTGGTCACCTCGATCGTTCCCCCCATCAAATCCAGCAGCTTCTTCGTGACGACCAGGCCGATGCCGGTTCCTTCAATCGGGCCGGACTCCTGGCCCAGGCGGTTGAACGGCTGGAACAGTGCCTCCAGCTGGTCGGGGCGAAGGCCGAGGCCCGTATCCTGCACGGAGACTCGCACCCGCTGCGACTCGACGAGCTCGCAACCGACCAGCACGGCTCCGCCAACGCGGTTGTATTTGATCGCGTTGGACAGCAGGTTCAGCATGACCTGCTTCAGTCGTGTCCGGTCGGCGATCACGTGAATCTCGCTTTCCGGCGGAAAGACCATCCGGATGCCGCGGTCGAGCGCCTGGGGCTCCACCAGTTTCTGGCATTCCAGCAGCACCTCGGTGATCGATGTAGGCTCGGGCGATAGCGTCAGTCCACCGGACTCGATCTTGGCCAGATCGAGAATCTCGTTGATCAGCGCCAGAAGATGCCGGCCCGCCCGCAGGATATGGCCGACGAACTCCTTTTTCTGCGCGTCGGTCTTGGGCAGAGCCTCCGAGGCCAGGATCTGCCCGAAACCGAGAATTGCGTTCAGCGGTGTACGCAACTCATGGCTCATCCGCGACAGGAACTCGGACTTCGCCTCGTTCGCCCGCTCGGCCTCTTTTCTCGCCTCCCCCAGCTCGAGGTTGCTGGCTTCGAGTTGAGCGGTGCGCTCCTTGACCCGCATTTCCAGCTCTTCATTCAGTCGTGTGATCTCCGATTCGCTGCGCCTGCGCTCGGCCACCTCGCGCTCCAGGGCGAGCTCGCGCCTCTGGATTTCGTCGAGCATGTCGTTGAAGGCTTCGGCCAGCGCGCCGACCTCATCGTCGGTGGTCTTGACGGCACGAACCGAGTAGTCGCGGTTGGTGACGACGTGCCGCGCGATGCCCGCGATGGCCAGGATCGGGCGTGTCACGACGTTCTGCATGCGCGAGGACGTCAGCACCGCGATCAGCATCGCGACGATCGCCACCACGGCAGCGATTTCCACGTAGTTGAGGATCCGCCCGTACAGCTCATAGTCGGCCCGCAGGTACACCGTTCCCAGAATCTGCCCCTCGTCGTCGATCCGCTTGGACAGGACGAGGTACCTGCCTTCGGCGCGCGCGCCGTCGGACTCCGGCAGTTTGGGGAAGCGCTCCTGCCCCGCGTTCGCCGCGTATTTGGCGAAGATCGCGCCGCGCGCATCGTAGATCGCCGCCGCCTCGATTTCCGGACGGAACCGAAGCAGCTGCGCGTTCTCCTGCGCCGCTTTCGGATCGTCGAACTGCAGGGCCGGCGCCGATGCGCGGCCAAGCAGTTCGGCCTGGGTTTCGAGCTCGGCGATGGCCTTGTCACGATACAGCCGAAGGTCATAGATGATCATCGCGCACAAGGCAACCGCCAGCGCGACCAGCGTCGTCACGACGATGACGGCCAGCAGCTTGGTTCGCAGCGATCTCGAAAATCCGGGCGTCACAACCCACCTCCGCCCTTCGAACTGCGGCGGGCACGCCCTCCGAAGCGCGCAGCGCGAAGGAGGGTCATGAAGGTCCCGCCAGCACCTTGCGTGCAACCGTGAGCAACCGCGCGCTGACCCGCAGATTGCAAAGTTCCGCCTCGTGCAACGCGACGTCGAAGCGCACCTTGTCGTCGACAATCACGAAATTGATGATGCTGCCGAGGGCGAACACGTCCGCCGATTCGGTCACCGTCAACACGGGCTTGCCTTTGGCCGATGCGATGACCTCGGCCGGACGCCCGCCGTCGGTGCCTCCGACAAACAGGATGTGCAGGCCCTCGACCGAATCGCCGCGGCGCAGCTTGCGTATCAGCACCGGTCGCCCCCCGACCGAATGCCCCACCACGACCTGGCCCAACTCCTCGCCGAGCGCATCGGCACCGGAGACGCCGAATACGAACGGGCTTTCAGGCCGGTCGAACACCCTGGGCGGCCATTCGACGTAGCTCGCGAATTTGTACAGAAACGCCGCTTTCACGCGGTATTCGGCGATCTGCAGGTCGGCCTGATCGGATTGCGCCAGGCACCGGCCACCCGAGGCAGCCGCGACCATCAGCGCGAGCAGCTTCTGGCAAGCTGCGCGCCGTTCAGCGGGTCGGCGCAGCGCCCTCGCCGGCTTGTCGTCCGTCAGGTGCGCCATGCAACCTTGAAGAACACGTCCTGGCCAAATCGGCTGCGGGTCGCCGGATCCAGCAACTCTCCGTGTCCGCCCGACAGCAGATTGCGCCCTGTGATGGACAGCTCCAGGTCGCCGCGCGGCTTCCACCCTGCCCTCAGATCGAAGCCGGTATACGCGGGTACTGAATAGAACGGTGGAGTCGGGTGGGACAGCCCGGAAATACGCCGCAGCATCGCATCGAGCTCGACGCGGTAAGGCAGATCGAACGAGGAACGCAGCGTCCAGCTGTGGGTGGGATCGGCCCCTTGCTGGGCAACCGGCTCGGCTTCATCGACGCTGCCCGGCCTTAGCGTCAGCCTCTCGCGCAGCGCGTTCAGCCCGGCGCTCAGGCGCCAGGTTTCGGACGCCTGGTACGTTCCCCACGTTTCCACACCGTTGGAATTGCCCCGCATTTGATTCGAAAAGAAGATGAATGGACCACCCGCGCCAAACCCGATTTCCTGTGTCCGCAGGTGGTCGTAGTCGGTGTGAAACAGCGTGACCGAATATGAAAAGCTGCCCAGGGGTTGCCCACGGTACCCGAGCTCATACACGTTGGCGACCTCGGAGCGCACGTCCGGTCCGCCGGCCAGCAGGAACGGGGGTGCGCCTGGAACGTAGGTGTCCCGGTCGTAACGGGAGGGCGCGCGCACGGCGCGCGAGGCCGCCCCCCAAAGCAGCTGTTCCGGTAACCATTTCCACGCCAGCCGCGCACTGGGCAGGAACTCGGTGCCGGTATAGTCGTTTCGCTCGAGGCGGGCTCCGACCGTCAAATGCAGATCCCTGAGGACCGCCATCTCGTCCTGCGCGAACAGGCTGGGCCACTTCTGGTTGACATCGGCCGGCAGGAAGCCAAAGTACGGCCTCGGAGGTCCGACAGCCAGCCCCTCCACGCTCGTGACCAGGACCGTCGCATTCTGGACGCGATCCATCGCGTACCGGAATTCCCCGCCCCAGACCAGCGAATGGATGCCGATGGGTCGCAGTGAATGTTGCAACTCCAGGTCAAGGATATCCAGCGTCTCGGAAACCGAGGGGGGAGCGTCGCGCTCGGTCCGGTCGTAGTAACCCTGCACCGACAGACTCGCGCCTCCTTCCAGCGCACGATGCCAGAGTCCCGTCAGGTTGGCACCCGAAATCGATTCGTTGCCAAGCACAATGGGCACACCGGTGACAGAAACCGAGCCCGGCAGCGGCTGGCCCTCGTAGCCGCGATACACGTTGCCATTGGCGCTGATCGAGTCGCTCGCTCGGCTCCAATCGATCCGGAAACCCGCCTGGGTCTTGTTCCAAGCATCGTTGATGGTGGCACCGGCGTCGTTTTCGGTGTGCTTCTGGTTAAAGCCCATCGCGTAGACGCGATAGTGGCCGTCGGAACCCAGCGGCCCGCCGTAGCGCAGCCCGCCGCCGGCGTCGCGGTTGCCAATTCCCGCCTCCACCAGGCCGCCCTGCGTTTTGGCCGCCGAGCGGGTGATGATGTTGATGACGCCATTGACGGCGTTGATGCCCCACAGGGTTCCGCCCGGCCCGCTGATCACCTCGATGCGCTCGACATCCTCGAGCATCACGTCCTGGGCATCCCAAAACACCCCGGCAAACAGCGGCGTGTAGACCGATCTGCCGTCGATCAGCACCAGCAGCTTGTTCGAGCCGGAGCCCGCTCCGTTCAATCCGCGCGCGCTGATCGCGTAGGCCGACGCGCTGATCTGCGCCACCTGCAGATTGGGCGCCAGTCGCAAAGCGTCGGGAAGTCTCCTGACGCCTGAGCGCCTGATGTCGTCGGCGGTGATCACGAACACCGACGCCGCCGCGTCCGACAGCCTCTCGGCGCGCTTCGATACGGAGGTGATCTGGACGTTGCTGAGCTCTTCCAGGCTCAGGTCGGCCAGGCTACCTGCGTCGGTCTCAGCGGCGACGGCTCGACCGCCGTGTATGCATGTCAACGCGAGCAGGGCGGCCAACGCGCAACCGGGCCGTAGAACGGCACTCATGCCTGGTCGCCCTTTCCAGGGGGCGCCCGCAGGTCCCGAAGTCTTTGCGTCCCTGTCCAATCGCTCCTTCGCTCACATGACCCTACTGTGAGAGCGAGTGAAGGCGCGACTATAACCAGTAGATCTTCGTTGGAAACGACTATCTAAAAATGGTTAATCGGCTCGGTCTCCAATCCCGCCATTTCGGCGGCGACCGTCTGCTCGGCCCGCGGAGCCGCCTTGCAGCCCCGGACAAACCGGACAAAGGCGGAATCGGCGATCGCCTCGTCCAGCGCCGTAACCACCGTGACTCGAATCACGTCGGGGTCGCACCTGATGCGAACGCCCGAGATCTGGGCCCGCGTGTCGGGCAGGTAGCGCCCGAGCTCGGCGCCAAGCTTGGCCATCTTCTCCAGCGGACTCTGCGCAGCGCTTCGACGCAGCGAGGGCGCGGTCGGATCCCGGTAGTCGGCGTGAACGAGATACACGAAACGGTTCATCGAGTCCCCCCGTGAGTGGCCCTATGGTTGACTCGATTGCGCGGCGGCTCAATCCATGGAATTCCCGGTCCGGCGGGGAAAAACCCCTGAGTTGGCCTCAAAGCAGGCGGCCGATCGCGCAGCCGGGCGGCGCCAGGCTTGCGCTGGCTGTGGGAATCAGGCGGCCCGCCTAGCCGCGCGCGCGATCGTCGGCCTGGCCGACGCGCCCCTTGCGGCCCGCCCCCAGCCCGCTAATCGCCTCGATCCAGGCCTCCGAATCGGAGAACAGCACCCACAACAGCCAGCTGGCAGCCGACAGAATGGCGACGATGAAGGCCCAGTCGACGAACGGCTTCAAGTCCGGCGCCAGAAACGGATTGATGAAGCGAAGCAGAACTCCGTACGCGCAGGCGATCACGATCAGCGTCACCAGCGCCAGCACCGTCGAGGCCAGCGCCGCGCTTCGCCCGCCAGTCAGGCGCAACTGAGTCGAGTTGCGATACCCCAGCGACCACAGCATCGCCAGCGCCCCGCTGTGCGCGATGAACTGAACCAGGGACCCCGCTCCGATTCGAGCGCTGCCGATCGTTGCGCTCTTGAACGGCTCAAGGCCGGCAAGCACGGCACCCAACACCAGCGCGGCGACAATGACGATCAGATATTTGCCGATCCAGAACCAGTTGCCTCTCATCAGAAGCCCTTTGCCACGTGTGAACGATCAGGCTCGCTCGCTTCAATCGTGCCCATGGCCATGGCCATGGTCGTCTTCCTCGTGGCCATGACCGTGCCCGTGCTCCTCCTCACCCCGCCCACGGTCGTGGTGCGAGTCCTCGTGCCGCGCCTCCGCGTGATCCCGATGCGCCATCACATGGTCTCGATACCAGACATGGTTGACGAAATAGACCGGATGGCCGCACGCGTTGTACTGATGGCAATAGCGGTCCCAGTGCTTGCGGTGCTCCAACGGGACCCACAGGTACACCGGCTCCGGCGGCGGCACGCCCACCACCGGCGGCGCGATGATGACCGGTTGAGGCACGATCACCTGCGGTTGAGGGAACTGCCCGATATCGACGCGGCCGTATGCGCCCGGCTGGCTGAATGAGATCGACACGCCAACGTCGGCGGCTTGAGTGGCGGATAGCAAACTGCCGCCAAAGACCAGAGTTGCAATCAAAAGTCGTTTCATGGGAGGTCGCTCTAGACGAAAGGAAGAAGGGTTGCCTGGAAGTATCGGTCGAATGCGAGCGATCGGCACCCGTTCCGATTACCATCCTGACGGATTACCCAGCCGAGGCAGGTTGACTCGCGAAAGCGCTTGACATGGCAGCGTCTGCCGCGAAGGCAGGTTCGCCCGCCGAAACACGCGGCGCCGACTCGGGTTCGGGCTGCAGCAGGCTGGCCAGCGGCGCCGGGCGTGAGATCGTGTACCCCTGCGCGTAATCGACGCCGACCTCGCGCAGCGCCCCCAGCACCGAGCCGCTCTCGACCCGCTCGGCCACTGTTTGCAGACCCATCACCCGGGCGATCCGATGGATCGATGCGACCATCGTGCGATCGACGGGGTCGCTGTCCATCTTGTGCACAAACGCCCCATCGATCTTGACGTAGTCCACCGGCAGGCGGCGCAGGTACGCGAACGAAGACATTCCCGACCCGAAGTCGTCAAGCCAGATCGAGCAGCCGAGCGATCTCAAGTCGTTGAGCAGGCGCGACGCCGCGGCCAGCTCGCTGACGGCCGCTGTCTCGGTCACTTCGAATCCAAGCCGGTGCGATGGCACCTGCTGCTCGTCCAGATGGCGGGAAACGAACGCGAACAGCTCGCCATCGTCCAGCGAGGCGCCCGACAGATTGACCGCGAGCCGCGGCATGGGCCTGCCGCGGCTGCGCAATTCGCCCAGCTGAGCGACCGTGTGCTCGATCACCCATCGATCCAGCCGCTGCATCAGGCCGTACCGCTCGGCCGCCGGAATGAAGTTCATCGGTGCGATCAGCTGGCCGTCCCGATCGCGCAATCGCAGCAGGACCTCGTAGCTCGCCTCCAGTGCGGTGTCCGAGATCGGCCGGATTTCCTGAGCGAACAATGTGAAGCGCGAATGCTCCAACGCCTCGGCGATCCGACCGACCCAGTTCATTTCGCCGGTGCGCGAGCGGATCTTGCGATCGTCGGGACAAAAGACCTGAACCCGGTTTCGCCCGGCATCCTTGGCCAGGTAACAGGCGCTGTCGGCCGCGCTGAGCACCTCGGCTACGGTCGCGAAGCTGCGATCCAGCGTCACCACTCCGATGCTGACGCCGACCATGAACATCCGGCCATCCCACAGGAACTTGACCTCGGCCAGGTTCGCCCGGATCATCTCCGCGATCGAAAGCGCGGTGGCCGGCATACAGGCATCCAGCAGCAGGCCGAATTCATCGCCACCGAGGCGACCCAGCGTATCGCTGGCGCGCACGTTGCCGCGGATCGTCTCTGCGACCTTGCGGATCAGCTCGTCTCCGGCCGGGTGCCCGCACGTGTCGTTGACGATCTTGAACTGATCCAGATCCAGATACAGCAGCGCAGCGCGTTCCGCCCCGCGCGCTTCGGCCCGGATCGCATTGGCTACGCGACGCTCGAACTCGCGCCGATTGACCAGGCCGGTCAACTCGTCATGGGTCGCTTGATGCAGCAGCGCCTTTTCCATTCGATCGGCGCGCTGCAGGATCGAGCGCGACAGCACCACTCCGATGGCGAGGAACAGCCCCGAAGACAGCGCGGCGGCCCACTCCAGCACGAGCGTTGTGATCCGCGACGCCGCGCCCAGGGCCCGGCCGAACTCGTCTTCCAGTGGTCGCAACGCATAGTCGATCCGGTCAATCTGCGTCAGCAGCGCGGCGCGCCCCGACGCGTCGAGACGATTGGAGGTCACTTCGTCCAGCAGCTGATCGGCGACATCGTCCAGCTGGTCGATCAGGGCGTCGCCCTGGGTCCAGACGGCCAGCGCGCGCTGCATGTAGGGAACGTGATCGGCGACGAGGAACAGTCGGACCATGCCCGGTATGTCCTCATCGTCGATTCCACCGGCACGAAAGCCCGCCGCAGCGATCGAAAGGTTCGGGCGGGCCTTTTGCAGCTCGATTCGGGCTGCGCGGTCGCCGAGCGGGATCGCCAGCGCGTCACGGAACTTCCTGAACTCGGACAGGTCGCCGTCATGTGCGAATTGCCGCAGGTGGGTTACCGCGTCCTTCTGCGCCTTGGACCACAGGCTCTCGCCGCCGACGTAGCCACGCATGGCGGACAGGATCACCATGCACAGCACCGAGGTCCCGAGCATCAAAAGATTGCTCGCGAGCAGCGGCCAAATTCGACGAAGGAGCTGCATACGCCTGTATCTTTCGTTCCACCCAGTTGGGTGAATCGACCCCGTGCTTCCTATGGTCTAACGATTCGTGATAACAGGCGCTTTCGGCGGATATCACCCGCGAAACGGCGCAGCAAGCCATCGTACGAACTGCACGGCCTTATGGAATCCAACGAATACCCGTCCAACACGGGCTTATTTCGCGCTCACCCTCGTTATCGCTAACATTGCAAAACCGCGACACCCGTGTCGCGGCCACGGGTGCCATTCGGCAAGCGGGCCCGATTTGGTTCGAGCCCTGATTTTGACGTCCACGGAAATGGAGCATTGTGATGAGCCTGAGAATTGGCGACGAAGTACCCGATTTCACCGCTCAGACGACCGAGGGCGAGATCCACTTCCACGAGTGGATCGGCAACAACTGGGCGATCCTGTTTTCGCACCCGAAGGACTTCACTCCGGTGTGCACGACCGAGCTGGGATACCTCGCAAAATTGAAGCCGGAATTCGACAAGCGCGGCACCAAGGTGATCGGCTTGTCGATCGATAGCGTGGACGACCACAAGCGCTGGGCCAAGGATATCGCGGAAACGCAAGGCACGGCGCTGAACTACCCGCTGATCGGGGACACTGACCTGAAGGTGGCCAAGCTGTACGACATGATCCATCCGAACGCAAGCGGCAGCGCGTCCAGTCGCACTGCCGCCGACAACGCGACCATTCGCGCGGTGTTCGTGATCGGGCCCGACAAGAAGCTGAAGTTCTCGATCCTGTATCCGATGAGCACCGGGCGGGACTTCAACGAAGTGCTGCGCGCGCTGGATTCGGTGCAACTGAACGCGCGCCACACGGTCGCCACTCCGGTCAACTGGAAGCCGGGCGACGATGTGATCATCCCGACGTCGGTTTCGGACGAGGCCGCCAAGGCCAAGTATCCGGGTGGCTTCAAGACGTTGAAGCCCTACCTCAGAACGGTCGCGCAGCCAAAATAGCCCCTACTTCGCTCTGAGCGCGCTGCGCGCGCGCCCAGAGCTTCGAAGGGCGAGCCCCCCGAAGCCCGCAGGAGGTACAGGAGGGCTTGCCCTCCGAAGCCCGCGAAGCGGGCGAAGGAGGGTCAGGCCACCGGAGCGGGCTGGTAATCCGACGCGGCCGTCTCGTCGCGGTCGACGGCGAATCCCAATGCCCTGAACGCCAGCGTCAACACGGCCGCCACCGCCATATTCAGGATCACGGTATAAAAAGCGGTGTAGCCGGGCAGGCTGTAGCCCCACAAAATCAGCTGCCAGGTCGGCTTGAACCCCGCCTCAGCGGCCACCATCGTTCCGAGCACAGTACCCACCGCCCAACCGATCAGCAGCGCCCACGAATTGAACCAGCGCGTATACAGGCCGAATACCACCGCCGGCAACGTCTGGATGATCCAGATGCCGCCCAGCAGCTGCATCTGGATCGCGTACTGCTGATTGACCAGG
>Ga0210401_10003812_pt1 | contig 15966 bp, 15 predicted proteins | sample IncBWH32MmetaG_FD_150866 | JGI IMG/M metagenome (GOLD analysis project Ga0210401, IMG submission 150866) | Forest soil microbial communities from Barre Woods Harvard Forest LTER site, Petersham, Massachusetts, United States - Inc-BW-H-32-M | ecosystem: Environmental > Terrestrial > Soil >... | reverse complement strand
GATCGCGCAGACCGGCTGGCGGTGAATTACAGCCGTACACCTGCAATGATTGAATTATTCAGCACAAAACTGGGCGTGGATTATCCGTGGGAGAAATATTCCCAGGCGATGGTGGACGATTTTGTGGCGGGGGGAATGGAGAACTCCAGCGCAACGACCAATACCGCGGAATCGCTGCGGAATTCGCTGCTGGTGGCTGAATACGATACCGGAGAAGACGGGCTGATCTCCCACGAATTGGGGCACCAGTGGTTTGGAGACCTGGTGACGACAAGAGACTGGGGCAACGTCTGGTTGAATGAAGGCTTTGCCACGTTCCTGGAGTACCTCTGGACCGAGAACCACTTCGGAAAAGATGCCGCGGATTACGAGCGCTGGCAGAATGCGAGGTTTTGGAACGCGTCGCACCATCTGTATGAAAAACCGATTGTGCGGCACGACTTCGACGATTCCAGCGAATTTGATGGGAACGCCTACGACAAAGGGGCGTGGGTGCTGTACATGCTGCGGAATCAATTGGGGGAGCGGGCGTTTTTCGCGGCTTTGCAGCACTATCTGGAAGTCAACCGCGGGAAGAACGTGATGACCTCGGACTTGGTGAGGTCGATCGACGAATCGACGCATACAAGCGTCGACCAGTTCTTCGATCAATGGGTCTATGGCGCGGGCGCGCCAAAATTCGAAGTGAGTTACACCTACGATGGCGCCAAGAAGCAGCTGTCGCTGACCGCAAAACAAACGCAAAAGGTGGAAGGACACGTGGGATTGTTTCGCGTGCCTGTGGAAGTGGAAGTCACGAATGAGACCGGCCCGAAACTCTTTCCGATCGTAGTCTCCAAGGAATCCGAGACGTTTATGTTTCCCTCACAATCGCCGCCAAAAATGGTGCTGTTCGACAAGGGCAATCAGATCCTGAAGTCGATGGAATTCAAGAAGGACAAGAAAGAGTGGTCGTATCAACTGAAGAATGCGAGCGAAGTGGCGGACCGGGCGGACGCGGCGGTTTCGCTGGGTAAGCTGAAGGCTGACGATGAGGTGGCAACCGCGCTGGGTGATGCGTTGCGCACAGACAAGTCTTCCGGCGTGCAACGAGCCGCGGCGGAAGCGCTGGGCACGCTGGGAGGGCCCGCGGCCGCGAAGCAACTGTTGGAATCGTTGGAATCCATCAGGACACCGTGGGTGAGAGCCGCCATCGTGCAAGCGCTTGGCAATTTCAAGGATGACGCAACGGTCACCGCAAAACTGGAGGCGATTGCACGGGATGATAGTTCCTATCGCGCGCGAGCTGCCGCGTTGCAGGATTTGGGCAAAATGAAATCCCCCGGCGCGTACGATACTCTGGCTGCGGCGGTAAAGGGCGATTCACCCGACGGAATTACACGAAACGCGGCACTGCGCGGGCTGGGCTCGCTTGGCGACGATAAAGCGGTTTCCTTGCTGCGCGAATGGGCGATGCCGGGAAAGGACCTGAATTCGCGGCAGGCGGCCATCAGCGCGCTGGCGCACGTGGACAAGAACAACAAAGAAATCACCAACCAGATTGCGGGCTACCTTGCGGAGCGGCACTCGCAGATCCGTTACACGTCGGTGTTTGCGTTGGGCGCGCGCGGCGATGCTTCCGCCATTCCTGCTTTGGAAGCAATGTTGCAGCGCGACGATCTGAGCATTGAGCTTGCGCCCACGATTAAGGAACAAATTGCGCGGCTGAAGAATCCTTCCGGCAAGGGCAATCCGAGCATGTGGCGGGGCGACGACGACGAAGAGGCGCAAGCCGAAGAACACGCGGAAAAGCCGGGGCAGGACCAGCGGCTTACGCAGATTGAGCAGCTGGTGAAGGAAATGAACGAACGGCTCAAAACAATTGAGAGCCGGTTGCCGCCGCCCGTATCCACGAAATAGCGAGCGGAGAGGTTCAGGCTAGCGGCTCGGCGAGAAAAATGCGCAGGTCGCGCAGGTTGTTTCCTGTCGGGCCTGTGATGATGGCGTCGTCAAGCCGGTTGAAAAACGTATAGGCATCGCTCCGGCGGATGAACTCCGCGGGATCCATTCCCGCGACTTTAGCGCGGCCAAGAGTCTGGCCATCGGCGATGGCGCCCGCCGCGGGACTGTTTCCATCGATGCCGTCGGTTCCGACACTGAAGACGGTAATGTTTCCAGCAGCGATTCTTTGCACGCAGGCAAGAACGAACGCGGCGTTACGCCCACCGATGCCATCTCCCGTGACGGGCGAACTGACCTCCCCGTCGGCGATGATTGCGACACGCCGGCCGCCATTTTCGCGCTGCCAATCGGCCAACTGCGCCAGCAGAGAATCGACGGCCTTGTCCAGTGGCCAATCGTCGGTGGAATTATCACAACAGCTCAGGTAGCCGTGTGCTTCGACGGCATGGTGCGCGGCATGGAAAAGATCATCCATCCCTAACAACAATAAGAAATGCGCGTTACGGAAGGCCGGGTGGCCAGCCTTGGGCGTTTCCGGCAAGTTCCCGGCATCGAGCCAACGGAACGATGCTGAGGGAAAGCGTTTGCGCAGGCCGTATTGCTCTAGGATCTGTGCGACATCGGCAATCGTTGTCGGGTCTGGCAACGTCGGACCAGAGGCCAGCGCAGACTCGCTTCCCACGGGTACATCGGTAACTGCGAGAGTGATTTTCTGCGCCGGGCCAGCCGCGACTGCGAGGCGCCCGCCCTTCACCGCGGAGAGATGCTTGCGAACCGTGTTCATCGCGTCGATCGGAGCTCCACAAGTTACGAGCGCACGATAGATCGTTTGCACATCTTCAAGGCTGAGAGTTGCGTCGAGAGGCAGCTCCAACAACGCGGAGCCGCCACCGGAAACGAGAAAGAGCGTGAGTGTTTCTGCCGTGCAAGGTTGCAGGAGCGCAAGAATGGCTTCGGCGGCGCGCCAACCTTCCGCGTTGGGAACAGGATGCCCTCCCACAAAGTATTGCAAGCCGGGCCGGGCAACTTCCGGTTTGGTGGGTGCGGAGACGACTCCACACACGGGAAGTCCATCCGGAAGAATGCAGGGAAGGCCGGCAACCATCGAGTGCGCCGCTTTGCCGATAGCCACCACACGAACTTCGGAGATTTCCGAGAGGTCAACGGATGCATCAGGAAGGATCAGGAGCTTCCCTTCCAGAAAGAGCTTGCGTTCCATCGTGCCCGGTATATCGATGGAGGCAAGGGTTTGCCGGAAGATTTCGCGGGCAATATTTTTCCTGTCCGGCACGATTCGACCACCAGAGCATTCAAGCGCGTTTCAGAATATCGGGATTGAGCATGTTCGCGGGCCGCTGCCCTTTGAATAGCGCGACGACATTGCTCGCGGCCATGACCGCCATCCTGGTGCGTGTTTCGATGGAAGCGGAAGCGAGGTGCGGCGCGAGCACCACATTGTTGCGCTTCAGGCCTGGATGGATGAACGGCTCGTTCTCGTAGACGTCCAGCGCCGCTCCGGCAATCTTATTGCCTTCCAGTGCGGCGACCAGCGCAGCTTCGTCTACCACCGGTCCGCGCGAGGTATTGATCAAATACGCGGTGGGCTTCATGCGAAAGAACTTGGGGCCGTCAAACAATCCGCGAGTTTCGGAAAGAAGCGGCACATGTATACTGATGAAATCAGACTCAGTGAGCAGAGCATTCAAATCGCGATATTCCGCATGGGCGGCCTTCTCCACATCCTCGGCCGCGCGAATGGCATCGGTGTAGATCACTTTCATCTGGAAACCCTGCGCGCGACGAGCGACCGCGCGTCCGATGCGGCCAAAGCCGACAATGCCGAGGGTCTTGCCCCAGACGTCCGCTCCGCACAATTGATCGAGGTTCCAACCCTTCCAGTTCCCTGAGCGGGCAAGTTGCTCGCCTTCGCCGAGGCGTCGCGCGACGGCCATCAGCAGGGTCCAGGCAAAGTCGGCGGTCGTTTCGTCCAGCACGCCGGGCGTGTTGGTGGCGACCACTCCCCGTTTGGTGCAGGCAGTCACGTCGATGTTGTCAAAGCCCACGGCAACATTTGCGGCGATGCGTAGCTTGAGTGCGTTGCGAAGAAGCTCCTCGTTGACTTTTTCCGTGAGCAGGCAGATGAGGCCTTCCTTGTCTTTTACACGGCGCAACACTTCCTCACGCGGAGGGCGTTCTGGCTGGCTCCAATATTCGACGTCGCATGCGGCTTCCAGAATTTCCCGCGCATCTTCGAACAGCCCATGAGTCGCAAAGACCTTAGGTTTTGGCATCCGCCGCCCTCATTATTTTATGGACCTCTACACTAACATAGCTGCACCAAGCAGCGCAGACTGCCATTGCCGCATGCCGCAAGTCTCACTATAGTGGGAAGCTAAGGCTACAACAGCACCCAATGACCGCTTCCCTGCTCCGCGACTTGGACTCCCTCCTGGGACCCGGCAACGTCCTCCACCAGAAGGAAGATTTAGTGCTGTATGAATACGACGGCTCGGTAGAAAAAGGCCGTCCGGATGTAGTGGTGTTTCCGCACACAAGCGAAGAGGTTTCACGCATCGTGAAACTCGCCGCCGAGCACCAGGTGCCCATCGTCGGTCGAGGCGCGGGAACGGGTCTGTCGGGAGGCGCACTGGCGCGAGGCGGCGGCGTAATGATCGTATTCGCGCGCATGAACCGCATTCTGGAAATCGATCTGGAAAATCAGCGCGCGGTGGTGCAGCCGGGCGTGGTGAATCTGGATATCACGCGAGCGGTGGAGAAGGCGGGGTTGTATTTTGCGCCGGACCCTTCCAGCCAAAAGTCCTGCACCATCGGTGGAAACGTGGCGGAAAACGCGGGCGGACCGCACACGCTGGCTTACGGGGTGACCGTCAACCACATTGCGGCACTGCAACTGGTGCTGCCGGATGGCGAAATTGTATCCGTGGGCAGCAAGCATGGCGATCGATCCGGCTACGACCTGTGCGGATTGTTTGTAGGAAGCGAAGGCACACTTGCCCTGGTCACGGAAATAACCGTGAAACTGGCGCGCAAGCCGGAGGCGGTGAAAACGCTACTGGCGATTTTTGATGCGGTGGACGACGCTTCGCTGACCGTGGTGGAAATTACGGCGCGAGGCATAACCCCGGCGGCGTGCGAGATGGTGGATGGCTGGACGCTGGGGGTGATCGAAGATTACGTGCACGCGGGATTCCCACGAGATAGCGCGGCCGTGCTTCTTCTGGAAGTGGAAGGGCTGCGCGAAGCGGTGGAAACGCAAGCGGACGCGATTGTTGAAGTCTGCCGGACGCATTGTGCGCGGGAAGTGCGCGTGGCGAAAGATGACCGCGAACGCGAATTACTGTGGAAGGGGCGCAAAAATGCGTTCGGCGCGCTGGGCCGCGTGGCGCCGAGCAACTATGTGCTGGATGGCGTGATCCCTCGCTCGAAGCTACCGCAGGCGCTTCAGCGCATTCAGGAGATCGGCAAGAAGTACGGCTTCGCAATTGGAAATATTTTCCATGCCGGCGATGGAAACCTGCACCCCATCGTGTTGTATGACCCGCGCGACGCAAAAGCCTTTGAGAATGCGATTGCCGCGTCGGAAGAAATCATCCGCTACTGCGTGGACTTGGGAGGCGCCTTGACCGGGGAACACGGCGTGGGAATGGAAAAGAACGAGTTGATGACGTTGATGTTCGCCGAAGCGGATTTCGACTTGATGAGGCGTGTGCACGATGTATTCAATCCGGATTCGTCCTTGAATCCGGGCAAGATTTTCCCGCTGAGCAAGGGCTGCGGCGAAATCCGCGTCAAAGCAAAAGACACCATGGGTAGCAATCGATAATGCTAATCGCAAATCTTGCGGCGAAATTGGAAGGCCTGCTTGGCGCGACCCGCGTAATAGCGGCGGAGGACTCGCTGCTCTCGTTTGCGGTCGACGGAGTCGCGCCCGCAGCGATCATCCGGCCCGCGTCAGCCGAAGAAGTGGCGGAAGTCGCGCGCTTTGCCGCCAGCGAAAAGTTGGCCATCGTAAGCTGTGGATCGCGCAGCAAGCTGGATCTGGGCATGCCTCCGGCGCGTTACGACATCGCCCTGGACATGACTGGCTTGTGCCTCATCGCTCACTATGACGCGGGCGACCTGACGCTGAGTGTGGATGCCGGCACGCCGCTTCGGCACCTGGAGCAAGTGCTGGCGGAACAGCAGCAATTTCTTCCGCTGGCGGTGCCGTGTTTTGAAACTTCCACCGTGGGCGGTGCAGTTGCTTCCGGGATTGATTCGGTACTGCGCCAGCAGTATGGAAGCGCGCGCGATTTCCTGATTGGTGCCGAGTTTGTGGATGGCACCGGAAGAATCTGCAAAAGCGGTGGGCGCGTGGTGAAGAATGTTACGGGATATGACCTGCACAAGCTGTTGATCGGCTCGCTAGGAACATTGTGCGTCATCACGCGACTGAACTTCCGCACCTTTCCGCTGGCGCATGTCAGCGGAGGTCAACTTGTGAGCTTTGCGAGTGTAGAGGGCGCGCTTGCGTTCCGGCGAGAACTGGAGGCCGCCGGCTTGCCACTCTCCAACCTCGAAGTGCTCAGCCCCGGAATCGCGGCCATTCTTGCAGCGATTCTGCACAGTGCGAAAAGCGGCGTTCCGCAGGGGCTGGAGCAGGGTCGGTGGTGCGTCTACGCTTCCTACGAAGGCAACGCAGCGGTTGTGGAGCGGATTTCGCGGGAACTGGAAAAGTTCGCGCACGATGCCGATGCCACGAATTTCGAACCCCTGGACAAATCCACCGATGAAAGTCTCGGCGGTATGCTGCGCGAGGCCTTCGAGTGGCTGCGCTTCGCATCTCCGGCGGTGCTGCTATTGCGGATCGCGTTGCCGGAGTTCTCCGCAGAGATGAGCGCCGGGCTGTCAGGTATTCTGAAGGCGAATTCCCGGCGCGGCGCCATGTTGTTGCGCGCTCGCGGGATACTTTACTTTTTGGCGCAGGACGACACCGAAGAGGGCGCGGCGCTGGATCGTCTGGCGACCACAGCAAGGGACGTCATGCGCTTGGTCGCGGAAAAACAAGGACACACGACTCTGCTGCATGCGCCGTTAGCGTTGAAATCGCGAGCGAGCATGGGGGCAGGAGTTGACGAAGACACCGGCCTAATGCGCCGCGTCAAGCAAGCTTTTGATCCCCAAGGTTTGTTCGCGCCGGGACGATTCTGGGGAGGTCTGTAAGCCTTGCCCATGAAGGATTCCATTCCCGGGGCGGTTCCCATCTACGAAGATTTTGCGCGGTGCATTCGTTGCGGATTGTGCCTGAACAATTGCCCAACCTATCGCCTGTGGCAACTGGAAGCGGATTCGCCGCGCGGCCGGATTCGCCAAATGATCCTGGTCAACGACGGAGAGTTGCCGCTCTCCGCGAGATTCGTTGAGCACATTGATAAATGCCTGGATTGCCGGGCTTGCGAGACAGCGTGCCCCTCGGGCGTGGAGTACGGAAAGCTGGTCGAGTATGCGCGGGCGCGGATTGAGAAAGAGTATCGGCGTCCGTTGTTTATACGTTTGGCGCGCAAATTTTTCATCGAACGCTTGCTGCCGTTTCCGGCTCGCATTGCCATCACCGCGAAACTACTGCGTTTCTATCAACGTTCGCGGCTGCAGCAACTTGTGAGGAAAACGGGCGTTCTGAAGATAGTGGGACTGGCGGATCGCGAAAAGCTGTTGCCGGCGATCGATAAGAGCTTTTTCTTTGAGCAGTTAGGCAAAACATTTCCCGAGCGAGGGCAACGCCGCGCAAGAGTGGCCTTCTTTGCTGGCTGCATCGCAAATGTGACCTTTACAAAACTGAACGAGGCGACAATTCGCGTATTGACGGCTAACGGCTGCGAAGTGCTCGTGCCGGACCAGCAACGTTGTTGTGGAGCGCTCGCGGCACATGCAGGCGTGAGGAATACGGCTCGGGAACTGGCACGAACGAATCTGACGGCATTCGCAGGCGGTCAGTTCGATGCAATTCTGACCAACGCGGCCGGCTGCGGGTCTACGCTGAAAGAATACGATCGCCTGTTTGCCGACAACGAGCCGGAACACGCTAGCGCGGTGGCGTTCCAGCAAAAGGTGCGCGATGTTACCGAGTTTCTTGCGGAATTGGGCCTTACCGCAACGCTTCAGCCGATAACCGCGCGAGTGACCTACCAGGATTCCTGCCACCTGCTGCACGGCCAGAGAATTCGCGAGGCTCCGCGGCAATTGTTGCGCGCAATTCCCGGACTGAAATTCGTCGAATTGCCATACTCGGATATTTGTTGCGGGTCAGCGGGTATTTACAATGTGACGCAGACGGAAGCCGCGCTGGAATTGTTACAGGAGAAGATGGACTACGCAAAGTCGACGGGCGCCTCGATCATTGCCACGGCGAATCCCGGATGCTTGCTGCAGATCCGCGCGGGCACTGAAATACACCACACTGGGCAACAAGTGTTACACGTCATCGAACTGCTGGATCGCGCCATGGGCAAGGCTTAGCAGAGCAACTTTGTAGGCTTGCGCAGCGCGTATCGGTTGCGATCCTTCGGGGCGCAAACGGGGCGCGTCTCAGGATGGCAGCGAGTCGCGGCGTTGAGATAGCAATGAAATCAATCAGCGCAATGGGGACCGCAAGGCGGATGCGAAATGTGCCGCCCAAACACGACTACGCCCCTTCCGCAACAATGGGGGTCGCTGCGAAAAGGGCGGGCCGTCTTCAGGAGAGAAGATCGTTACAAGCGAAACTATTCGCCAGGAGGTGGCGGAGGGGCATCGGCAGGGGTTCCTGCTGAGGCCGGCCCGCCCAGTCCTTTGCGGGCGCCATGGAAACGCGGCTTGGCGTCTTGTACAGTGTAGTCCGCCGGTACAGCGAACAACGTCGCGGTGGGCTCCGTACGTTGAATATTCGTGACTGTGTAGATAGTTTGGCCGAGCCGTGGATCGGTGCGCGTGCTCTTCACCACGATTTGCAGATCGGGTGAGTACCAGCGCTCGCTGACGATGACGATTTGCTTTTCATTGCCGATCTGGCCGGCGGGAATCGTCCGCGTATACCGCGTCCCTTGCGCATTTAGCCCGTTGATGGTCTGCGTGCCCAAGTCATCCTTCTTCAGAGTGCCATTGGCAATCTCTTCCTGCATGCGCGCTTCGAACTTGCCTTCGAATTTGGCGGGATTCTTCCCTTTGCTCTGCGGAGTCGGAAGCTTGTTCGCAACTTTGGTGTCGGGATGCAGCACATAAGCGGTAGTGGCCACTGGATCGAAAATCATGATGAATGTTCTCGGCTGGCCAGAGGCCGCCAGAGGGCCCACCGCAGGAAGAGTGGTTTCCCGGCGCGTACGACCCTGCCCGTCGCGGAACAGGTTGGTTTGCACCTTGCGGTTAATGCTATTGCCGTCGCTCAAGGTTTGCGTCGATTCGATCACAGCAACCGCGCTATACGGAGCACCGGTGACGACTTTTCCCGGGTGCATTTCTCCGAAGCCAAGAATCTCCATGCGCCCGCCGATTGGACCTCCTGGTCCCGTCATGTCCGGTCCTGGGCCCGGTCCCGGTGCCAGCTCCTGAGCGCGCAACGCACCTGCGCTTAACACCAGCACCGAACCCAGTAGGGAAACTATCCACATACTCTTCTTCATTATTATTTCTCCTCTTCTCTCCCCATCTGCGTCATATAGACCGCAGGAAACTTAGTTGCTGGATGCCGGAAGCCGCACAGCTTGTGGCTGCCCATCGTCACCGACCAGCAAATCCAGTTGAATCCAATCCGCGGCATGTTCCTCATTCACGGTCAGGCCGAGGGCCCCGAGAGCGCCGCGTTGCATCTGAACGTGAACCACGGTGGAGTCATCCAGTGAGCCGGGCATGGTGCCGGGCAGCAACGTAAACTCACCGGAGTCATTGGAAGCCATCAGGGCTTCACCAAGCTCCGGCCCCGCGGGATTGACGTGTTGAAGGGAACCCGTCGAATTCGCCGCTGTGAGCGTGCTCTGGACGCCCCGCGTCTGCTGCAAGTTCGCCATCTGGCCTTGTTGCAGCCGCCAGTTAAACCACGTAATCGCGCACACCACCACCGCGGCTCCTGCTAACGCCCACGCTGCAACCAGAGCTATTCGCCGTCTCTTCAGGGTCTTGTGTTTGGTACGAAATTCCTGCCGAAGGCGCAGTTCCACGCGAGAGGCCGCTTCAGCTTCCTGAGTTGCTGCGCCAAGGGCATGCAGGTCGGTGCGTAGCACCTGCCAGTTTTCGTGAAGTGCGGCGCAGTGCGGGCATTCCAGCAGATGCTGCCGCGCCGCTTGCTGTAACGGTCCTTCTTCCGCGCTCAGTCCGCCATCGAGATCCGCCATTTGGAATTCTTCACACGTCATGGATTGCTTCTCCTGCTCCTGTTCACCGAATCCCAATGGCGCGCTTCGGCGTGTCGCGCAACATTTCCAGTTTTGCCAGCAACAACGCGCGGCCGCGGTGCAACCGGGAACGAATCGTTCCTACCGGACATTGCAAGGACTGCGCGGCCTCCTCGTAGCTCATTTCTTCGAGCAAACAAAGAGCAACAGCCTCGCGAAAATCCGCGGGTAATTCCAATACTGCCGCACGAACATGTTCGCGACGCTCGCGCAACTCCGCCCAATGAGCCGGCGTCGTGGAATCAACAGCCTGGGGATATCCCGCGAATCCCTCGTCTTCCGGATTCAGCAGCGGTATTTCCCGAGGCAATCGCTCCTGATGCTTCATGATGCGATTGCGGGCAACGCCATAAAGAAATGCGCCCAACGCGCCGCGTTCGGCGTCGTACTTTTTCGGCTCCCGCACCAGAGTCATGAAGACGTCCTGAACAATTTCCTCAGCGGCCCAGGTGTTTCCCGTCATACGAAGGGCAAAGCGATAAATGGGCCCCTGGTGACGACGATAAAGGAGCGTGAACGCCTCCTCGTCGCCATTTGCGGAGCGCCGCAGCAGAACGTCATCGCGTTCTCTGGAATCGGTTTGCATTTCTCCTGGTTGACGCCCTGTTTTCATTAGGTATTTCCCGGTGGAGACAAGAAAAGTTCCCCTGGCTGACGAAGAGACAAGCCCTTTCCATTCAAGAGGCTACACCAATACAACACCAAGAAGACGCGCAAAGTTGCTCCCCGGTGTCAGTCAACTTGAGGCTGGATGACCTAAAGAGTCCCGCTGAGGCTGGACCGTTTCGGACGGCTAGTGCTTTTTGCCCGGCCGGAACATGTTGGCGGTGATGCGCGTCACCAGGCGCCTTGGCACAATTCGTTGCGATTGCGCGCCCAGATAGTTGCCCAGCCCGGAGATCACGTAGCTTTTGCCGGCGGCCAGAGCTTGCAGGCCGGTCCGGGCGACCTTCTGCGCGGTTTCCTGTTTTTTGCTGGTGAACTTCTCCTGGCCGGCGATGGCGTGGAATTCCGATTCGGTGGAACCGGGGCAAAGGGCACAAACACGAATGCCGTGCGGCCTCATCTCTTCGGCAAGTCCCTCCGCAAACAAGAGGTCGAAGGCTTTCGTTGCGGCGTAGGTGGAGATGTACGGAACAGCTTGGAAAGCAGCGGTGGAGGCGAGGATCAGGACATCTCCGCGGCGGCGGACAACCATGTCCGCGAGATACAGCCGCGAGAGATGAACCACCGCCGCACAATTCACTTGCACCATATCGAGAAGGCGCTGCACCGGAACCTGGGTGAGTTCGCCGTACTGCCCGAAGCCGGCATTGTTGATGAGCAGGTCAATGTCCAGGCCTTGTTGCTTTGTAAAGTCGTAGATCTTTTCGGGAGTGTCGGGGTTTGCAAGATCGGCGTCGAATACGGCGGTGCGGATTCCGTAGCGCTGCCCCAAAGTTCGCGCAAGCTCTTCCAGCCTGTCACGACGCCGCGCTGTGAGAAGCAGATGAGTACCGCCCGCGGCGAGTTCGTTCGCCAAAGCCACGCCGATACCTGCGCTCGCACCGGTAACCAGCGCCCACTTGCCCTGCCATTCCTTCGACATGTTGGGAGTCCCTCGGAACAGTCTAGTTCCTGCTGAGCTTGAGCACGGTGTCTTTCAGGCGATTGCTCTCGTGCTTCATGCGGTCCATCAGACGCTTGGCCCAAACGAACTCCGCCGCCAGCAGCGTGAGGCCAAGAAAAACAACCAGCCACCCTGGGCCGGGCGTGAAGAACATAATGACACCCGCCAGGAGAAGCGTAAACCCGGCGAGAATACGGAAGAAGCGGCGAACCTGCTCGATGGTCCGAAAGAACATGGGGTCCTCTGGGGCGGAGGTGGCGAAGCTCCATTGTGACGGGTATTTGCTTTGCAGGCAATAGCCGTCGGTATTTAGAACCCCGTCAAGGCCGAAAAGTCGCCTCCTTTTTGTGATTTTTTGTGTCGGAAACGGTCGGGCGGCGATGCATCCCAGCCGGAAATCCACACCTCTGAGTTGTTATATGAATAGAGGCGCGATTTTGCGGACCCCATGAGTGGCGATTCCTTACCGTTGGCACTGCCGCTCTCGCGCTTGGCGACTGGCGCTTGTGAGGTTACGGACCTGTATCGCGAACTACGCGAACCTCTGCTTCGATACCTGGTATGTCTCGGGCTCTCCCGCGACGAAGCCCAGGACGTGGTCCAAGACGCTTTCCTTTCTTTGCACCGGCACCTGGCTTCTGGCAGGTCGCAGGAAAACATTCGCGGCTGGGTGTTTCGCGTGGCCCACAATCAGGCACGAAACCGGCAGGGCAGCTATCATCGACGCTTCGGCGAACCCCTTGATTTGGAGATTGACGCGCGGCTGGACGAAACGACACCCGAACGCGTGGTGCTGGAGAAAGAGAAGTTGCGGCGCTTAGGAGGAGCCATTACGCTGCTGTCCGAGTCCGAGCGGGAATGCCTGCTGCTGCGCGCCGGTGGCTTGCGTTATCGCGAAATCAGCGAGGTGCTGGGAATGGCGACCTCCACGGTGGGAGATACGATTGAACGGGCGATCCGGAAATTAGCGGAGAAATGCAATGTGTGATCATGCAGGAAGATTGATGGCCTGGCTCGACCGCGAGCTCGGCAATGATGAAATGGTGGAGCTCGAGCGGCATATCGGCGCTTGCAGCGAATGCCGCAGTCGACTCGAGTCCTATAAGCAAGCGAGCGCGACCTTTGATGCATACGGCCATGCCGTGTTGTCGGCGAAGACGCAGCAGAAAAGACTGCCGCGCTGGGTTCCGGTGCTGACGACGGCTGCGGCGGCCGCTATCACTGCCACGCTTGTGCTGGTGTTGCTGCGCGCACGCGTTGAGCCGCCCGCGCTGCCTCCCCCGGCGCAGGTACAGGTGCAGGCACCCCCGCCGGCTATGGTTCTTGAAAACGTCCCGGCGCCGACTCCAGCCCCCAGCAAGACGATGCATCGGCCGTGGGCCACCACCCCCGGTACACCGCGCCGAACGGCGAACTGGCAGCCCACTGAGCGCGCCATCCAGATTTCCATTCCCGCGGAATCCATGTTTCCGCCCGGGGCTGTTCCGCAGGGTGTTAACTTCCTTGCGGATCTGAGTATTGCGGCGGATGGATCGGCGGAACAAATTCGGCTGCGGCCTCGAATGATGGAAGTTCCAAGGAGACAACCATGAAGTATGCACTGGTAGTTTTTCTGGCAGCGTCGTCTTGCGCGTTTGCCCAGGACACGGTGAAGACAAATGTGCTGTATCAGACTTCCGGAGCCGGTGTCGTTACCGCCGGAGCCGTCAGAGCATTTGGCGCAGCAGTTCAGGGCGCCCCCTATTCCGCCACAATCACCAACGAATCGGTGCAGACGCTGGCGGACGGCAATCGTATTATTCAGAACAACAGCGGGACCACCGCGCGCGACTCCGAGGGGCGAACCCGGCAGGACGCGGCGTTACCGATGATTGGCAACCTGTCCGCCGCCAACGCTCCGCACATCGTGTTCATCATGGATCCCGTGGCGCAGATTTCGTACACCTTGAACTTGACGGATAAGACGGCGCAGAAACTTGCGCCTTCGGGCGCTGTAGTGGGAGCCGGCGGCACCGTGGGAACCGGGCCGGTGATTAGCACGAAAGCCTTCTTCGGACAGAGCGCGGGCGTCTCCGCGGCCGGTGGCCCCTTGCCTGCGCCGCCACCGCCGATGTTCATCCAGAAGACAATGATTGCCGAGGACGACTCTCAGGCAACCACGGAAGATCTGGGAACCCAGACGATGGAAGGGCTGCAGGTGACTGGAGTGCGCACCACTCGCACCATTCCTGTGGGAGAAATCGGCAACGAAAAACCGATCGTGATTGTGACCGAGGTGTGGACTTCGCCGGACCTGAAGACCGTCGTCTACAGCAAGCGGAGCGATCCGCGGATGGGCGAGCAAATATTCAAGCTGACCAACATCACGCGTGCTGAGCCGGACGCCTCGCTCTTCACCGTGCCAGCGGATTTTAGGGTTACCGACGGCCCGCAAAACTTCATCTACAAGATGCACCAATAGAGCTAAAAAAGAGCATTGTTCAGCCGGCGCACCAACCGGTGCGCTGGCTTTTTTGTAGCCACAGCGATCGTAAATTCCTGAATTGAATGAAAAAACAGGGAGGGCCTCACATATTCGGTGTCACAAGCGCTTGATACACCACTTCAATCGCGGCAGCAACCCACAAATCGGGCTGCCGTTCCGTCACCGGATGGACGCTTGCCGGCGATACGCGAAGATACCGGCACGAGCAATGTTTGGCTGGTCGAAAATCTTGGATCCACCGATCGGTACTGAACCCTGAGATCGTCGGGCTTGCTTCGCCAGTCTGTTGTGAAATCATGCTTCCATTCTCCTTCTGACTGATTGAACTCCCAAGAGATCGGCTACTGAAAATTTGACAATTCGTTGCACGCTCTTGGAAAGTGATTTCCAGCTGGCGGCCCAAGGTTGCTCCTAGAGGGATCGCCGCTTCGGCGGTTTGCAGCCGCCGAGCGCACAACGACCTGTTATCGCCGCCATCAGCGAGTCGGAAGGGCAAGTGCGCGTGCGTTTAAGTTAGGGCTGGAGATCCCGAGCTGCTGGCACCGGCAACGGGGTTCGCACTAGCTTGCTTGATCGCTTGTACCAACGTGTCAAGCGAACTGGCTACTGTTGCAGGAGTTGGCTTCATTATCGCTTCGCCCAAGGCGACTGCCGCCACAGTAATAGTGATCGCCTTCTGTACGTCGGAAATCACCTCCAGCGCATGGGTTGCATCGTGAGTTGCAATCTGCAAATCCGTGACAGCGCCGTCAATGTCAACGAGGGCCTGCTGCAATGCCATATTCTCGAGTTGCTCGCCACAGGAAACCAGCTGTCCGAATTCTTTGGTTAGCCGGTCTTTTTGTGCCGACGTCAAGGTGTTACGGTTCTGGATCCTAAAATTCAGCACTGCGTCTGCCATGTCATCAAAAAGTGCTGCTAGATTTTTTAAGTCGAGCGCAGTCCATTTCATTTTCGATTCTCCTAGAACGCGTTGCTCACCGAGACGGCAGCATTCCCTAAACTGATGATCGCGGGGCCAAGGTCCTTTGACAACTGCTTAGCGTCCCAGTGCTTTCGTTCTTCATCGAGCTTCTTGAGTGTCTCCGCAATCGTCACAAGCGACTTCTCATAATCCTCGATCGCCTGCAATTGGAGATCTATGCGGGACTTATCCGCGTTACACTTCCTGGCGAGAAGATCGCTCGCGAGCGGCTCTGCGGTGGTTGCCATTGCGTCGCAATAGCTGCGCTCGTATCTCCATTCATCTTTCAGACTCTGGTGATACTTACCGGCCGCATAGCCAGACAAGAACCGCGTTACCTCTTGGACTGCTGTATTGCTCTCTCCGATGACCTTTGACACTTCCCGCTGCCGATAGCCTTTCATCAATAGAGTCGTTATTGCGTTTGCCAGTTCGCTTGCTGCGGCCGCCTTGGCCTGATTATCTGGGGAGATTTTGGGATCGGCCTTCTCCAAATCAGCCGGAAGGCTGTCCCATCCACCGGGGACATTACTTGACTCAACAG
>Ga0210401_10003811_pt1 | contig 15969 bp, 17 predicted proteins | sample IncBWH32MmetaG_FD_150866 | JGI IMG/M metagenome (GOLD analysis project Ga0210401, IMG submission 150866) | Forest soil microbial communities from Barre Woods Harvard Forest LTER site, Petersham, Massachusetts, United States - Inc-BW-H-32-M | ecosystem: Environmental > Terrestrial > Soil >... | reverse complement strand
GCACGGCGGAGACCTTGAAGCAGAAGCCGGCGAACAAAAACACCAGCCCGAAAATCAGCCCGGTGCCGGCCTCGGCAGCCGAATGCGCAATGCCGCTGAAGTTGACCGTGCCGGTAAAACCGTACACCAGCGAGGCGCCGTAAAGCAGCATTCCCGACGACAGCGCGCCAAGCACGAAATATTTGAGCCCCGCCTCGCTCGAGCGCAGCGAATTGCGGTGGCTCGCCGCGACGACGTACAGCGGCAGGCTCATCAATTCGAGGCCGAGATAGAGGGCGATCAGGTCGGCGGCCGAGATCAGCATCAGCATGCCGAGCGTCGAGAGCACGATCAGCACGGAATATTCGAAGCGCTGCTGGCCCTCGCGCCGGTCGTAGTCGATCGACATCAGGATGGCGGCGGCCGAGCCGGCAATGGCGAGCACTTTCAGAAAGCGGGCGAAATTGTCGACCACGAAGCTGCCGCCGAAGGTGACGAGCTTGCCCTCCGGCAACAGAACCACCGCAACGCCGGCGATGACAAGCAGAATGATGGACAGCGCATCGATCAAGGTTTCACTGCGCGGTGTGCGATAGACGCCGAGCATCAGCAAAGCCATGGCGCCGATGGCGAGGATGATTTCCGGCAACAGCGGGACGATGCTGGCGAGCGTGAGAGACGTATTCATCGCTTACCTCGCCAGCTCGGCAGACTGCACGCTCGCAATCGCGTGGTGGAAATTGTCGATGAGCTGCGTCACCGAGGTCGCCGACATGTCGAGCACCGGCTTAGGGTAAACGCCAAACACGATGGTCAGGATCACGAGCGGCGCCAGGATCACCATTTCGCGCCAGCCGACATCCTTGATGTCGAACAGGCTCGGCTTCTCGAGCTTGCCGAAAATCACCTTGCGGTAGAGCCACAGCGCATAGGCGGCCGACAGGATGGTGCCGAGCGTCGCCAGCGTCGCCACCCAGTTGTTGATGCGGAAGGTGCCCAGCAGCGTCAGGAACTCGCCGATGAAGCCCGAGGTGCCCGGCAGCCCGACATTAGCGAGCGTGAAGACCATGAACGCAAAGGCGTAGATCGGCATGCGATTGACCAGCCCGCCATAGGCGGCGATCTCGCGGGTATGCATGCGGTCGTAGATGACGCCGACGCAGAGGAACAGCGCGGCGGAAACGATGCCGTGCGAGATCATCTGGAAGATGCCGCCGGCGACGCCCTGCGCGGTCATCGCGAACAGCCCCATGGTGACGAAGCCCATGTGCGCAACCGACGAATAGGCGATGAGCTTCTTCACATCCTCCTGCATCAGCGCGACCAGCGAGGTGTAGACGATCGCCACCACGGACAGCGCGTAGATCAAGGGCGCGAAATCGACCGACGCTTGCGGGAACATCGGCAGCGAAAAGCGCAGGAAGCCATAGCCGCCGAGCTTGAGCAGGATCGCGGCGAGGATCACCGAGCCGGCCGTCGGCGCCTCGACGTGCGCGTCGGGCAGCCAGGTGTGCACCGGCCACATCGGCATCTTCACCGCGAACGAGGCGAGGAAGGCAAACCAGGCCCAGGTCTGCAGCGTGCGCGGGAAGGCGTGATGGAGCAGCGTCGGGATGTCGGTGGTGCCGGCCTGCCAGTACATCGCCATGATGGCGAGCAGCATCAGCACCGAGCCCAGAAGCGTGTAGAGAAAGAACTTGAAGCTCGCATAGACGCGGCGCGGCCCGCCCCACACGCCGATGATCAGGAACATCGGGATCAGGCCGCCCTCGAAGAACAGATAGAACAGCACGAGATCGAGCGCGCAGAAGGTGCCGACCATCAGGATCTCGAGCACCAGGAAACAGATCATGTACGAGCGCACGCGGGTCTGCACCGAGGTCCAGCTCGCCAGGATCGCGATCGGCATCAGCGCCGTGGTGAGGATCACGAACGGCAGTGAAATACCGTCGACGCCCATCGAATAGGTAGTGGCGCCGCCGAGCCAGGGCCGCTTCTCCAGGAACTGAAAATCAGCCGAGCCCGGATCGAAGCGCCAGACCAGGATCAGCGAAACGGCGAAGGTGACCAAAGTAGTCCAGAGCGCGATCCAGCGCGCATTGCGCACGCCGGATTCGTCATCGTTCAGAAAGGCGATGAAGATCGCGCCGACGATCGGCAGGAAAGTGACGACGGAAAGGATCGGCCAGCTCGCCATCAGTGCGGCCTCGCAAACATGAACCAGGTGACGAAAGCGGCCACGCCGATCAGCATGGCGAAGGCGTAGTGGTAGAGGTAACCTGTCTGCAGGCGCACCACATTGCGCGTCACGTCAAGCACGCGCGCCGATACGCCGTCAGGCCCGAAGCCGTCGATGACGAAGCCGTCGCCGCCCTTCCAGAGCAGCCGGCCGAGCCACATCGCCGGACGCACGAAGATCTTGTCGTAGATCCAGTCGAAATACCAAGCATTGAGCAGGAAGCGGTAGAGCACGCCCTGATCGCGCGCCAGGTTTTCCGGGATATCGGGCCGGCGGATGTAGAACTGCCAGGCCAAAAGGAAGCCGATGATCATCATGACCGTCGGCGCGAGCGATACCGTAAGCGGCAGATGCTCCATGTCTTCCAGCACGTGATTGTTCGGGGAGAATGTGAGCGATCCGCGGAAGAATTCCTCGGCGCCCTTGCCTTCGAAGATGTGCCAGAACGCCCAGCCGGCGCCGATCGAGCCGACCGCGAGAACAGCGAGCGGAACGAGCATCACCAGCGGGCTCTCGTGGGCGGCTTCATAATGATGATGATCGTGCGGCTCGCCATGGAAGGTCTTGAAGATCAGCCGCCAGGAATAGAACGAGGTCAGCGCCGCCGCCACGACCGTCATGATGAAGCCGTAGCTCGCCGCCATCCCGGTGACCGTATCGTCGGCTTCGATGATCGCGTCCTTGGAGAAGTAGCCGGCGGTGAAAGGAAAGCCGGTCAGCGCCAAAGTGCCGATCAGCATCATCAGGTAGGTGAACGGAATCTTCCGCCACAACCCGCCCATCTTCCGCATGTCCTGCTCGTGGTGCATGGCGATAATCACCGAGCCGGAGCCGAGGAAGAGCAGCGCCTTGAAGAAGGCGTGGGTGAACAGGTGGAACATGCCGATGGAGTAGGCGCCGGCGCCCATGGCGACGAACATGTAGCCGAGCTGCGAGCAGGTCGAGTAGGCGATGACGCGCTTGATGTCGTTCTGCACCAGGCCGACGGTGGCGGCGAACATGGCCGTGGTGGCGCCGATCACCAGCACGAAGGCCTTGGCGTGGGGCGCAAGCTCGAACAGCGGCGACAGCCGCGCCACCATGAACACACCGGCGGTGACCATCGTGGCGGCGTGGATCAGGGCGGAAACCGGCGTCGGGCCCTCCATCGCGTCCGGCAACCAAGTGTGCAGCAGGAATTGTGCCGACTTGCCCATGGCGCCCATGAACAGCAACAGGCAGATCACCGTCAGCGCGTCGGCGTCGAACCAGAGATAGTGGAAGCTCTTGCCGACGAGGTCGGGCGCCTGCGCGAACACGGTCTCGAGATTGATCGCGCCGGTCAAAAGGAAGACTGCAAAGATGCCGAGCGAGAAGCCGAAGTCGCCCACGCGGTTGACCAGGAACGCCTTGATCGCAGCGGCATTCGCCGACGGCTTGTGGAACCAGAAGCCGATCAGCAGGTAGCTTGCAACGCCGACGCCTTCCCAGCCGAAGAACAATTGCGCGAGATTGTCGGACGTCACCAGCATCAGCATGGCGAAGGTGAAGAACGACAGGTAGCAGAAGAAGCGCGGCTTGTACGGATCGTCGGCCATGTAGCCGATCGAATAGAGATGAACGAGCGCCGATACCGTCGTCACCACCACCAGCATCACGGCGGTGAGCGGGTCGACGCGCAGCGCCCAGTCGACCTTCAGGTCGCCGGACGTGATGAAATTGAAGATCGTGACGTGGGCGTCATGCCCGGCGAAGCCGACCTCGTAAAAGGCGTAGCAGGACAAGATCCAGGAGATGAACAGGAGCGTCGTGGTGATCAGCTCGGCCGCCTGCGAGCCGGCGCTCGGCGGCGCGCTGGCGTGCTCATCGTCCGACGAATGCGCTATCTCGGCATGTGTGTCCTGCTGATGCGCCGCCTGCGCCTCCGGCACGAGCGGGACGGCATGATCGTGGTGTGGCGGCCGCGGATCCTCGCCGGGCAGCCGGTTGCGCGCGCCAACGAGCGTGATGGCGCCGGCGATAATGGCGCCCAAGAGCGGCAGGAAGACGATCGCCTCGTACATACCGCTCAGCCCTTCATCAAATTCACGTCCTCAACCGCAATCGAGCCGCGGTTGCGGAAATAAGCAACAAGGATCGCAAGGCCGATGGCGGCTTCGGCGGCCGCGACCGTGAGCACGATCAGCGCATAGACCTGGCCGACGATGTCGCCGAGGAACGTCGAGAACGCCACCAGATTGATGTTGACCGCGAGCAGAATAAGCTCGATCGACATCAAGATGACGATGACGTTTTTGCGGTTGAGAAAGATGCCGAAAATCCCGAGCGTGAACAGGATCGCGGCGACCGAAAGGTAATGCCCCAGCCCGATCATGTGAGCCCCTGCCCCGACTTCACTTTGACGATATCGATGGCGGTCGAGCGCCGGCGCGCGACCTGCTCCGGGATCGACTGGCGTTTGACGCCTGGCTTGTGCTGGAGCGTCATCACGATGGCGCCGATCATGGCGACCAGCAGAATCATGCCGGCGGCCTGGAAGAAGTAGACATAGCGGGTATAGAGCACGAGTCCGAGCGCCTGGGTGTTGGAGACGTCGGCCGCAATGGGAGCGGTGATCGCCTTCGGCACACCGGGCGCAATCACCCAGGTGAGAACAATGGAGATGAGTTCAACAAGGAGAATAACGCCGATGACGCCGCCGATCGGTAAGTAATTAAGGAAGCCCTGGCGCAACTCGGCGAAATCAACGTCGAGCATCATCACCACGAACAGGAACAGCACCGCGACCGCACCGACATAGACGACGATCAAGATCATCGCCAGGAATTCGGCGCCCAGCAGAACAAACAGGCCCGCGGCATTGACGAAGGCGAGGATGAGAAACAGCACCGAGTGAACGGGATTCTTCGCGGCGATGACCATGATCGCTGAGGCGACACAGACGCCGGCGAAGAGGTAGAAGAAAATCGCTTGCAGGATCATGGGCGCGGCGTCTCAGCGATACGGCGCGTCTTGCGCGATGTTGTTGGCGATCTCGCGCTCCCAGCGATCGCCGTTCGCGAGCAGGCGTTCCTTGTCGTAGTAGAGTTCCTCGCGCGTTTCGGTGGCGTATTCGAAGTTCGGCCCCTCGACGATGGCATCGACCGGGCAGGCTTCCTGACACAGCCCGCAATAGATGCATTTGACCATGTCGATGTCGTAGCGCGTGGTGCGGCGGGTGCCGTCGTTGCGGCGCGGGCCGGCTTCGATGGTGATCGCTTGCGCGGGGCAAATCGCTTCGCACAGCTTGCAGGCGATGCAGCGCTCCTCGCCGTTCGGATAGCGGCGCAACGCATGCTCGCCGCGGAAACGCGGCGACAGCGGGTTCTTCTCGAACGGATAGTTGATGGTCGACTTCGGCTTGAAGAAGTATCGCATCGACAGGAAGAACGCCTGCACGAATTCGGTGAGGAAAACGGAACGGGCTGCTTGATCTAGGCGCATGTCAGCCTCGGATGACGATGAGGACGCCGGCGACGATGGCGACCATGGCGAGCGAAATCGGCAGGAACACTTTCCAGCCGAGCCGCATCAATTGATCGTAGCGATAGCGCGGCACGAAGGCTTTCACCATGGCGAACATGAAGAACACCAGAGTTGCCTTGAGCACAAACCAGACGAGACCCGGGATCCAAGTGAACGGCGGCACCGGGAATGGCGGCAGCCAGCCGCCGAGGAACAGGATGGTCGCCATGGCGCACATGGTGGCGATGGCCACGTACTCGCCGAGCATGAACATCATGTACGGCGTCGAGCCATATTCCACCATGTAGCCGGCGACGAGCTCCGACTCCGCTTCCACCAGATCGAATGGCGGGCGGTTGGTCTCGGCGAGCGCCGAGACGAAGAAGATCACGAACATCGGCAGCAGCGGCAGCCAGTACCAGTTCAGGATCGTGAGCCACGGCAGACCGATGAAACTCGCGACGCCATGATCGCGCTGCGCCTCGACGATGTCGGTGAGATTGAGCGAGCCGACGCAGAGCAGCACGGTGATGATCACGAAACCGATGGAGACTTCGTAAGACACCATCTGCGCTGCCGAGCGCAGCGCCGCCAGGAACGGATATTTCGAGTTCGACGCCCAGCCGGCCATGATCACGCCATACACGCCGAGCGAGGAGATGGCGAAGATGTAGAGAATGCCAACATTGATGTTGGAAATGACGATGCCGGCGCCGACCGGGATCACCGCCCACGCGGCAAGCGCCAGCGTGCAGGTGACGAGCGGCGCGAGCAGAAACACGCCCTTGTTGGCGCCCGCGGGAATGACCGGCTCCTTGAGCACGAATTTCAGCAGGTCGGCGAAGGATTGCAGCGTTCCCCACGGGCCGACCACGTTCGGGCCGCGCCGCATCTGCACCGCCGCCCAGACCTTGCGGTCGCCGTAAAGCACGTAGGCGATGGCGATGAGCAGCACGACGAGCAGCAGCAGGCTCTCCGCCACCATGATGATCAACGGCCAGATGTAGCCCGAGAAGAAATCGGCCATGCCCACGCCTACTCCGCCGCCGTCATGGCCGAGCGCCCATGCGCGATGGCGGAACACTCGGCCATCACCGCGGATGCGCGCGCGATCGGATTGGTGAAATAGAAGTCGGCGATGCTCGACCGGAACGGCGACTTGTCCGCGTTGCCGCCGAGCGCTGCGAGCTTTTGAATATCGGCCGCCTCGCCAGGCGCGATCTGGCCGAGCCGCATCATATGCGGGTGCGCCTTGTAGAGCGCCTGCCGCAGTGCTGCGAGCGAGTCGTACGGAAGCTTCTTGCCCAGCACGTCGGACAGCGCGCGCAGGATCGCCCAATCCTCGCGCGCGTCGCCGGGCGGGAAAGACGCGCGCGTCGCCATCTGCACGCGGCCTTCGGTGTTCACATAGGCGGCGGATTTTTCGGGATAGGCCGCGCCGGGCAACACGACATCGGCGCGGGCAGCGCCACGGTCGCCATGCGTGCCGATATAGACGACGAACGCGCCCGGGGCGATGTCGATCTCGTCGGCGCCGAGCAGGAAGCCGAGATCAAGCGTGCCGGCCGCCGCCATCTGCAACGCATTCAGGCCGCCGTCGGCGGGCACAAAACCAAGGTCGAGTGCGCCGACGCGCGAGGCCGCCGTGTGCAGGACCGAGAAGCCGTTCCAGCCGTCCTTGATCGCGCCGAGGTCGATGGCGGCCTTGGCAGCAAGCGAGGCGACCGCACCCCCATCCGGCCGCGCGAAGACCTCGGCACCGACGACGATTAGCGGCCGCTCCGCCTTGCGCATGGCGTCGGCAAAGCTGCGGCGGCCGATATCGGCGAGCGTCTCCGGGCCGGCGCCGAGATAATCGTAGGTGTAGGTCAGCGGCGCCTTCGCGCCGATGAGCCCGATCGGGAAATTCCGCGACGCACGCCAGTGCTTGCGAATGCGTGCGTTGAGCACCGCCGCCTCGCGGCGCGGATTGGTGCCGACAAGCAGAAGCGCATCGGCGCTTTCGATCCCGGCGATGGTCGAATTGAACAGATAACTGGCGCGGCCCCAGGACGGGTCGAAAGCCGCGCCGTCCTGACGGCAATCGAGATTGACGACACCGAGCCGAGTCATCAAATCCTTCAGCGCGAAAATCTCTTCCACGGCTGCGAGATCGCCGACGATCGCGCCGACCCTGCGCGGATTGGCGCGCGCCATCTTGGCAGCGATTGCCGCAAACGCCGCGCTCCAGCTCACCGGTTGCAGGCGGCCGCCGCTGCGGACATAGGGCTGGTCGAGCCGCTGCGTGCGCAAGCCATCGACGACGTGGCGGGTCTTGTCGGAAATCCATTCTTCGTTCACGTCGTCATTGGTGCGCGGCAGGATGCGCATCACTTCGCGTCCGCGCGTGTCGATGCGGATCGCCGAGCCGAGCGCGTCCATCACATCGATCGACTCGGTCTTGTTGAGCTCCCACGGGCGCGCGGCAAACGCGTACGGCTTCGAGGTCAGCGCGCCGACCGGGCAGAGATCGACGATGTTGCCCTGCAATTCGGAGGTCAGCGCCTCTTCCAGATAGGTGGTGATCTCCATGTCCTCGCCGCGGCCGATGGCGCCGAGTTCCGGGATGCCGGCGACTTCGGTCACGAAACGCACGCAGCGCGTGCATTGGATGCAGCGGTTCATCGAAGTCTTGACCAGCGCGCCGAGATATTTGTCCTCGACCGCGCGTTTGTTCTCGCGGAACCGGCTTTGATCGACGCCATAGGCCATCGCCTGATCCTGCAGATCGCACTCGCCGCCCTGATCGCAGATCGGGCAATCGAGCGGATGATTGATCAGCAGGAATTCCATCACGCCTTCGCGCGCCTTGCGCACCATCGGCGAGCGCGTGGAGATGACTTTCGGCGAATGATCCTTGTTCGGCGCCAGATCCTTGACGCCCATGGCGCAGGAAGCCTGCGGCTTCGGCACGCCGACCACTTCGACCAGGCACATGCGGCAATTGCCGGCGATCGACAGCCGGTCCTGGAAGCAGAAGCGCGGAATTTCCGCACCGGCCGCCTCGCACGCCTGCAGCAGCGTGTATTCCGGCGGAACGTCGATCTCTTTGCCGTCGACAATGAGCTTGGTCATGCCGCCTGCCCGTCCATGGCGCCGCAGCGCGCCGTCTTCCACAGTTGCGCGGCCGGAACGCTTTCCCAGCCGAACGCGTAATCCGAAGGGCCGTGCGCGGTCAGATGCTCAAGCCGCTCCTTCGCCTCGCCGAGCGTCGGCAGATGACCGGCCGGCACCCACCACATGACGAAATGCGGTGCATCCATTGCGTCGAACCATTCCGGCCGCCGGCCATAAAAGCGCTTGTGCACCGTCTGCCAGACAAAGCGCTCCAACGCTTCGACGCTTTCCCAAACCGAGAGATTCACCGCCATGTTCGGATCGTCGAAAGGACGAAAATTTGTAGCGTTGTTGCTCTCGTCCTTGAGCCGCCACACGAAGCCGTTCGAGCGCTCGGCCAATCCATTCACGAGGTCGAGATTGTTCATAAAATCGGCCATGCGCGGATCGCCGGTCGGATAGCGGAAGCGCCCGATATTGAGCTGTGCGAGGTGCCGCGCGTCGTTCATCGGAGCTACTCCGCCGCCTCTGTCACCGGCGGCGGGTCAAAAACGCCGACGGTGTCGGGATTGGCGGTGTAGTGTTCGATGCGCCGCTCGATCTCGGGGCGGAAATGCCGCAGCAGGCCCTGCACCGGCCAGGCGGCGCCATCACCGAAAGCGCAGATGGTATGGCCTTCGATCTGGGTGGTGACCTCCCACAGCATGTCGATCTCGCGCTTTTGCGCGCGGCCATCGGCCATGCGGTTGAGCAGGCGCCACATCCAGCCCATGCCTTCGCGGCAGGGCGTGCATTGGCCGCAGCTTTCGTGCTTGTAGAAATAGGAGATGCGGGCCATCGCGCGCACGATGTCGGCGCTCTTGTCCATGACGATGACGGCGGCTGTGCCGAGCGCGGATTTCTTCTCGCGGCAGCCGTCGAAATCCATGAGCAGCGTGTCGGCCTGATCCGGTCCGGCCGGAATGAGCGGCATCGATGAGCCGCCGGGAATGACCGCGAGCAGATTGTCCCAGCCGCCGCGCACGCCGCCGGCATGCTTCTCGATCAGTTCGCGCAGTGGAATGCCCATCTGCTCTTCGACATTGCACGGCCGTTCGACATGGCCGGAAATGCAATAGAGCTTGGTGCCGGTATTGTTTGGCCGGCCGATGCTGGCGAACCAGGCGGCGCCGCGGCGCATGATGTCGGGCACCTGGGCGATGGTCTCGACATTGTTGACTGTGGTCGGGCAGCCATAGAGGCCCATGTTGGCCGGGAACGGCGGCTTCAACCGCGGCTGGCCCTTCTTGCCTTCCAGGCTTTCAAGGAGCGCGGTTTCTTCACCGCAGATGTAGGCGCCGGCGCCATGATGGACGACGATGTCGAAGTCGTAGCCGTGGATGTTGTTCTTGCCGATGAGCTTGGCCTCGTAGGCCTGCTCAACCGCCGCTTCCAGCCGCTCGCGCTCGCGAATGAACTCGCCGCGGATGTAGATATAGCAATTGTGCACGCCCATCGCGCAGCCGGCGATCAAACATCCCTCGACCAAGAGATGCGGATCGTGCCGCATGATCTCGCGATCCTTGCAGGTGCCCGGCTCCGATTCGTCGGCATTGACGACCAGATAGCCCGGCCGACCGTCTGACTGCTTGGGCATGAACGACCATTTCAGCCCGGTCGGGAAGCCGGCGCCGCCGCGGCCACGCTGGCCGGAGGCTTTCACCTCGTTGACGATGGCGTCGCGGCCTTTTTCAAGGATCGCCTTGGTGCCATCCCAGGCGCCGCGCGCACGCGCGCCTTCGAGACCCCAATCGTGGCGGCCGTAGAGATTTCTGAAGATGCGGTCCTTATCGGCGAGCATGTTATCCGCGTCTCGTTCTAGCCATGCTTCGGGTCGGTTGCGTCGGCGCTGGACGGCTGTGGCGCCGGCGCTTGTCTGGTCACTTCGTAGATCGACGGATCGGTCAGCGTTTTCTCGCCGCCGACCGGCGCCGACAAATGGCGATCGACCTGCGGGCCGGGCTTCGGCGTGCGGCCGGCCGCGAGATCGTTGAGGATGCGCGCGAGCGACTCCGGCGTCAGGTCCTCGTAGTAATCGGCGTTGATCTGCACCATCGGCGCATTGACGCACGCGCCCAGGCACTCGACCTCGGTCCACGAGAAGGTGCCGTCGGCGGTCACCTCATTCTCGTGACCGATCATCCGATGCAGCACCGTCTTGAGCGCGTCGGCGCCACGCAGCATGCAGGGCGTTGTGCCGCAGAACTGCACATGGAAACGCCCGACCGGCGACAGATTGAACATGGTGTAGAAGGTCGCGACTTCGAGCACGCGGATCTTGGCCATGCCGAGCAGTTCGGCGACCGCCTCGATCGCCTTTTGCGGCAGCCAGCCGCCCGACTGCTCCTGGGCGCGCCACAGCAGCGGGATCACCGCGGACTGCTGCCGGCCCGGCGGATATTTGGCGATCCGCGCCTTCGCCCACTCCAGATTTTCCGGCGTGAAGGCGAAGCTCGGCGGCTGTTTTTCGGCAAGGCGGCGGACGCTCATCGGTCGACCTCGCCGAACACGACATCGAGCGAGCCCAGGATCGCGGACACGTCGGCAAGCATGTGCCCGCGCGAGAGCATATCCATGGCCTGCAGATGCGCAAAGCTCGGCGCGCGGATCTTGCACTTGTAGGGCTTGTTGGAGCCGTCAGCGATCAGATAGACGCCAAACTCGCCCTTGGGCGCCTCGACCGCGGCATAGACTTCGCCGGGCGGCACGTGGAAGCCTTCGGTGTAAAGCTTGAAGTGATGGATGAGCGACTCCATCGAGCGCTTCATCTCGGCGCGCCGCGGCGGCGTGATCTTGTTGTCCTCAGCGAGGACGGGGCCCTGCCCTTCCGGCGCGCTCAATTTCTCCACGCATTGCTTCATGATGCGGGTCGACTGGCGCATCTCTTCCATGCGGATGCAATAGCGGTCGTAGCAGTCGCCGTTCTTGCCCACCGGAATATCGAAATCCATCTCGGCGTAGCACTCGTATGGCTGCGCCTTGCGCAAATCCCACACCGCGCCAGAGCCGCGCACCATCACGCCGGAAAAGCCCCAGGCCCACGCGTCCTCGAGCTTCACCACGCCGATATCGACATTGCGCTGCTTGAAGATGCGATTCTCGGTGAGCAACTCCTCGAGGTCGTCGCACATTTTCAGGAACGGATCGCAGAACGCGCCGATGTCGTCGACGAGTTTCGGCGGCAGATCCTGGTGCACGCCGCCGATGCGAAAGTAGGCCGCGTGCATGCGCGAGCCGGAGGCGCGCTCGTAGAAGCCCATCAGCTTCTCGCGCTCCTCGAAGCCCCAGAGCGGCGGCGTGAGTGCACCGACGTCCATCGCCTGGGTTGTGACGTTGAGCAGATGCGACAGGAGCCGGCCGATCTCGCAATAGAGCACGCGGACGAGCTGACCGCGCTTGGGCACCGCGAGTCCGAGCAATTTTTCCGCCGCCAGGCAAAAGGCGTGTTCTTGATTCATCGGCGCGACATAGTCGAGCCGATCGAAATACGGAATCGCTTGCAGATAGGTCTTGTGCTCGATCAGCTTCTCGGTGCCGCGATGCAGAAGCCCGATATGCGGATCGACGCGTTCGACCACCTCCCCGTCAAGCTCGAGCACCATGCGCAGCACGCCGTGCGCCGCCGGATGTTGGGGACCGAAGTTGATCGTAAAGTTGCGTTCGGTCTCGGCCATCAGGCAACCTGTTCAAGCTTGGCGGCCTTGGCCGCCACCCGGGCGTTGAAGTTATCCCAGTTCACTGCGAAGCGTTCGTGTCGGCCCTCGCCGATCAGGTCCAACCCGTCATGCGCCTTCACGTTGAAGGCCACCCGCCGGTCGACGATCTGCACGCATTCGGCATCGACCGTGACGGTCATGCCCACCGGCGTTGCGGCGAGATGGCTGACATCGACGTGCACGCCGACGCTGCCCTCGCCCGCATCGAGATGCTCGGCGAGCAGCTCCGTGCAAGCGCGCTCCATCAGGATGATCATGAAGCCGGTGGCAAAGACCTTCGGCATCGCGGCGATGATGGAGCATTCCGGGTAGGTGTGAGGCACCGTGGTGCGTTCGGCCACGGTGTAGGTGACGCGATGCCGAAGACCTGGCTTGAGCGTCGCCTTCATCGTCATGACCCTTTGCCGGGCTCTTGCCCGCCGCCTGTTTTGCCTGCCTTCTCGTCGCCGGGCAGCACGTATTCGGTGCCTTCCCAGGGCGAGAGAAAATCGAAGTTGCGGAATTCCTGAGCGAGCCGCACCGGCGCGTAGACCACGCGCTTGAGCTCGTCGTCGTAACGCACTTCGACAAATCCGGTGAGCGGAAAGTCCTTGCGCAGCGGATGGCCGTCGAAACCGTAGTCCGTAAGGATCCGGCGCATGTCGGGATGGCCAGTGAAGACCACGCCGTAGAGGTCGAAAATCTCGCGCTCGAACCAGTCGACGCCCGGATAGACGCCGATGATCGAATCGACCGAGGCGCCCTCGTCCACCGCGATCTTCACGCGGACACGAACGTTGTGCTTGGGCGAAAGCAGATGATAGACCACGTCGAAACGCTGTTCGCGCCCCGGCCAGTCAACCGCGGTCACGTCGACGATATTCCAGAACAGGCAGCGCGGATCGTCGCGCAGAAAGCGCATCACCGAAACGATGTCGCGCGCTTGCGCCTCCACCGTCAGTTCATGATGCGCAACCGTGTAGCCCTTGACCGAAGCGGTCAGCGCGTCAGCGATTGTACGGCCAAGAGTATCGAAGACTTCATCCATCGTCAGCGTTCGATCGTAGCGGTGCGGCGGATTTTCTTCTGCAGGAGAAGCACACCGTAGAGGAGCGCCTCGGCGGTCGGCGGGCAGCCCGGCACGTAGATATCGACCGGGACGACGCGGTCGCAGCCGCGCACCACCGAATAGGAATAGTGGTAATAGCCGCCGCCGTTCGCGCACGATCCCATGGAAATGACGTAGCGCGGTTCCGGCATCTGGTCGTAAACCTTGCGCAACGCCGGCGCCATCTTGTTGGTGAGCGTGCCGGCGACGATCATCACGTCAGATTGTCGCGGCGAGGCGCGCGGCGCGAAGCCGAAGCGCTCGCCATCGTAGCGCGGCATCGACATCTGCATCATCTCGACCGCACAACACGCGAGCCCGAACGTCATCCACATGAGCGAGCCGGTGCGCGCCCAGGCGATCAGATCGTCGGCGGCCGCGACCAGGAAACCCTTGTCGGACAGCTCGCTATTGAGATCGGCGAAGAACGGATCGTCGACCGCACCGGTTTCGCCGCTGCGTGCGGTAGTCACGGTCTGGCGCGGCGTGACGAGCACGGGTTCGCTCAGCTCCATTCGAGCGCTCCCTTTTTCCACTCATAGATAAACCCGATGGTCAGCACCGCAAGGAAGAGCATCATCGACCAGAAACCGAACAGCCCGAGCTTGCCGAAGGCCACCGCCCACGGAAACAAGAAGCTCACTTCGAGATCGAAGATGATGAACAGGATGGCGACCAGATAGAAGCGCACGTCGAACTTCATGCGCGCATCGTCAAAAGCGTTGAAGCCGCATTCATAGGCCGAAAGCTTTTCCGGATCCGGCTGCTTGTAGGCGAGAAGAAAAGCCGAAAGCAGAAGCGCGATACCGATCCCTGCAGCCACCGCGATGAAAACGACGAGCGGCAAATAGGCCAGCAGCAGGTCGCGGAGTGACTGAGCCATTCGGCAGCTCCTTTTGGTCGGCCGTCGCCGGACGGCTTCTGTCCCTAACTTAGGAACATGCCCCCATACGACGGTTTTGCGCAGGCCGGGACCGCCGATTTGCCCCAAAATCAAGCGGATTCGCGCCGGGAAACGAACTTTCGTCCCTTAGCGCAGCGCACAAAAAGGCGCAAGCCAAGCTGTGAGTTAGGCAGCAATGTGTTTTCGCTCTAAAGTGGATTAGGCCACATCGCCGCAGCCTGCGCGAGGCAATGGCCACGCCTTGGTGGGGCACGCAATCGCAGTTCGAATCGGCGCCGTCGGGGCGAAGCTGCCGGGAACGCTGGCTGCACGGAGCCGTCGATCTCGAGGGGGGCGCCCAGGGCAAAAGCAAATTCGCCCTCGCGAGCGAGGGCTAAGCCATTGAAATGACTGGCGGGAGCGACGGGGCTCGAACCCGCGACCTTCGGCGTGACAGGCCCGCTTAATATGTAATGTATTCAACGGGTGTTCCGACTTTGACTGGCTGCAACGGAGTTCGAATTGCGCTTCAAGTCGGAACGGCCGCCCGATTGGCCATCGGCCAGGATTTCCAAGGATCGGTCTAGATTTGTACTAGAACGCGAAATGTCGGACTGGGGCGCTGCCATCACCATGGGAATGCTGAATCATTCCCGTCGGGCGTGGCTTAAGCGCACACTGACCGCGAAAACTAGATCCCGTCCGCAGTCTCGGTTCCTTCCACCGGATATCTATATCCGCTTCAGTGTCGTTGCGTTTGCGTGAGGAGCCTTCCCCGTTGCCCGCCCCGAACTGGTCGCGGCCCTTACCGCGTCCGATCATCATCCCCGACGTCATGGAGCTCGCGACGCTCGCCGACGTCCGGATCCTGGTCGAGAAACACCTACCTGCGGAATATCGATCGAAGTTCACTTGGCGCCAACTGGCCGGGCTGCTCAAGCGTGCCGCGGAAGGCCAGCAGGACGTGGCCGAGGTGTCGGTCGCGCTGAAGATCGTCCTCAGCCTCGAGGGCGTGCCATGCCAGTAGAGCAGCGCCGTTTCCCGCCGCCGTGGGATATCGAAGAGCGCAACGCCTCGTGCTTCATCGTCATGGACGCTAACCGCTTCCCGGTCTGCCACGTCTACTTTGAATCCGAGCCCGGTAGGCGGTCGGCGGCGAACCTGACGTCTACTTTGAATCCGCGGCGGGTCGCCGCTAACATCGCTCGGCTGCCGGAGTTGCTCGGCGCCTCCGCGCGGCCGGAAGCCAATCCGCTTATTCACCGGCGACAGTCCTAATGGCGGACATGAGGCGGCAGGCAGAGAAACCCATGGTCGAAATTTGGACGGTTAGGGAGTGGCCTTCCTCTTCTGCGGTTCGCTGAAACGCCGTTTCCCCGGCGGCAGCTTCCAGTGGTTCCCCGTGAAGCACAGCGCGAATCTTCGCAACGGCTTCTAGGGGTGGTAC
>Ga0210401_10003809_pt1 | contig 15973 bp, 12 predicted proteins | sample IncBWH32MmetaG_FD_150866 | JGI IMG/M metagenome (GOLD analysis project Ga0210401, IMG submission 150866) | Forest soil microbial communities from Barre Woods Harvard Forest LTER site, Petersham, Massachusetts, United States - Inc-BW-H-32-M | ecosystem: Environmental > Terrestrial > Soil >... | reverse complement strand
TCACCCCACTACATTCAGCACAGCAATCATATTGAGCCTGGCCGAGAGGGCCTGTTCAATCTCATCAAGAGCCTTCCGCCCACGCTGAAGTATGAGGCAGGCGTCATCATCGCCGGGGGAGATTTCGTGATGGTCCATGGCCGTTTCTCTGGCTTTGGCGCGCCTGTGAACTGGATCGCCGCCGATATCGTTCGTCTCCAAGACGGGCTGCTCATCGAGCACTGGGACGTGATTCAGGACGAGGCCACGCAGGAACAGTCAAAGAGCGGCTTGCCTATGTTCGGCGACAAGTTTCCGCAATGACCCAGGTGAATTGCTACCGGCGTAAATCCCATTGTGTAACGGGTATCGACTGAATCGGAGAAATCACGATGAACGACCTATTGAACCTCGCGATGAAAGCGCACGGCGGCCTCGAACGTTGGAAGCAAGTCCGAAATATGCAAGCCAAGGTCACGTTGAACGGTACTCTTTGGCGGATCAAAGGCCGGCCTGACGGACTGTCTGGCGTGGTGATGAGACTAAACACGAAGCAGCCCGATCTTACGATCACTCCGTTCCCGAAGCCCGGAACGGTAGGGCACTTTACTCCCAGCCGCGTTTGGATTGAGGACGCCAACGGAACTGTTGTCAGCGAGTTGAATGATCCCAGAGACTCATTCGCCGGTGCCGTCCTCACGACAAAGTGGAACGAACTTCAGGAACTCTACTTCGCAAGCTACGCGTTCTGGAATTACTTCACGGCCCCGTTCCTGCTGGCTCAGCCCGGCGTTGAGGTCGAAGAAATAGAGACCCACAGCGAGGACGGTGAGACCTGGCGACAGCTCAGCGTGATCTTCCCACCTGAGATTCCGACCCATTCCGCTCGCCAGACATTTTATTTCAATGATGAGGGTCTTCTTCAGAGGCTTGACTATGCCACCGACGTGGCGGGCGGCGTGGCTGCTCACTACTGCTTTGACCACGTCATCTTCGACGGTATCGTAGTGCCGACCTTTCGTCGCGTGGTCAAGCGCAAGCCGGAGGGCCCCATTATCCATGGTCCAACCGCAGTGCTGATAGTGATCAGCGATGTTTCGCTGAGCTGAGATGCGAAATAATCCTATGGGACGCAGATAACCCAACGCGATGACCACGGCATGTTATTACATTATCCATGGCCCCAAAAAGGGGGCGCTCGCTCAGACCATAGCGAAGGCATTGGCCTCACTTTTGGAACCCGACGATGGCAAGAATTAGAGGAGATAATCACGCATTTGGCTGGCCTGGCCTGGAGCCGCGTTGGACGCACGGCGACAAGGATGGAATCGGCACAGCCTACTCGGCTGCTAGCCGAATCTGGTTTACAGTCTGGAACGGGATTGTCACCGAGGTCTACTACCCGACCGTCGATACACCGCAGATGCGGGATGTCCAGCTTCTTTTCACCGATGGGGAATCGTTCTTCCATCAAGAGACGCGATATCTGGAGACCCAAATTCAGCGCATGCCATCTTGCTTGGGATACCGGGTTGAAGGGAAGGACCCGGAAGGCCGCTACACTTACGTCAAAGAGATCATCGCAGACCCCCATTTGCCTTGTCTCCTCCAGCGAGTGACGGTCCATGCGAAGCCAGAGTGGCTTTCGCGTTTGAAGACGTATGTCTTGTGTTCCCCTCACCTCGATGTCGGGGGCTCCGAAAACAATGCGTTTGTGGTTCAATCCTGCGGACGTGAGCTGCTCATGGCTGAGAAGAACGGTACGTGGCTCGCCTTGATGTGCAGCGTTCCGTTTTCTCGTCTGTCAGTTGGATATGTGGGTGCGAGCGACGGTTGGACGGACCTGGCCCATGGCTTTCAATTTGACTGGCAGTTCGATAAGGCGTTAAACGGAAATATCGCTCTTACTGGTGAACTGGAGTTAGCCACCGCCCAGGAATTCGTCGTAGGAATCGCGTTCGGAAACTCGCAGCAGCGAGCGATCGCGACCCTGTTCCAGAGCCTCGCTCAACCATTCGAGTCGCAACGCAGCCGTTTCGTCGAGCAATGGCAGCGCACGCATAAATCACACGAGGCACTCAAAGATCAATCGGGCGATGGCGGCCACCTATTCCACGCCAGCTATAAGCTGCTGCTGGCCCACGAGGACAAGGCTTTCCAAGGCGCGATTGTGGCATCGTTGGCCATTCCTTGGGGGCAGGCCAAAGGAGACTCGGAGGGAGAAGGCGGCTACCATCTAGTGTGGACCCGGGACCTCGTTCAATGCGCCGGCGGTCTTCTGGCGGCCGGGAATGTGGAAACACCTCTCAGGTCGCTCATTTATCTAGCGACATCTCAGAGCGATGACGGCAGTTTCGCTCAGAACTTTTGGGTCGATGGGACACCATTCTGGTCGGGCATTCAGTTGGACGAAGTCGCCTTTCCCATCCTTCTGGCGCACAAACTCTGGCGCTCAGATGGTCTCCGAGACTTTGATCCGTACCCTATGGTGTTCAAGGCGGCGGCGTACTTGATCCGACAAGGCCCGGCTACTCGCCAGGAGCGGTGGGAAGAGGCCGGGGGGTACTCTCCGTCGACCTTAGCAGTCCACATCGCGGCCCTGGTGTGCGCTGCCAATCTAGCAGCCCATCGGGGAGATGCCGATTCCGCACAGTTGATCTTGCAGGTAGCCGATTGGCTGGAACAAAACATCGAAGCCTGGACTGTCACAGATGAGGGAACGCTTCTCGACGGCGCGCGGCGCCATTATGTACGACTCAATCCTTTTGAGCCCGGCCAGCCGTTGCCGACAGATGATGCTGGGCGGCTCGCGCTGACGGTGAACAACCGAGCCGAGGGCCTCGATCGCTCTTATCCGGCGAGAGAAATCGTTGATGCGGGTTTCCTCGAACTGGTCCGCTATGGCATTCGGGCGGCGGACGATCCGGTGATCCGCGATTCGATTCGAGTGGTGGATGCCACGCTTAAGGTGGAGACGCCATCTGGAACCTGCTGGCGACGCTACAACAATGATGGATACGGTCAGCGCGAAGACGGCGGGCCTTTCGTGGGCGCCGGAAAGGGTCGCGGTTGGCCCCTTCTTACGGGAGAAAGGGGCCATTACGAACTGGCCGCGGGCAAGGATGTTGGGCAATACATCCGCTGGCTGGAAGGCTTCGCCACACCGACTCATCTTATCCCTGAGCAGATCTGGGACGACGACGACCGCCCGGAGCAGCATCTCAAACGCGGGCGTCCGACAGGCGGGGCCGTACCCTTATTGTGGGCTCACGCCGAATACATCAAGCTACTTCGCTCCGTACGTGACGGACGGGTGTATGATCTCATTCCAGAAGTCGCGGATCGGTACATCCGGAACAGGCGCGTCCTTCACAAGATCCAGTTCTGGTCCTTTCGGCACCCCTCTCGATCCGTCAAGTGCGGTTCCACCTTGCGCATTCACGCCGACACGGCTTTCAGGATTCATTTTTCGACAGACGACTGGGCGACTGCTACAGACATTGACTCCACATCAACGAACTTGGGCATTGACTATTGCGACATTCCGATTCCAGGAGACCAGCGAGTTCCTCTTCGGTTTACGTTCTTCTGGATAGTCGCGAACGTATGGGAGGTCGGCAACTTTGAGGTCGCCTGCACGGAACGAGATCCAGGGATCACGAAATGACGGATCGCCATCGCCATAAGCGCAGATCGCGGCATCCGGGAAGTATGCTCGTTAGAAAGCTGACGGTACTATGTCGAGCTTCATTACGTGCGGTCTTCACCGACGCGCATCGACAGGAAGGGTTTTGCGAAAACCGCACAGGGCACAATGACTATTCCCCATTCTGACGCATTCGTTTTTTTCGGTGCGACTGGGGATCTTGCTATCAAGAAGATCTTCCCAGCTCTGCAGGCCATGGTTAAACGCGGCCACCTCAAGGTGCCAGTGATCGGCGTGGCGCGGTCGGCCAAAAATGTGGATGAACTGAGGGCGCGTGTACGGACCAGTCTTGAACAGCATGGGGGACTCGAACCTGCGGCATACGAGAAGCTTAGTTCCTTGCTGCGCTACGTGCAGGGCGATAATTCAGACCCGGCGACCTACCGAGCGATTCGCCAAGCGCTCGGAGGCGCTAAAAACCCGATTTTCTACCTGGCTATCCCGCCCACTACCTTCGCAGTGGTCGTCGAGCAGCTTGGAAAATCGGGCTGCGGCAACGGTGCGCGGGTAATTGTCGAAAAACCTTTCGGGCGCGATGGGGCTTCTGCCCGGGAACTCAATCGGATCCTGCTCGGCGCCTTCAACGAGAATGCCATCTTTCGCTTGGATCATTTCCTCGGTAAGAGTCCGGTCAATAACATGGTGCTCTTCCGCTTCACCAACGCACTACTCGAACCCTTATGGAATCGCAACCATGTCGAGAGCGTCCAGATCACAATGGCCGAGGACTTCGGGGTCCAAGGCCGCGGCGCGTTTTATGAGGAGACGGGCGCAATCCGCGACGTAATCCAAAATCACCTGTTCCAGGTCCTTGCAATTCTCACAATGGAGCCGCCGGCCCGGACGGACACCGAATCGATCCGCGATGAGAGGGTCAAAGTGCTCAAGTCCATCCCGCCACTAGAGACGCGGAACCTGGTGCGCGGCCAGTTTCGAGGTTACGTCAAAGAAAAGGGAGTGGCTCCGAATTCGCAGGTGGAAACTTATGCGGCGCTAAAGCTCGAGATCGATTCCTGGCGCTGGCGTGGCGTTCCGTTTTATATTCGGGCTGGCAAATCCCTTCCAGTCACCATCACCGAAGTGGTAGTGCGGTTGTGCCCTCCACCCACCATGTTCAGGAGCGCGGAACTGCAGTCGAATTATTTCCGGTTCCGGATCAGCCCCGACAATTCGATTGCCTTCGGCCTGAACTTCGCGACTCCGGGCGAGGAGGCGGTTGGTGTATCCACAGAAATTACGGGGTGCCGGCAACCGGTCCCGGACGACATGGGTGCCTATGAACGGGTGTTGGGCGACGCGATGGCGGGAGATGCCGCCTTGTTCGCCCGAGAGGACTACGTCGAGGAGGCCTGGCGAATCGTCGATCCGGCGTTGAAGGCTCTTACTCCTGTCTCCGTGTACGAGCAGAAGACTTGGGGGCCGGCCGAGGTAGAGAAGCAGGTCTCGCCACCGGGCGGCTGGTTAGATCCCATCCCATAAGAATTTCGGTGCGTGCAATGGATCATTTAAATGGTGAGTGCACGATCGAGACTGTGCGAAGCTCGCAAGGACTAATCAAAGGATGAACCAAACCCCAGATCAACTCCAGGCCGATCTGATGGCCGACACGGTGGCCTTTCCGGTTCTCTCGGCGGCCGAGTTGGAGCAATGCACGGAGTTCGGCACACGCTGCTCGTTCGCCTCGGGCGAGGAACTCTTTGGCGCGGGCAGCCAGTCCTTCGACTGCTACGTGATCGTCTCGGGCGATGTTTGCATAATGGATGTCTCGACGGACGAGCCCACCTGCATAGTCCGCTACGGAGCTGGGCAGTTCACGGGTGACATTGATTTGTTCACTGGCCGCCGCGCGGTCGGTTCCTGTCAAGCTGCCACCGTGGTGGAAGCTATCCGCATCGCGCCTGATAGAGTCCGTGAGATGTTGGTGCGCCAGCCAACGTTGGGAGCCCGTATTTGGCGCGCTTTTCAGCGCAGACGCGAGTTGCTGATGACAACGGATTTCCAGGGGATGCGTGTATACGGCGCCAAGGACGACAAACAGACGCTGGAAACGGTCGAGCTACTCTTTCGCAACGGTGTGCCACATCACTGGATGAACATCGCCGAAGAAGAAAACGCCACGCGACTCCGGGAAATCGCTGGTAGTGAACCCCGCTATCCCGTCATCATCTGGGGCAAGAAGTTGCTCTTCCAGGCTCCCGGGCTCTCGCAATTGGCGGAGCACATCGGGCTGCGCCATCGTCTCCCGGAGAAAACCTATGATGTCGTTGTTCTCGGGTCAGGGCCGTCGGGACTGGGCGCGGCCATCTGTGCGTCCTCCGAAGGCCTCTCAACCCTGGTGCTCGACGGAATCGGGCCGGGAGGACAGGCCAGCGCCAGCTCGAAGATCGAAAACTACGCGGGTTTCCCCAACGGTGTGACTGGACGCGAACTGGCGCAACTCTCTTATTTGCAGGCACTCAAGTTCGGCGCGGAGTTCGTCGCACCTTGCCATGTGACGGAATTGAAGCGTGGCGGCGACGGTCTCTACCAAGTGCGTACTAGCGAGGGCGACGTGGCCATCGGTCAGACGGTGGTCATCGCGACGGGTGTTTCCTACCGCTTGCTAGACGTGGAAGGATCAAACGACTTGCTCGCTTCCGGCATTTACTACAACGCTACGGCGGTCGAGGCGCGGATGTGCAAGGGCTGGCCGGTGCATGTCATCGGCGCGGGCAACTCCGCCGGGCAAGCGGCGATGTTCCTTACGCAGTACGCGCGAAAAGTTACGCTGGTAGTGCGTGGCGGTGACCTGCGCAGGAGCATGTCCTCGTATCTTTGCGATCGGGTGGTGGCAAATTCGCAGATCGAGGTTCGCTACCATACGCAAGTAACCGCCATCGAGGGCACGGAACACATCGGAGCTGTTCATCTGCGCGACGAGGATGGAAACGTTGTCCGCGAGGACACTACGGGCCTGTTCATCTTCATCGGCGCTAAGCCGAGAACGGATTTCCTGCCGCCCGAGTTGGCGCGCGACGACAAGGGTTTTGTGTTGACTGGCCCGGCCGTCGCCAAGTTAGCAAGTTGGAAGGAGCAGCGGCTACCCGAGGCGCTCGAAACGAGCTTGCCGGGAGTGTTTACCAGTGGCGATTGCCGCAGCGGCACCACCAAGCGGGTAGCCTTTGCCATTGGTGACGGGGCTCTGGCGGTCACTTGCGTCCACAACCTGTTAGGAACCTACGCCACTCGACGGCTTGATGTTTTGAATGAGACCAGTGTTGATAGATCGGACGCCGAGTCGCACTGACGCAATCAGAGCGTATCGAAGACGACCTGTAGGCGATTTCACGGGCCGTCGAGTGCCAGTCGAGTTTTGGCGAATGATCGTAGTTTGGATTCAGGAGTGTGTCTTTGGTCAGTTCTTCCGCCCGTGTTGTCTACGCTGCCTTGGCCGGCGATTTGGCTGTCGCGGCGGCGAAGTTCGGAGCCTCTGCGCTTTCTGGCTCGAGTGCGATGCTGACTGAGGCGATTCACTCGCTCGTCGACTCGGCCGACCAACTCCTTCTACTAACTGGTCAATCCCGTGCCCGCAAACCCCCTGACCGAACCCACCCTTTGGGGTATGGCATGGAAACCTATTTCTGGTCCTTCGTCGTTGCCTTATTCGTCTTTTTCTTAGGAGGCCTCGTGGCCTTCTATCAGGGCGTCCGTCACATTCTCACGCCCCAACCTATCGTGTCCCCCGCGATCAGTCTGGGAGTGCTGGTGGTAGCCGCATTGTTCGAAGGTTGGTCCTTTGCCGTCGGCTTCCGCGAATACAAGCGGGTTGTCCGGGGACGAGACATACCCTTGTGGTCCTTCATCAAGGCGTCCAAAGATCCAAGTCTTTATGGGACACTCCTGGAGGATTTCTCCGCGGTCATTGGGATCGCGATAGCAGCGCTCGGCGTCATTGCATCGAGTATGCTCCATATCGGCTGGGCGGATGGCGCCGCGTCGATCGCGATCGGTTTACTACTGGTCGGAGTTTCGGCAGTGCTCGCCAATGAAACGCGCAGCCTCATAGCCGGCGAGGCGGTCGCCGGCCCAATCATGGAAGAGTTGCACAGGGCGTTAGCGGCCGACTCTCGAATCGTTCAGATCGATGAGATCGCTACGATGCATCTGGGTCCTCAGGCGATTTTGATGGCGCTCACCCTGCGCTTTCGATCGGAGCTCTCGATTTCAGCCTTGGACGACGCAATACGGGAAATCACTCTTACTTTGCAAGCGGTGGAGAAACGTGTGGCCTATGTCTATGTCCGGCCCGGGCCCAACGGAGCGCTCCCGCTGAGGCAAACCCGCCCAACGGCGTAGATGACTGCTCAAAGCAGCTTGTCGAGAATTATCGGTAGAGTCGCGAACCCGCTTCTCGGTGGAGTGGAAGACCGCGTTGGCAACCCGCGACCGCTGTGCTGGTGATGCCGCTTTCGCTAATTCCGTTCCGCGAGCACGGGCCATTGTCAAGCGCCAGGTTCTCGGGCAGATTTGGCCTGCCGGCCTTCCTCAAATAGAAGCCCGCTCCGGGATTTTTGTCTCCCTTCCAACCTAGGCAACTCTTTCGATGCGTCCGAACCCACAGGATCCTACACAACTGACATCCGACGCCGATGCTGAATTTTCGGCGCATGCTGAAAGTGCGGCCTGACTTCAAAAGCTAAAGTCCAATAACTCAATTGGTTACGAGTGGAGCCGGGATTGCCATCTGTGTACACGTGAGTCGTCCGACACGTCGACCATGCGGTGCCTGCGCCATCGACATTCGCGATATTGCGTTCAGAGCTGATTAGGATGCCGCGATTCCACTGAATTGAAATTAGAGGAGACGACAAATGGCAAAAATGAAAGTCGTGCAAGTGCCAAAGGCGGGAGCGGACTTTGAACTTGTAGAGCGCGAAATACCGCAACCTGGCGCGGGACAGGTGAGGATTCGCGTGCAAGCCTGTGGCGTCTGTCACAGCGATGTGATGACGAAGGAAGGTCTTGTCCCCGGCATTACATATCCGCGAGTCCCAGGACACGAAGTGGCCGGCGTGATCGACGAAGTGGGCGCGGGCGTGAAGGAATGGCAGAAAGGCCAGAGGGTGGGAGTCGGCTGGCACGGTGGGCAAGAAGGTACTTGTCTTGCGTGCCGACGCGGAGATTTCGTGAATTGCGCAAACGTGAAGATTTGCGGAATCAGTTACGACGGCGGCTATCAGGAATACATGGTCGCGCCGGTGGAAGCGTTAGCCCAGATGCCGGAATCGCTCGACGCGGCCGAGGCCGCGCCGCTGATGTGTGCGGGCGTTACTACGTTTAATGCTCTGCGACATAGCGGCGCGCTGCCGAGTGATCTTGTGGCCATCCAGGGAATCGGGGGACTTGGCCACTTGGGAGTTCAGTTCGCAAAGAAGTTCGGCTATCGAGTCGTGGCCATTGGACGCGGGTCGGACAACGCCGCACTCGCCAAAACGCTCGGTGCGGATGCTTATATCGACAGCGCCGCGACTGACCCTGCAGCCGAGCTGCAGAAACTTGGTGGTGCGAGTGTGATCCTTGCCACTGCGCCGAGCGGGAAAGCGATGTCGGCGCTGGTTGGCGGCCTCGGTGTGAACGGCACAATGGTGGTCGTGGGAGCGTCGATGGATCCAATCGAAGTGTCGCCCAATCAGTTGCTTTTCGGCAAAAAGGGGATCAAGGGTTGGGCGGGCGGCATCCCTACCGACTCGCAGGACACCCTACGGTTCGCGGAAATGACGGGTGTGCGCCCAATGATCGAAAAGTACCCGCTCGCAAAGGCCGCCGAAGGATACGCGCGGATGATGAGCGGGAAAGCCGAGTTCCGCGTCGTCTTGACGATGTGAGGTCTACCGCCGCCTGGCTTCACGAGAAGTTGGCAATATCGAACCAGTTGGTTCTGAAACGAATAATAATGAACTGACTGGTTCATAATTATGCATCCGGCCCTGGGCTGCTGCATCTACCGGCTTGTAGGCTACCCCGAAGGAGGATTGACAATGCAAAAGCGTTTCACGGTATGCGCTCTGACGATGCTTTCGATTACCTGTGGGGCCGCTCTCGCTGCCCAATTGACCCCGGCGCAGAAGATCGACAGGGTGACCACCCTTCTGAAGAGCCTGGAAACGAGAGATCTCCGTCCGCTTGCCTACATCGGTTCCAGCTACACGCAGCACAATCTGCAAGTCGCGGATGGCCCGGCCGGCGTCAGGGAATTGGTGCTTCATCCACCGGCAGGTACAACTGTTCATACGGTGAGAATTTTCGCCGATGGCGACTATGTGGCCGCACAGAATGATTACAACTTTGGCGGTCCGAAGGTAGGCTTCGACGTCTTCCGGTTCGATGGCGACAACGTTGTCGAACATTGGGACAACCTACAGGATAAGTGCGCCGCTCCAAATCCGAGCGGCCGCACTCAGCTCGATGGCCCCACGAAAGTCACAGACCTCGATAAAACCGATGCCAATAAATTGCTCATGAAACGTTACTTTGACGACGTCGTGCTCGGCAGCCAGCGAGACAAAATCGCGCAATACCGGTCGGCGGACAACTTCCACCAGCACAACTGTGATGGCGAAGACAACAAGTCCGGCTTTCAGACCAAGACCGGTATCTTTGCCAAACCCGGCTTTGTTTTCAAATACACCAAGGTTTACAAGATCCTGGGGCAAGGAAATTTCGTCCTTGTCATAAGCGAAGGCCTTTTCGATGCGAAGCCCACGGCCTTCTACGACCTGTACAGGATCGAGAACGGCAGGCAGGTTGAGCATTGGGATGTCCTCGAAACAATCCCGCCGTCGAATCAATGGAAAAACCCGAACGGCAAATTCTAGGGTGCCGCAATGAACACAACAGGTAGATCGAAGATGCCAAGACTGAAACTCAAGCCACTGTACGTTCGGGTGCCACAAATCGTGGCAAGCGCGTTGCTCGTCATTGGCCTCGGGGCGTATGCGCAGCAATCCTCGGACAAACCAGTCATATCTCTCTCGACGGTATCGAAACTCGATCGTAGTCAAGCAGGCATTTACAGAACGAAGGTCGGCAAGATTGATCTGATTGCCGTTTCGGATGGAACCGTCGGTCTTGGACTGACCAAGGAATTGATTCAGAACGCCAAGCCGGGCGAGGTTGAACGTCTCCTGGCGCGGCACTTTGAAAAGTCGCCACTGGACGCTTCCGTCAACGCCTTTCTGATCAAGTATGCGAACAAACTTGTCCTAATTGACGCCGGCTCATCCGAACTGGTCGGCCCGACGGCTGGCAAACTGCCGCAGTCCCTCCGAGCGGCGGGGGCCCCGCCTGAGAACATTACCGATGTGTTCGTCACCCACATTCATCCTGACCATACGGGCGGCTTGATGAATGGGGACACAAAGGTTTTTCCGAACGCGACGATTCACATCAACCAAAGAGAGGTCGACTACTGGTTCAACAAGTCGATCGCGGCAACCGCGGCCGAGCCGCAGAAGACGTTTTTTGCCCAGGTCGAGCCGAAGGTCAAGCCCTACATGGACAGCGGACAGCTCAAGACCTTCGAAGGCGCCACGGAGTTCTTCCCCGGATTCCGCTCCGAGCCTGCTTACGGCCACACTGCCGGCCTGACCGTTTACATTCTTGAAAACGGCGGAGAAAAGGTGATGTTCTGGGGCGACGTCGTCAACATCGCTCTGCAGGTGGACGATCCGGACATTTCTCTTCGCTTCGATTCCGACGCCGCGGCCGCCGCCGTGACGCGAAGAAGGCTTCTTGAGGATGCGGCCAGAAAGGGCTATATTGTCGCGCCCGACCACTTGCCCTTTCCAGGATTTGGGCACATCAGGAAAGACGGGCACGCCTATACCTGGGTGCCTGTTGACTATGTGAACGATGCCGTAGGGAAGTAAGACGACAGGAAGGAAGGAACGAACATGAAATTACAAGGGAACATGCTCAAGAGAAATTCGATGCGCTTCGTCGCCGCTCTCCTGGCAGCGCTGGCCAGCTTCGTCGCCGGTCCGAACGCAGCTCTGGCGGCCGCACCCCAGCATCATGATCAGGCGCCGGGCTTCTACCGGCTGAAAGTCGGCGACCTCGAAGTGACGGCCCTATACGATGGTACCGGCGTATTCGATCCGCACTGGCTGAACGGAACGAAGGCGACGATGGATGGTGTTGTAAAGGGACTGCATGAAGATCCGCACATGCTTGATGTTGTTGATACGGGCTTCCTGGTCAACACCGGCAAGCAACTAATCCTCGTCGATGCGGGCGCCGGCATCTGGTGGGGTGGCGGAGCACTCGGGCGCCTGGCGGGCAGCCTCCGCAGCGCAGGCTATTCGCCCGAAGAAGTCGACCTTGTTTTGCTCACACACCTCCATTCCGATCACGTCGGCGGCCTGACCACTCAGGACGGAAAGCGCGTCTTTCCGAATGCCGATGTTTACGTCGCGAAGGCCGAAAGCGACTTTTGGTTGTCGCCGGACATCGCTGCTAAGGCGCCGAAGGATGCGCAACCGTTCTTTCAGAGTGCGCAAGCCATCGCAGCGCCGTACATCAAGGCCAGTAAGTGGCACACGTTTAGCGGCTCCGAGCCAATCGTCGACGGCATGCAGCTCGTCCCGCTGCCTGGTCATACCCCGGGACATACCGGGTATGAATTTTCGTCCCAAGGGAAAAAGATCCTATTTTGGGGCGACATCATGCACGCACAGCGCATCCAGTTGCAGCATCCCGAAGTCACGGTGGTCTTCGATACCGACCCGGCTGCGGCTGCGGCGACGCGGCGTCAATTACTGCCTAAGCTCGCGAGCGAGGATGTTCTGATCGCGGTGCCGCATTCGTCATTTTTCCCGCCCCTAGGTCACCTGCGTAAGGAGGGGAGTGGGTATAGCTGGGCGCCGGTGGTATTTACAGATCAATGGAACGAGAAGTAGCGGAAGAGAGATAAAGATATGCGATCCAAAAGGGCCATGATGTCTTCAAGACGGGAAATCTTAACGGATGCACTGGGAACCGCCTTCGTGATGGGTTTGCCTTCGCCAATCGGCGCCGACGAGTCCCGTTCAAGGCAGGGACAATCCAACACCAGTACGTCCAAAGCCAGACGTACAACTAAAAAGATATCGCTGACGTGGGATGTGTTCTTGGCGCCCAGCATACCTGCCATCACGAGCGATTTGCCCCCAGGCGAAAAACAAAGGCCGTGGCCGCCCATTTCGTCAACTCTTATTTCTGGAGAGCGGGACGCTGTCCTAGTCGACACCCCGATTACCGTCGAGCAGGCGCGCGCCCTGGCGAATTGGGTTGCGGCCCGCGGAAAGAATCTGACGACGATCTACGCCACCCATGGCCACGGCGATCATTTCTTTGGCGCCAGTACAGTTCTGGAGCGATTTCCAGGCGCCCGTTTCGTCGCGCGGCCGGAAGTGATTGAGATTATGCGCCAACAAGCATCGCCAGAGTCTCTCGCTACGTATTGGAATCCGCGCTTTCCCGGCCAGATTTCCAGTCAGCTTGCAATCGCCGAAGAGTTAACCGGAAACATTATTAACTTAGCAGGTCAAGAGTTAGTCAGTGTGCCACTTGGGTTCACCGATACTGCCGGCACAACGTGCCTTCATGTTCCGTCGATAGGTTTAATCGTGGCGGGTGATGCCGCCTACAACGGCGTTCACTTGCACCTGTCAGAGTCGCCCGATCGACAGAAACGCCAGGAGTGGATTGCTGCTCTCGACAAAATGGAGTCGCTTAAGCCGCGCGCCGTGATTGCCGGACATAAGCGCGTCGGGAACGTTGACAGCCCCAAGATCCTCGGCGAAACGCGGAAATATATTCGCGATTTCGAGCGCCTCGCGATGCAGACGACGACCGCGCGGGAACTATACGACCAAATGCTCAAGCTCTACCCTGACTGGGGCAATCCGGGTGCGCTTTGGACTTCCGTGCAGGCCGTCAAACCGTGATTTGACCATACTCGCTCGGTGAAAGGATGGAATAACGATCATGCGTGCAATGAGAGCAGGGGGATTCAGCGGCTACAAGGATTTGAAGCTAGTGGACATTCCAAAACCGGCAGTGTCGGATGGACGAGTACTGGTAAGAATCACAGCGGCCGGGGTCACACCACTGGACCACACCATTCTGTCGGGCGGATACCAGCGAGCGAAAGCACCGCTGGTCTTGGGAGGAGAGGGAGCAGGCGTGGTGGAGGAGGGAGGGGGAACAGCCTTTCCTGCCGGTTCACGTGTGATGTTTACAGGGCCGTACGGCGTTTCCGAGAATGGAACCTACAGTGAGTGGCTTGCTGTCCGCAAAGAGAACCTTTGTTTAATTCCTGATAACATCGAGGATCTTTCGGCTGCCGGTGTTCCCGTTGCGTATCTGACCGCCCAAATGACACTGAGCTCTGCGGGATTTACAAAGGGCAAAACGGTGCTGTCACCTGCCATCGGAGGTTCGGTAGGAAACGCAGTCACTCAGATGGCGAAGGCGCAAGGGGCGAAACACGCGATATCAACCACGACCAACCATTCGAAGGCACAACAAGCACGCTCTCTTGGTTTCGACGAAGTGATCGACCTTTCTGTGGAGAAGCTTAGCGACGGTGTTCGCCGGATCACGGAAGGTTATGGCGTCGATATCGTGATCGATGCAATGGGCGGAGAAATCTTGAGCGAAGCTCTCGGCACACTCTCTATCGGGGGAAGTCTGACCACATTGGGATACGCCGCAGGCCGCAAGACAACCATCGACGTCACAGATCTCATTTGGAAGCGCGCCAGTATGAAGAGCTTCTCCCTGTTCTCACAACCTGCGGAGGTATGGACCACCGCATGGAGCGTCATTTTTCCATTACTTCAATCCGGTGCGGTCAAACCCATCGTGGCAAAAACGTTCCCGCTGGCTGAGGCGGCAGATGCCCTGAGCTACCTCGTTGAGGGCCGCCCCTTCGGCAGGGTAATCCTCACAATCTGACAGCCTTTTGCGAGAGCGGGATGGATACCAATGAACAAGTACAAGATCGCTGTTCTGGACGATTACCAAAATGTGGCGCTTGAGAGCGCCGATTGGTCGGTGCTCCGCGACCGAGCGGACATCGCCGTATTTCAGGACCATCTCGCCGACCCTGACGCCATGGTTGAGCGGTTGCTGCCTTTTGATGTCGTTTGTGTCATGCGCGAGCGGTCCCCGCTGCCCCGCAACATCATTGAGCGCCTTCCCAATCTCAAGCTCATCGCCTCGACGGGATCTGGAAACGCGTCGATCGATGTCGACGCCGCGAGCGATCATGGGATCGCCGTCGTTTACACGGGGTATGCGTCGGATCCGACGATCGAATTTACCTGGGCGCTGATCCTGGCCTCCGTGCGAAATATCGTGACGGAGAGCAATTCCGTCCGATCCGGCGGCTGGCAGCAAACAGTGGGCACGGATCTCCGTGGAAAGACCCTGGGCGTTCTGGGACTTGGGCAGATTGGATCACAGGTCGCGCGGGTCGGGAGCGTTTTTGGAATGAATCTGATTGCCTGGAGCCAGAACATGACGCCCGATGCCGCCAAAGCCGCGGGCGCAACCTTGGTTTCCGAGGAGCAGCTGTTCGAGCGGGCCGACATCCTGACCATCCATTTGGTGTTGAGCAGCCGGACGCGCGGCCTGGTAGGGGCCGCGGAGCTGGAGAGAATGAAGCCAACGGCCTGGTTGATCAATGCGTCGCGCGGGCCGATCGTCGAAGAGGAAGCTCTAATCAGCGCGTTGAAGAACAAGCGAATCGCGGGTGCGGCGATCGACGTATTCGACATGGAGCCGCTGCCACCGTCTCACCCTTTCCGCACGCTGGACAACGTACTCGCAACCCCGCATCTCGGGTACGTCTCGCATGGCCTTTACAAGACGTTCTACGAGGATACCGTCTCGAATATCCGGAAGTGGATCGACACCCATTAGGCCACCACCCGATTACGTGCCTCAACGATGCCCATTGTGAACCGTTTGGTTCATTGACGCATCTACTGTTCTGTATCATTTGATTGTTGCAGGAGCATATGGGGCGACCGAAACAATTCAATCGTGAGGGTGTGCTGGACAGGGCCATCCCGGTTTTTTGGAAACACGGCTTCGCGAACACCACAGTTCAGCACTTGGAAGAGGCGACCGGCGTCAACAAGTCGGGCTTGTATTCGGAGTTCAAAGATAAGGAGGACCTCTTTCTTGCCAGTCTTGAGCGCTACGCCCAAACTCGTGGCGCGGAAATCCTGACAGCACAGCCGCTCGGTTGGGGCAACATTG